>ERZ772971.2574-NODE-2574-length-9934-cov-3.245673_pt1 | contig 9934 bp, 20 predicted proteins | sample MGYA00511943_ERZ772971 | MGnify/ENA primary metagenome ERZ772971 (study PRJEB29015, sample SAMEA2737929) | human oral metagenome | biome: human oral; feature: human-associated habitat; material: dental | place: China | collected 2144 ... | reverse complement strand
TCCTGTCGCAGTAGTTGAAATGTCTAACGATAATGTCAGATTGCTCATTCAAGTTCTCCTCTAAACCCGCATAAGTCAAAGAGATTTTGCTTGTTGTTTTCAATAAATTCGAAGAACTTCTGAAGCTCAGTCAAGTTCCGCTTCTCAGCCTTGACTCCCAAACTTGAATGATACTCTGTCGGTTCTTTCGGAATCGCCTTCACGTCTAACCAATAAAGCGGCTCGAAGATGTCTCCGCTCTCATCAAGGGACGGTTCAGCATCCTGATTCTTAAATTGCATCTGGATGTCATACTTAATCTTATTTGTTACTGTGATAATCTTATCCACGATTTCGAGTGTGATAGTTGTTCCTGGAATGTCGATTTTGTTTAACATTTAATTTCTCCTTTTTATCTTCTAAAATAATTTTATTTTCTTCTCGTAAACATCAAGTCTCTGTTTAGCAAGATTAAAGATGTCTCTATCTAATTCGCAACCTACATACTCAAAGCCTAATTCCTGAAAAGCAATCAAGCTACTTGCTGAACCGACGTGAGTATCGAGTATTTTATCTCCTTCTTTTGCGTAAGTTTGAAGCAACCAAAGATAAAGATTTATCGGTTTTTGTGTCGGATGGATTCTAACCTCATTCAATGTCTTATTTCCTTGTTGTATATGACCTTCAGAGATTGATTTACCTTGCATCATACCATTCCACATGTAACGAAATAGCCGAGTACTATCATGATAACTGCAGTATGCTATCTCACAATCTGAAAAACTTGACTGACCATTAATTTTGTCCCAAATGATACGTCCGGAACCAAAAGAATAGTCAAAGTAATTCACTCCCCAAATGATTTGATTTTTTGAAACTCTAAATAACTCATCAAAATAATCTCTGTTTGGAATCTGCCACTCTGAGGTTTCGCCATACAGTCTGCTTACACCTATTGGACTGATTTTCCGTCCGTAAAATTTCCTTTTTTCTGGACCGGAAAAATATGGAGGGTCTACGATAGCTAGGTCAAAGTAGTTATCTGGATATTGTTTCATGACATCCATACAATCTTCGTTAAGAAATAATTTCAAGTTATCACCTCATTCCAACTCTTTTGCTATTGCAGCAATAACATTGACTGTCACGCCATTTCCTGCTTGTTTGTATAGTTGAAAATTGCTATTGACTTCTTGCGCCTTATCGAAAGCCCAGTCAGGGAATCCTTGCAATCTCCAGCACTCACGAGGTGTTAGCTTTCTAATCCTAAAATCAGGCTCAACCACGCCCTGACTCTCTCCAGTTAAGAGAGTATTTGCTATCTGCTTACCCACTCGTCCTCTACGTGTTTGGGAGTTTGGGTGTGATAAGTTCACGCTATCGCCAATCGTTGCCTCAGTGTATCCTTGAGAAGTTGCCTCTGTTATTTTTAAAACATTGTTTTCGTGATAGCTATTCCTAGTTAAAGTAGGAGCGATGTCATGTTCTCCGCCTTGATTATATTCGTGTGCTCTTTGAATAATTTTCACACCCTCTCCCTTATTGGTAGTTAGGGTAGGTGCTAGGCCATCAGCTTGATAGACTTCTCCATTCATCCCCCTTCCAGATGGATTGATATTACCAATGGAACTCACTCTCTGCGATTCACTTTCAATAATGTACGATCCGACCCCTTGACTGTTTGGGTATCTGGTTGTAAGGGTATTCGTTGACAGTTTCTGATGCTTATCAACTTGTTTGCTAGCGCTTGAGAGAGGAAAAACTCTTCTGGTACGTTCTCCTCTAAGATGTCCGATAATAAACACACGTTCCCGATTTTGGGGGACTCCAAAATTCTTGCTGTTAAGCACTTGCCATTCCACATCGTACCCCAATTCATCCAAGGTTGAGATAATGGTCTCAAACGTAATTCCGTTTTCGTGATTGAGGAGTCCTTTGACATTCTCAAGGAATAAATATTTAGGTCTGAGAATAGATGCGAACCTAGCAATCTCAAAGAACAAAGTTCCTCGTGTATCTTCAAAACCTCGTCTGTTTCCTGCAATCGAGAAAGCTTGGCACGGAAATCCTCCACAGATAACGTCCACACGTCCGATTCCTCGAATAGACTCATCTGTGACTCTTGTGATGTCATGTAGTTCAATTTCTCCTTTCGTATCGTGTATAGCTTTGTAGCTAGCTCTTGCAAATTTGTCTATTTCGCAGAAGCCTATACATTCATGACCGGCGCTTTCCATCCCTAGACGAAAACCACCGATGCCAGCGAATAAATCTAAAAATTTCATTCTTTTGTTTTCAAAAAAACGCGACTGCCTTTGTGTGATTTTAGCTAAATACGGGCAGTCGCTCGTCCCAGGTCACATGACCGATTGACGTTTTCTAGTTCGCTTTTTTCGTGGTTCACGGCACGTTGGTTTTTGAGTTGTTTCCAAAATGGAAATAGTTGGTTTTGGTTATTTTTTATCTTTTCTGGCGTTGCTTTCTCCGATAAAATAGCCCAGCAAGAGCCAAACCAGCGCCGTGCCTACACTTTTGATAAATTCAATCATTTTCTTTTCCCCATTTCTTCAAATTTAACAATCACTTTCAATCCAGTAACTCGCTGGATTTCTTCGTCTAAAGCATCTTCTTTCAGCAGCCTCAACGCGACATCTTCCATATTGCGAAATGCCCCTATGTATTCGTCAAAGCTTCTACATGTTCCGCAGTAGTCCGGTTCTTCATAATGATCTAGCGTGTACCAGCCGCCAAGGTGATTTTCGTAGAGATAGATCATCGATCGCCTCCAATCAAATCATTCAGACTTACCACTACATCTAGTTTTTTCAAGCTTCTGCAGTAGTCACAATGCCCGCATTTCTGAGGTTTGACTTGGCCTTGGATGACTTGCCAGACGTGCACGATATTTTCTTTAATACCAGCAAGCCCTTCTTCAAGCCACTCCTCATCAATTTTCAGAATTTCCTTGTCAGGAACCGCCTCTTTGCTAACTGCGACAATTAGAGGTCTAAAATCCTTATCAAACATCTGCTTCAGCAATTCGCGGTAAAGAGCTAGCTGTCCGTGATAGCCAAAATTCAAAATATTATTGACAGCCGCTGGTACTCGCATTTTCAGCTCTGGGTTCCATTCTTCGGCATAGATGGATTTCATGGTTTTCAGGTCTACAAAGTAACCACGGCTAAGATTGATACTATCGACTTTGCCTTTTACCGGCACGCCTTCGACAAAACCAGTCACAATCATTTCCTTTCGCACGTCGTCGTCAGAAAATCCGTCATAAAGCCGTTTAAAGCCTTCGTCACTATCCAAAGCGTTGATAACTTCTTCTGCTAATTCAAAGTCTTTTAGCAGACCATAAGGCTTTCTGCTAGAAAATAACACTGACTTGTTTTCCTCTTTGAATTTTTCGTGTGCTTCGAGGCTTTCAAAGCGACTATGAACATAATTCCCGAAAATCAGAGGTTTTTTGTCTCGTTTATCCTCCCAGCGACCTTCATCTATCGCTAACGCTCTGGCTTCGCAAGTCAGATACTGCTTCATGCGAGAGTTTGATAGCCAAGTTTTATCTTCGTAATAATTTTCTTCGGTTAATTCCGCAAGTTCCATCTATTCATCCTTTCCAAAATCAATTCTAACCCCTCTGATTTCACCTCTACGCCATTTTATAGATTAACTCGATAAAATCTATGGCTTGCTTACGAAATGGCGTAGAGCGTCTTTCAGGGGCGTTATGCGAGGTCTTCTAAATTATCAAATAAATTTCCTTCGCTCGCTTTGATTTCTCCAGTTTCTGGATCAACAAAATCCGGAACTTTGTCAGTGGTTGGATCTTGGGCGCCGTCTTTGAGAGGTGTGACATCTTTAGTTTCCTTCGCTTCTTCCGGGGCCCCTAGCAAATCAGAAAGATTTTCTGGTTCTTGAGGCGTGATGTCTTTTGTTTCCTTAGCCTCGCTTAGCTTCGAGTCTTCGTTATCTGCCACAATAGCTTCTTGCAATTCGGTAGAAAGCGGAGCATAGGTTGAAAGCATGTGCTTCAACACTGTTTTTCTGGCCATTGCGTCAAAATCTGATTGCCACGGGCTATACTTACTAGAGAACGATTGACTGTACTTCTTGCCGTGCGCCTGAACTCGTTCTTTGGTCCAAAATACTGTCTTTTCAAAACCGTTAGCCAATCGCATAAACGCAAAGTACCCAACGACTTTTTCTTTTTCTTTTGGAATAGCAGTCATGTCCACTTCGAGGTCTTCGGTCAGAGGGTTAAACCCTTTATACTGACTTTCATAAACCTCACCGGCGTTTAAGCGCGTCACTTGTCCGCTTCGTTGTGCGAGCTGAATCAAACCTTTATATCCAATCTGGAACTGCGCCTGATTTTTGTAAGGCACGATGTACGCGTAGCCAAGACTTGGCTCGATTGGCAAGTTAAGGACTGCCGCTTTCATAGCTGCTGTCATGATGCTTTCATTCGTCGCTTTTGCCAGCAAATTGTTATTTGTCACCACGCTCAGCAAGCTAGCGACGAACTGCTGGCCGTTTCCGTTCACAACTTCTGAAAATTTTTGCTTCACTGCTGGTGAATTAAAAAATTGTTTGTGCGTTAGTTCGTTAGTCATCTTCTTCTCCTTTTTGTCTGTTTCAAGTTCCAATTTTCACGCTTTAAGCGTTTATTTTCCCGACTGAGTGTGATAATCTTGTCTTGCTGATCATCGATGATCTGGCCTAGCTCATAACAGAGCTCTAAGTAGCGTTTCCGCCAGAAGGCGTTATCTTCGTAGCGTTCTCTGGTCATAGGCTATTCGTCCCCCACATAGACCCAGCTACTCCCATTCCATACCCAATTGTCAGGATCTGGGCGTTCTGGCTTCTCGACTGGTGGCTGCAGCATGTCCCTGTCATAATTAAACATTCACTATCTCCTCATACTTCTCCCAGAGCTTTTTCAGCTCTTTAACAAATTTCACGGCATCGTGCTCTTTGTACCACCTCAGCCGATTACGCTCATTGACTGACACATGATAGAGCAGAGCGATTTCAAGTTCTGGTATGGTCATTTTTCTCGTCCTTTTTCAAAAAATCTATCTACGATAGTTTCTATTGGTTTTTTTAGCAAATAAGCGCACATGCTAAACGGATTAAGATGCAGTGTTCCGTTGCTTCGGCACTCGTCCACAAACCCGACGTACTGGCTTCGTGTCAATTGCATGTTAAACCAGTTTTGAAATGTAGCTCGGTACTGCTCATACAAATTTTCGTCAGTAGCAACTTTTTCAAAGTCAATCTTTGTCATCTAAAGCTAGAAACTCCTCTCTTGTTAGCGACGGGCGCTCAGCTCGCTTGTAATCTGGATGCTCTTTTGACCAAGATGGAACGTTGCTTTCAGGCTGTCCTGTTGCTTTACCAGCCTTTCGATTTTCAAATCGTTCTCTATCCTTCTCGATAGCTTCTAAAGTCCGCACGTTGTCACGCTCATAGCGAGACAAAATCTTATTAAGATAGCGAACGTTGCAAGCGTTGCTTTCTACGGTCTGCTTTAAAGCCTCGTTTACGATTTCTGGAGTGAATCCATCTTCATCTACCCATTTTGAAATACTCTCGATTTCAAACGGGCTTAACAGACGACCCCAGTTTTTTTCAAAGTTTTCAAAAAGTTGTTTTTTTGTCATTTTCTCCCTCGTTAGCAGTAGTAGTTTTGTTTTTTCAGTATTTTTTGCATCTTTATTTTGTCCGTCCGTACTTTGTGTATTCAGTACTTTGTATATCGCAAGTTCTTCATTCGATGAAAATTCATTCGATGAAAATTCATTCGATGAAAATTCATTCGATGAAAAAGTATAGTATGATTATATTTTTTTGTCAGATAATAAGGCTTCACTCACTCGATTGTCAAAATCAGATTTTATCTGAGGCGACATCTTCTTATCACTTGCGAATTTAAACCACCTAAACTTTTTGTATCCCATAGAACGACGAGTCCGGTAGATATATCCTGCTTCTATCAATTCTTTAAAAGCGGTCTTTGTCTTGTTTGGGGGGCTGCTAGAGGCCGTTATCAACTCGTCCAAATAGATTTCCCAGTCATCTGGCTTACTCAGGATATAGAGCAGCAGTCCTCGCGCTTCCCAAGACAAGGTTTTATCTTGGATGAAATCATTATTGACTGCGGTGTACTTATCATAGGGATTTCTGAAATATCTTCTGCATCATCCCACCCCCTTTACAGTGAACGACTGATTATCGTGCTTGCGAGCTTCAGCCATTCTCTGGTTTTGCTCTATCATGTACTCATTTTGAGCCCAAAGCACATACCTAGCATACAGCTCTATTTCTGCTTGTTTCTCAGCTTCTAGTCGCTTTTCTTTTAAGTCGATATGACTAGCCCATAAAACGCTCAGCAGCAAACTAGAAACAAAGCAAATCGCTCCTAAAACTTCACTCATTTTCATCCTCCCGGAAAATTTAAATCACCTGTTGCTTTATAGTGCTGGTACTCATAATACATTTGATTAAATTTGTTAATCATGATGTCTTGACGCTGATTCGTGTCAGCCTGTACCCGGATACTGTCGCGATTATCCTTGATTTGTTCCTGCAGCTCACGGATTTTCTGGTTCTGCTTGTCGATCGTCTGCACACCAGCGATGGTCAACAGAATGATTGCAGCAACTTGCAAAAGCACTAGTCTTTTAAGGTCTTTCAGACTCATCTGCTGCCTCCTTTGAATGTCACAATCTTATCTCCGCCGATCAGCTTGCCGCCTCGTGGCACAACTTCAAAAGACACGTCCTCTGCTGACTTTCTAAGGTTTTCCAACTCGCTTTTGACGACTTTGATAGGCTTCTTGACCAGTCTGTTCTTGTAGACATTTCCAAGCCGCCAGTTATCACGCTCCCAGTCTAAAATCACGCGCATTTGTTCAAAATTTTGCATTTGATCACTCCTTTTGCTATAATTAAGTAAATATTTTGGTTTGCTGCTCATTTTTGAGCAGTTTTTTAATATAATCTTTCAAAAACGGAGAATTTGTATGCAAGAGTATATAATCCCTATCATTTCAGCTGCCGTATCTGTTAGTTCAATTTTTGTTTCAAATTGGCTTGGTATGAAAAATCAGCTCACAAACAGAAAAATTGAAACAGATAAGGAAATTTACTACTCTTTGTACGTCCCGTTAATAAAATGGCTTACTAGCAAAACATTCTCTTTTAAAAGCTACTACTGGTTGATAGCCTTTCCTAGATATGCGAACGGAGAAGCCGATTTCTTATCTCAATTACTGATTGAGAATTTCGAAAAATTGCCTGTTTCTGTTGCCGAAAGGTATGGCTCCTATGCTCAATACTCCGCAACCGCTTCATCTTTTTATTGTGGAGAAACTTACAATTATGATTTTAAAGGCGACGCTTCTGAAGCTTCTAAAAATTTCGATTTTATTATCCAAAGACTTTTACAAGAAGGATCTGCAAAAGCACGAATGTTAGGGTTACCAGACATATCAAAATCCATTTTAACCAGTTTTTTAGAGGATAAAGAAAACTATATCGGCCCCAGATATCTATCACTAATAACGCATAAACAACCCCTAAAACCTGCGAAAATAAAGCCAACATCATAATTTCCTCCTGCCCTTTTCGGGGCTTTTTTTATTCTGCAAGCGACCGGCAAAATCGCTGAGCATCTTCTAGGTCATAGAGATACTTGCCACCTTTTGACTTCTGCATACTGCGGAATTTCCCTTGGTCTCGCCAAGTCTCCAGCGTTCCACGACCCCAACCAGTTTTCGCTTGCAGTTCTTTGATACTGACCCAAGTAGTCTTTTGGGTTAGCTGCTTTTTCGCTTCGGTCAAAGCCTGCTTGTTCAGCTCGACCAGCTCTGCGAATAACTCAGCCTTGAAACTGTCTCCAAATAATTCCAGAGCCATGGTTTCTCCTTTCTACTCAATCCCGTAATCTTCAATAACTTGAAGAATAAAACTATTCGCTCGCGGTCCTTTTGTCGCACCACTCAAAATATTTGTCACTTCCTGCCGCTTAAAGCCGTAAGCAACCGCTAAAGTTGTTTTTTTAATCCCTTTCTCTTTCAAGAAGGCATTAACCTTTTCGCGCCCATTTGCTATATCTGGCATATTTTCTCCTTTCCAGTTTCTTTCTTTTTCTTTTTGATATAATTAAAATCAAAAAAGGGGTTGATACTATGAAAACAATCATCAAAAATATTTTTTCTAAAACCTATAATTTTCTAATCACAGCTTTTTTGCTCTTCTCAATCTGGATGATCGAAACTTTATTTATCAAAAGAGCTTTGAATGTTGATATTCTAGGAGAGACTTTCCAAACTATCAGAAGAATATCTTTAGCTTTTATCAGCTCCTCTATTTGGTCTATAGCCATATCCTATCTACTAATTTCTGTGAAGCAAACTAAGAAATTTGCGAATAAATATTTTGATATAATTCTCAAAACAACATTCGGAATTGCATTCGCAATACATTTGCCTTTTGCTTTGGGAACAGAACTGTTCGGTCTATTTACGACTCTTATCACGCTCCCGCTCAGTGCGCAATTGTTTAAGAGCGCCAAACAACTCTTTGAGCTCTCCAGGAAAGAAAATATCGTAGTATGCCAGAAAAAGAGAAACGCTCCAAAATTCAAGCACAAGCAACGTAAGAAACCATTCTAGAAAACGATCCATCCCTCACTCCTCCTTTCTCTTATTTGTAAACAAGAAACAACTAAAATTTTAACTATTTTTCTGTATTATCACTTGACAAGTTACACCAAATCGGCTAAAATGAAAGCATAATAAAAACACTAATAAATCTATAAATACCGTTCGCCAAAACATTTTTTATAATTTATTTTTTAGTTGTTTTTTTAGTTGTTTCTCACTTACAAAAACTATTTTACACCATTTGGGATAATACGTCAAGGAAATTACACCAAATTTGTTAAATATTTTTTGTTGTGTCTTAGAAAGGTTGTTAAATCAATGTTTGAGACATTTGAAAAAATAAAAGAATTGGCAAAGAAACGTGGAAAATCCCTTGGCCAAGTAGAAGAAGATTTAGGATATGGAAGAAATACACTTTATAAGATAAAGAATTCCACACCTAATGCAGAACGCATTACAGAGATTGCCAGTTACTTCAACGTGTCCACAGACTACCTGCTCGGACGGACGGATAACCCTGCTATTGCAAGTAGTGATAAAGCAAATGAATATCTTGGTCCAGCTGAGACTGAACTTGTCGCAGCGTTCAGAAATCAGACCCAGAACATGACCGAGGAAGAAAAGGTTCGTTTTAACAAGGCGATTGAAAGCTTGATGGTAACTGCTAAAACCCTGATGGACGATGACATTAAGTGGAGGTAATTATGGCTAGAGAAATTATTTCCCGTAGACAGTACATCCAACACTGGGATTACGCTGTCCCTGTGATCAAAGTAGTGTCTCGACAGAATAATATTCCACTTGAACAAGTTACTTTTCAGCACATCATCCGTTACTTTGAACAGACTTACAACCTTCATTTTATCTTCTTTGAAAAGGACCCGTTTCCTATGCTCCCTTCAGCCGGTCTACTCGGTTCTGAATACATTAAATATCGAGGAATTGTCAGTAATCCAGATGTGACCTACTTAGATGATATCATCTGTAAACACAACGACGGCTTTACCATTTATAGCAAAGAAAAAGAAAAATACCTTGTTTATATCAATCAAACACATATCAAAAGACGGGTTATCTTTACCATTTTGCATGAATTAGCCCATATTGCAGCCCATTTTAGCACAGGTCATTCTGATGAGGTCGCCCTCGCTTGCGCTAACAACTATCAGAGCAATCCGCTAGAGATAGAGGCGAACACCATAGCCTCTCTCTTTTATATCAATAATGAGCGCATGGTTTGGCACCTCAAAAACAAGCACTCGTACGAGCAAATTAAACAAG
>ERZ772971.2573-NODE-2573-length-9936-cov-4.313329_pt1 | contig 9936 bp, 5 predicted proteins | sample MGYA00511943_ERZ772971 | MGnify/ENA primary metagenome ERZ772971 (study PRJEB29015, sample SAMEA2737929) | human oral metagenome | biome: human oral; feature: human-associated habitat; material: dental | place: China | collected 2144 ... | reverse complement strand
CTCCTGAACGAGACTCTCGACATCGTCCAGCGGACCCTGGACGTCGCGATGAGCAAGGTTCCCGGCCTCAGTATCGACGAGGTCCTCCTCGTCGGCGGTTCCTCCCGCATGCCCCAGGTCGCCGCGGGTCTGTCCGCTCGCTTCCCCTGGCCATTGAGGAACACGGAGTTCGACCTCGCGGTCGCCGAGGGCGCAGCGATCTACGGCAACGGCGTGCAGCCCGCCGTCTGCGACGCAGGTGCGGGCAAGGCCGTGTCCGGCCGGCGAGGCCGCCCGCGGCTGGGAGAGGGCCAGGAGATCGTCCTGGACGGTCGTCGGGTCACCTTCACCAACGTGCTGTCCAAGTCCGTGGGCGTGCTCCTCATCGACGCGGACACCAACGAGGACTTCATCTGTTTCCTCGCCCATGCCCAGGATGAGCTGCCGGTTCACACGAATCTGACCGCAGAGACCATCAGGGACAACCAGCGTGCGGTTGAGATCCAGCTCTACGAGCAGTCTGGTGAGACCGAGTCCCGGGAGGTCGAGCACAACAAGCGGATCACGCCTGAGGACGTGGATCCGCGGATCACGGGGCTCCCCAGGCTCCCCGAGGGCTCTCCCATCGAGCTCACGCTGTCGATCACCAACGAGGGCCTGGCCTCTCTTCGCGCTGTGGAGCCCACCAGCGGCAAGGAGCTGACCTTGGAGGCCTCCCTGTCGACGATGCAGCCGGACGAGCTTGAGGAGGCACGCGGCATCGTGTCGCGCATGAGAATCAGCATCTGAGGTCGCGGTAGGTCCCGGGGGAGGATCGCGAGAAGAAGCGATGGAGTTCGACAAGCAGTACCGGAAGTCTGTGCTCGCGGCGATCAAGAAGGACAAGGCTCTCCAGGCGGGTATCGATGCTGCCCTGCGGGCGATGAACGCCGACGAGCGGCTCGCGGTGCCTCCGGACCTCGATCTGCCCCTGCTCTATGGCATCGAGCCCTCGATGACCAGTGCTCAGCTGGAACAGCGGGTACTCAAGGAGATGCCCTCGATCTGGAACAAGAACAAGAGGCTGTTCCCCTTCTGCACCCGTCTGAAGTCCATCCACGACCTCCTTGCTCAGCGCAGCCCCGTGACGAGCCCCCGGTTCTGGCAGGACCAGATGAAACGGGCTCAGAAGGTCCGTGCGCGGCGCCTGGGTGAGCTGGCGGCAGCCATCGCTGCGGAAGGTGCGGCGGCCGCCCTCGGGATCATCGAGCGTCCGGTCGTTGAGGGATACGCCACCAGGAGCGGGGTCGATGCCGCGGCACTGGTCGAGGCGGTGGAAGCGACGCGGGTGCGGGTCGTGACCCCCCTGGAAGAGCCTCGGGTCCGCTTCCAACAGGGCGCGGTCCGCCAGAAGCTGGCGGGATCCTCGTTCAACACCCTGGTTGACGCCATCCTTGGCGTTGGCTCGACCGCGGATCTGGAGCGTCCTGACCACCGGATGCCCGAGTCCTTCGCGATCATCGACGGGTTCCGGCCCCGGGGCGGCTCACGGGCCCGCATCGACCTGGCGCGGGCCAGGGAGGTGCGTGACTACGCTTCCAAGGCCCCCACCGCCGACGCCTCCGCGGTGAGCGGCGCAGTGCGTGCCGTCCTTGAAGGCGTGGACACCGAGCAGGAGCTCCAGGAGGCGCTGCTGGCAAGCGTCATCGACTACGCCCGCCAGCTCGCAGTCGGCGCCCCCCGGCTCCAGGTCGTGGCGGCGCTGGTCAAGGCGCATGTCGACAAGGAGGACGCCGCGAGGATCGTCCTGCACGTCTCGGAGAGCACGTCCTCCGTTCCCGTCGACAGCGTCGACACGGTCCGGGCACACCTGCACGCCCACGAGCTCGTCGCTGCCCGCGAGGTCTGGACACGCATGACCCAGGCGGAGGCCGATCTCGGCGGGGAGGATGCCCAGAGGGTCCTGAGGGTGCTCACCGCCGAGGAGGACTCCTTCGCCCAGGCCATGGAGGTCGTCTACCGCTGTCGTGACGTCGACGTCACGGCGGCGCGCGACGCTCTGCGCCGGGCCATGGACATCTGCTCAGACGCTGAGGAGCCCCAGCGTCTCTTGGACTCCCTGCCCCCGTCCTCGCCGCGCGACGTCCGGGCGGGTGAGGAGAGCACAGGGGCGGTCGTGCTCAGCTGGAGCGAACCTGCGGAGTACGGGGGCGAGGTCACGTACCGGGTGGTGCGCCGAGAGGACCGGGCCCCCATCGGACCTCAGGACGGCGTCGTCGTGGCCGAGGACGTCTCGGCACTGACCGTCGTGGATTCGGCACCGGTGAGTGGGCGCACCCTGTACTACGGGGTCATCGCGGTGACTCAGGGGCGGTGTTCGGCTCCCGAGACGGTCGAGACCCTTGTGCTGCCCGCCCCCGCGTCCCCCCACATACGCGTGAGCGAGACGGGCGCCGAGGTCGCCTGGGATCTGCCCCGAGCCGCTCTGTCCACAGAGGCCTGGCTGGTCGGATCCGACGGGCGCTCCCACCAGGTGGAGACGACGTCGCGCAGCACGTTGGTCCTCAGCGGTCTGGAGGCTGGCGAACGCTACGTCCTGCGTCTGCGGGGCGTGTACTCCCTGCCCGACGGCACCCGCCGAACCGGCAACCCGCTGGAGGTCGAGGTCACTCCCCACGGAGAGCTGCTGCCCGTGGTCGACCTGGCCGCGCACCTGGAGGACGGCGCGTCCGGTGGACGCGTGCCTGCGGTGTTCACGTGGAGCGCGGTCCCGGGAGCAGAGGTCCGCCTCTATCTCTCACGTTCGGGCTTCGGTACAGAGCCGGGCACGTGGGTGGCCCTCGACCGGATCGAGGCGCGTGGTGAACGGATCCTGGGTGCCGCGTCCGGTGACGTCGCCCACGGGCAGCTGACAGCGAGCCTGCGCGTGGGCGCGCACCGGGTCCTGGCGGTTGTCGTCGACGGTGACATGGCGCTGTGCGGCAACGAGGTGGGTCTTGCTGCCACTCCGTCGATCACGGGGCTGCATCTGGACAGGCTCGGTCAGACCTCCAGGCTGTCCTGGGTGTGGCCAGACGGCGAGTACGTTGTCCGGATCCGTTGGTCCACCCCGGACCGCCAGGCTGAACGTGAGGTGCGGCGGGGCCAGTACGACGACGAGGGCGGAGTCGTCCTGCCCATCGGGGACGAGGGTGGGCAGGTCGCCGTGTCGTTGGTCCCCGTCGGTCTGACGGGCTCTGTGGAGGGGACGGTCCAGACGCTCTCGGTGCCACGCGCTCCTGGACGTATCGCCTATCACGTGGCCTGGCGGCGGAGGATCATCGGTGGTCTGAGCGCGGCGGTCTTTACCTTCGACGGAGCGTGCGGCGCCCCCTTCGACGTCCGACTCGTCGTGCGCATGGGTCGTCACGCGCCGTCCTCCCGGGAGGCGGGAGAGGGAACACTCCACCGAGTCGACCCGGGAGCGCCCGGGAGCCTCGTCGTCGAGGTGCCCGTCGCCTCGGGGCGGGGAACATGGTGGGCCAGAGCCTTCGCCGCACAGGCCGGAGTCAGGCTCCTTGAGCCCCCGATGAGTGAGCTGAAAGGACACTGACATGGCGCTGTTCCGCCCCAAGCTGGCTGTCTGCCCCTACTGCTACCGGCAGATCGAGTCCGGCAGCGCGGCCTTTCGCTGCAACGGCCATGCCGCTGCTGGAAGGCCCCGGTGTGTGGCGACTCCCGATGAGGAGCGCAAGCAGGTCCTCGGTGTCGACGAGGCGCTCCTGCCCACCTGGCCGGACAAACGCAGTCGGCTGGAGCGCCATCGGGAGTTCCTCTGCCCCGACTGTCACGGACCGACAACTCGGGTGTGTCCGGTGTGCCACACTCCCTGGCCATCAACCTTTACGGCAGACAGCCCCCTCATCGGTCTGGTCGGCGTGCGAGGCTCGGGCAAGACGATCATGCTCTCGGTCCTTACTCAGGAGCTCACCACGACCATCCAGCGGCGCTTCGACGCCGCCATCCACCCCACGGGGAACAGGAGACTCGTCAGCCGGCTCGCGAGCTGGAGGTCTGACATGGGCCGGGGCGGACCGCTTCCAGCGCAGACAGAGGCCTACCAGCGTGTGGCGACGGGCCAGCGCGACTCGGCCGAGCCTGCGGTCTTCGAGTGGCAGGCAGCCGACGGCAGGAACCGCCAGCGGTCCACCATCTTCTCCTTCTACGACGCGGCCGGGGAGGACCTGGCCTCCACAGACCGGACCCGGGAGCTGAGCTACCTGGCGGCCACGGACGGACTCATCCTCCTGCTTGACCCCTTCGGCTTCTCCGGAAACCACGACCTCGCCCGTAGCAAGGGCGTCGACGAAGGCCTTCTGCACGACCGCCCCGAGGACGTGCTCCGTAACGTCATCGAGCTGTTGCGACAGGCCGACCGAGTGGGCTCCGGTAAGAAGGTCTCTCGGCCGCTGGCCGTCGTCGTGTCCAAGATCGACGCCTTCTTCGACGCCATCGACGAGGACAGCCCTCTGAGGCGTCCGAGCGCCGACGCGCCCTACTTCGACGAGGCCGAGTCCCTTGAGGTGCATGAGCACGTGGCCACGCTGCTCGACGAGTGGTCCGGCGGCGCGCTCCTGCGCATGCTGGAGCTCAACTTCTCCACGTACCGGCTCTTCGCCGCCTCAGCCCTGGGCGCCGAGCCCGACTACGTTAGACGCACAGCGAACCCCCGCGGCGTCCTACCGCACCGGGTGGCGGAGCCGCTGCTGTGGCTCATGGCGCGGCGTGGCTTCCTGCCCAAGGAGGGGTGAGGTGTTCGACGTCCTGGGATACACCGACTGCCGTGCCGACCAGTCGCTCAACGGCGCCACGGGATTCCAGTTCTGTGCCGCCTCGGCGGGCGTGGGCGACGTCGAGCAGCGGATGGTACGCCCCCGGGTGCATCGTTGGGCTTACGGACTGGCGCAGGTCCCTCCCGAGCAGCACCCGGAGACCTTCCGTTGCTGGGCCCAGGACGGGGCGTACATCCTCCTGCGGGGGCGGTCGCTGGCGCGCCGCACCGCCAGCGGGCGAGACGGCAATGCCTACAGCCTCGCGGCCCTGACCAGGGACGAGTGGGACATCCTGCCCTCACGTCCTGCTCAGCTGTGGAGCGCCCCCGACTGGCCCTCCTCCGAGGTCTACGGGCACCCCGCCCCCTGGCCGACGCCCCTTGCCCTGGACCCAGGCTTCGAGCCCGTGGGGCTTCAAGCATGGGTACGCGAGCAGCCCTGGGCCGTCGAGCACCTGGCACATCTGCTGACCATGGTCGAGATGACCTCGGGTCCCCATGCCCGCAAGCTCCTCATCGAGCACGAGGACCAGAGCGTCGTCGTACGGTGGATCTCTCTGGCTCAGCTCACCCTGTCCGAAGAGGAGGCGTTGAGCAGCTCGGTGCACTCCTTCGCGGAGGACCCTGCGACTGCCCCGGCGACCTTCATCGGCGTCCATCCTCTCCTGTCCGACGGTGTTCGTTCGGACGTGGAGGGCTACAGGCTCTTCGACCCGCTCAACCAGCGGTGCACACCCGTCGAACCCAGTGATTCGTCCCGCCGCCACGCCCACTGGTTCCTCACCATGGATGCCGACGAGGCGCTCACCGCGATCTCGACGAGCCGCACGTGGGCTCGGGTCCTGACGTCCTCTGACCCTGACGGCGCCGCTCGGCTGGCAGGCGTCGTGCTCCTGGGGGACGGGCAGCCGAGCGCGGAGCACGTCCCGCTCGCAGCTGACCTGCTGGGTGGACTGTGCCGCGAGGATCCCGAGTCGGTACCCGAATGGGGAGAGGGGCTTGTCTCCCTGCTCCAGGAGTGCTCACCGGCGACGGCTGAGGACGTGAGCGCCGTTGGGGAGGTCATCTGGGAGCTGGATCGCGTCGCAGAGACTGGCATGGCCTGTCGACTCGCCTGCCTGTGCCTGAGCTGGGGAGTGCGCAGCCCCGACCTCCTGACGTCGTGGCTCGCCGAGCACGTCGTCGGGCGTCCACCGCTGAGCTGGCCGGAGGATGATGCCGACTCCCTGCGCGCGGCGGCGGACAGCGCCACGACCCTCGCGGGGATGCTGCCCGGACACGTTCTGCCCGACCTGTGGACGCTCCTGGGTGATCTCGGGCTCCTGGACCGCATACCGGCCGCCCGGCGCTCACGCCTTCTCCTGGAGACTGCCCGCGGGTGCCTGTCGGCACCCGCGGCCCTGGCGCGTCTTATCGACTCCGGCAGAGGAGAGGATGTTGCCCACCTGGTTGCACAGGAGCTGCCTGGCCACTGGGCCCGAGGAGGGGAGGGGATCGTCTCCTTTGCCCGGGGGGAGTGGGACTCCCTGCTGTCCCGTCCCCAGACGCTCACCGGCGGTCCCGAGCTGGACGCCTTCAGATGGCTGCGTCGAGGTCTTTCCCCGCTGCTCCGTGAACCCGACCGGCTGGTGAGCGTGTGCGCGCTCCTTCCGGACAGCGCCTGGCCCCTTGCCGAGGCCGCCGCCGACGGGGACGACACCGTCGTCGAGGCGTGGCTTCGCACCCATGATCGTCTGAGCGACGCCCTGGAGAGCAGGCTCATCGGTCTCACCGACGGCGAGCAGCCGGCTCGTGCTGGTCAGCGGGTCGACGGCCGGATACAGGCCCGTGCTCGTATCCGCTGGCTGACGCTGACGGCCCGTGCCCCCTCCCACGTGCCCCGCCGCGTGAGTGCGAGCACGCTGCGACGGCGCATCGAGGCCGTCGAAGGGCTTGAGGACGCCCTGGCGCGCTGCCTTCCCTGGGAGCAGGTCGTCAACGCAGGCTTGCGTGCGTTGCGCGAGAACGGACGGGCGCATCCTCTGCTTGTGGCCTACCCCGACACCCTGGCACAGGCCGCCCTTTTCGCCGCCGACTACCGGGCAGCGGACGCTGTCGTGTCGGCTCTGTCGGAGAGGGACAGGCACGTGGTCGCCCACGAGCTCGACCGGATCGTCCGGGACGGCCTGGGCAGGGCGGACAGCAGGGTCCTGGACGCAGCCGTGCGTCTGGCCGAGGACGGTGACTCCCCGTTGGCTGTCGCCGCCGAGGACGCTGTGATCGCGTTCTGGAGAGACATGCGTACGCGCGGTGTCCGCCAGCGGCTGGAGAAGGAGCTTGAGCGGAGGCTGCGAATGGACCTGGTCGAGAAGGTCCGGGCGCTGGAGGGAGACTCAGCGGTGGCCCGCCTGGGTAACTCGGTCCAGCGGGGGTTTCGGCGCATGAGACGACGGGTGGTGTCTGATGAGAATGTCTGACGTCGCGATTCGCTTCGTGGTCACCGCGGTGCTGTGGATCCTGATGGCGTGGATCGCGCTGGCGGTCGCGGCGAGGGTCCTTGCGTGGGTGTTCGTCTACTGTGTCGCCACTGCAGCCGCAGGGCTCGTGAGCGGGTTCGTGCACGGCCTCGTCGTTCCTGTTCAGGTGCTGGCGCGGGGGAGCGCCGAGGTCGCGACTCCAGCGCGTATGGCGGCGGGCGAGCTCACCAAGGACGCGCCACCCGGGGAGAACGCCGGGCACGGGTGGGACCTGGCCTGGCCCGTGTACGTGCCCTACCAGGCGAGGCTCGACCGTTTGGCGGTCAACGAGCTGACGAGAGTCCGAGTGCGTGCCGCGTGGAGCTTCTTCGCCTGTACGGTGCCCCACCGCATGTGGGCACCTGCTGGGAGCATGACGAGGGTGATGAATCGGCCGCTGCCATTCGTTCTGCGCTGGTGCGCGTGGTCCGCGGCGGCGCTGCCGCTGATCGGCTGCTTCATCGTGGGGACGATGTTGTCGGTAATGGTCTGGCAGGGCGTCATGTGGTTCGGTCAGACCGTCGTGAGACTCGTCAGTGCGGCGGTGCAGCTGGTGCTCCGTCGGCGCGAGGCCCGGTCTCGGAGGAGGGCGCACCAGTCGATGCTGTGCAGCCACTGCCTGCGCTCGTCCTCCAGCCCTGCGTACCGCTGCTCCGAGTGCGGGACGGTGCACTACGTGGTCCAGCCCGGGCCGCAGGGCCTCCTTCATCGCGTCTGTGACTGCGGCGCCACGCTTCCGAACACTGTCTCACGGGCTTCCCTGAGCCTGAAGGTCGTGTGCCCGCACTGTGGTCAGGACATGTCCGACGGAGCAGGGCTGCGCCAGGTGGTGGTGCTCCCGGTCATCGGTGCTGTCGCCGCCGGAAAGACCCGTTTCCTCAGCATGTCGGTGGTCCAGCTCGATGAGGGCCTAGCGGGCAACGGGGCTTTGAGCGCGCTGAGCCCCGCGGCAGAGACGTTCCTGAAGGACGCGCGCGAGCTGGTGCGGGCTGGGAGACGAACGGTTAAGACTCCTCACGTCATGCCCGAGGCGCTGCCGTACCGGCTGGAGGAATGGGGCGGCAAGAAGGAGATCGAGCTCGACGTGGTCGACGCCGCGGGGGAGTTCTTCGGCAGCTGGGAGACGTCCAGTGAGCTGCCCTACCTTGAGTCCGCCCCCGTCTACGTGCTGCTCCTCGATCCCCTGGGGCTGAGGGACGTGCACACCGAGTTCGTCCAGGCCTGTGCTTCCGAGCAGCATGAGATCGACGTCGCCCCAGCGGACCAGATCAGCTCCTACCACGCCGTCATGGACCGGTTGCGAGCGCAGGGCGTGGACCTACGGCAAAGGACGCTGCTGGTCGTCGTCTCCAAGGTCGACGTCCTGCGCTCCCTGCCGTGCGGACAGGACCTTCGCGATGACGTCTCCACGGAGGCGGTGCAGCAGTGGCTCGCGCACAACGGCATGGACGCAGCCCTTCAGAGCTTCCGCATGGACTTCGGTGCGGTGGAGTACTTCGCGTGTGACTCCATGCACCACCTGTCCTACGAGGATCCTGTCGCTCCGTGGCGGGTGGTCTCCCGCGTTGCTTCCCACTACCACGCGCCGGTGCTGCAGGTTGACCCGCGTGCGCCGTCCGATCCGGACGGGCCGCCCGTGGGCATGAGCGTTGTCCAATGAGAGGACGGAGAACCGAGGTGTCCACTGAGATCCCGATGTCCTTCAAGCGGTACCGAGTGCTGTGGATCATCATCCACGCGGTCGTGCTCGTCGCTCTTCTTCTGCTCGTGGTTCACTGGTTCTGCGACGGAGGTGGAGACCAAACGCTCGCCCACTGGGGTCGTCGGGTCATGCGCCTGCAGCACGACCTGGCGACCGCGGTTCCCTTTCCCTGGGACACGTTCTGAGCAGGGCGGACGGGGTGCTGTGCCCCCACTGAAACGAGGCTGAGCTACGACCCATCTGGTGCGGGTAACCAGGTGCGCGCCCCGAGTTCGAGGGGCGGGCGTCGAGTTCGAGGGTGCAGGCCTCGAACTCGGAACCTCACCCTCGAACTCGGCCGTGAGGGGCACGGACTGAGGCGACCTTACGTGAGCCAACCGCGACCTCGCGTGATCCGACGTGTCGCACGACACCGCCGCGCAGGCCTCCCGTGCCTGGCGGGGGAGGGGAGTGCTGGGTATGTTGGTCCCCGGTGCCCGCATGCGGGCCACCGTTCTCCATTCCGTTCCCAGCGGGAGGCGCCGCAGCGCCACCGTGACGCGGGTCTGCCGCGGCGGGAACCGACGGGCCCCACTCCGCGGGGCTCCGGGTACGCCCCACGGGTGTGCACCGGCCTCATCCCCGCGGCGTCGTGCGCCGTGAGCGGGAACGAGGGCCGGCACGAGGGCAGCAGCACTGTCCCACGCACTTCTAGATGGAGAATCCGTAGTGCCTACCATTCAGCAGCTGGTCCGCAAGGGCCGCTCCTCGAAGCGCTCGTCGTCCTCGACGCTGGCGCTCAAGGCCAGCCCGCAGCGCCGTGGCGTGTGCACCCGCGTGTACACGACCACCCCGAGGAAGCCGAACTCCGCCCTGCGCAAGGTCGCCCGTGTGCGCCTGTCCTCCGGTATCGAGGTCACCGCGTACATCCCCGGCGAGGGCCACAACCTCCAGGAGCACTCGATCGTGCTCGTTCGCGGCGGTCGTGTGAA
>ERZ772971.2568-NODE-2568-length-9946-cov-10.649277_pt1 | contig 9946 bp, 15 predicted proteins | sample MGYA00511943_ERZ772971 | MGnify/ENA primary metagenome ERZ772971 (study PRJEB29015, sample SAMEA2737929) | human oral metagenome | biome: human oral; feature: human-associated habitat; material: dental | place: China | collected 2144 ... | reverse complement strand
TTTTCGTTCTCTTTGATATAATTTCTCACTTGCATAGTATTATGATTTTTATGATTATTTATTCGAATAGAAAAAACTATGCCACAAAGGTAATAAAAAAACGATGTACAAATGAGTAGAAGCCTCACTTATATTTTTCCTATAATTTGTACTATGTTAAACAGCACTTAATACCTTATTTTGCAGTAAATTAAGTAGGGTAGAGGAGTGTTTTTTTTAATAGCAAAAAATGCTTTTTTCGACTCTCTTTTTAACACGGTAAAATTACCTTTTTAACATATTGTTTTCCCCCATCAAAAAATAAAGAACTATATCAAAGATGGAGCAAAGGTAATACTTTTTTTCTTATTGTGTAAAAAATTTTTTTACCGTCGACGACGTGCAAATAAGAACGCCAACGACGGCAATGTAGACGCTGCTATAAGAGATAAGATAAATAACCTCACACTAATCACGCCAGCTTTTTCCTGTTGCTTTTCCGTCGTAACGGTCGATAGGTGTTTATCTTTCTCAGCCGTCGCTGTAGTATCGGTATTAGTGCGTTGATAATAGTATACTCGTATCTTATCCGAATACACAGTATCGCCCCTCTGATATACTCGTATCGTATCCACAACAGAGCTACGTATGTTTTCCACGCTTTTTCGAGACGCAGCCAAAGAAATGGTATCTGTCGTTTTATTTTCGTGGTATAAATAGCGTCGAGAACCAACACAAGAAAAAAAAGTAAAAACGCAGCAAATGCCAATGCAAATAACTTTAAGAAAATCATACTTCATTGTTTTTTATATGATGATATATTAATACGCCGGCAACTGCCAATAATAGCAGTCCTCCGGAAGTGATTACTATTTTTTTTTTAGAGCAGCCATTTGACCGGCTCGCCAGAGGTTAAAACCGTCGAGTACCTCTCCATCGACTGCCGGTACTCCGTTTTCGATTTTAGAAATCGCTTTTGTTATTTCGATTAGTGCGACGTGGTCGGAGGTGCTTATTACTCTGTCTTTCGGTATGCCTGCCATTGCTGCGACATGGGCAATATATGAGGCGGTATTATTCTCGAATGCCGGAGCCCACCTCGTGATAATCTTTTCGATGGTATTATATCCGTTGTAGATGTAGTTAGTCAGATTAACGAATATAGCCCGATAGCCATACGCACGGCTACGAAACTGCTTAAATCTTTTGTCTTTGCTCGGGAGCACCTCGCCGAGCCATTGGCGACCGTCGAGCACTATATTGCCGGGATTGTTGTTGCTTAAACCTCTTGACATTACTTTTTATATTTAAGTTGTTTATTCTCTTTTTGTAGCTGATTTATTTTTTCGCGAAGTTCTTCTATTTCCTTACGTAGCTCGAGGATTTCGTTTTTCTGCAATATGCGTTCGTCTCGCAAGTCTTTTATCGTCTCTTGATATACGTCCTGAATAGCTGCCAGTGCGTCGGCGTTTGCTTTGCGTTTTACTGCTTGCACTGTAAACGGTACAGCAATACCTCCGCCGAATATAAGGCTGATAACCGATATTATAATATTACTGTCTATCATATTTTAGGGTACAGTTTTCTAATCACTAAAGCTCCCATTCCATTATTACCGTTTTCACAATCTACTACGATAGGGTGAGAAAAAACACAGCCCTCGCCGGCGGACAATTTAATTTTGTAGTCTAAATTTCTGTTTGTTTTTATCATCGGCTCAAGCACTATTTCTTTTTCAACTCTCAGTAGAGACGGTTCGTGTCGAGATATATTGAATACTTCTATCTCGTTGATTAATTCGTCTTCGCCGTATACTTTCGGAGAGTATATCCTTTCCGCCTTTATCGTTACTTTCCTGTAAGTGTCCATAATAGTATAGCTCCTCCTAATATTAGTGATATGTTACTTGTTTTTGTTTTAGAGTTGTTGTTTGTGTTTTGATTATCTTCCTTTGGCGGCTCGTTGGTAGTCGCTTTTGCAATGTCGCTTTCACGAACAAAGCAACGGAACGGGTCGCGGTCTTGCCGTCCAAACGTACTAAGCAGATATTTGTAGGTATAAGTGTTTGAATCAAACACAAAGAAATCTGTTCTATTCGTGCGTTTATGTATAATAGTACCATCTGCCGAACGTTCGGCGATGTTGCCGAGTGTATATAGTCCGTTGTGCTGCGGTACTGCCACGCCTTTACCGGCTTTCATTTCTCCGAGAGCTTGGCGGTTGCTGCGGAGCTTATCGAGTAAATACGAACCAAAATAATATAGCATATCGCCGTTAGGTACTATTTCGACCTCGTAATATACTACGTTGTTAAGAACGAATACAAGCCCTGTACCGATACCAATATACTTGCTTTCGCCGATAGTCATCGGTACTACTTCGTGCGGTAGCCACTCCCATCTGTCTTTTATGAGACGTGTTTTTTCGTTTCTGTCGGTAGTGTATGGGTAAGGGTCTCCATTGTATAACTTTACAAAATAAGGTTTATCTGCCTTGTCTATATAATTTTCAATACGCCCCATAACGACCCCCTCGAACATCGACGCATTGATACAAATACTTTTGATGTAGTGTATTTGCCGAAACCGCAACTGTACGGTATCTTTTGCCCTGTCGAAATTGCTCCAGATAGTAGCAAAGCACGGCACGGCAGTACTGTTACCGTCGAGATTTGCCCCTTTTATGTTTTCCTGAAAATACAGTCCGTCGACCATCGTTAAGCCTCCTGTTTGCTCGCCGACTGTTTGCGGTCGATGCGATAGTTTTCGAATATGTATTTACCTGCGAATAGACCGATAAGAGCGATACCTATCGTTTTAATTGTGCCGAGTCCGGCGGTGTTGGCGATGGCATTATTGGCTATTCGCTCGAAGCGATTGTTTTCGCTCATAAGTTGCTCGTACACGTCTTTTGGCAAGTACTGCAATAGTTCTTTCGTTAGCTTGTTGGAGTAACGAAGTGCGACCTTGCTTTGTGGATTATACTTTTCACATAGCAGCCACACGGCAACGGCAAACACTGCTATTACCGACACGGCTATGATAATCGTGCTCGCAGTCCATACAAGCCCCATTTGAGCCTGATAAGTAAGGCAAAGATTGCGGAGGTTACCTCCGTCGAGTTCGTCGTAACGTCGGGCTCTATTGCTGCCGTCTTGCGATACGAGCCGAGTAAGCGACTCATCGAAATTTTCGAGGTACGACTGTAATGTTACTATCTGTTTGATTTTGTCGGCGGGGTAGGCTATATGCAACGAGTCGAGCCGACGCACTACTTCGGCACAAAGTATATTATTGCTCTGTATTACTCTGTGGCGGTTGAGTATATCGTTCAGGCTGTTGGTAACTCGAGCGTGGTCTACTCCCATACGGCTGCCGTCGGTAACGTTCCAAGCGTTTACTACATTCGAGCCTTTGAAAATTTCGATATAGCCGGTATCGAATGTAGTCGACGCATCGGGGTGCACCACAGGCGAAGGAAAGACTACTTCGTAATACACTCGGTCGCCGGCATCGGTGCAACGTCCAGATAGGTAGCCGGTAGCTATTTCGCCGTCCTCTGTCCAACGCAGCCAATAACGGCGGTCGTCGGTCAGGAATATTACCGAAATATTGCGAGCTCCGGCTGCTCCTGCCGATGCCCATACATCTTTATATTTTCCTCGAGGTATACCCCAATACAGTGTATTAGGAATGTTTGCAACGAGGAGTTTATTAATTACGTTACTGTTGTTCTGGTTGAAATTCATAAATCTATTGTTTCTTTAGTTTTTTCGTAGTAGAACGTCGTTAAAAAGTCGGCAAGTTTAATTTTGCTTTCTGTATCAGTTATCATACCATACAGAAAAGGATGCTCTTTGTCCGTAAGAAAAAAATCTACATTAACGAGACCTTTTCCTGTTTTTTGAGCAAAAAGCAAAAAAGCCGATATACTCCGTTCACTGTAATATTCTTTACCTATTTGTACATAGTGTTTTTTCTTAAAAAAGGATATTGGATTCAGAGAACTCAATTCGAGGTCGCCATCACGATATACAACAGATGTTACTTCTCGCACAGGATTTTGTTCCTTCATCAATTTAAACACATTACTATATTTTGGCGACTCGATAGTATATTTTATAAACGCCTTACCTTTCTTAAATGGTTCTATGTTCTTATCGTACACGCATATTGCCGAATAGGTGTTTGTCCAACAATACCCTTCTTCTGTATAAGATACTGCATTTTCAATCTCTGTTCCTGTGTTGCGGAGTTTGGAAAACTTCTCGTAAATCACGGCGAGTCCGGCGGCGTGGTCGAGGTGTATGTTTGGAGTTTGTCTGTCGTTTTCTTCTGCCGGTATATCTGGTGGTAATGTCGTTTTCTTTGCCATAATCAATTGTTTTTTAATATGTTTTTTGCCATCTGGTAGAGCGACGGGTTTGTTTTTGCTATTGATAATATTTTTTCAAGCAGTTGCGGAGCTTCTGGGTCGAGTCTGCACCATTCGGTAAAAACGTCGACCGGCTCGGCGGTTTCGACAGGTTGTTTTTCTTCGTCGGTGGTATCACCCTCGTGCATCGGCAGACCTCCGACGTTGTCGACTGCCGGTATTACGTGGTTTGCCTCCTCCTCCGGAGAGCCGGTTATACCTTGCGTCTGTACTGTCGGAAACATTGCCGGCAGTACTGCTCCTATCTTCGAGAGTATTACGTTGAGAGCTCCGTTGCGTTCTCTCTCGAACTCTCGACGCTCCTCGTCGAAAGCTTTACGCATTTGTTGCAATTCTTTCTCTTTATACTCCGAATCGATTTCACGCTTTACTATTTCTATCTGTTTGCGTAGGTCGTCCTCCGAGTAGCCGTTTACTACTTGCGTAGCTCCAACGTATGCCGTCTGCTGTGGCTGCTGCGGGGTAGTGTCTTTTACATTACTGAAATCAAGTTCAAAACGATAGGTAGACCCTGCACGTCCTTCTTTGCTCGACCCGTCGAGCACGTAGTACGTACCAAAGTCGAACGAAAAAAATTTATCCATATCGGCTATATTTGCCTCTACGTCTTTGTCGGGGTCAGATGCAAATACTATCGAGTTTTTTTCGCTTTTACGGCGAAACACTCTCCACGTGATAATCTTATACATCCGGATTATTTCCGGTATTTTGTCGTATGTAGTCATATCAATACAAAAAATTAAGTTGTATTATTTGTCCGGTGGGGTAGGGATTTGCTCCGTTTGCCATCGGCAATACTTCTATATAACTGTTTTCGCCGTCTATCTCTATATCGTCGAGTGCATACGTGCCCGTACGCACATATCCGTACCCGCCGGCTACGGCAAACACAGGCAAAGGCACTTTATCAAATATCTTATTGCTACCCTTGCCGAGAGTAAGAAAATAATTATTGGTATTAAGATTTGCGAATGTTTTACCGTATATACCGATAGATGCGGTATGATTGCAAAAGAGACCTTTTATTTTTTTGCCAAAGAAACGGCTGCTACCGCCTAAGTATTGAAGTGTCCTGTATGTTCCTGTAAATTCTACTTCACGAGAAAAACCACACACGGGAGTATAGTCGTTGCTGCCGGTGGAGTCGACGGGACTATCACCGTATGCCACTACGAAAGCAATTACTACACGGCTGCCAAGCGGATTGAATACCGTACAGTTTGGAAAGTCGAGTACCTTGTTTATATGCACCGCCTCCACCAGATTAAACTGATGGCGGAATAGAGTTACATTGACGTTTTGCATAAAATAGTCTGCTTTTCCTAACTCTCTCAGAGAGAGTAAAAACGGCGTTTCCATTGTTGCCGAAAATTTCGGTACCGGAGTATAGCCCGAATAACTGTAATACGGCATATTGTTCGGATAGCGGAACGGCATATACGTGATACCGTGTATGTATTTGCCTTGTAGTTCTTGTATGTCAGGAAAAGACGTATAACCATTGCCCGCTACGGCAAACTCGATATATTTGAGGCGTTGTATTTTCATCGTTTTGTTGTTTATTGTGATTTATATTAATGATAAAAATCTATTGTCGGACGCTCGGCAGAAAGCCCCATTGCTCCCGCCTTTATAGATATAATAGTACGGTCGGGGTCTATTTCGATGTCAGGAAAATATATTTGGTTAAGTTGTCGGAAGTCGGTACACCAAGACGAATGGCGATGCACGAGCGACGAGGAATTTAAAATGATTCTCTCGTACTCATTGCCTTGCTTAGAATATAAATCCAACCATACCGGAGTACTACCTATAATATGCGTTTTCGTTACAAACGAAATACGTTTTATTTTTTGCCTGCTCAAAGCATAGCCATCTATATCGGCAAGCTTACCGGTATAGCCCGACGTGTAGAGGTTGCCGATAGGCAGCGATGTTATCCGAGTAGGTGGCGTTATGCGGTTGCTCGGTTCTGCATCGAAACAATGAAAAAGTATTGAGTACGATACGCCCGGAACAACGCTCTCGACCTGTTTCGATATTGTAACGTAGCTCTTTTCCCAATCGATATATTTATCTATTACGATGTAGTCCGTTGGGTCTTGCGTGTCGCCGAGTATTTGAACAGGAAAGTCGGATAATACTATGTTGCCGTCCGTATCGACGAGAGTCAGGTAGAAATGCCAATAATTCGGTGGAGTCTTTCTATATGATTGATGTATTACGAACTGCTCATAAAAATTACACTCAGCAGAAAGAATATACAAACGCTTATTATATACTCCTGCCGGAAAGTATACGCGGCGAGGCGGTAAATTGTCCGGCAGTGGCAATTCGAACGACTTTATATTATTGACTACAATCGGTTGCATTGTTTGTTTTTGTTTGTTTTGTGGACGGAGGCGAACCCAATCACCTCCGCCCTGTGTAAGTAGTAATATGGAAGAAAAAAGAACTTGTGTGTCCGTTTAAGCGTTTAGCACATTGCTTATATCGGCTGCGTGTCCAGCAGCATTCTTTACAAGCACGCCAAGCATAAGCACAACGATTCTCGAACTGCGTTCGTTTGTTGGTACGTCGTCAGGTGCAGCCGTACCGTCAGGCGATGCCTTGAGGTCGAAGTTTACACCGTTACCATCGAACGACAATGTTATTTCTGTGTCTACCGTGCCCTGAAAATAATACTCCGGAGCAAGAGGTACGAGTGCTTCGTTCATATCGAAAAGAGGTACTCGTTGAATTGTGGTTTGTCCGGTTGTCTTCGTTACCTTACGGAATACCTCCATCGGAAAACTTTCGCTTGCCATTGTAGAATCCATTTGAATGGTAATCTTACCGTTATAGATAGCTTCGGCATCTATAGCGTTTTTAAAGTACGGTATGCTGTGGTTTTCTCTCATCGGGTAGGTTTGGAGCACTGCACGTCCTTCTTTGCCTTTCTTGCCGAGAGCAAGGAACACGCCAATACCGAAAGGTATAAAGAGGTCGTTACGGTTCAGGGCTACGTCGCCTTCTGCGAGGTTCATTTTCTTGTCGTCGAGGTAAAAGCGATAGTTACCTTGTCCGTCCTTGAGTTCTTGCGATACACGCAGTTTAGAGAACTGCGGCGTTAGCTTGTTTTTACGGCAAAAATTTGCCACGCGTTCAAATCGCTGTCTGTCGAAAAAAATGTTATTTTTCATCGTTTTTTTTTGTTTGTTTTTTGATTAATAATGCCTCGTATTATCCTACGAAGTTTTGGTTACTGGTTGTTGTCGGTGTTGGTGTGGTCTCTTCGAGTCCTGCCGAATAAAGAGGAAAAGGTACGCGTTCTGTGCCTCCTACGTATGCAGTAAAACCACCTACGCCGGCAGTCGCTGCTTTCTTAAATGCTACCTTAGAAATAAGGTCGCTCATACCGCACGCCAAGAGAGCCGTGCCTCCGTTGTTTACCATCGAATTGCCTTTGACTATCATCGGCAGTCCGATACCCGCTGCTACTTTTACAATGGGAGCTACGGGCACTCCTCCCAAGTTCTGCGGCAGTTTGTCGGCGATAAAATTATCGAATACGGCGTTGATACCGCCACCGATAGCTGCCCCGATGAGTTGGTCGGTAATGTTACCGCCTACTTTTCCGATTTTGTTGTGTTTCATTTTTTTTTACGCTGTTTTTTGAATTTTCTGATTGATTTTACCTATAAGAGCCTCTTTTTTCTTCTGTGCTGCTCGTTGCTCGGCGTTGTGTTTTATCACCGCATCAACTTTTTTCTCGTAGCTTTCCCAGCTTGCCAGACTTGCCGACTGTTTGGGACGCTTTGGCATTTTTTTAAGTTTTAGAGCCATTGTTTTGTCTGTTTTTGTTATTAATAATATGTGGTTAATTACTTGTTTAGATACTTCTTTTTTGCACTCTCGACAGTCTCGTCTCCGCTGCGATTCATAGCAAAGATGACCCCGCCGGCAATGATAAGCGGAAGTATAAGACCGGTACCGGCTTGTTGTTGCTTGTAGTCGAGATAGAAACCATCGTTCTGAAAAGGTCGTACGTCGTTGATACGCTTGCCTCCAAAGAGTCGAGTGAAAAAATCGATGAGTTTCGAAAGTCCGCTGATTATCGTATGTGCCCACGACCAGAACGATTTATTGCCATTGCCGCCGGACTTAAACGTGCCGGTATTGCCGTCGTAGTACGATACTTGCTCTCCGGTAGTGCCGTTGAATACTCCTATCGGCGTACCTTGCTCGGTGTCTTGCACTGCCATATAGTCGACTCCGCCGTAGTTGCCGATACCGTTACCGGAGTACGTAGAGCCGTCGGGGTAACCTGTGCGTGCGTCGATGGGCATACTTACGCCGATGCCCGATACTCTCGGTATGCCGTCTTTATTGAGTACTGTCTTGCCTTGTGCGAGGCGGTAGAGTACTTCTCTCGGACTCATACCGTACTTGTCTTGTATGCCTCGTTTTACTGCTTCCAAAGCAGTCTCGACACTTACGGCAAACGGTAGATTAACGACACGGGCGATAGCCTCTTTTTGTTCGAGGCGTTTACGTGCTATCGTTTCGTTAAAAGCCGGCACATCTTTGTCCGATATAAACACGTAGATAAATGCCTGTGCGTTGTCGTATAGATATTGTTCGGTTGCGTTCATAGTTTTTGTTTTAAGTTTTTAGTATGGTTGTGCGAGCATCACGCCCGTTTTTATATTATAATAGAAATATTTGTCGTATATAATCCTTTCTACCGGTTTAGGCAGTCCGTCGGGTAGCTCGATATTGATTTTACCGTCGTCGATATGTATCTCTTTGCCCCAATTCGGACGTTCTTTTTTAAGTCCCAGAGCATCGTCGCCAAAGCGTCCGAAGTCGATACTACCGGTAGTTATTGGCTTCGTGGGACGGTCGAAAGCTGTGTCGATGCGTCCGTATGGATTCAGTCTATTATCGAGGTCGGTACGTATCATTTTGTTTCGTTGTTTTTGTTACGCAGTAGCAAGTAACCTACAAAGCACGCCCCGACAATGAGAGGCAGAGCCGGCAGAGAGCCACCGCCAAGTATATTGTTTCTATTGCCTTGTTTTAGGTACGCATCGAAATCTGTTTCGTCGGCTTTACCGTATTGTATATTTGCAGACGTTACTTGACTTTTGCCGAAGATTTTTTTTACCAAGTCGACTATTTGACCAAGCAAAGAAATACACGCACCAATAAGAGCAATAATAGCCATAACTGCAGCAGGATTGCCTATTTTATTGTTGTTTTTTTGGTCTATAAAATGTTTTATGTCTTCTTGCGGTTGTTTACCTTCGTTGTCCTGTATAGCACCTTGCAGGAGCATATTGTCGATGGTGCGTTGGTCGAACACAGAACTAACGTTTTCGGCAAAAATACGCCTCATTTTTTGCTGCTCGATACGCTTCTTGTACACACGTGGAAAGCGTGTTTTTACGTCGTTGTCGTCGATAAACTTATCGTCGATAAAAGAGTAGGTATAGTATATTCCTGTTTTACGAAAATCTCGCTCGAGCTGTCGGCGTTGGTCGTCGGTGAT
>ERZ772971.2562-NODE-2562-length-9969-cov-28.914464_pt1 | contig 9969 bp, 9 predicted proteins | sample MGYA00511943_ERZ772971 | MGnify/ENA primary metagenome ERZ772971 (study PRJEB29015, sample SAMEA2737929) | human oral metagenome | biome: human oral; feature: human-associated habitat; material: dental | place: China | collected 2144 ... | reverse complement strand
CGCGCAGCGCGCCCGTGGCCGGGCAGGGGGCCAGGCCCGCCAGCGCGCGCGCCAGCGTGCTTTTGCCCGCGCCCGATTCGCCCACGATGACCAGCGGCCCGGCTTGCGCGGCGCGAAAGCGCAGGCCGCGCAGCAGCGCCCGGCCGCCCGCGCTCACGCCGAAGTCTTCGGCCTCGATCACCAGGCTTTCCATCGCCCCTCTTCCAGTCCCTGCCCGATGAGCGCCAGCCCGATGAGCAGGCACGCCAGGCAGCAGGCCGCAGGCAGCGCGCACCACAGCGCCGCCGGGTGCGCCAGCCAGGGCATGGCCTCGTTGAGCATGCCGCCCCAGGTGGGCTGGCGCGGATCGGCCAGCCCCAGAAAGGCCAGCCCTGCGTAATGGAACACGCCGCGCCGCGCCAGCCCCACGGCCTGCGCGGCCAGCAGGCCCGCCAGCGCGGGCAGCGCGTGGCGGCGCAGCAGCCAGGGCGCGCCCGCGCCGGCCAGGCGGGCTGCGTCCAGGCTTTCGTGCCGCCAGACTTGGCGCAGCCGCGCGCGCAGCGTGCGCAGCTCCGCATCCCAGCCCAGCAGCGCCAAAGTAGCGGCCAGCGCCGCCGCGCCGGGGCGGAAGGCCGATGAAAGGGCAATGAGGATGAGCGTGCCCGGCAGCGCGCTGCACACGTCTGCCAGCCGCAGCGTCAGCGCATCAGCGCGCGGGCTGCGCAGGCCCAGCAGCGCCAAAGCGGCGGCCAGCGCCATGCCCAGCGCGCTGACGGCCAGGCCCACGCCCGCTGTCAGCGGCGCGGCGGCGGCCAGGCGGGCCAGCACGTCGCGCCCCAGGTCGTCCACGCCCAGCCAGTGGCGGGCGTCGGGGGCCGTCAGCGCCGCATCGGCCAGGGCGGCGGCCTGCGGCTGCCACCACGCTTGCGCCGCGCGCGCAGCGCCCAGCCCCACGGCCAGCGCCAGCGCGGGGAAGTCGAGATAGCGGTTTTGCGTCAAGTCCATCTCGCAGCCTTCGATGACGGCCAGCAGGTGCTCGGCGCGGATGCCGTAGCGCGGCGCGTGCGGCATGAGCGCCTGCATGGCCGGATGCGTGGGCTGGCCGGCAAAGGCGCGCGCCACTTCGCCGCGCCACCAGTTGAGCTTGGCTGCGGCCACGCCGGTGTCGCTGACTTCATCGACCACGTCATCGACCTCGCGGCAAAAGGCATAAAAGGCGGTGATGGCGGCGCGCTTGTCGGGCGGCAGAAACAAAAAGGCGTAATAAAAGCTGCTGCCCGAGGCGGCGGCTTTTTGCTCAACGTAGGCGTGCGGCGTGGGATTCATGGGGCGTGGGAATGGGCGGGGCCGGGGCGCAAAAAAAGGGCGGATTCACGACTGAATGCGCATCCTGCAAAACGCCTCACATGCCCTCCAGCACGCCCCCGACATCGCCTGATACGTCGCCCGCTTCCTTGCCCGCCTCCCCGCCTGTTTCCCCCATCCCTTCCCGCCCCCCGGCTCTGCTGGAAAAGCGCCGGCGCAAGGGCATTTACATCATCCCCAACTCCATCACCCTGGCGGCGCTGTTTTGCGGCTTTTACGCCATCGTCATGGCCATCAACGGCCGCTTTGACTACGCCACCACCAGCATCTTTGCCGCCATGATTTTGGACGGCATGGACGGGCGCGCCGCCCGCATGATGCACGCGCAAAGCGCCTTTGGCGAGCAAATGGATTCGCTGTGCGACATGGTCAGCTTCGGCGTGGCCCCGGCGCTGGTGGCCTATGAGTGGGCGCTGCGCCCGCTGGGGCTGGGTGGCCGCCTTCGTTTACTGCGCCTGCGCGGCGCTGCGGCTGGCGCGCTTTAACGTGAACACCGCCGTGGTGGACAAGCGCTACTTCCAGGGTCTGCCCTCGCCCTCGGCGGCGGCGCTGGTGGGCGGCTTTATCTGGCTGACCAGCGCCATGCTGATGGCCCACAAGGATGTGCCGCTGTTTCGCAGCCTGCTGGCTCTGGCCGGCGGCGCGCAGCAAGAGCGCCTTGATCTGGCCTGGCCCACGTTTGCCATCACCTTGTTTGCCGGGCTGACGATGGTGACCAACATCCCCTACTACAGCTTCAAGGATCTGGGCGGGCGCCGCAGCGTGCCCTTTGCCGCGCTGGTGCTGGCGGCGCTGCTGCTGGCGGTCATCAGCATCGAGCCGCCCACCATGCTGTTTCTGATCTTCGTGGCCTATGCCATCTCGGGCTATGTGATTTACGCCTGGCGCAAGGCCACGGGCCAGCACGCCAGCATCGTCAGCACCTCCACCAGCGAGCCGGATGAGCAAGGGCTGCATCACTGGAAACCGCCCGGCAAGCCGCTGCAAAAGCCGCCTCCAACCGGGCGGCTTTTTTGTGCACCCCTCGGCGCGTTCATATTCAGATACAAGATTTTGCTTATCAAATAAGCAAACATGCCACAGCGCCCGTAAACACTGCGCAGGCAGCTATGTTTTCAGGAGTAATCTATGGATAACTTGCCTTTGCAGAGGGCGATTCGGGCATGAAAAAAGGCCCCGGGCGGGGCCTTTTGTTTGCGGGCGGCGCTGGTTGCGCTTCACCGGCCGTATTTCACCGGCTGCGTTTCACTGCCCGCGTTTTTCCAGCAGTTGAATCACGCTGGAGAAATCCAGATGGCCGCGGCCGGCCTGGCGGTTGAGGGCGTAGAGGTTGCGCGCCAGCTCGCCCAGCGGGATGGGGCTGCCTGCGCTCATGGCCGCTTCGGCGGCCAGGCCCAGGTCCTTGAGCATGAGGTCGTTGCCGAAGCCGCCGCTGTAGCCGCGCGAGGCGGGGGCGTTTTCCAGCACGCCGGGCCAGGGGTTGCACACCTCGGTGGCCCAGCTGCGGCCGGTGCTCACGCCCATCATTTGCGAGAGGGTTTTGACATCCAGCCCGTGCGCCGCGCCCAGGGCCAGGGCCTCGCCGGTGGCGGCCATGATGATGCCCAGGGCCATGTTGTTGCACAGCTTGGCCACCTGGCCCGCGCCGCTGTCGCCCATGTGGAAGATGTTTTTGCCCATGGCTTGCAGCACGGGGCGGGCGCGCTCCAGATCGGCCGCTGCGCCGCCGACGATGAAGGTGAGCGTGCCTGCGGTGGCGCCGGCCACGCCGCCGGAGACGGGCGCGTCAATCATGGCCAGGCCGCGCGCGCGGGCGGCGGCGGCCACTTTCTGCGCAGAGGCGGGGGCGATGGTGCTGCAATCGATGACGAGCGCGCCAGCGGCCAGCCCTTGCAGCAGGCCGGCGCTGTTGCCGTCGCCGAGAAACAGCCCCTCGACGTGGCGGCTGGCCGGAAGCATGGAGATGACCACTTGCGCGCCATCAGCGGCGGCCTGGGCCGAGGCGGCGGCGGTGACGCCCTGCTGGCTGACTTTGCTCATGGCGTCGGCGCTGAGGTCGAAGGCGCTGACCGAAAAGCCCGCTTTTTGCAGGTTGATGGCCATGGGCGCGCCCATGTTGCCCAGGCCGATAAAGGCGATGCGGGGGGTGTTGCTCATGCTGGTATCTTCTTTTTTCGAGGGGGTGAGGAAAGGGGAAAAGGGGAAAGAGGCGGGCGGATCAGGCCAGATCGGCCAGCGGGTGGGGGCCGGCAAAGCGCGGGCGCAGGATGTCGTCGATCAGCGCGGGGGTGACTTCGGCCAGGCGGGCGGGCTGCCAGCGGGGGTTTTTGTCCTTGTCGATCAGCAGGGCGCGCACGCCTTCGGCGAAGTCGGGCCGGGCGCAGCAGCCGGTGGACGCTTGCAGCTCCAGCCGGAAGGCATCGGCCAGCGAGAGGTGGCGGCAGCGCGCCTGCATCTCCAGCCCCAGCGCGGCGGAGGTGGGCGAGCCCTGGACAAAGGCCGCGCCGGCGCGGGCCAGCCAGGGGTCGGCGTCTTGCGCGCAGGCGGCCAGGCGCGGGGCGATGTCGGCCAGGCTGTCGTGGCCGATGAGGGCGTTGATGCGGCCCAGGTGCGTGCGCAGGGGCGAGTCGGGCAGGCTCATGCCCTGGCCCAGTTGCTCCAGCAGGTGGCTGATCTGGCGGTGGTCGGCCTGGCGCTGGCCGCTCCAGCGGGCCTCGGCCAGCGCTTGCAGCAAGGCGGCGCGCTGCTCGTGCGGCAGGGCGAAATCGGCCAGGCCGGCAAAGAGGGCGTCGGCCGCATTGAGCTGCGCGCCGGTGAGGGCGAGAAAGGCCCCGCTGCGCCCGGGCAGGCGCGGCAGCAGCCAGCTGCCGCCCACGTCGGGATACAGGCCGATGGTGATTTCGGGCATGGCCAGGCGGGTCTGGGCGGTGACAACGCGGTGCGAGGCCCCGGCCATGAGGCCGATGCCGCCGCCCATGACGAAGCCGTGGCCCCAGCAGATGAGGGGCTTGGGGTAGGTGTGGATGAGGTAGTCGAGCCGGTATTCGCGCTCGAAAAAGGCGCTGGCCTCGGGCGGCACCTGGCCGGGGGGCAGGGCGCGAATGGCGCGGGCCAGGCCGACGACGTCGCCGCCGGCGCAAAAGGCCTTGTCGCCCGCGCCATCGAGCACGACGGCGGCGACTTTTTCCTCTTGCGCCCATTGCTGTAGCTGCGGGTGCAGCAGATCGACCATTTCCAGCGAAAGGGCGTTGAGGCTGGCGGGGCTGCTTAACGTGGCGCGGCCGATGAGGTGGCTGCTGGCGGTGGCGATGACGTCAAACAGCACGGAAGATGGTGTTTGGGTGGGGGATGCGGTCATGCTGGCGGAAGTGGAAGCGAAGGAAAAAACAGGCCCGGGCGCGGGGCGCGCCCGGGTGTGAAGGGTGTGGGGCGCGGGACTTTCAGGCGTTTTTCCACTGCGGGGCGCGCTTTTCAAGGAAGGCGGCCACGCCTTCGCGCTGGTCTTGCGTGTCGAACAGGTCGATGAAGGCTTCGCGCTCTTTTGGCAGGGCGCGAGCGGGGCCGCCGTGGCGGGCGGCCTGGATGAGCTGCTTGCAGGCGCGCACGGCGCCGGGGCTTTGGCGGCCCACCTGTTCGGCCAGGGCCAGGGCGCGAGTGAGCGCCTGGGCGCGGGGGGCGACTTCCTGCACCAGACCGATGCGCAAGGCGGTGGCGGCATCCACCCGCTCGCCCAGCAGCACCATGCGCTTGGCCCAGCTCTCGCCCACGGCCCAGGCCAGCCATTGCGTGCCGCCGGCGCAGGGCAGCAGGCCCACGCTGGCTTCGGGCAGGGCCATGACGGCGTGCTCTTCGGCCACGCGCAGATCGCACGCCAGCGCGCATTCCAGCCCGCCGCCCATGGCGTAGCCGTTGATGGCGGCAATGCTTACGCCGCCAAAGTCGGCCAGGGCCTCAAAGGCCGCGCCAAAGCGCCGCGCCATGCTGGCGGCCACGCCCTTGTCGCCGCTGGCAAAGAGCTTGAGATCGGCGCCGGCGCTGAAGAATTTCTCGCCCTCGCCGGTGATGACCAGCGCGTAGATGCCGCGATCGGCGTCGAGATCGGCCACCAGGCGCTCCAGCGCGGCCAGGCTGTCGGCTGTCCAGGTGTGGGCGGGCGGGTTGGCAAGGGTGACGATGGCGGTGTGGCCGCGCTTTTCCAGGCGCAGGCCGTGGTAGCCGGTTTCGCTCATTTGAGATGTCTCCTCTGGTTTTTTTCGGGCAAGCAGGGTTAGCGGATGGCCTCGGGCGCGTCTTTTTGCAGCAGGCGGCGGGCGATGATGAGGCGCATGATTTCGTTCGTGCCTTCCAGAATCTGGTGCACGCGCGCATCGCGCAGCAGGCGCTCCAGCGGGTATTCGCGGATGTAGCCGTAGCCGCCGTGCAGTTGCAGCGCTTCGTTGACGACGGCAAAGCCGGCGTCGGTGGCAAAGCGCTTGGCCATGGCGCAGTAGGTGCTGGCGTCGGGGGCGGCGGCATCGAGCTTGCTGGCGGCCAGGCGCACCATCTGGCGCGCGGCGACCAGCTCGGTGGCCATGTCGGCCAGCTTGAATTGCAGGGCCTGAAAGCTCGCCAGGGGGCGGCCGAATTGCTGGCGCTCGTGCATGTAGCGCTGCGCATGGCCCAGCGCGCCCTGGGCCGCGCCGACGGAGCAGGTGGCGATGTTGATGCGCCCGCCGTCCAACCCTTTCATGGCGATCTTGAAGCCCTCGCCTTCCTGGCCCAGCAGGTGATCGGCGGGGATGCGCACGCCATCAAAGTTGATCTGGCGCGTGGGCTGGCTGTTCCAGCCCATTTTTTGCTCTTTCTTGCCGTAGTGGATGCCGGGGGCGTCGGCGGGCACGGCAAAGGCGCTGATGCCGCCGGGGCCGGGGCCGCCGGTGCGGGCCATGAGCACGAGCACGTCGGTCGCGCCTGCGCCGCTGATGAAGACCTTGCTGCCGCTGATGAGGTAGCTCTGGCCTTCGCGCCGGGCGCGAGTCTGGATGGAGGCGGCGTCGGAGCCGGAGCCGGGTTCGGTGAGGCAGTAGCTGGCGAGTTTTTTGCCGCTGCTCAGCAGCTCGCCCCATTGCTGGCGCACGGCGCTTGTGCCCCACTTGCCCAGCATCCAGGTGGCCATGTTGTGAATGGTGATGAAGGCGCAGGTGGAGGGATCGGCGGCGGCCATTTCCTCGAACACGAGCGTGGCATCCAGCCGGGGCAGGGCCAGGCCGCCTATGTCTTCGGCCGCATACAGGCCGCAAAAGCCCAGCTCGCCGGCGCGGGCGATGGTTTCGCGGGGGAAGTGGCTTTTTTCATCCCACTCGGCAGCGTGGGGGGCCAGCTCGGCCTGGGCAAACTGGCGGGCGGTGTCGGCAAAGGCCCGCTGCTCTTCGGTCAGTTCAAAGTCCATGAGATGTCTCCTCTCTTTTCTTGTGGTGGCCGGCGTGCGCAACCCGCGCCGGGCGCATGACGGGTGCGCGGCGTTTTTGTGCGGGGGAAAAGTCTGAAACGGGCCGACCGGCAAGGGCGGCAGGGCCGGCCGCCCGTTTCAGCAGGCAGGGCCTGTTATTTCAGGCTGATGGTGGTGTTCAGCCCGCCGGTGCTGGCATCGTCGAACCAGCGCGCGGTGACGGTTTTGGTCTGGGTGTAGAACAGCACGACCTGCTTGCCATACGGCCCCAGATCGCCCAGCTTGGACGCGCGCGAGCCGCTGAAGGAAAACAGCGGCATGGGCACGGGGATGGGCACGTTGATGCCGACCTGGCCGACGTCGATGTCGTCCTGGAACTTGCGCGCCGCAGCGCCGGACTGGGTGAAGATGGCCGTGCCGTTGCCGTTGGGGTTGTCGTTGATGAAGGCGATGGCTTCGTCCAGATCCCTGGCGGCCACCAGACAGAGCACGGGGCCGAAGATTTCCTGGTCGTAAATGCTCATGCCGGGCTTGACGCCGCTGAAGATGGTGGGGCCGACGAAGTTGCCTTTTTCATAGCCGGCAATTTGCGGGTTGCGCCCGTCCAGCTCCAGCCTGGCGCCTTCGGCCACGCCGCGCTCGATGAGCGCCTGCACGCGCTCTTTGGCCGCGCAGGAAATCAGCGGGCCGAGGTCGGCGCCTGCTTCCGTGCCGGCGCTCACTTTCAGGGTTTTGGCCTTGGCCACCAGATCGGGAATCCATTTCTGGGCCTCGCCCACCAGCACGGCGGTAGTCACGGCCATGCAGCGCTGCCCGGCCGCGCCAAAGGCCGCGCCGGCGATGGCGTTGAGGGTTTGCTCCTTGCTGGCGTCGGGCAGCACGATGGCGTGGTTTTTCGCGCCCATCATGCATTGCACGCGCTTGCCGGCCAGGCTGGCGCGGTTGTAAACGTGCGTGCCCACCTTGGTGGAGCCGACGAAGCTCACGGCCTTGATGTCGGGGTGATCGCAGATGGCATTGACGGCGTTTTCGCCGCCGTGCACCACGTTCAGCACGCCGGCCGGGATGCCCGCCTGCAACGCCAGCTCGCACAGGCGCATGGTCACCATCGGGTCTTGCTCGGAGGGCTTGAGCACGAAGGTGTTGCCCGTGGCAATGGCCATGGGGAACATCCACAGCGGAATCATGGCCGGGAAGTTGAAGGGCGTGATGCCCGCGCACACGCCCAGCGGTTGCAGCAGGGTGTAGGTATCGACGCCGTTGGCCACGTTGTTGGCCAGCTCGCCCAGTTGCAAGTTGCCTATGGAGGCGGCGTGTTCCACCACTTCCAGGCCACGGAAAACGTCGCCTTCGGCATCGGGCAGGGTTTTGCCCTGTTCGGCGGTGAGCATGGCGGCCAGCTCGGCCATGTTTTCGCGGATGAGCTGCTGGTATTTCAAAAAGATGCGTGCGCGTGTGCCTATGGGCGTTTTGCGCCAGGTTTTGAAAGCCTGCCTGGCAGCGGCCACGGCGGCGTTGATTTCATCGGCCGTGGCAAAGGGCACGCGCGCCAGCACCTGCTGCGTGGCGGGGTTGATGACGTCACGCCACTCGGTGGTCTTGGACTGGACGAACTCACCGTTGATGAGCAGGGGGATTTGAGGGGTGGCAGTCATGCTGGTTTTTCTCTCCGTAGTTACTGCGGTTCAAAAAGAAAAAGCCGGGCCGTGAAATACCCGGCGCCACGCGCCAGAGGCTGTGCGCCCGGGTTTTATAAGGTGGGGCGGGGCCAGGGGGAATAGGTGTTTTCCCGCAAGAAAAAAGGGGAGCGAAAAGGGCAGGTCGGAAGGGGGCGGAAAGGGCAGGTCGGAAGAGGCCCGGCTACCTAGAATTCGCGGTTTTTCACTGCCCGAACGGCCTTTTTTCCCCATGACCGAGCACATTCATTTTTTCGAGGGCGGCAATGCCCTGAGCGACTTTCGCGCCCGCCAACTGCTGCCGCGCCTGCAAGCGGTGGCCGCAGGCACGACCGGCGTGCAGGCGCGGTATGTGCATCTGGCCGTTTTTGACGCTGCGCCCGAGCCGGCGGCGGGGCAGGGCGGCTGCGTCATCGTGGTGTCGCCGCGTCTGGGCACCGTTTCGCCCTGGGCCAGCAAGGCCACGGATATCGCTCACAACTGCGGCCTGGCCGTGCGCCGCATTGAGCGCGTGACCGAATGGCGCTTGCAGGGCGCAGCGCTGACGGATGAGCAGCGCCAGCAGGCCGCCGCCTTGCTGCATGACCGCATGACCGAAAGCGCGCTGGCCGATCTGAACGCGGCGCGCGCGCTGTTCACCCCCTTGCAGCCCGAGCCCATGGCGCACGTGGATGTGCTGGGCGCGGGCCGCGCTGCGCTGGAGCAGGCCAATGCCGACTGGGGCCTGGCGCTCAGCGGCGATGAAATCGACTATTTGCTGCAAGCCGAAACCGCCCAGCGCGCGCAGGCCAGGGGCGAAGCCGAACTGCTGGGCGGCCCCGTGCGCGAAGTCGCCCTGCTGTTCGCCTGCCTGCGCGAACGCCGGCAAGAGCCGCTCATCAGCGCCGCAATCAGCGCCGCGCGCGAGGCGGCGGCGCATGAAGGAGGCGCATGAAGGAGGGCGTGGAGGGGTTGCAGAAAGGCTTTTTTCGCTCTGTTTCCAATAGCATGATGTCCTAGTGGAAAGAGCGGGAAACGGCTTTTTACCCCCTCTGAATTCGCTCCTTTTTCTGATGCCCTTTTCCCTTTCCGACGTGCCCTGCCGCTTGCATTGATACCGTTCTGGCCGCCTGCGGTGAAGCGCCGCCCGTGATCACCGCCTGCACCACGCACGGTTATCGCCAACGCTTGAAGACGGGCGCAGGCTGTGTTCTGCGCCAGGGCACGCGCCTGCAATGTTGAAAGATCCGCAGAAAAACAAGAGCGGATACAGCTCCCGGAAAACGGCTTTTGCGCCCATTCCATCAGGGCATCATGCTATGGATAGATGAGCGAGATGCAAGCAAAACAGCCCGTCTGCCGTCTGCCTGTTGTCCGCAAATTGCCTGCGTCTTGCACATTCTGTTCCGCCTTTTGTGCGTCCACGGGCTGGCCGTGGCAAATCTCCAGGCGGCGAAAGCTTGCGCCTGAACTTCAAGGCAATCACGGCCACGAAAAAGCGCCTGCGGGGCCGTGAAGCCCGCGCAGGCGCTGGAGTGGAAG
>ERZ772971.2558-NODE-2558-length-9973-cov-10.490220_pt1 | contig 9973 bp, 7 predicted proteins | sample MGYA00511943_ERZ772971 | MGnify/ENA primary metagenome ERZ772971 (study PRJEB29015, sample SAMEA2737929) | human oral metagenome | biome: human oral; feature: human-associated habitat; material: dental | place: China | collected 2144 ... | reverse complement strand
GGGTAGGTCCCCTCGTACTCCACCGGGTTCTGGGTGGCGATCACCATGAACGGATCCGGCAGGGCCCGGGGCTCGCCGTCGATGGAGACCTGACGCTCCTCCATGGCCTCCAACAGCGCCGACTGCGTCTTGGGCGGGGTGCGGTTGATCTCGTCGGCCAGCAGGAGGTTGGTGAAGACGGGACCGGCCCGGAAGGAGAACTGGGCGCTGCGGGAGTCGTAGATGAGTGAGCCGGTGACGTCCCCGGGCATGAGGTCGGGGGTGAACTGGATGCGTTTGGTCTCCAGATCCAGCGCGGTGGCCAGCGACCGCACCAGGAGGGTCTTGGCCACGCCGGGAACCCCCTCGAGCAGGACGTGCCCGCCGGCGAGCAGGGCGATGACCAGCCCGGTCACAGCTGCCTCCTGACCGACGATGGCCTTGCCCACCTCGCTGCGCACGGCCACCAGGCGCCTGCGCGGGTCGGAGCCGTCCTCCCCACGGGGGGAGGGCGGTGAGACCTGTGGGGCGCTGTGGGTTCCCGAGGCGTCCGGGCCATCGGGGGCCTGGGAGTGGGGTGCGCCGGTATCCGCGTCACCTGCGATGCCCGGGGTGCGGGTGGGGTCGGTGCTGTCCGTGCTCATGTGGAGTGAACCTCGCTCTCGAGTTGGTCGAGCTGAACTGCCAGGGTGGCCAGGGCGTTGTCGCTGGTTGGCGGCGGGCCGTAAAGAAGAGAGTCCACCGTGGCCGGGGCGATGCCCGAGGCCAGGGAGACGGCGGCGATGACGTCACGGCGCGAGGTCCCGGGGGGCAGGCCCAGGGTGGCGCCCAGACGCAGCGCGGCACCCGAGCGCAGGGCCTGGGCCGCACGGGGCCGGTCCGAGCCCTGACGGTAGAGACGTCCGCGGGCCACCGTGGTCTCGATGGAGCGCACGACGACGGGCAGGTCCTCGCTCACGATGCCGCCGAAGCGACGCCCCTGGACGATCGCCAGCACGCCGGCGATGACGAGGAGCTGGAAGATGAGGACCGGAAGCCAAGGGGGAGTGGAGGAGGAGTTCCACACGGAGGGCGCCTCCATGTGCTCTCCGTCCAACCACAGCACGCGGCTGTGGTGGCCCAGTGCGCGCACTCCCAAGGCTGCGTGCCCCTCCTGGGCCAGGTGAACGTTGGTCACCGGCGCGGGATCGGGCAGGACCCGCAGCGTGGCACCGCTGGGCAGGGAGTCGGTGGCATAGGCGTAACGGTCCTCGCCCACCGGGAAGCAGCCGACGGCGTCGCCATCGCCCTGCAGGGACACCGAGGCGCGCGTGCCGGCCAGGCTCCGGGCGGCCTGGGCATCGGCGTCGTTGCACTGTGGCGCCCGGGTGGAGGAGGCCGCTGCCGCGGTGCCCTTGGCGGTCATGCCCGTCAGCCCCGCCAGGGCGTCGCTGCCGCTCTCGGCTCCGACGACGACGACGTCGCCGCCCGACTCGGCCAGGGCCCGCCGGTCCTGGTTGCTGAGCCGGTCGGCGTTGACCACGGCGATGGTTGCGCCCTGGCGGCCGGCGTCCACGGCCTGGGAGAGGCTGCCGGCCTTGCTCACGGAGATCCCCTCGTCGCGCAGCAGCTCGGCGAGCGCCATGGTTCCCCAGTCCTTGGGGTTGTCGATGGCCAGCGGCGTCGTGGAGGTGATGGTCCGAGTCCACACGGTCACCAGGACGGGGATGAGCATGAGGGCCACCGCGATGACTCCTGGGCGCCACCGGCGCCAGCGCCGGGACCAGCGCGGACCCGTCACCTGGGGCGGGGCGGCCTCGAGAGGGGAGTCCGGGGGAGGCGGGGGCTGCGACGTCGTCGTGGGGGTGCTCATGCCGGCGTCCCCGGGGCGTGGGCGGAGGCGCCGACGAGGGCGTGTCCGCTGGGGAGGCGGACCGTGGTCATCTGATCGGCGAGCTCGCGCATCTGCTGGTCCTGGGCGCTGGTGGAGACCACTCGACCGTAGAGGACGGCGTCGAACAGGTGGGCGGCCTCGTACAGCGCGGCCACGACCCCGTGCTCGCCGAGGGCCTGGTGGGTGAGTGTGGCCGCCTCCAGGGCCGTCATGCCCGGGTACTCGTCAATGATCCCGCGCTCATCGAGGGAGCGGATGATGGCGCGGAAGCGTTCGACGACGGCGGTGGTGAAGTCGGCCTGCGCGGCCGCCGTGTCCGCGGCTCGGGTCAGAGCGTCGGCATCGCGGTCGTCGGTGAAGACCGACAGCGACGGCGGCGTCGCTACCCGGCGGGCCGAGGACAGCCTGGTCAGCAGGAGGGTCAGCAGCGCGATACCGGCGGCGACGACGAGAACCACGATGAGCGTGGACACCCAGGAGGGAACCCCGGGGACCATGCTGCCGACATCGAAGAGCCCCCTGAGCCAGCTCCAGATCCGGTCCCACAGATCGTGATGGTCGTGGTAGATCGGACGGGAGAGCTCCCTACCCGCGGCGCGCCGGGCCTCGTCGGCGTCGGGGGTCGCCGGGGCCTGCGCGCTGATCGTCCTGAGAGGTGTCACGGCCGGCTCATACTCCGGCGGCGTGACGCAGCTCGACGTCCAGGCCCTCGGAGCGCATCCGCAGGTCGGTGTACATGAGCGCGACCACGGCGGAGTCGAAGGGCAGGATCGCGGCCTGGACGAGACTGCTGAGAAGCGTCGATGCCACCAGGATCGCGAGGGTCATGTCCGGGGCGGCGTAGAGGAGCCCCTGCATGACGATGGACACGCCCTGGGACACGATCTGGGAGGCGAAGAAGACGATGATGAAGGAGAGCAGGCGGATGCCGAAGATCCGCCAGAAGTAACCCCGCGTGAGGGTCCAGGAGCGGGAGATCCCCTCCATGACGCCGATGTTCTCCAGGACCAGTGCCGCCGGCGCCAGGCACAGCTTGCACATCAGCGCGAAGATCGCCAGCCCGAGCACGGCGATCACCGCCAGGATCGCCAGGATGGCGAGGATGATGGTCCCGGCGGAGTCCTCAGCGGCCCCGTTGGCAATGACGTTCCCCAGGAGGGCCCAGCCGATGCCGACGGCGACTGCGGCGAAGACGGCGGTGATGACGGCGAGGATGAGCTCGATGAGGAGCGTCTGGCCGATGAGCGCCCACACTCGCGGCCGGGTGCGCTGCCACACGTCGCCGAGGGACGCCTTGCGGCCCAGAATGGTGCGTGAGACGGTCACGATGAGCAGGCCGATAATGATCGAGGTGGCCATCATGCTCAGCACGCTGGTCACGCCGAGCTGGACGAGCAGGCCCACCAACGATGCCCCGATCTTGTCCAGGTCGGCGTCGGAGAGCTCAACCTTCCCGGACGTCAGGTTCGGCAGGCCGAGCCGGGACAGGAACAGGGCGAAGCTGCCGGCGGACAAGAGCCCCACAACGCTCATCACCACCAGCGAGGGTACGAACATGGCCTTGGGGTTGGCGCGCAGGGACTCGAAGGCTCCCCCGAGGATCTCTCCGATGGACAGCGGCCGCAGGGGGATGATCGAGGGCTTGGGGGCCAGTGCCGACGTGTAGCCGCCGTAGCCCGGGTATCCGGGGCCGCCGGGAGCTCCCGGGTACCCCGGTGCTCCGGGATAGGGGGCGCTTCCGGGGACTGAGCCGCCTGCATAGCCCGGCTGGCCCACCGGTGGCGTCTGGTAGCCGCCGTAGCCGGGGTACTGGGGTCCCGCTGCTGAGCCCGGAGCCGGGTAGGAGGGAGCTCCTGTGAAGGCGCCGGCGTCAGGGGCCTGCCATCTGTCCTGATCGCCTCCGACGAAGTCGCTGCCGGAGGTGCCGTGAGCCTCGCGGTCCGGCTCTCCGCTCGGACCGCTGCCGTCAGGGGGGAAGTCGGTACTCATAAGCCCATGCTGTCATGTCCGGCCGTCATCTGGCCCTCCCCCTGGAGGAGGAAATCGTGCCTCTGGAGCTCTGCGTGTGCCCTGAGCCAGGTTCAGGGGGCGCAGCGAAGATCACGGTTCGGCCGCAATAATCCCGGCTTCTGGGCGCGATGACGCCGGTTTTTCCCGTAACTGAGGGGATTCTCTTAATTTCCTGGAGAAACTGTGGGCGCCACCTCGGTGGTCCGGGTGTCCCTCGGGTCCTGGGGCTCATGCCAAGATACGGGCTATGAGCACGCGCATTCTGGTCGTCGACGACGATGCATCCCTGGCCGAGATGATCGGCATCATGCTGGAGTCGGAGAGCTACACGCCCACACTTTGTCATGACGGGGCCAAAGCCCTGGACGCCTTCCACGAGGTCAACCCCGATCTGGTCCTGCTCGACCTCATGCTTCCCGGGCTCGACGGCGTCGAGATCTGCCGGCTCATCCGCTCCGAGTCCGACGTGCCGATCATCATGCTGACCGCGCGCACCGACACCCAGGACGTCGTCGCCGGTCTTGAGGCCGGTGCGGACGACTATGTAACCAAGCCCTTCAAGTCCAAGGAGCTGCTGGCCCGTGTCTCCACCCGCCTGCGTCGCACCAACCCCGGTGCGGCCGAGCACGTGCGTGCCGGGGACCTCGACATCGACGTCGCCGGTCACCAGGTCAAGCGCGGCGAGTCGGTCATCTCCCTGACGCCGCTGGAGTTCGAGCTGCTGGTGACTCTGGCCCGGTCGCCGTGGAAGGTCTTCACCCGTGAGGAGCTCCTCAGCCAGGTGTGGGGTTACCAGCACCCGGCCGACACCCGACTGGTCAATGTTCACGTTCAGCGCCTGCGGGCCAAGATCGAGAAGGACCCCGAGCGTCCCTCGATCGTGGTGACGGTGCGCGGTGTCGGCTACAGGGTCGGCGAATCCGCGTGAGCGACGGCGCATCGGGCGCCATACAATGAACCCGATGCGTAATTCAGGGGGCACGTCGATGGGGTCATCGGTGGGCACCGCGGAGGAGCGGCTGGTTCGGCGTCTGCCTCTGCCGGGGCTGCTGCGCCGCAGCCTCGAGGTGCGCATGGTGTGCACCGCCACCGTCATTGGTCTGCTTCTCATTGTGCTGCTGCTGACCTTCGTGACCGACCGGATCCGCTCCGAGGTGTTCGCCGATCAGCGTGACGTCATCCTCGCCGATGCCGCGTTGCGCGCCAGCGTCGCTCAGGCCGAGTTCGACTCGACCACGGCAGTCACTGTCGACGAGGTCTCAGCCGCCGCCGAGCGGCAGGTCAACGGCGCCAAGGACTCGATCTCCTCCTCCGGGGGAGTGGGGGTCCTCATGCTGCGCAACGAGGAGGAGACCTCGACGACGGTCGTCAACGACCTGGAGACCGACACCCGTCTGCGCTCCCTCATCACCCCTGAGATGACCCGGGCCCTCGATGAGGGCGGGGCGCGCGCCCAGTACTGGCAGTCGGTGGCGGTTCCCAACGATGAGGGGGGCACGGATCCGGGGCTCATCGTGGGGACCCGGGTGAGCCTGCCCCTGGCAGGGGAGTACGACCTCTACCTCGTCTACAGTCTGGCCAGCGAGCAGCGCATCGTCTCCCTGGCCTCGCGCAACATCACCATTGGGGGGCTGGGCTTCCTGGCCATCCTCATCGTCGTGGTGTGGGCCTTCACCAGGTGGGTGCTCAGCCCCGTGCGGCACACCGCCCGGGCCGCTGAGCGGCTGGCCTCCGGACTGCTGGCCGAGCGGCTGAGCATCCAGGGGGAGGACGAGATATCCACCCTGGCCAGATCCTTCAACCACATGGCGACCTCGCTGGAGGACCAGATCGAGCGCTTGGAGTCCCTGTCCAAGGTGCAGCGCCTCTTCGTCTCCGACGTCTCCCACGAGCTGCGCACCCCGCTGGCCTCGATCCGCCTGGCCACGGAGCAGATCCAGGACGCGCGCGAGGAGATCTCCGATCCCTTCGCCCTGCGCAGCATCCAGGTCCTGTCCAGCTCGGTGGACCGCTTCGAGACCATGCTCACCGACCTGCTGGACATCTCCCGCATCGACTCCGGGAACGTCAAGCTCCGGCTGGAGGAGATCGACCTCGCCCAGGTGGTCGACACCGTCATCGAGACCACCCAGTTCCACTTCGACGCCACCGGCACCGAGCTGCGCCTCCACCTCCCCGAGGAGCCGGCCACCGCGGAGATTGACGTCACCAGGGTCGAGCGCATCATCCGCAACCTCGTGGTCAACGCGCTCGAGCACGGCGAGGGCAAGCCGCTGGATGTCACCGTCGCCGTGGACGACGACGCGGTCGCGGTGCGGGTGCGCGACCACGGGATCGGAATGAGCCCCGACGTCGTCGCCAAGGTCTTCGACCGCTTCTACCGCGCCGACCCCTCGCGCAAGCGCAGCCTGGGAGGCACCGGACTGGGGCTGTCCATCGCCATGGAGGATGCCCGTCTGCACGGCGGGCGCCTCTCGGCCTGGGGGTGGCCGGCCGACGGCTCCTCCTTCCTGCTGGTCCTGCCCCGCACCCAGGGGGCCGACGGCGGTCCCGGCCGGCTCAGCGGCCCCGGCCCCCTCGAACTCGTCCCGCAGGACGCGCCCGCGGTGGCCCGCGCCGGCATCCCCATCGACGAAGAGTCCTCCTTCTCCCCGGTCGGCCCCCTGGGGCCCGCGCCCGCCACCCGCCGGGCCCGCCAGAGCGTCGTCCTGGGCGACATCCCCCTGGCCGGGGAGAGCCACGACGCGGTCACCGAGGACGTCGGCCGAGTCGTCGTCGTCCTTCCCGGTCAGGAGCCCGCCACCCGCACACCCGAGGAGACCGAGGAAGAGGGGTGGCGCCGATGACGCAGCCGATGAACCGCGACGCGCCCACTCAGGGGCGCAGATCCGCAGAGGCTGCAGAGCCCACCAGGCCCACTGAACCCACCGGGATCCTCGGAACGGTTCCGGTTGGATTGTCGCGACGCGGCGCGCTGGGGCTGCTCTCGGCCACGGCCGCCGGAGTGCTGGCCGGCTGCACGGCGCTTCCGAGCTCCAGCCGCGTCACCCGCTCCGGGGTGGCCGCCTCCGACACCAACGCCCTCATCGAGACCGCTCCCGGACCAGGTGAGGGGGACTCGGCCGAGGACATCGTCAACGGTTTCCTGCGCGCCACCATCGCAGGGTTCTCCGACGACTTCGCCACCGCCAAGCAGTTCCTCAGCGATCACGCCGTCGCGCAGTGGAAGCCCCTGGAGACGGTGAGCGCCTACAGCGGGTCGACCGAGCCGCAGGTCTCGGTGGCGGCCAACGGCTCCTTCACGGTGACCTCCGGACAGGTGGGGGTGCTCAACTCCCTGGGCGTCTTCACCCCCGCCCCGGAGGGGAGCACCTATACCGGCGAGTTCTCCCTGGCCACCAACTCCACCGGCCAGTGGCGCATCGTCGGCCTGCCTCACGGCATCCTGCTGCCCTTGTCCCGACTCATGCAGAACTTCGCGGTCAGCTCCCTGGCCTTCCTGTCCCGGGACCGGTCCAGGTTCGTCCCCGAGCTGCGCTGGTACCCGCGCAGCTCGCAGGCCGACTCCCTGGTCTCCGGGCTGCTGGCCGGGCCCTCGGACTGGCTTGCGAAGGGGGCCTCCAGCCTCATCCCGCGCAACGCCGAGCGGGCGGGGCGGGGGGTCGTCGTCGAGGGCGGCACCGCCACCGTCCACCTGAGCGCGGACTCCGACCCCGCCTCGGAGGACGCCCGCGGACTCATGGTGGCCCAGATCGAGCAGAGCCTCGTCCAGATCAGCGGCATCGACCACGTGCGCGTGCTCGCCGGCACCGTCGACCTCGGCGCCGCTGCCCAGCTGACACCGATGGCCCCCGAGGTCGGAGGCATCGTGGGGATGTCGGAGGGTTCGGTCGTGCGCGGCACGGGGGCCAGGCGCGTCACCCTGGCCAGTGACCGGGTCCTGGGGACCAGTGACGCGCGTAGCCCGAGCCTGGGGGCCGACGGGGCCGTCTACGCACTGTCGGCCTCCAGCCTGCTGCGCCTGCCCCGGGGGCAGGGCTCCGCCAGCGTCATCCTCTCGGTGGGGGATCCCTCCGCGGGCGCCGGTGGGCTGGGAGCGCCGATGGGTGACCGGCACGGCTGGGCCTGGTTGCTGGCCGAGGGGCGTCTGACCGCCGTCAACGGCTCCGGGCAGCGCGCCACCCTGGAGTCCTCCTGGCTGCAGGACGGCACGGTCGCGGCCTTCGACCTGTCCGTGGAGTCCGAGCGGATCGCCGTGCGGCGAACCGACGGGCGGGTCGCCGTCGCCATCATCATCAGGGACCAGGACGGCCGTCCCACCGGGCTGGGGCCGGCCCTGGAGATGCCCCGCGCCAGTGGGGCGGGCACGCGCGGGCTGTCCTGGTGCGCCCCCAACGCCGTGTGTGTCCTGGCCGCTGCCGGCACCGAGGGCGGGGGCGTGCCGGAAGTGCGTCTGGTCCAGGTCGGCGGGGCGGTCAACACGCTGGTGGGGGTGCGTCGGGCCCGTTCGGTCATCTCCGACCGCTCCGAGGAGTCTCTCCTCATCGTCGACGAGGATGGGCAGACCTGGCAGCGTCGCGGGGCGATGTGGCGGGTGCTCACCGCCGAGGTCACTGACCCCTCCTTCCCCCTGCCCTGAGCCGACGCCTCTGACACGCGCGCCTCTGACACGCGACTCCGGGTGCCCCCGGTCGGTCAGGATCGTGGGACACCCGGATATCAGGGGCCAACCCCGCGCCGCGGGGCCGGATGGGGCTACAGCACCTGGGCGTCCAGGCGGATGACGCCGTAGGTCCACCCGTGACGGTGGTAGACGGCACAGGGCTGCTTGGAGGACTTCTCGATGAACAGGTAGAAGGGGTGCCCCACGAGCTCCATCTGGTAGAGGGCCTCGTCAACGGTCATCGGCTTGGCCTCGTGCAGCTTCTGACGCACGATCACCGGGGAGTCGCCGAGCTGCGCCTCAACGGCGACACCCGGCTCGGTGGGGGCGGAGGGGGAGTCCTCGATCGGTGCGTCACCGGTGTCGGGGACCAGGGGCTCCTCCATGCCGGGAGCTGCCTGGAGGTCCTCATTCGGTGCGGCCACGGTGTGACGACGGTGGTGGTCCTTCTTGCGGTCCCGGGCCCGGCGAAGGCGCTCGGTCAGCTTGCCCATGGCGATATCAAAAGCGGCGAAGCGGTCCGAGGAGGAGGCCTCCGCCCGGATGATCGGGCCCTTGGAGACGACAGTGATCTCCACTCTCTCGGCGGTGTCGGCCTGGCGCGGGTTGCGCTCGTGGGTGACCTCAACCTCGACGCGCTGGACCCGGGGGTCGAACTGCTCAACCTTGACGGCCTTGTCCTCGACGTAGTCGCGCAGGCGAGAGCTGATCTCAGCGTTACGACCGACGACGGTGATATCCATGGTGGAACCTCTTTCTAGGCTCGTGGGCCGGCCCTGACGGGCCGTGTGCGACAAGTACCCGCCACGTCTCACGGCGGGTTCGGGACTGGTGTCATCACCTCCTGGTCACCTCGTGAGGGCCCTCAGGCACCGAGGCGGGGATCCGGTCGACTGTCCTTGTCGGCGTCGGGAGCCGCCTGTGCGTTGTGCCACATAAGGTACACCATGTGGGGCTGTTCACGCCTCCCTTTCGTGCGTGCCACGCCCGGAAGAAGCCTCCTGATCGCCGCAGGCGGACAAGACGGACAAGGCGGAGGCTCCCGGATCCATGCGGCCAGGGGTGCGGCTGCCTGCGGTGACCACCCCAGGGCCGGCCGGCACCGCGGCACGCGCATGGGCCGGGGGCGGGGCGGCGCTCAGCACCAGGGCGCCCAGGACCCGCCCACCTCCCGCCCGCAGCGCCCGGGCGCAGGCCCCCAGAGTGGCCCCGGTGGTCACGACGTCGTCGACCAGCAGGATCGGCAGGCCGGTGACGGCGGCCAGCAGGCGCGGAGCCTGGGCGCGGTTGCCCCGTCGCTGACGGGCGGATCGGCCCGCCTGGTGCGCCCCACCGCCCCGACGGCGCAGCAGGTCCGTGCTCAGCACGAGCGCTGCGGGTTCCTGTCCGGCCCACTGCTCGCAGATCCCCCGGGTGATGGCGTCGGCCAGGTGGGCCGCCACCAGGCG
>ERZ772971.2556-NODE-2556-length-9978-cov-3.936310_pt1 | contig 9978 bp, 5 predicted proteins | sample MGYA00511943_ERZ772971 | MGnify/ENA primary metagenome ERZ772971 (study PRJEB29015, sample SAMEA2737929) | human oral metagenome | biome: human oral; feature: human-associated habitat; material: dental | place: China | collected 2144 ... | reverse complement strand
AGTGGCAGAAGACTATAGGTTAGTGGTAGGAACTCCTGTAAAAGCCACTTGTGCTTCAGATAAAGGACAACTCACCCTTAGTGTTATACCTAAAGAAGGTACTTTAGCTAAAATAAGAAGTTTTAGCTATCGTCTAACAGCGGGTAGTACTGTAGTAACAGGTACTACAACTGATAATAGCACAACCCTTCAGTTGCCTGCTGGATTCTACCAAATAGAAGTAACTGTAGCTGAAACTGGCTGTAAGCTCTATGATAAAGTACTAATGCCAGAACCGCCTACTGCTATACAAGTAACCGCAACCTCTCTATACAGCAAGGATTGTACACAAGAGAATGGTGAGATAGCTTTGCACATATCAGGAGGACAAGCTCCTTATAAGGTGCGATTAGTACATCAAACCACTAAAAATGAACTTACCCAAACGCTTAATTCTTCTGTTTATACTTTTACAGGAGTAACTGCTGGTAATTATACCATAGAAGTTCAAGACGCTGCTGGCTGTAGTCGTTATGAGGGGACTACCTCTGTAACTGTTCAACCTTCTTTTGTACTTAAAAACATTAGCTTTGAGACTCTAAAAAAAGCTACTTGTGAGCGCAAAGAAGAGGTACTTGTAAAAGTAGCTGTAACTCCTCAGTACGTAAAAGGAACGTGGCTAAGATATATCATCACAAGTGAAGATAAAAAATACAGAAGAGAGATACGACTTGATGATACCTCTTTACAACTTAATGGAGCTGAAGCCTTAGGTGTTGGTAAGTATCATATAGAGGTATTGAATGAACAAACCAAATGTAGTATAGGTGAAGATTATGAAGTGAAGTCAGTGGCAGAAGACTATAGGTTAGTGGTAGGAACACCTGTAAAAGCCACTTGTTCGTCTGGCAAAGGATTACTTACCCTCAGCATACAGAATAAACAGGCTTCTGCTACTAAAGTGAGTGCTTTTGATTATCGCATAACCGCTAACTCAGTAGTAACAGGTACTTCAACTAATGGTAGTGCTATGATTCGCCTTTCAGCAGGTTCTTATCAAATAGAAGTAACTGTAGTAGAGACAGGCTGTAAGCTCTATGGAAAAGTAATAATGCCAGAACCGCCTGCTGCTCTCAAACTTGCTACTACAGTACAAGCCTCAGCCAATTGTGAGGATGCTAAAGGAGCCGCTATCGTACAAGTGAGTGGAGGCGTCTCTCCTTATACTATCACCCTCACCCACAAACGCACAGGAACTGTATACAGTGAAACAAATGTAGGTGTAGGAGCGAATGCTATCACTCTCAACTTTTCTGACCTAAAATCAGGTTATTACTATGCACACGTACAAGATACTGCGGGCTGTGAGGCTATGGGATCAGTTACTATTGAAGAATACACTCCCATCGTTCTTAGCAAACTCAATGCTGAAGCCATAGTGCCTTCTTGTGGCGATGCTAATGATGGCAAACTTATATTTGAAGTGCAAGTAAGTGGAGGTGTACCTCCGTATAAATACAAATTAGAGAAAAAGACAGAAAAAACATCTGAACATACTCTCATAACTGTTACTAATGGCAAAGGATATATAGAAAACCTTAGTAGTGGTAGTTACCAATTATTAGTAGAAGACAGTAAAAACTGTATCGCTACCATAACAGAAACCACTATTATAGCGCCTAAACCTATCACTGTAGATATTAAGGTAAATAAATCGCACTCTCAAGCCTGCGATGACAGTCAAAACGGTAGTGTAACCTTATCGAATATAGCAGGAGGCTCTGGATTTTATCGTATTTATCTCATCAACCACGAGAAAAAGACAGTGGTAGATAGAAAAATAGGTGTAAAGGCAGGAGAAACCGTTACTTTTGGCAATTTGGCTTCCTCTTATAATATTCATTACGAAATTGCTATACAGGATAGTAAGGGGTGTCTGTTAGCTCATTTAGCTCCTTTTACTATTGATGAAGAACCTGATGTAGCTGTACAATCAGTAGAGAACGAAATTAACTGTGACCCTACCTCAAACAAAGGATATGTACATACCTTAGTGGTTAAGTTTAACAACAACGTAGTGGATTATGATAAGATAAGCTATAATCTAAACAACGGAACAGAACGTTTATTTACCCGTACCGCTGGTAATATAGCCTTTATTGATGACTTTGATGCTGAAACACTTACCCAAACGCTTACAGTTAACTATAAGCCTATGGGAGTTGGTCGCCCTATATGTCCTGCTTCAATAGTCAATTTTAGTCTTACACGCTTCCCTCAGTTCACTTTAGAGCGCGTGCCTAATGACAATTTGAATGTAATAGAGGTTATTGCTAAAGGCGGTGTAACTGACCCTTTATCAGGTTACACTTACTACTTCAACGGTGAAAATCAGGGTAATAACCCCGTGTATACTATCAAAAACAATGACCCTGAACGTATAGAAGCTGGAGGGGTACGCATCAAAACCATAGAAGTGAAAGCTAAAGATGCTAAAGACTGTATACGCACTTTGGTAGTAGAAGTACCTTATATCGATATAGACATACCTAACTACTTCACCCCCAATGGAGATGGAGATAATGACCGTTGGCGCCCTAAAAAAATGGAAGATTTTCCTAACGCTTTCGTTCACGTATTCGACCGCAATGGCAGACGTATGGCTACCCTAAAACCTGGAGAATCGTGGGATGGTATCTATGCTGGTAAACCAATGCCTTCGGGAGACTATTGGTATACTATAGACCTAAACGACGAGTTGCGCGACGGACGAAAAATATATGGGCATTTCTCTCTTTATCGTTAGAGTAGTTATACTACAGATTGACGAATAATACTTTTAGTTAAATTGGATATTTACTTTGCCAAAGGTTAATTTTGCTATACCTTTGGCAAAGTTTTTTTGTTAATTAGCAATTGTTTCATACCTTTGCAAGGTCTTAGAAAAGAAACAAAAATGAACAAGAAAATAGTAGTTTATCAGGTGCTTACAAGACTATTTGGCAACACTAACACTACCAATAAACCGTGGGGCACCAAGGAAGAAAATGGTGTGGGAAAATTCTCAGACTTTACTGAAAAAGCCCTATTGGAGATAAAAAAGTTAGGAGCAACACATATCTGGTTTACAGGAGTATTGCACCACGCCCTTACTACTGACTATACAGCTTATGGCATCAGCAACGACTTTCCCGCAGTGGTAAAAGGACGTGCCGGTTCACCTTACGCTATAAAGGATTATTATTCGGTAAATCCTGACCTTGCTGATGACCCTGCTCACCGCTTAGAGGAATGGGAAGCTCTTATAGCACGTACTCACCAATGCGGACTAAAAGTAATAATGGATATAGTGCCTAACCACGTAGCACGACGCTATGAAAGCATTGCTAAGCCTAAAGGAATACGCGGTTTTGGTGAAGATGATGATACAAGTGTACAATATGCTGTAAACAACAATTTTTACTATAACCCTAATGAAGCTTTTCAGTTACCTGAAGGTATTTATGGCGAGTATTACGAGTTTCCTGCTAAATGGACAGGCAATGGAGCGCGGGCTTCTAAACCAGACCGCAACGATTGGTACGAAACTGTAAAACTCAACTATGGGGTACGCCCTGATGGTACTAAGGATTTTGCTACGCTGCCTGTTGGTTTTGAGAATGAAGATACTGAGGTACATTACCACTTTTGGCAAGACCAAATAGTGCCTAATACTTGGCAAAAGTTTAAAGATATCGCTTTGTATTGGCTTGCTAAAGGTGTAGATGGATTCCGTTATGATATGGCTGAGATGGTACCTGTAGAGTTTTGGAGTTACCTCAATTCGACTATTAAACATCAGAATCCGGAGGCTTTTCTGTTGGCTGAGGTGTACAACCCTAATGAATACCGCCCTTACTTGCACTTGGGCAAAATGGATTATCTATACGACAAAGTACAACTATACGATACACTGCGGGCTATCGTCAGCTATGGGCATACCACCGATGCTATTGCCCCTATACAGCGAGAACTTTCCGATATTTCTGACCGTATGCTGCACTTTTTAGAAAACCACGATGAACAACGCATTGCCTCCCCTGAGTTTGCAGGCTATCCCGAAAAAGCCAAGCCTGCGATGACGGTCTCTACCATTATTAGCGAATCACCAGCGATGTTGTACTTTGGTCAGGAAGTAGGCGAGAGAGCTGCCGAATGGGCAGGCTTTGGTAGCCCATCACGTACTTCTATTTTCGACTATATAGGAGTCCCTGCTCACCAACGATGGACGAACAACAAACGTTTCGATGGCGGACAGCTTTCCGATGCCGAGCGAGCTTTGCGCGATTTCTACCAGCGATTGTTTAACTTAAAGGTAAAAGGTGCTTATATTGATTTGCACCAATACAACCGCGAGCATACCCCCTATTACAACGATAAGGTCTACAGCTTTGCAAGGGGCAATGAGGAAGAACAATGGATAATAGTGTGCAATTTTAGTGAGCACGAAAGCTATGGTTTCGATTTGCAACTCCCCTCCTACCTATTGGGCAGTTGGTTTCTGAACGATGGTGCCTATACGCTTACCGACGAACTTTATAGAGAGAAACGCACAACTTTACATATTGAGCAAGGCAAAGGAAAGTTGCGTGTAGATGTAGCCCCTTTAGAATCTTTAGTATTTAAAATAATGCCATTGACAAATTAGTAAATTGATAATTATGAACATACATTTTATAGTAGCTCCTAGTACCCATTTGCGCCCGCTGATGAAAGAACTCAGCTCAGACCATCAAATCACAACCCTCCCCGAGGAAATGTCCAGCACCACCAATTGTGTAGTGGTAGACCCTCACCTCTCTCCTACCCATCCCGACCTTTTGTTGGCACAACAATTAGGCTTAAAAATTCTGTCGGCAGCAGCTTTCTTGTACGACTATTTTAAGTATAAAACCCGTGTAGTAATTGCAGGCAATGAGGGTAGAAAAGAAATATTGGCAAAGGTTCTCCATACATTAGAATTTTACAATCAACCGGTAAGCTACTATTTTGAATCTCCTATCAATGGCAAACAAGCATTGCTAACCGATACCGAATTTGTCCTATTAGAAGGGAATGCAAACGGGGATACCCTACACCCTACTGTTGCTCTTATCAGCGATATGCAAGAGCTAGATACCGAAAAATACAACTCGTTTATCGAAGGCATCACCAGAGGAGGAATCCTTATCTATAACGAAGAAGACAAACTGCTTAAAGAGTTGGTTACCAACAATGAAACACCTATCCGAAAGATGGAATACAGCACACCTCCCTTTGAAATTCATAACGAAGAAATGTATCTTATTACTCCCGAAGGCGAATTGCCTTTAGGGGAAGCTTCTGCTGCACAGCTTAGCCATATAGAGGCAGCCAAATGGGTATGCCAGAATATGGGAATAGACGAAGCTGATTTTTACGAAGCAATAGCAGGTTTTAATTTATAAGAATTATGAACGAACGATACGAAAATATCCGTAAAATGAATGATATCCTCTTGCGTTTAGAAGGTATCCTTACTAATGCAGAAGCCCTTTTGGAAGAATGGAAGGCTATACAACCTGAATACGATGATTTAGTAGCCTATTACGACAGCCCACAATGGCGCGAGGACTATTTTGATAGCAATGATGGCAAAATACCAGACGAAGTTCCACAATGGGTACTTACTCAAGATGCTATTTTTGACGCCATAGGCACTCAGTTTGACCTTGCTGATGGCTTTCAACCGCTATTAGACAGCATTAACGCTAAAAAATGGAATCCTTAACAATACTGCTCTATGGCTCCTCTTAAAAAATACCTTATCTATACTCTTACTATTCTTTTCTTTCTTCCTACGCTAAGGGTGTTCTACCTAGCTAGCAAGGATTTCTGGAACCTCAGTTCTTTTGACAAAAAAACTGCGTGGGTAAAATGTTTTCAGTACTCCAACAAACTATCTCGGAAGCTAAGCCTTCATTTGGGAACTGAACAAGAAGCCCTCCAGATGAAAAACCATTTCAGTTGTACAACCCCTCCTGATGTAGAAATGGGAGCAGATTATCTGTCATTACACAACTTGCCCGAAGTAAAGTTCAGAGAGAAAGTTTCGTACTACAAGTTGCCCAACGGCAAAGTAGTAGGATTAGAAAGCGAGAAAAAACCTCGAACTGATTTACAACTATTTTTAGACCTTTTAGACGCAAATAGTTTTTCTTTGTACCCAGTATTTTTCATCTTAAATGCACTCTTATTCATCTATTATGAACAAATCTTTAAAACCAAAAGAGGAAGCGGAGGTTTAGGACTTACTTTCCTATTTTATGTAATAATCATCTTTTTTATTTAACTCATTCATAACAAATAGATTATAATAAAAAATACAAAACAAAAAACAGCTTCCTTAAAATAATCAAAAAAAGAAAGCAAGATGTGTTAAAATTATTTGTGCAAATCATAAAAAAGTAATACCTTTGCGGGGTCAAAAAAGAGAATCATAAAAATCATTCATAAAAAATGAGAACACATATTAAAAAAGAAGTTTCATCAATCGCTCACCATCCTGCGGGCTCTGTTGAGGAAACTCGTTTTGAGAAAATTGACAATATTGTTTTCTCAAACTCTGTAACAGCTTCTATTAGCGTTGCACACGAAATTGCCGATCTTATCAGAAAAAAAGAAACTGAGAAGAAACCTTGTGTCTTGGGCTTAGCTACTGGTTCTTCACCTGTAAAAGTATACGAAGAATTAGTGCGTATGCATAAGGAAGAGGGGCTTAGCTTTAAAAATGTCATCACTTTCAACTTGGATGAGTATTATCCTATGGAAAAACAAGACATCCAAAGCTATTGGCACTTTATGCACGAACACTTGTTCAAACACATTGATATTCCAAAAGAAAATATCAATATTCCTAACGGAACTGTATCTCACGACGAATTGAGTGCCTATTGTGCTTCCTACGACAGAAAAATTGAAGAATGTGGTGGAATTGACTTTCAATTATTAGGTATTGGTCGCACAGGACACATTGGTTTTAACGAACCAGGTTCTAACCGCAATTCTGGTACCCGTATTATCACCCTTGACCATATCACCCGCTCAGATGCAGCCGAAGCTTTCCACGGTATCGACAATGTACCTCGTCAAGCTATCACAATGGGTATACGCACCGTAATGAAAGCTCAGCGAATTGTATTGCTCGCTTGGGGTAGTAGCAAAGCTTCTATTGTAGCAAAAGCAGTTCAAGGAGAAATTACTTCTGAAGTGCCTTCAAGCTACCTACAAATGCACGACAACACTACTTTCGTCTTAGACGAAGAAGCTGCTGCTCTTCTTACCCGCATCAATACTCCTTGGTTAGTGAAAGATGTGAAATGGAATGAAGATCTCAAAGCAAAAGCTATCGTTTGGTTGTGCGAACACCTTGGTAAAACTATCCTTAAACTTACCGATTCTGACTACAACGAAAACGGTATGTCTAAACTCCTTGCCGAGTCAGGGCCTGCATACGATTTGAACATTGCAATGTTCAATCGCTTGCAACATACTATTACGGGATGGCCAGGTGGAAAACCTAACGCCGATGATACCAACCGTCCTGAGCGTGAACAACCCCACAAAAAACGCGTTATTATCTTCAGCCCTCACCCAGATGACGACGTTATTTCTATGGGAGGAACTTTTGATCGCTTAGTATCTCAAGGTCATGAAGTTCATATTGCTTATCAAACCTCTGGAAACTTTGCCGTATCAGACCACGAAGCTCTCAAATTTGCTGAAGTATTTAAAGATGTTGTCAAAGAAAACAAAGCTGAAGTAGCTGTTCTTGACGAGATTATCAGCAACATTACAAATAAGAAATCAAATGAAATTGACAGCTTATTGGTTCGTCAGTTAAAAGGAAATATCCGTCGCCACGAATCATTGGCTGCTACTCGTTACGAAGGAGTGCCTGACCATCAAGTTCACTTCCTCAACTTGCCTTTCTACGAAACAGGAGGGGTGAAGAAAAACCCTATTGGCGAAGCTGACATCAAAATTATTATGGATTTGATTGAAGAAGTAAAACCTCATCAAATTTATGCAGCTGGCGACCTTGCTGACCCTCACGGCACTCACAAAGTATGTCTTGATGCTATCTTTGCCGCTTTGAAAAACTTAAAACACAAAGATTATATGAAAGACTGCTGGGTATGGCTATACCGTGGTGCTTGGCACGAATGGGACATCCACGAAATCGAAATGGCTGTACCTATGAGTCCTGCACAAGTGCTCAAAAAACGTCAAGCTATCTTCTTCCACCAATCTCAAAAGGACGGGGCAATGTTCCAAGGAGAAGACTTGCGCGAATTCTGGCAACGTGCTGAAGCAAGAAACAGCGAAACAGCTCGTCGCTACCGTAATTTAGGTCTAGCCGATTATGAGGCTATAGAAGCGTTTAAACGTTACTTCTTTTAATTAGCAAACTTACACCTAAGAAATAAATTAACAAAAGGCAGTGCAACACAATGCACTGCCTTTTGTTGCTTTATAAAAGTAAGTTTTTACAGACTATGGTTGTAGAAGCAAAAAATATTTGTATTTTTGCCTCCTAAATTAGCTTAAAAGCAAGCACTAAGAAACTTACTATAATAAAAATAATTTAAAAACGATGAGAAAAACTTTTTTTAATTTAGGTATTCTTGCTCTTTTATCAACATCGGTGGGAGCGCAAGTGAAAGACATTAGCTTTGCAGTAGCCCCTACAGGTGATTATGTATGGTGGCAAAAGAAAACCGCTATCACTAATGGCTTTATGGCAGGTGGCTATGTAGGCTTCGGCTTCGGTAGAAATATAGAATTATTGGGTTCGTATAGACAAGCAATGGGAATGAAATCGACCCTTGCAGGTTATGACGCTCCTACTGCTATTAGCAATGCTTTTGAAGCTAAAGATGTGGCTGTACACAGATGGGGAGGCGAACTGAAAGGGAATATACCCTTAGCGTACTCTTTTCAGCCTTATGTTACTTTAGGGTCAGGAGTGCAGACTATCAAAGCTAATGACTTAAGCCAAGACCAAGTGTATTTTGGATTAGGATTAGGGGCTAAGTTTAACCTTGCCCGTCGCCTTACGCTGAACGTACAAGCTAAAGCAACTCGTTTTAGCTTTGACCCTAGCAACGTGCTTTATAAACCTACAGAAGCTAATACTTCTGCTTATAACACTTGGATAGATAATAACGTAGAAGAGGAAAATCATTTAGCGTGGAGTGTAGGTGCAGGGCTACAGCTTTACTTAGGTGGTCGCAACCCTAATCAGCTGACAGCCTTAGACCAAGCGTATACTAACTTGAAGAGCTTTAAGGTGGTAATAGAGCCTACTTTGGGTTACTTAAACTTCAATAACGATAGTAACCTACGCGATGCTTACTTTGGAGGTTTGGCATTAGGGGTAGACTTTACTGAATATATAGGTATTAGAGGCTATTACCACCGTGCTATGACTGATGAGAAGCTCTCTGCTAATTTTGATAACCTATCAATATATGGAGGTGATTTCTTAGCACGCCTAAATGTAGCTAGTGGTGTAGTGCCTTACGTACAAATAGGTGCTGGCTATATGAAGATAGGCGATAATTATGTAGGCAAAGTAGCAAGTGTAGCTAATAAGTCGGGTATTTTTGCTAAAGGAGGGGTAGGTTTGGCTATACCTTTAGGCAAACGCGTAGAGCTTTTTGGCGTTGCAAACTTGCTTTACACTACTCATAATGAAGATGTAACTACCGCATTGAGCTCTGTGAACAAACTAAAAAGCAATGTATTTTACAATGCAGGGCTACGCATTAAATTGGCTAAGTCAGTAGAGAGAGAGTTATACGAGCAACAGTTGGGTGCTGCTGAAGCTGCTACTGTTCCGGTTTCGGTAACTACCACCTCTGCTACTACAACAAATGCGGCTTCTACTGTTTCGCCTGAAAAACGAAACTTAGCTTACTACAATAGCCAAATAACTGC
>ERZ772971.2549-NODE-2549-length-9992-cov-8.096508_pt1 | contig 9992 bp, 9 predicted proteins | sample MGYA00511943_ERZ772971 | MGnify/ENA primary metagenome ERZ772971 (study PRJEB29015, sample SAMEA2737929) | human oral metagenome | biome: human oral; feature: human-associated habitat; material: dental | place: China | collected 2144 ... | reverse complement strand
TAGCTCGGGGCCGTTCGCTTTCTCCCTCACGCGACCGGGGTGACTTCGAGGCCGAGGTACTCGGCCGCCTTCCCGCGCAGTTCGGGCTCATCGAGGTCCGCGATCGCTTTCGCGATCCTCGAATCGTGGAAGTCGGCGAACCAAGGCGCCACAGCGTGCGACAGTTGCGCGACCTCCAGGTTGTTGGCCACACGGCCGAACAGTGTGTCGTGGACCGACACGGTCCGGATATCTGTATTCATTTCTCCTCCATCATTTCCGGTCGCGCCCGCAGTATGTGCTTGACCCGCACAGGCAACTGGGGCGCTTCTCATTCGCGGCCGCACGGCCGCAGGACCGGGTCCCCTTTGGCCCGATCCCCCAACGCGCATCACGCGTAGTCATGTACTCTAGCGCATCCACGGGCCCTTGTCACCCCCAGCCCCCGGATCCGAGAACCATGAGCCGCGGCGGTCCCGAGGCCCCTGGGCCGCAGCGGTGTTCCAGGATCCGCGTGCCGCCGTCGGGGCGCGCATGAGGACGAGCACTCCCCCGCCACTGCCGATCCGCCCCGGCCCGGCGCACGAGCAAAGGGGCGCCGGAAACCCGGCGCCCCCCGCATCGCGGCACGACTAGCGGGTGCCTCCGATCGAGTAGTCCGCCTCGTCACCGATGTTGTGGATGCGCAGCATGTTCGACGAGCCCGGCGTCCCCGGGGGCATCCCCGCGATGAGGACCAGTTGGTCGCCGATCTCGGCCAGGCGCGAGGTCTGGGCCACCTGGTCGACCTGCCACACCATGTCGTCGGTGTGGCGCACTTCGGGGACCCTGTAGGCCCGGATGCCCCACGACAGGGCCAACTGCCTGCGCGTGGACTCCAGCGGGGTGAAGGCGAGCATCGGGATGGCGCGGCGCATGCGCGACATGAGGCGCGCGCTGCGCCCGGACTGGGTGAAGGTCACCAGGTACTTCGCCTCGAGGTGCTCGGCGATCTTGCCCGCCGCCTCGCAGATCACGGCGGCCCGGTCAGACGCGTAGTACCCGGGGATGGTGGCGATGCGCTCGCCGCCCTCCTCCTCGGTGGCCTCGATGATGCGGGCCATCGTCCGGACCGTCTCGATGGGGAAGGCCCCCACCGAGGTCTCGCCGGAGAGCATGACCGCGTCGGCTCCGTCCAGGATCGCGTTCGCGCAGTCGGACGCCTCGGCGCGGGTGGGACGGGGGTTCTTGATCATGGAGTCCATGACCTGGGTGGCGACGATGACGGGCTTTCCCGCGATGCGGGCGAGTTCGATGGCGCGCTTCTGGACCAGGGGCACCGCCTCCAGGGGCATCTCCACACCGAGGTCGCCGCGCGCGACCATGATGCCGTCGAAGGCGTCGACGATCCCCTCCAGGGCGTCGACCGCCTGGGGCTTCTCGATCTTCGCGATGACGGGGATGCGCTTGCCCTCCTCGTCCATGATCGCGTGCACGTCCTGGATGTCGGCCGCGCTGCGCACGAAGGAAAGGGCGATGAAGTCGGCGTCCTGGCGGATGCCCCACCGCAGGTCCTCCTTGTCCTTCTCCGACAGGGCGGGGACGGAGACGGCGACACCCGGCAGGTTGAGGCCCTTGTGGTCCGATACGGTCCCGGGGACTTCGACGCGCGTCGTGACATCGGTGTCGGTGACCTCGACGACGCGGACCGCCACGTTCCCGTCGTCGATGAGCAGGCGGTCGCCGGGGGCGCAATCGCCCGGCAGGCCCTTGAACGTGGTGCCGACCAGCTCCTTCGTGCCGGGCACATCACGGGTGGTGATGGTGAAGGTGTCGCCCACGGCGAGTTCCTGGGGCCCATCGGCGAAGGTCTCGAGACGGATCTTGGGCCCCTGGAGGTCGACCAGGACGGCGATGGCGCGTCCCGACGTCTGGGACGCCGTGCGGACGCGTGCGATGACGGCCTCGTGCTCCTCGGCATTTCCATGGGACCGGTTGATACGCGCGACATCCATTCCGGCGTCAACCAGTGCTTGGATCTGCTCCGGCGAGTCGGTCGCGGGACCAATAGTGCAGACAATCTTAGCTCGGCGCATATGGACGATAATACCGTGGACGGGAACGTCCGTTCCCGGTGAATCGTCGGAGGCGGACGTGATAGTCCCCATTGCGCCGACCGGATCGCCTCAGTCGCGGTCCGGCCCCGCGTCCTCCCCGTCGTTCCCGCCGGTCAGGGCGCTGCCAGGACCGTCCGCACGAGGCGCGCCGGACCCGACCGCGGCCGTCCCCTCCGGGGCACCGGCGCCGCCGTCGGCAGGCGCCTCGTGCGCCTCCCCTTCCAGCGGGTCGGCGCCGTCGGCCTGCGGACCGCCCCCGGCAGCAGCAGGGGCCCCGTCCCCACCGGCGCCCTCCCCGGGCCCGGTGTCCTCGTCCGACGAGTCGGCGCCGACGGCCTTGGAGCCGCCCTCCCCGGGCGCCACGGCCCAGGGCCGCCCGAGGCGCCCGGCGAGCAGGAACGACACGGCGCCGGCCGCGAAGACGAGCAGCGACGTCCACACATTCAGCCGCACGCCCAGGATCCTGTGCGCGTCGTCGATGCGCAGCGCCTCGATCCACACCCTGCCCGCCGTGTACACCATGAGGTAGAGGGCGAAGACCTGCCCCGCCTTGAAGCGCAGCCGCTTCTCCAGCCACACGATGAGGGCGGCGCCGGCCAGGTTCCACAGGCACTCGTAGAGGAAGGTCGGGTGGAACAGGGTGCCCGGCGGGTACCCGGGCGGCATGTGCAGGGCGTCGATGCGCAGCCCCCACGGCGCCGACGTGGGCGCGCCGAAGAGCTCCTGGTTGAACCAGTTGCCCCACCGCCCGATCGCCTGCCCGACCAGCAGGGCGGGGGCCAGGGAGTCCGCGACTGGCCCCAGGCGCGCGCCCGCGCGCCTCGCCCCGATCCAGGCGCCCACCGCGCCGAGGGCGACCGCTCCCCAGATGCCGAGGCCGCCGCGCCATATCTGCCACACCTGCCACGGGTCCCCGCCCGGCCCGAAGTACTGCTCGGGCGAGGTGATCACATGGTAGAGGCGGGCGCCGACGATGCCCAGGGGGATCGCCCACAGCGCCAGGTCGAAGAGCAGGTCGGGGTCCCCGCCGCGCCGCCCGTAGCGGCGCGAGGCCCACGCGAGCGCGACGACCATGCCGACCGCGATGATGATCCCGTAGGCGCGCAGAGGCACCGGGCCCACGTACCACACGCCGACCGACGGCGAGGGGATCCCGGCCTGGACGAGCGCAGTCATCGGCGCGCCCCCTTCACTCCCCCGACGAGTTCGTCCGCCAGCGCCCCCAGTTCCACGAGCGCCCGTTCGAAGGGCTCGGAGAACAGGGTGCGCACCAGCGCCGATCCGACGATGACGCCGTCGGCGTAGGCGCCGATCTCGCGCGCCTGGGCGCCGGTGGAGACCCCCAGGCCCACGCACACGCGCTCCGCGCCGGCCGCCCGGGTGCGCTCGACGACGTCGCGCACGTGCGCGCCCACCGACGCGCGCGCCCCCGTCACGCCCATCGACGAGGCGGCGTACACCCACCCCCTGGAGTGCGCGGCGATGAGGGCGAGCCTGCGGGCAGGCGAGGACGGCGCCGACAGGTACACGCGCTCCAGGCCGTTGGCGTCGGCCGCGGCCTCCCACTGCGCGCCCTCCTCGGGCGGCAGATCGGGGGTGATCAGGCCGGAGCCGCCCACCCCGGCGAAGTCTGCGGCGAAGCGCTCCACACCCCACCACTCGACCGGGTTCCAGTAGGTCATCACCATGGTCGCCACCCCGTGCGCCGTGAGCTCGTCGACGGCGTGGAACAGGTCCTCGATGTGCGTTCCGCGCTCGAGCGCGGCCACCGTGGCCCGCTGGATGGTGGGTCCGTCCATCCCCGGATCCGAGTAGGGGAAGCCCAGTTCAATGGCGTCCACACCGGCGTCGGCCAGTGCCTTGCCCGCCCGCACCGACGCCTCCACTGTGGGGAAGCCCACCGGCAGGTACGCGATCAGGGCGGCGTCGCCCCGGGCGTTGGCCTGGTCGATGCGGACTGCGGAATGGGGTGCGCGCGCGGTCGTCATCGCGCCTCCTTCGTGACGGCGCGGACCCCGCTCGGTCCGGCGCTCGGGTCGATGATCTGCTCCTTGGCCCGCCCGTAGCCGAACCAGCGCGACGCGGTGCCCATGTCCTTGTCGCCCCTGCCCGACAGGACGACCAGCGCGATGGGCGCCCCCGCCCCGTCGAAGGGGCCCTCCGCCTCGGCCTTCGCCCGCGCCCACGCGCGGGCGCCCGCCAGCGCGTGCGCGGACTCGATCGCGGGGATGATGCCCTCCGTGCGGCTCAGGCGCGCGAAGGCGTCCATCGCCTCGCCGTCGGGGACGGGGGTGTACGAGGCGCGCCCCGTCTCTGCCAGCCACGCGTGCTCGGGGCCCACGCCCGGGTAGTCCAGTCCCGCGGAGATCGAGTGCGAGGGCTTCGTCTGCCCGTCGCGCTCCTGGAGGACGAAGGTGCGGGCGCCGTGGAGGACGCCCTGCTGGTCGGCGGTGATCGACGCCGCGTGGCGGCCCGTGCCGAAACCGTCGCCCCCCGCCTCGCACCCCAGCAGCGCCACCCCCGGGTCGTCCAGGAAGGCCGTGAACGCGCCGATGGCGTTCGAGCCCCCGCCCACGCACGCGCACACCACGTCGGGCAGGCGCCCCTCCGCCGCGAGCAGCTGGGCGCGGGCCTCGTCTCCGATGACGCGCTGCAGATCCCGCACCAGCTCCGGGAAGGGGTGCGGGCCCGCGGCGGTGCCGAACACGTAGTTGGTCGTCGCGGCGTTCGTCACCCAGTCGCGGAACGCCTCGTTGATCGCGTCCTTGAGCGTCGCCGAGCCCGCCGACACCGCGACCACCTCGGCTCCGAGCATCTGCATGCGCGCCACGTTCAGCGCTTGGCGCTCCGTGTCCTCCTTGCCCATGTAGACCGTGCACTCCAAGCCCATCAGGGCCGCGGCCGTGGCCGTGGCGACCCCGTGCTGGCCGGCGCCCGTCTCGGCGATGACCCTGGTCTTGCCCAGTTCCCTCGTCAGCAGCGCCTGGCCGAGCACGTTGTTGATCTTGTGGGAGCCCGTGTGGTTGAGGTCCTCCCGCTTGAGCAGGACGCGCACACCGCCCAGGTCCGAGGCGAAGCGGGGCGCCTCGGTGAGTAGCGAGGGGCGCCCGGCGTAGTCGGCGAACAGGGAGCGCAGGCTCCGCTGGAACCCCGGATCGGGCCACAGGCGCCTCCACGCGGCCTCCACCTCCTCCAGCGGGCCCATCAGCGACTCGGCGACGAAACGGCCGCCGAACCCCCCGAAGTAGGGTCCTTGAGCGGTGTTGAGCGACATAGGATCAGCCTTCCTGTAGGGCCTGGCGCACGCGCGCCTTGCGGTCCGTGAGCAGCGCGGGGTGCGCCCCGGCGCTCACCATGTCACGAATAGACTCCAACGGGTTCCCGGAGGTGACCAGCGCCTCGCCGACGAGCACGGCGTCGGCCCCCCACTTCGCGTACTCGAACACGTCGTGCGCGTTGGAGACCCCCGACTCCGCCACCGCCACGACGTCCTCCGGGATCACGTCGATGACCTGCTCGATGGTGTGGCGATCGACCTCCAGGGTCGTCAGATCCCGCGCGTTCACGCCGATGACGCTGGCGCCGGCCTCGAGGGCGCGCAGCACCTCCAGGCGCGAGTGCGCCTCCACGAGCGCCTCCATCCCCAGCGAGCGCACCCGCTCGAGCAGGGACACCAGCGCCGGCTGCTCGAGGGCCGCGACGATGAGGAGGACCAGGTCGGCGCCGTGGGCCCGCGCCTCGTGGATCTGGTACGGGGTGACGATGAAGTCCTTGCGCAGCACGGGGATGTCCACCGCCGCGCGCACCGCGTCGAGATCCGCCAGGGAGCCCCCGAAGCGGCGCCCCTCCGTGAGGACCGAGACCACCGAGGCGCCCCCGCGCTCGTAGGTCGAGGCCAGGGAGGCGGGATCGGGGATGGCGGCGAGCTCCCCCTTCGAGGGCGAGGACCTCTTCACCTCCGAGATGATCGTCACCGCCCCGTCGGAGCCCCTCAGCGCGGAGACGGCGTCCTTGGCGTCGGGAGCGCGCAGGGCGAGCTCCTTGACCTCCTCCATCGGCACTGCGGACTCCCGGACCCTCAGGTCCTCCATCACTCCGGCGATAATGCCCTCGAGAACGCTCACGGCGACCCTCCTCTAACCTTCAGTCCCAACGATGCTATCGCCACGGGGCGCGGCGCCCGAAATCCGCTCCCCCCGCCGACCGGTATCCGGGCTAGAGTGACGACCAGGGGCGCAGTGTCGACGCGGTCGTCACCGCCTCCAGGGCGGCGGCGGCTTTGTTGCGCGACTCCTCGTACTCCAAGGACGGCACAGAGTCCGCGACCAGTCCCGCGCCCGCCTGCACCGACGCGGTGCCGCCGCGCAGCGCGGCCGTGCGGATGGCGATCGCCAGGTCGGCCTCGCCGCCGAGGTCGAAGTAGCCCACCACTCCCCCGTAGACGCCGCGCGCCGCGGGCTCCAGCTCGTCGATGAGGCGGATCGCACGGGGCTTGGGCGCTCCCGACAGGGTCCCCGCGGGGAAGGCCGCCACCAGGCAGTCCAGGGCGTCCGCGTCGGGCCGCAGCACCCCTGTCACCGTCGAGGAGATGTGCTGGATGTGGGAGAAGCGCTTGACCTCCATGAGGGTGGAGACCTCCACGGTGGCCGGGTCGCACACCTTCGACAGGTCGTTGCGCGCCAGGTCGACCAGCATCACGTGCTCCGACAGCTCCTTCGGATCCTGGAGGAGCTCCTCGGCCAGTGCCCGGTCCTGCGCGCCGTCAGCGCCCCTGGGGCGCGAACCCGCGATCGGGTAGGTCCACACCCGGCGCCCCTGGGTGCGCACGAGCGTCTCGGGGGACGATCCCACGACCTCGAACTGGCCGCCGTCGCCGTCGGGCAGCGCCAGGTAGTACATGTAGGGCGACGGGTTGATCGTCCGCAGGACCCTGTAGACATCGACCCCGGCCGCCCCCGTGCGCACGTCGAGCCTTTGGGAGACGACGATCTGGAACGCCTCGCCGTCCTCGATGGCGCGCTTGGCGGCGTCCACCGATGCCTCGAAGGCGCCCCTCGGGGTGCGCTGGCGGACGGCGGGGCGCTCCGCCCCGGGGTCGGCGGCGAGCACCGCCGGGCTGATGGGGGCGGCCAGTTGGCGCGTCATCGCGTCCACGCGCGCCAGGGCGGAGTCGTAGGCGCCGTCCACCCCCTCGTCCGTGCCGTTGAGGTTCCAGGCGATCGCCATGAGGTACACCGATCCCGTGCGGTGGTCGATCGCGGCGACCTCCGTCGCCAGGCACAGCGCGGCGTCGGGGATGTCCGACTCGCGGGGCGACGAGGCCACCAGGGTGGGCTCCCACTCGGGGATGATGCCCCACCCCAGTGACCCCACGAGCGCCCCCGTCAGGGGCGGGAGCCCGGGGATCGGCGGGGCGTGCAGCTCCGCCAGCGCCGAGTGCGCGACTTCCAGGAACGTGCCCTCGGCGAGCGCGCCCTCGGGGCGCGCCCCCACCCACCGGGCCCTCCCCCCGCTGGAGACGATGGCGCCCGCGCTGGAGGCGCCCACGAAGGACCACCTGCCCCACGCGCCGCCGTGCTCGGCGGACTCCAGGATGAAACTGCCGTGCGAGCCGTGGGCCAGTTGCCTGTACACGCCCACGGCGGAGAGCTCGTCGGCCAGGACGCGCCTGACCACCGGGACCACGCGCCGGGTCGCGGCCAGACGGCGGAACTCCTGCCTGTCGGGCCATGTCTGGCCCCACTGCAGGTCGACGCCGGGCGGGTTGTCGCTGGTGCTCTTCGAAGGACTGGTCACGCCGATCATTGTGTCATCGACGCCACCGGCCGTCCCGCCGTGTCTCACGGGCGCGCCTCCGGTGGTGCCGGGCCTACAGCCAGTCCGGGATCACTCCCCACGCGACGGTGGCGAAGAGCGCCGCCCCGATCATCCACGGCCCCATGGGAACGCGGCTCTTCGTGCCCGCCGATCCGACGACCAGTTTCCACAGGGCGGCCACTCCCGCGGACACGAAGGCCAGTGCGAGGCCGGCGGCGGCCGCCTCCACGCCGACCGACCCCACCATCGCGCCGAGGACGGGGGCGAGCTTCACGTCCCCCGCCCCCATACCGCCCGGGAGCCTGTTGAGCAGCCAGACGGGCGCGAGCCAGATGACCACGCCCAGGGCCGAGCCGGTGAGGCGCTCCTTCCAGAAGGGGGACACCAGGGCGCCGCCGACCAGTCCCGCGCAGACGCCCACTGCCATCGCGGCGGTGTAGCCGTTGGGCAGCCGGTGCGTGAGGGCGTCGACGTAGGCGCTGAGCACGCCCACCATCGCCACCGCGAGGATCGCGGGCAGGCCGGGACGGCGCTCGCCCGCGACGAAGAACACCGCCCCCATGAGTGCCGAGGACCACACTATTCCGTTGCGGCCAAGGGGTGTGCGCGTGGCCTCCACGAAGTACCTCCGCTGGATCCTCCAGCCCGACTTCGCCAGCCAGAACAGGATGACGATCCACGTGAGGAAGCCCGAGACGATGGAGAAGTTCGCCACTGCCTTCTCCGGCAGCCAATCGACGATCATGGCGGATCAGCGGCCCTCCCGGCTCGCGACTTCGGCTTCCAGCGCCGCCCGCATCACGCCGGTGTCGGGGTCGCGCCCCGTCATGAGGCGCACCTGCTGGGCGCCCTGGTGGATGAGCATCTCCGTGCCCTCGGCGATGACGGCGCCGCCCGCCTCGAAAGCGCGGCGCAGTGCCGTGTCGCGCGGCGCGTACACGACGTCGAGCAGGCACTGGTGCCCGCCGGGGCGCACCAGGGCGGCCAGCGGGTCGGCGGCGCCCGCCGGCAGCGTCGACACCACGATGTCCGCGGCCAGCGCGGCCCCCGCCCTCGCGGTGTCCCCGATCAGCACCTGGTCGATGCCGACGCCCATGCGCGCCGCCGCCGCCACGACCGACCCCGGGCCGGAGAACCGGCGGGCCACAACGGTCGTGCGGGTGACGCCCAGGGCGCCGAGCGCGGCGAGCGCGGACGAGGCCGTCGCCCGGGCCCCCAGGACGCAGGCGCTGCGCGCCGGCCCCAGGCCCCGCGCCGCCCTCGCCTCGGCGATGGCCGTCGTGATGCCGTGGACGTCGGTGTTGAAGCCCGTCAGGACGCCCGCCCCGGGCACCACCGTGTTCACCGCCCCCACGGCCGCGGCCAGCGGATCGACGACGTCCATGAGCGGCATGACCGCTTGCTTGCACGGCATTGTGACCGACAGGCCGCGGCACTGGGGGTCCAGGCCGGCGATGAAGGCGCCCAGCCCCCCGCGGTCCACCTCGGCGCTCCTGTACTCCCAGTCGCCCGCCAGTCCGAGGCGCTCCCATGCCGCCCGGTGGATCACCGGGGACAACGAGTGCGCGATCGGAGAGCCGATGACCGCTGCCCACGGCACCGTCAGCACTTCCCCTCGTGCGAGGCGCAGTAGTCCTGGAACTTCTTCTGGTTCTCCATCTGCTCGGCGAAGTTGTCCGCGAACAGGGTCTCGCCAGTGTCCAGGTTGACGGTGGTGAAGTACAGCCACGTGCCCTGGGCTGGGTTGACGACCGCGGAGATGGCGTCGCGGGAGGGCTGGCCGATCGGCGTGGGGGGCAGGCCCGCGTGCAGGCGGGTGTTGTAGGGGTTGTCGTCGGCGATGGCGGCGGCGTCGGGCACGCCGCCGGACTTGCCGACGCCGTACTGCACGGTCGAGTCCATTTCCAGGCGGCCCCGGGTCTCGCCGTCGGGGTCCGCCAGGCGGTTCTCGATGACTCTCGCGATCATCGGCTGGTAGCGCTTGATGTAGCCCTCGCCGTCCACGATGGACGCCTTGATGAGCACCGTCTCACGGTCCGCGTCGGCGACGCCCATCTCCGCGAGCTCGGCGATGGTGCCCGCGACCATCCTCTTGACGAC
>ERZ772971.2548-NODE-2548-length-9994-cov-2.976356_pt1 | contig 9994 bp, 8 predicted proteins | sample MGYA00511943_ERZ772971 | MGnify/ENA primary metagenome ERZ772971 (study PRJEB29015, sample SAMEA2737929) | human oral metagenome | biome: human oral; feature: human-associated habitat; material: dental | place: China | collected 2144 ... | reverse complement strand
CAGAGAAGATTAACAAGCTGCCGCTGGGCTATTTCGATAGTCATTCTCAGGGGGAGAGGCTTTGGGTTGCTTATTCTTAGGTTTAGCATACGAAGACGGTCAAGGTGTGAAACAAGATTATCAAAAAGAAGCTGAACTATTTCAAAAAGCTTGTGATGGGGAAAATGCTTTGGGTTGCTCTAACTTAGGAATTTCATACCAAAAAGGCCAAGGCGTAAAACAAAACTACCAAAAAGCAGCCCAGCTTTATCAAAAAGTTTGTGATAGTGGAGAGCTTAGGGGTTGCCATAATTTAGGGATTTTATACGTAAAAGGTCAAGGTGTAAAACAAAATTACCAAAAAGCAGCCCAGCTATTTCAAAAAGTTTGTGATAGTGGAGAGGCTAGGGGTTGCTTTGGCTTAGGGGTTTTATACCAAAACGGTCAAGGTATAAAACAAAATTTTTCCACTGCAAAACAATACTATGGCAAGGCTTGTGATTTAGGGCTTCAGTTAGGATGTGATAAATACAGAATGCTAAACGAAAAAGGCTATTAAAAATTAATTGACATGAGCTGACAATCTTTATGCCTATATAAATATACGTATGAGATGTTCTTTGCAAAAATTGCACAAGTCTGCAAAAAATAAAAAATTGTCTATCATCGCAGAAAAACCTTAAACCCCAAACCCCCTAAAATACGGCATTTTGTTCTTTAAGCTTTGCCCGGCCTTGCCGCCCATAAACCTTAAACTAAAAAATACTATTCCAAAAAGCCCTAAAACAGGGCTTTTCTCTCTTTTACTATTGAAAACAAACATTTTCATGAGTAAAAATTAATCGCAATACAAAAAACATACGAATATTTTCGTATATTGCGGCAAAAAACGCCTATTTTAGGCATTTTTTATAAAGCTATCTTGTTATCTATCGCGTACTTTGCGGCTTTGCTCAAAAAGTCTGATCTATTGGTCGTTAGCTTGCTGATAGATTTTAGTAGTTTTTCAGGGAGGATTACGTTAACCCTTACTTTCTTTTCGACTGGCGCAGGCTCTCTGATCTCTTCGCCCTCAGCTATCAGTACATCAAGTAAGCAAGAAAAAGCTTCTTTTAAATCCTCAATAGCTTCTATCTCATTATCTCCGCATCCCGTAATTTTAGGGTATTCTTTATAATGAGCTACGAATTCATCATCTTCTTTGTTTATAATCATACTATAGTTCAAATTTAAGTAGTATTCTTTGTTTTTGCCGTTTTGTGTCATTTTATACTCCTGTTCCTCAAAGGTTGTCCTTATTAAAACTAATACTAGATGGAGAATTTCTCATTTTATCTATTATTTTAGAATCTTATTACCCCATAAGCTACCTTTGGTCTTTTTTATGATGATATTATAACATATACATACTCAATAAGATGTTAAATTTAATAGTGTGTATATAAACTTTGGATTCTTTATTTAAAAATTCTCCAACGAGGACATAGCTCTGCAATGATCATAGCTATAACTATTTTTCATTGTTTTTCTTTTGATGAGATTCGCTTTTATTATATGCACAAATCGATAATACAGATTACATTAATAGCGATATTCCTTCGGACGAAGACATAATCAGCGAAGAAGAGATCCAAAATGGAACTGCTATGAGCTTGAAGATGAAGTGGATGATGATGCTTTTTCTGCTTTGTAGAAAAATATTTTGTAGGAGTAGTATTCAATACTACGCCTTAAAATTTAGCCATTATTATAAATTTCCACGACCTAAAATGAAAAAAATCAAAAAATGATTTTTAACAGAGAAGTTTTTTTGATTTTGGAGACCATTGGATCTCCAAAATCTTTTACGCATGAGTAAGAGTTTTGTTTTTCTGAACGAAAAACCTTAAAGAAGTGATATTAGAGTAAGCTGCTTTTAATTTCGGCAACGCGTAAGTTCTAAAAATCAGATCAAAATATAAGCTAATTTCAGCCTCATTGCCTAAATTATTAAACGACTGGTATTTATTCTTTTCTAGCATCAGAGCCAAAAGTAGCTTATGATTTTTAAAATTATTTTTATTTATTATAAAATCATATTGCATAGCCGTCAAATTTGTAAGCTATCATTTAATATATAAGGCTCAAGATAAGTTAAAAATTTTTTATCTCGAGCCTTATATAATTATAAAACTTAATACTGTATCAAAAAGAATATAAAATTGAGATGATTCTCGCTAAAAAACTTTTATATTCTGCTATGATATAGCATAAATTATTAAAACAATGTGTAGCTAAACTTAATTGGGTGAGAAACAAAATCCCACTGTGGCTATTTGGATTGTTGTATTAATACGATATTGTGTTTGACAAATATTATATATAATTGTAAAATATACTTAACAATTTTGAATAAAAGAACGCATATGGACTTTACGAAATTCTTTAATGAGCAGCAAAACTATCTAAGAAAAGTGAAGCTTGATTTTAAAAGATATCTTTACGACGATATAGATTTTAGTGAACAAGCCGTAATGATATTAGGGCAGTGCGGCGTTGGTAAAACGACGTTAATATTACAATATCTAAAACAAAATTTCCAAGCTTCGCAAAAAGCCCTTTATATAAGCATGGATAATCCTTTATTTGCGGCGACGTCTCTTTATGAATTCGCGCTCGACTTCGAAAAAGTGGGCGGCGAATTACTTTTGATAGACGAGATACACAAGCTAAAAGATTGGTCGTCTCATATAAAAATCATCATAGACCAAAGCAATCTAAAACTCGTAATCACTGGTTCGTCTATGCTAGAGCTTGATATAAACGGGGCCGATCTAAGCAAGAGAGCGGTAAAGTATCATCTAAACAACATGTCTTTTAGAGAGTTTTTAAATCTAAATTTAAAAAGCGAATACAAAAAATATAGCCTAGATGAAATTTTGGAAAATCACTATGAAATAGCCGTAAATTTAACTGGCAAATTTAAGCCGTTCATATATTTTAAAGACTATCTAACTCACGGAGCATATCCGTTTGCAAACGATAAAATAGGCTTTCACTTTAAACTAACGGGCGTGATAAATCAAGTATTGCAAAGCGACATCCCATATGTTTGCTCGCTAAACTACGCAAATATAGATAAGCTAAAAAAGCTACTGTTTTTACTAAGTCAAAGCGTTCCTTTTAGCCCAAATATAAGCGAGCTGGCAAGGGCGTGCGAAATATCTAGGCCTACTCTTATCGAATACCTAAGATATATGCAAAGCGCAGGTCTTATAATAAATTTAACTAGTAAAAGCAGGGGATATAACGCCATATTAAAGCCGGATAAAATTTACTTAAGCAATACGAACCTAGCTTATACCTTAAGTATCTCGCCCAATATCGGAAGCTCGAGAGAGAGCTTTTTTGTAAATCAAATAAGCGCCTATAAGGCCGGAAAATTTCAAACAGATTCGCTTATGTTAAGCAAGCAGGGCGACTTCATTGTAGATGGTAAATTTACCTTTGAGGTAGGCGGAGCCAAAAAGAGTTTTGAGCAGATCAAGGACGTACAAAACTCGTACGTAGTAGCCGACGATATAGAAGTCGGAAGCGGCAATAAAATCCCGCTGTGGCTATTTGGGTTTTTATATTAGGCGTTTTGCCTCTTGTAAAGCAATGGACGTAGCCTAGTTATTGAGTGTTTTATTCTATAATGAGCTTTGGTTTTGTAGTCAACTAACATATTGTAAGCTTTCTAGCAATATAAATTTGCACACTCTCGTTTAATGTGCGCTCGTGCTTAGCCACACTTCACTTATTGCAAAATAAAAACGCACTATCCCTTGAAAGTTTTTAACTTATCTTGAACCTAACTAAAAATACCGAATACCAAGCTAAAAAGCCCCTACTTTAGGGCATTTATTATTTATTATATTGAAAATCTCACTTTTCAAACTATTTTATATTTTTTACTAACCTACAATAAAATTCATTAGTATTTTTGATACTATTATGCCTAAACTCTGCTCCACTGTATTTACTATTCTTCAATATGTAGCCATGAACAATCATAATGGCAGATTTAATATATTGAAGTTGACTGCTATTGTTTTTTCAAGGCGCTTGTGTTTCTTTGCAATAACACCAATAACATCTTTCTGCCCCCCCCAAAGCCCTTTTGCCTTCTAGTCTTTGTAGTTCAGTAAAAATAAGGCAACGCTTGATTGGTAAATTCAATCTATATTTTTGACTTTTTTGATGATTTATGATGCCTGCACCTACTTTTTTATTGGAGGATTTATATTCTTGTTGCTATTAAAAACCATCCTCTCCCCCCCCTGCCACATCTATTTTATTGCCATTGTCCTGACATATTCTGGATTTTAATGAGCCTTAATGCTTCATAAAATGTCTTAATAATGGTTTTTCAGTGTAGCCACTGCAAGAAAACTAAGAGAAAGATAGTTTCTGCCACGTCTAAAGAAATGTATTCTGCCCTACTTCACTGTATTTGTAACTTTTAAAAATGCAGCTGTGGGTATAGTGAAGTATAGTTTAGATATAATATAAAACTACACAGGATAATTTGTATTAGAAACTATTGAAATTGACATGAGGTCTTATAAGTAGCAAGACGAAGTCGCAGCTAAAAATCCGCTTAACTTGTCTTAAGCCTTAAATAATATTCTAGGCGCGCAATAGCACTAAAACATGTCATATTTTGATGGCAATGATGATTTTAGCCTTTCATCTTAAAGAGATATGGGGTAAGAACATATTTTCAAATTGGGCAAATTGTTACAAAAAAATCCTGAACAAATTTCAGACGATTTTTAAAAGAATAAGAAAGAGCAGCCCAATGCTACTCTTTTATGGCCACTTTTTTTAAAAAAAAAGTCAACCTCTTCTTTAATCCTTCGCTTAGGGCATTAAATTTGCCATCGAGCAAGAAGATTTTGCCAGTATCCTCGGGAGATCGGATAAGGCGCCCAATGGCTTGCCTAAAAGTCATAACCATCTCGTTTGTGTATTCAAACCAAAAAAATCTATCATTTTTTTCTTTTAAAATAGCCCATTTTTTTGTTTGATAAACCGGATAAGGCAATTTTGTGATAAAAAGCCTTTCAAGCGCATCCCCTTTTAAATTTATACCAGTAGCGTAATTTCTGGTGGCTATTAAAATACCGCCACTTTTTTTAAAACTCTCTATAACGTTTTGGACGCTTTTCCCTTGCTCAGCTAAGACTAGCTTGTCTTTTACGCTTTCGAGTTTTTGGGCTAGGAGCCTTACCTCGTCAAAGCCGCCCACTAATACCATAGTATTTTTGCCGTCGTAGCATCGCAAAATTTCATCAGCAAAATACTCAAACCTTTTTTTGTTATCTTCGACAAAGGCTTTGTCGGTAATCGAATAGGTCGCTTGCTTGGGGTGTAAGATCCCCAAAAAAGGCCTAATAAAACATACTTTGCTTTTTTGCCGTCGAATTACTCTATCTCCGAGTTTGATATCGCTAAGATTTATACCCATACGTTTATAAATTTCAAGATCATGAGCGTCTTGGCCTAGGAAGGCTGTGGCTGTTATGCCTATAAACCGATCTATCTTACTCCAAAATCTATCGGCAAGCTTGAGTTTTATATCCATATCGTATGTATGAAACGAAATAAATCCTCTTTCTTGTGAAAAGTTTGCATAAATATCCTTAGATGATAAAGTGCTTTTAGCGTTGTCAAATTTATTGAGAAAAATGCCTAGTTGAAAAAACGGATCTTTTTTATAAAATTTATTTAGTTTAGCCATAAGAGTTTTACTTTTCTCTTGATTAAAAAGCTTATTCAAAACGGCAATAGCTTTTTGAGCAACCAACTCATTGGACATTAGTGTTTTGCCAGCCATTTTTTCGTCTTGCATAATCTCGTTTAAGGTTTTTGTATGCTCAATCTCTTCGCTTAATAATTTAATCAAAGTTTTAGGTGCACTAGGATTATCGCGAATTATTTTTGCGATCGTTTTTAACTGCAAATAATAACCATATAAAGAAAATGACGAGTTTAGGGTTAGTTCAGCCATATTAGACAACTCCTGGATTTCGTCAAAAATATAAACCGTATCTTCAGACTCTGCATACTTTTCATCGAACATAAATTTATAAAGCAAAAACGTATAATTTGTGATTTGAATAGGATATTCTTTAAAGCTTTCGCTATTGCTTTTTTCGAGTGCAAGGTTATGAGAGATGTATTCCCGTTTGTTGGTATCGACTATATCTAACTCGTTTAAAAAATCTTCTATTAGGATATCGGGAAAATCTATTGTTAGTTTTTTAACGGTTGCTTCAACTATCTCCTTGTTTAAAGGTAAAATTTCGGAGCCAATTTCCGAGTCCATAAAAATAGCAAGCTTATCTAAATCTAAATAGTTACTTTTGCCGACTCCTAACACGTAGTCTGGCATATCTTTGACCACCTTAGCTTCAAGAAATATACTTTTAGCTAAAGAATTATTGCTAGTAGCTATTATTACTCTTTGAGTTATCTTTTCATCAATTAGCTTCTTTGCTAGCATTAAAGCCGAAAAACTTTTACCAAACGCCGTAGGCATCTCGAAAACACAATATTTGTTTTCTTCTATCATATCTGCCGCATAATCGACGAAATCTTTTTGTTCAGGCCTAAGCTCCATTGTTTATTCCTTTTATTAAAGAAGTTGTTTTATTTTTTACTATTGACAAAACTTAATTTATAATGGTATAATATCGTAATTTTTAAAAAAAAGAAAGGGATAAAAATGGAAAATTTAAAAATATCCTTTTTTCTCGATAGTCCTTTGCTAATCGGCAGATTTAGCACTATCGACTCTATTTTAGTTAATCTTTATGTTAAGAGGCACTTTGTTAAAAATATCGAAATCGAAAAACTCTACGATTTTGATTTTATAGAAAAATATAAAGACGGATACTGTGGATCTATTTGGTTTGTAGAAAAAAATGATCTGGTGTCGCTTGAGAACCGATGTATCGTTAAAAAACCAGAATACGAGTATCTTAACGAGCATAGAACAAATAAGATAGAATACACCATAGGTAGCGGCGAATTTAAAGCCTATAATATTTGGTATGAACTTTTAAAAACCTCTAAGATCTATTTTTACGTTAGAGGCAAAAAAGAGATCATCGAGGATCTTTTACATGATCTAAAATTTTTAGGCAAAAAAACATCTATTGGATATGGGCAAGTTTCTTCTTTCCTGGTAGAAACGATTACTGACGATAAATCCGTGTTTTTAGACGAAAACACTCCAGCGCGACCAATTAGCGTAAAAAATTATCCATCTTTAAAAAATACAAGACTTGCTTACTACAATAATAAAGTTCCTTATTGGGCTAATTGGACTAAAGAGGCGTGCTATATGCCAAATTCATCTCTAACAGAAACTATTTATCTGGGTAAAGAAAAACCGGCCATCGACGAAAAGTATTTAAACGAATATCACTCGGCTATAAATTTCGTATATGACGTTTTGCATGCAGATAAGGCTAATTGGCAAGAGATAAATTTAAAAGAAAAGGCAAACAAAGAAGATCTAATTATCGACGGACAACCGCATCTTTGCGCATTTTCGGGAGAGCACTCCAAAGAGGGAATTTTATGCAAAAGTATAGAAAAAACGATTGGCTCGACCTTTACCGACTACGCTTTTTTGAATAAATCCAAATTTATATCAAAGCAGACTTTTTGGACGCTCCAGTGCGGCGTTAATAGTAGAGTAGGTAAAAAAGCTTTAGGCTTTCACATAGTTGATAAAAACGGCATAACCTATGTTATGGGGAAGAATAAAACCAAAAGCATAGAGCAGGCTATCCAGGATGCCTCGTTGCCTTTTAATTTGGCACTTAAAACTACGCCAAATAATCAACACGTAGTTTTTAAATCAAATTTAACTCTCTCGAAAGATTTTATAGCTTGCCAATACGGAAACGAAACTTATTATTTCGGGTACGAAGAAGCCAAAGAGTGCCTAAAGAGAGTTGAGGAGATCATAAAAAATCATCCGATAACAAAAAGCCACCTTATACCCAATCCACAAATTGACTCCCCTTTTATAAATTTAAAAAAAGATGCAAAAAACAAAGAGACTATCCAAGCTATCAGCGATTTTTACAAACAGTATAGTAAAGACGTTAGGGTCGGAGCTTATATTCTTACAATAGGAGAAAAACAATAATGCGTATAGTTTTGACATTTACCGAAGACGTAAGCGAGATAAAGCCTAGAGACGTGCGTAACTTTTGTGGCTCTATTACGGAGCAAAAATTTAACGATATAATCATGTATCATGGTAACGACGCACCGCCAATTATATATAAAAAACCGTTCAAATATGCTGTTGAAATTCTTTTTTATGAAAATAATTTCTTTGCGTTTCAACATCTTATGGAAAAGCTTGAGCAACACAAAAACGACTTTTTAGGTAGAAAGATAAAAAAGATAATTCCGAAAGAAGACGGATATATGCCGCCGTTTTATCTCGGGTCTCAAACGATAGAGTACTCTACTAGAACGCCAATCATAATAACTGCAAATAAAATTGAACACAATATGAAATACTATTTTGAAAAAAACGAGAAAATTAAAGACTATATTTCATATAGAATAAAAAGAAATTTATCTTATCAACTAGAATGCTATACTAAATTTAAGCAAAATTTTGAAAATCTTATTCTAAATTTTAAGGACTTTAGAATTATTACAGAAAAGTATAAAGAAAATATCAACTATATAGGGCTTTGGGCAAATTTTACATCCAACTATCAGCTCCCGGAGATGATAGGATACAAAAACGGCCTAGGCTATGGACAATTATTGCAAAATTCAAAAATAGATATTAAAAAATAAAACCCAAAAGGAGAAGTTATGCTAAAAGACTACAACATCAAATTAACCATCACGACCGTTAGCCCAATAGCGATCATTGAAAACAATGATACCATGCCAAACGGAAATATCGTAACTCGCATTAAAAAAACTGCCATAATTTATCAAGAAAGTGGCCAAGGCCAAATAGACTATATCCCTTATTTGCCTGCAAACGGTATTAGGGGATTATTGCGCCGCTTGGCAACAAAAAAGCTAGTCGATGCCGTAAAAGAGAATGACAAGATCGAGGAGCTAAAAACTACTGATCTTCACGCAATGTTAAGTGGCAGCGGGGTGAGTAAATCAGGACTCAAATTTAAAGAAATTGAAGAGATCAGGGGGAAAAATCCAATCTTATCGCTATTTGGCACGGGTATACTAATAGCTGGAAAATTAAAAGTAGCAGATGCTATTCCTCAAAATAAAGAGCATGCTAAAGAATTGGTCAGAAGGCAAACTTTTGTCAAGGTAGACGATATTTTGATGGGAACTAAATTTAGTCAACTTTATACAAAAAAACAGATCGAAGATTGGGAAAAAAGCGTTGAAGAAAACTCCGAAGCACGCAAAAAAGATCGCGATGCTAGAAAGTCTGAAAAAGAAACAAACGAGACGTCTGACGAAGAGCAAAAAACCAAAAAATCATCCATTCAACATTTCGCCCAAAGGGAGTATATTGCATCGGGAGCAACTTTTAATGGCGGTTTTTTCTTGGAAAAAGTATCTAAGCTCGAACTAGGAATGTTCTTGCACACCCTTGAAGGCTTTATAGAACACGGGCGACTCGGATCTAGTCAAAACATCGGATTTGGAGTTATTGATATACACATAGAAGATATAAGCAACAGCTTAACCATGGATAGATCTAGCGATAACGATTATATATTTAATGCCGAGTTGGACGTAAGTCTCGAAAACGAATTTGAAGAGGCTTACATGGCTTATTCTGAATTTCTAAAAAAAGCCACCAAAGAAAATATAGAGCTTATTTCTAAATTTTAAACTTTAAATTGATATACTCGGTCCAAAATATACCGAGTATATTTCTATAATAGTCAAGTTATTTAACTTATTATTGTTAATTAAAATGTTTTAAATAATTTTATGAAATTTTAAAATTTAATTATTATTTTTT
>ERZ772971.2547-NODE-2547-length-9994-cov-6.782272_pt1 | contig 9994 bp, 7 predicted proteins | sample MGYA00511943_ERZ772971 | MGnify/ENA primary metagenome ERZ772971 (study PRJEB29015, sample SAMEA2737929) | human oral metagenome | biome: human oral; feature: human-associated habitat; material: dental | place: China | collected 2144 ... | reverse complement strand
CCAGATCGGATCCGTCGGCGACAGTTGATGCGCGGTCGGGTCGGGTGTTGTTCGGTGGGCGTCCGGACGTGTCTTCGAGTTTCGTCGAGCGTGAGGAACATAGGCGGTTGCGCGGCCTTGTGATTGACGAGCGGCGGGAACGCACGGTTCTCGTTGGGATGGCGGGGTGCGGGAAATCCCAACTGGCGTCGGCTCTGGCGCAGTGGTGCGAGGAGACGGGGTGGGGTGTTGTCGCATGGGTCAACGCAGAGACGAAGGCGGCGGTCAAAAGCGATTTGGTGGAACTCGCGAACCGGTTGGGCATTGACACGAGTGATAAGCCCACTGAGAACCAGGTGATCGGGCGGTGCCTCGACCACTTGAAGTCCCCTGCCCTGGGCGACCGGCTCGTCGTCTTCGACAACGTCGAGGACTTCGAAGATTTGGCGGGTGTGGTTCCACAGGGGGCGGGGTTGCGGGTGGTGGCCACGGCCAGAAGCCGTGAGGCGTCGTCGGCGTGGGAGGCTGTGGAGGTGGGGATTCTCCCGCGTCCTGACTCGATCGATCTTGTCCAGTCGATCATGGGCACACAGGACGACAAGACTGCGGATGCTGTGGCCGAGCGGCTCGGAGACCTGCCCCTCGCCCTTGCCCAGGCCGCTGAGACCGCGCGGATCGAACGGTGGACTCTGGCAGAGTATCTCGTGCGGTTGGAGGCGTTCAGCAGTGACCGGGTGATCCGTCGTATTCCTGGCGATTCCTACACTGATGACGTGTCCATCGCACTGTTGATGGCCACCGACTCCGCCCTCGGTCGCATCAAAGGCAGTTTGCGTGGCACAACCCGCCGCCAGCTCGGTGCGCTCGCTGTGCTCGCCGAGTCGGGTGTGCCCACGCATTGGATCGACCCGCGGGCGGATGCGGATAAGACCGACAAAGACACGAATGCCCGTAATGATGCTGCCGGCCATGCATTGACCGCACTCCTCAACGCGTCGGTAGTCCGGCAGTCCGTCGACGGGGGCGTGACTATGGTGCACCGGCTCCAGGCGCAGGTGCTACGTGAGAACTGGAACCCGGAGGAATGGACTGAGGCATTCGACGCGGCCGCGGGCCTACTGGGTCAAGTGAACATTGACAGGCTGCCGCGCAACAATGCGGAGGGCCGCCGCCGGGAGACCCTCGATCTCATCGACCAGCTCCGCGCCATCGCCACACAGGACTACTCGCGCCCCTTGTTCGAGCGCGAACAGGTGAGGGCTTGCCTTCATCATGCTTTCAGACACGCGAACGACCTCGGCCTCCCATATGAGGTTCTCACACTGCGCGATGTTGTGAGCGCCGTTGAGGACATCCTGGGCACCAACCACCCTGACACTCTGTCCTTCTACAACAATTTTGCCCTCGCTTACCAGAGGACAGGTCACATCTGCGCTGCCATTGCCATGTTTGAGGATACCTTAACGCAATGCCGTGAGACCCTAGGGGCGGCACACCCCGTAACGCTCGCATCCCAGGGGCACCTGGCCAATGCCCTCCGTCAAGGAGACAGACTCAGCGAGGCTCTCATACTTCTCGAAGACACTCTCGCATATCATCGTGACATTCTGGGACCCACGCATACTGACACACTCGCATCCCAGACCAATCTTGCCCTTGCCTACCAGGATGCTGGCAGACTCGACGAAGCCATTGCCCTGGACAAGGACACGCTCACCATAAAACGTAAAGTCCTGGGCATTAGGCACCCCGCCACACTCGCATCCCAGGACAACCTTGCCCTCGCCTACCAGGCATCGGGCAGATTCAATGAGGCCCTCGTCTTGCACGAAGACGCACTTGTGCAACACCGCAAAGTCCTCGGGCCCAACCACCCCGACACACTCATCTCCGCATACAACCTCGCCACCATCTACCGGATGACTGGCAAACTTGATCAAGCGATTCCCCTGTACGAAGACACCCTCATCCGGCGCCGCAAAGTCCTCGGGCCCAACCACCCCGACACACTCATCTCCGCATGCGACCTCGCCAACGCCTATTTTAGAAAAGGAAAACTTGAAAAGGCAATTCCTCTATACGAAGACACACTCAACCGCCGTCGGACGGATTTAGGGGCGACCAACCCCGAGACGCTCAGATCCCAGAACAATCTTGCCGCCGCCTACCGAGCCGCAGGCAGACTCGCCAAGGCCATTGCCTTGCACGAAGATACCCTCACCCAGCTACGCAAAACCCTGGGAAACATACATCCGGACGCACTTGCTTCTCAATACAACCTCGCATGCGCCTACCAGGCGGCGGGCCGCCTCGACGACGCTCGTGCACTGTTCAAAGACACACTCAAGGTGTGTCAAGAAGCCCTGAGCCCCGGCCACCCCCTCACCATCACGGTCCGGGAGAACCTCAAAGCCCTTGAGCGCGAAATGACCCCAGCCCCTTCCTCGTCCCCCGAATCGAGTGAGGAATGAACGCCGCAGACCCCGCTGCCCAGCGGAACGCCCGCGCGCACCGGTACTTGGAGGAGGGCAGGGGCGACCTCGCGATCCCCCTGTTCGAGGAAGAACTCGCCCACAGGCGGGAAGCCCTGGGGCCCGCACACCCCGACACGCTCACCGCCCAGAGCAACCTCGCCACCGCCTACCAGGCGGCGGGCGCGCTCGATGAGGCCATCACCCTGTACGACGACACCCTCGCACGGAGCCGCGAGGCGCTGGGCCAGGCGCACCCCGACACCCTCGCGACGCAATCGAACCTCGCGACCGCGTACCTGGACACGGGCTGCCTCGGCGAGGCCATCGCCCTGTTGGAGGACGCCCTCGCCAAACGCCGCGCGGCCCTTGGGCCCACCGACCCCGATACGGTCGCCTCCCAGGGACTCCTCGCCACCGCGTACCTGGACGCGGGCAGACTCGACGAAGCGACCGTCCTTCTGGAGGACACCCTCGCCCAGCACAGCGCCCTCCTGGGACCCGCGCATCCGGACACGCTCACCTCCCAAAGCATCCTGGCGGGCGCCTACCTGGAGGCGGGCCGCCTGGACGAGGCCACCGCCCTGCATGAGCGAACCCTCGCGCAACGCCGCGAGACCCTGGGGCCCAACCACCCCAGCGCCCTCACGTCCCAGGGCGGCCTCGCCGCCGCCCACGTGAAAGCAGGAGCATCCGACCGGGCGATCCCACTGCTCGAAGACGCCCTCGCCCGGCTCCGCGCAGCGCTGGGCGCCGAGCACCCCGACACTCTCACCTGCCAGGCCAACCTGGCCACCGCCTACCGGAAGACGGGCCGCCTGGACGAGGCCACCGCCCTGCTGGAGGACGCACTCGCCCAGCACCGTGCGCTACTGGGGCACGCGCACCCCGGCACACTCACCGTCCAAGCCAATCTGGCCAACGCCTACCGGAAAGCGGGCCGCCTGGACGAGGCGATCCCCCTGTACGAAGCGGCGCTCAAAACCTCCGAAGACGCCCTCGGCCCCGGCCATCCCCTCACCGCCAACATCCGCCGCGACCTCGAATCCGCCAGGCGGGCGGCGTCCCCGGCCCCCTCCTCGTCCCCCGAATCGAGTGAAGAATGAATAACTCCGACCCCATCGCAGAGCGCAACGCCCTGGCCCGCCGCTACCAGGCCCGGGGAGAACTCGACCGGGCCATCGCCCTGTTCGAGACGAACCTCCGCGAGTGCGCGGACCTGCACGGAGCCGACAGCGCCGACACGCTGGCGGCCCGCAACAACCTGGCGCGTGCCTACCAGGACGCGGGCCGCCTCGACGACGCCATCCCGCTTCTGGAGCGCAACCTCGGGGATTCCACCCGTCTCCTCGGAGCGGACCACCCGTCGGTACTCGTCGCGCAGGCGAACCTGGCGGGCGCCTACCAGGACGCGGGCCGCCTCGACGACGCCGTCGCCGTGTCGGAGGCGAGCCTGGCGGCCCACCTGCGGGTGCTCGGCGCGGACGACCCGGGCACGCTCACCGCCCGCAACGGCCTGGCGCGCGCCTACCAGGACGCGGGCCGCCTCGACGAGGCGACCGCCCTGTTCGAGCAGAACCTGGTCGGCCTCGCGCGCGTCCTCGGGTCCGACGACCCCATGACGCTCACGGCGCGCGACAACCTGGCGGCAGCCCACCAGCAGGCGGGTCGGCCCGCCGACGCCGTCCCCCTGCTGCGGGAGAACCTCGACGCGCGTATCCGCACGAGCGGTGCCGCCCACCCCGATGCGCTCACCGCGCGGGGGCTCCTGGGCCTCGCGTGCCTGGACGCCGGCCAGCTCAACGAGGCGATCCGCGTCCTCGAGGAGAACGACTGCGCCGCCGACTCGGTCCTGGGCGCCGACAACCCCATTGCCCTGAGCACCCGCAACAGCCTCGCGGGCGCCTACCTGCGGGCGGGCAGGCCCGCCGATGCCATCCCCCTGCTGGAGAGGGGCCTTGACGCGGTGCTCCGCTCTTCGGGACCCGACCACCCCTACGCGCCGGTCGCCCGCGCCAACCTGGCCGCCGCCTACCGGGCGGCCGGTCGGGACGCGGACGCGGAGGCCCTGAGCCCTTTGGAGGAAGGATGAGCGGCGGGGACGGCGGGGGCTCGTGGGCGTCCAGCGAGGCGACGGCACGCTCGATGCGCTCCAACACGCGCCGCGACACGGCTCCCGAGCTGGCGATCCGCCGACTCCTGCACGCCCGGGGCTACCGGTACCGCGTGGATTTCGCGCCGTGGCCCAACAAGCGGCGGCGCGCGGACATCGTGTTCACGCGCCTCAAGGTCGCAGTGTTCGTCGACGGGTGCTTCTGGCACGCCTGCCCGGAGCACTCGCGCGTCCCCCTCACCAACCGCGACTACTGGGAGGCGAAACTCAAGCGGAACGCCCGGCGCGACCTCGACACCACGTCCATGTGCCAAGCGGAGGGGTGGACGGTCGTGAGGATCTGGGAGCACGTGCCCGCCGACGAGGCGGTCGCCATGATCGTCGAGGCGCTGGTGGCGGCGTCGGGCGCCGAGGGGCCGACGGGTGCTGGGGCTGAGTCGGAAGGTTCCGCCGTAGAGCCGGAAGGCGCCGATAAACAGCCAGACAGCGCCGAGGTGGAACCGGCGGGCGGCTGACCGGCGCAAACAGCCGACGGGAGGCTGACCAGCAGTGGGCGAGCGGCGCACGCAGGCGTCGCATCACTGATCGCACACAAGGACCCCGAATTACGCAACATGCTGCGCACACAACGGCTTGATTCCAACGGTCTCCGGCTGGCGGTGTTGCGTAAATCCGGGCCTTGTGTGCGGAACCCGGGAGTCGGGGAACCTGGGGAGCGGAAGACGGCCGAGGACCGGGCTATCCGGTCCCCCCGCGTGCCCCTGTGCCCTGGCCACTGGTCGTCGGCTCCGACAGCGAATCGGACTATTCGTGCCCCGCGCCCTCCAGCGCACCGGGCTCCGCCGCGCCCTCCAAGGCCTCGGCCACCGCCTCGCGGAGCAGGGGCACGGTCTCCTGCTCGAACCACGGGTTGCGTTTGCGCCACGCGATATTGAGCGGCGAGGGGTGGACCAGCGGGAAGAAGCTCTCCGGCGCGTCGGCGGCGTTCGCCACCGTCTCCGTCAGCGTCCGCCCCGCAGCCGCCCCCAGGTAGTAGCGCTGCGCGTAGGCGCCGACCAGGATGGTGAGGCGCACCCGCGGCATGAGGGCCAGGAGCCTGGGGTGCCACGTGGGCGCGAAGTCCTTGCGGGGCGGCTGGTCGCCGTGGGTGCCCTTGCCCGGGAAGTAGAAGTCCATGGGCATCAGGGCGAACAACGCCGGGTCGTAGAACTGCTGGTCCGTGACCCCGAGCCACTGGCGCAGAAGGCGCCCACTGGGGTCGTTCCAGGGCTTGCGGGTCCGCTGGGCGATCCTGCCCGGCGCCTGGCCCACCAGCACGATCCGGGACTCGGCGGACGCCGTGTAGACCGGCGGCCAGCCCTTCGCGCGCATCGCCGCGTTCTCCTCCGCGTCGTTGATCTGATCGAAGAGCAGGGGCTTGGCGCCGCGCTCCCCCGTTGTCTGGTCGGTGGTGCTCATAGGGCCACACTACCGGGAGGCGGCGGAGATCCAGTGCGGGCGGGCGAGATACGGTGCGGAAAGTGGAGATCCGGTGCGCGCGGAGCTCCCCATCAGAAGCGGGCCTGGAACAGAGTCCCGTCCGCCGGGCGCCATCCGGCGGGGATGAGGCAGAACAAAGCGGCGCACCCCGTGGGCGCGCCGCCTGAGTGGGCCCTACCGGGCTCGAACCGATGACCTTCTGGGTGTAAACCAGACGCTCTAGCCGACTGAGCTAAAGGCCCCACGTGCGCCGACCAGCTTATCAGGTACTCGGCCACCGGGTGGGGTCCACCTGCCCCTCCCCCATCCCCATTTCGATGGGCTCCCCGGGCCGCAACTCCACCAGGGCATGGCCGATGCCCGCCTGCTCGAAAGCGCGCCGGGCCGCTGCTCCCACCCGGGCGGAGCGGTCGCCCGCGTCCGGGTGGGCGAGGACGATGACCGGCACGCCGAGGGCGCGGGCGGCTTCGGCGAGGCCCGCCGCGGTGAGCGCGGGCTCCGCCTCCACGCCGCCGTTGTCCCCTCCCCCGTCAGAGGCCCTGTGCCGGCCGGGCGCCTCTTCCCAGATGTCCCGGACCGCTCCCGAGCGGACGACGGCCGCCCACAGCGGCCCCATCGCCGTCGCGTATTCGCGCACCATGCCCGCGGTCGTCCTGTCCCCGGCGATGTGGATCGCGCACGCCTCGGCGTTGATCCAGAAACCGCTGATCCACGCCTCCTCGGCTGCGCCGGAGGGCGTGACCGCCCAGATGAGCACGGTGTCGGAGACGACGGCCTCCGCGTTCTCCTCGAAGGCCCGGCGGGGCGCGCCGGGCAACTGGCCGTCGCCCCCGACCATGAGCGTGGGCGCACGCAGCGCGAAGGCCAGGCCAGCCTGGTCGAGGCGGGCCGGGTCGGTCACGAGCACGCAGTCGATGCCGTCCTCCAGCGCTTCGGCCAGGTGGTCGCCCTCAGCGCCGAAAGCGCTGGCCAGCTCCTGCCCTGTGGCGCCGCCCGGGGGCGCGCACTCCGGGGAGCCGCCGAGGACGGGGTCGACGAGTACGCACAGGTCATCGACTTCGATGAGCAGGGTGGGACCCCCCAATGGGGTGATCCTGCAATCGAAGTCGTGCTTCCACCGCGTGAGCATGGGTCCTCCTGTGTCCGCGTTCGTCGTCCCTGCGAGGCGGTGGCCACGGGACAGAACGCAGCGTGAGCGCACGAGGCGGCCCCAGCCTCGTCAGCCATTGCGTGCCGACAGCCGACAGAGGCGGCATTACCGCACGCGGCGGCCCATGCCTCGCAGACCATCGCCCGCCAACGGGCACGGCATTACCGCACGAGGCGGCCCCGGCCTCGTCGACACGTTGCGCGACAACGCGGCGAGGGTACCGCGGAGCCCTGGCCGGCCCCGTCGCGTAGCCGCGCGACCGGGAACCGTCACCTGGGGCGGGCGGGCCCTACCGTTGGCGGGAGCGGGCGGTCAGGCGGATGCCCGCCCACTGGCTGCCCACGGACGCGGCCGTCGTCGAGTGCAGGCCCGCGATAGTGGCAGCGTCCTCCACGTCTGCGACGGGCAGGGAGCCCGTGCGGCCCGGCTTGGGGATGAGGACCCAGATGAGCCCGCCGTCGTCCAGATTGCTCAGGGCGTCCACGAGGACATCCGCGAGATCCTCCTCCTCGGCGTCGTCGGCCCGCCACCAGACGATCGCGCCGTCGACGACATCGCCGTAATCGACGTCGACCAGTTCTTCCGCCGTCGAGGCCTCCACCGCCTCGCGCAGCTTCTGGTCCACGTCATCGTCGACGTAGAACTCCTGGATGATCTGCCCTCTCGTGAATCCCAGGTTCATCGGCATGTCGGAGCACCGCCGTCCACGGACGCGGCGCTGAGCGCTGCTTCAAATATCACCTCTTCATACTAGGACATGCCCGCAGCCCTGGGGCAAGCCCGGCCATTCCACCCGGTCGGGCGGGCGAACCGGGCGGAAGCGGGGAAGCCGCAGATCGCGCGGAGCCCACCCTGACCGATCGGCAAACAACGGGCACCGGCCCCGATTCAAAATGAGTTGATTCTCATGGAGCCCCTGGATGGAGGAACGCTCGCAATTCCACGCGCGCAGTGGGACAATGGTCCCGATATGCGATGGCGCCATGGCGCGCCGCCGCGGGCACGAACACGCTGCGCGAGCAGCATCCGACACAGCTGGAAGGTGAGCCGTGAGCCAACTCCATGAGAGCCACCCCGTCGTCAACGGGCTGATCCCCCAGGTACCCGACAACGACCCCCAGGAGACCCGCGAGTGGGTCGAGTCCCTGTCGGGGCTCATCAACGAGAAGGGCGGCCCCCGCGCCCGCTACATCCTGCTGCACATGCTCGACGAGGCGCGCCGCAACGGGGTGCAGCTGCCCCAGGAGTACACGACCCCCTACGTCAACACGATCCCCGTCGACCAGGAGCCCTACTTCCCCGGCGACGAGGCGATGGAGCGCCAGTACCGGCGCTGGATCCGCTGGAACGCCGCCGTCCAGGTGACGCGCGCCCAGAGGCCCGGCGTGAAGGTCGGCGGGCACATCTCGTCCTACGCCTCGGTGTCCACCCTCTACGAGGTGGGCCTCAACCACTTCTTCCGCGGCAAGGACCACCCCGGCGGCGGCGACCACGTGTTCTTCCAGGGGCACGCCTCCCCCGGCCCCTACGCGCGGGCCTTCCTGGAGGGGCGCCTGTCCCAGGAGGAGATGGACGGCTTCCGCCAGCAGGCCTCCACCGCCCACGGCCTGCCCTCCTACCCGCACCCCCGCCAGCTGCCCGGCTTCTGGGAGTACCCCACGGTCTCCCTCGGCCTGGGCCCCGCCGAGGGCATCTACCAGGCGTGGTTCGACCGCTACCTGCACTTGGGCGGCCTCAAGGACACCTCCCAGCAGCACACGTGGGTGTTCCTCGGCGACGGCGAGATGGACGAGCCCGAGTCGCGGGGCATGCTGCAGCTGGCCGCCCAGCAGCGCCTGGACAACCTCACCTTCGTCATCAACTGCAATCTGCAGCGCCTCGACGGGCCGGTGCGCGGCAACGGCAAGATCATCCAGGAGCTCGAGGCGTTCTTCAAGGGCGCCGGGTGGAACGTCATCAAGGTCATCTGGGGGCGCGGCTGGGACCAGCTGCTCGCAGCCGACAAGGACGACGCCCTGGTGCACCTGATGAACGAGACCCTCGACGGCGACTACCAGACCTTCAAGGCCAACGACGGCGCCTACGTGCGCGAGCACTTCTTCGGGCGCGACCCGCGCACCAAGGAGATGGTGCGGAACTGGACCGACGAGCAGATCTGGGAGCTCAAGCGGGGCGGGCACGACTACCGCAAGGTCTACGCCGCCTACAAGGCGGCCATGGAGCACACCGGCCAACCCACCGTCATCCTGGCGCACACGATCAAGGGCTACGCGCTGGGCAGCCACTTCGCGGGCCGCAACTCGACGCACCAGATGAAGAAGCTGACCGTCGAGGACGCCAAGCAGCTGCGCGACCGCCTGCAGATCCCCATCACCGACGAGGAGCTGGAGCGCGACCCCTACCAGCCGCCCTACTACATGCCCCCCGCCGACCACCCCGCCCTGCAGTACATGAAGGAGCGCCGCGAGGTGCTGGGCGGGTGGGTGCCCGAGCGCCGCGACGACCGCCAGCCCAAGCTTCCCCCCTTGCCCTCCCGCCCCTTCGAGGCGCTGTCGAAGGGCTCGGGCAAGCTGGAGGTCGCCTCGACGATGGCCCTGGTGCGCCTCATCAAGGACCTCATGAAGGACAAGTCGGTCGGCAGGTACTTCGTGCCGATCATCCCCGACGAGGCGCGGACCTTCGGCCTGGACGCGATCTTCCCGTCCGCGAAGATCTTCAACACGACCGGCCAGTCGTACACGCCCGTTGACGCGGACATGATGCTGTCCTACCGGGAGTCCGAGCACGGCCGGATCCTGCACA
>ERZ772971.2536-NODE-2536-length-10014-cov-10.671152_pt1 | contig 10014 bp, 8 predicted proteins | sample MGYA00511943_ERZ772971 | MGnify/ENA primary metagenome ERZ772971 (study PRJEB29015, sample SAMEA2737929) | human oral metagenome | biome: human oral; feature: human-associated habitat; material: dental | place: China | collected 2144 ... | reverse complement strand
CCTACGGTTTGGGGGACATGAAGTTCCTGACCTCCTCCACCACCGGGATGCTGGCCGAGCTCAAGAAGGCCGTCGATTCCAAGCGGGAGATCGTCGTGACCCTGTGGCACCCCTTCTGGGCGAACACCACCTACGGCATGCGGGACCTGAACGATCCCAAGGGTGCGCTCGGTAAGGGGGAGGGGCTTCACTTCCTGGGGCGCGAGGGCTTCGCGCAGGACTACCCGGAGATCGCCACGTGGCTTGGCTCCATCAAGATGGATGAAGCCACTTACGGCAGCCTCGAGGACCTCGTTGTCAACACCTATGGCGAGGGCCGGGAGGATGAGGCCGCCATCGCCTGGGCCAAGAAGTACCCGCAGTACGACTTCAAGAAGTCCTGACGTCAGGCAGCGCGGTCGGACCCGCCGGCCGGCGCGGGTGGAGCCCACCGACGGGGACATTCCACGCGGCCGGGTGCGTCCTGCTCCAGCCGGGGGCATTCGACGCCGTCGGGGACAGCAATCCCGTCCCCGCACGTGCAGGATGTCCCCGGCCGGAAGAAATCGCACCCGCACGCGTGGAATGTCCCCAGCCAGGACCGGTGCCGCCGCGACTCGCGCTCTGGGCGCAGTGACCGCGGGCGAGGGCTCTCAGTCCTCGATGCGGTTGCCGTCCTCGTCGAGGTAGTAGCCCTCGTCATCGATGGGGCGGAAGGTCATCCGGCCATCGGCGATCTCCTCGGCGAAGTGCTCCCGGGTCATGATGCGAACTTTGCGTCCGCGTTCCTTGAGCTCTTCATAACTCACTGACGTGTTCCATGGTTTTTCAGTCAAGCAAATGACGATGATGAAGAACAGACATACGAAACCTGTCATGTACAGGGCTGCGGGCAACGTCGGGATGAAGAAGACTGATGCAGCGGCTGCAATGGGCGCGAATACGAAAGAGATGACGGTTGCTGCTGCTCCCTTATAGTCCGGCGATCGTCTGGCTCGCATGATGAGGCGTATCATGGCGGTGTCGAGCGTCTTTCGGGCAAGGACTGTCAGTATGGAGATGCCTGTCACCTGGTCGAAGTTCAGCCCTAAGCGGGTGAGTGCAGACCATATTCCTATCAGAATTCCCAGGATCAGCGCCTCGGGAATCCCTACAATGATCTGCCCTATCACTGTTGTCTGAAGGGGGGTGGGAGGTTCCCAAGGTTTTTCGTTGACTTCTCTATTCTCAGTATGTGCTTCCATGGTCATGCCCTAAAGGTGGTAGGTGACGCCGGAGAATCTTGTGATATTACCGGCTGGTGGCCCTCTTGACCTATCGGTCCGTCTCGATGCGGTTGCCGTCCTCGTCGAGGTAGTAGCCCTCGTCGTCGATGGGGCGGAAGGTCATCCGGCCATCGGCGATCTCCTCGGCGAAGTGCTCCCGCGTCATCAGCCGGGTCTGACGGCCGCGTTCCTTCATCTCCTCATAGGACATCGAAGTCTTCCATGGCTGTTCCAGTGTGCACGTGATGAGCATGAATAACGCCCAAGTGACCAAAGTCAACTGGATGACGGAGTGCGGTGCGAAGACCATGCCTGCCAGCACCGCGCCGATGGCGGGACAGATGAGAGCTGCCGCGGTCCGCTGCACCGCATTCATGTCGTTGGTGCGTTGGATGCGCATGGTCAGGCGCATCGATGCTGCGTCGAGCGTTTCTCGCACTGCGGTTGCCAGAGCGGCGAATCCTGTGATCTGGTCTGAACTGAGTCCGGCGCGAGTGAGGGTGGACCAGATGGCTACAACCACTCCAAGAGTGATTGCCTCAAGAATGCCCAATCCGATCCGCCCGTACACCACCCCCCACAGGGGGACGGCTGGCTTCCAAGGAGCTTTGCCTCCTGTGGGGGTGGTGTACGGGGGCATTGTGCATCTCCGATTCAGTCAGTTGCCGGGAGCGATCAGAAGCAGGCGTTGACGACGCTGTCGAGACCGAGGATTCCCATGAGAACGGTAGCAGCTCCCTCGCCGATCTGGGCGGCTGCGAATCCGCCTCGGATAGCTGCGATAATGCCCTTTACTCCACCCCAGGTTGCTCGGGCCTTCCTGATCCAGGAGACGACCTTGGCTGCGGGGATGCCATACTCGGCAATGACGACTGCGACAGTGAGTAAGCAACCTCCGACACCCATTTGGGCGGCTTCCGTCTGCGTGGCGACTGGGGCTTCAACGACAGTAATGCCGTTGGTGGCAACGGTGAGGCGTTCTTTGTAGTTGGGTGTCGTGGCTGGGTCGGCGTTCTTGAGGTCGTCGGGAACAGCCTCAAGGGCGTTGAGGATATCGGTGAGCTTTTGGTTCTTCTGAGCATCGGTCAACGCGGCTGTCTTGGCTGGCGCCATGGTGTTGCCTGGACGTGCTGTGCCGGCGAAAGCGGATGTTGATGTCAGAGTCAGCGCGATCCCTGCGGTGCTGGCTACAGTGGCAGTACTCAGGAACTTCCTGCGGTCCATGCTGCTTTTCCTCTCTCGGCGGGTGTGTATGTGAGGTTGGAAGTGCTTGCAGGATGATCCTAAGGGTCGTGTGTTGACTGTCACACTTGATAGGGCTCAAGGGTGAGCCTGTTAGATGGTGCTAGTGGTGTTGCTGGGCGTTTGAGGGCGATCGGCCGCATCGTGCTGCGGATCTGCCGACGCTCTGACGGGAGGTGGAAAAATTCGGGCTATGGCTGATCTCTTGTCTTCGCATGTGGGGGCAGTGGATGTGAGACGATCAGCCGATCGGTCGAATGGGGTGGTGAAGTCTCCCTGTCTGCTGCTGTCCGCACTATCGCTGGAGCATCTCTGGCCGGAGCTCGGGCAGGTACTTGCGGGCGTCGCGGAAGTCGGCGGTGACGTACTCCGGCGGGATCGGCTGGGGCTGATGGATGCGCTCTTGGAGGGCGTCGTATCCGAGCGAGGTGTCCCACGGCCTCTCAATGAGAGCGACGAAGGCCATGAACGGCAGCCACGTGAGAGCCGTCAGCGCCGTCGTCGATGCCGGGGCGAGGAGGCGAGCGGCCAGGAATCCCGCGACCGCGGGGCAGGTCGCGGCGATGATCGTCAGCAGCAGGCCATGCGGATCCCTCGAGCGCCAGGCCCGCATGATGAGCCGGTGAGCCGAGGCGTCGATGAGCTCGCGAATCGCCACCGCCACCAGGGAGAACAAGCACGCCCTGCCGAATCCCAGCCCGGCGCGGGTCAGCGCCGACCAGACCAGCACGATGATCGTCAGGCCGACGGCGCTGGGCAGCCCGAGAACCAGGCGGCCCACAACCATCGCGGAGACGGGCGTGACGGGCTTCCAGTGATGGTGCCCCGCGTCCCCTGACCCCGTGCTGCCCTCGTTCATGACGTCCCCTCGGCGTGATCGCGAATTCAACCGCACGAGTCATTCTACAAAGGCCCGCGGACAGGGGCCTGCGCTCACGGCCACGCTCGACGCCGGCACAGGGGCTCGAGACGGCTCCGGACAGTCCAGTGCTCAGCCCCGTGGGCGTTTGCCGAGGTGGGCCCCGCCACCCTTGTCCCGGTTTCGTCGTCTTGATTGAAGATCGTGCGTATTCTGTGCCCGTGAGTCCGGACCATCAGCATGCCAACGGCGAGATCGACATCGCCTCTCTTCATGCTCAGGACTCCACGGGACTGCTGGATCGCATCGACCGCGCGGTCGTCTGGGACATTCCTCTGACGACGCCGTTTCGCGGCATCACCCGCCGCGACGGCGTCCTGCTCCATGGCCCCGGGGGCTGGGGCGAGGTCGCGCCCTTCTGGGACTACGGGTTGGAGGCCAGCGCTCCCTGGCTCGCCTCCGGACTGTGTCAGGCCCTGGGAAACTCCCTTCTTCCCCGCTACCGCGAGACCATCCCCGTCAACGTGACCGTCCCTGAGGTCGGTGCTCAGGACGCCTCCGATCTGGTGCGGGCCTCCGGAGCCAGGACTGCCAAGGTCAAAGTCAGCGGCAGCAGCGACAAGCGCTCGGCGGACCTGGAGCGCCTCGAGGCGGTCCGCTCGGCCCTGGGGCGTTCCGGCAAGGTGCGTATCGACGTCAACGGCGCCTGGGACCTGGACACCGCCCGCGAGAACCTGCCCCTCATGGACCGGGCTGCCGGAGGGCTGGAGTACGCCGAACAGCCCTGCGCCACCGTCTACGACCTGGCCGACCTGCGCCGCGCCGTCGACGTGCCCATCGCCGCTGACGAGTCGATCCGGCTGTCTGCCAACCCCCTGGAGATCGTCCACCGGCGCGCTGCCGACGTCGCCATCCTCAAGGTGGCCCCGCTGGGCGGGGTGCACCGGGCCCTGGACATGGCAGAGCGCCTTGGACTGCCCGCTGTCGTCTCCTCCGCCCTGGACACCTCTGTGGGCATCATGGCCGGCGCGACGCTCGCCTTCAGCCTGCCCTCCCTCAGTCACGCCTGCGGCCTGGGGACCACGCGCCTGCTGACTCAGGACGTCGCCGAGCCCAGCGTTCGCCCCAGCAACGGGACCCTGCGTCTGGACGCCGCCGCCCCCGTCTCCGAACGCCTTCTGAACGAGGTCAAGGCGGGGCCCTACCTCACCAAGCACTGGCAGACGCGTCTGCTGCACCTGGCCGGCGCCCTGCACGCCCGCCGCCAGCGCGAGGCCCGTGACCCCAGCCGGGCCGTGGCGGGGCTGCCGCTGTAGACCCACCCCAGCCGTGCGCATGGCTCACCGGACTGTGACCAATCGCAGCGCAGTGCAGGCGGTGCGCTCTCGTATCCTCGCCCCTGTGACCGACTCCCCGGAGCGCCCGCAGCTCCCGCCCGCCATGGCCGACGCGCGCAGCCTCGTGGCGGCCCTCCTGGCCGAGGGCGTGCGCGAGGTCGTCCTGTGCCTGGGATCGCGCAGCGCCCCACTGGCGGAGGCCCTGGCCGATGCCGCCGACGCCGGGCGCCTACGGCTGCGCGTCGTGCTGGATGAGCGCAGTGCCGGCTTCATCGCCCTGGGGGCCGCCCGCGCCCACGTCCTGAACGGGCGCGGTCGCTGCGCCGCCGTCGTGACCACCTCGGGCACGGCCGTCTCCAACCTTCACCCGGCCGTCAGTGAGGCCGACGCCGCCGGCATCCCCCTGCTCGTCATCAGCGCTGACCGGCCCCACGAGCTGGTCGGCACCGGTGCCAGCCAGACCACCGAGCAGACGGGGCTCTTCGCACCGGCCCTGCGCCTGGGGGTGGATCTGCCCGCCGACCTGGCCGCCGACCTTGGGGGCCATGCGGCCGACGCCGCCATCGCCGGGCAGGTGCGCCGCGCCGTCGCCGCCGCCACCGGGACCCTCAGTCAGGATCCCGGGCCGGTCCAGATCAACGCCCGCTTCCGTCCGCCCCTGACAGCGGAGAACTCATCGGAGAACTCAGCGAAGAGCTCAGTGGGGGACACCGTGGAGGATGCGGTGCCGGCCGCTCCGGCACCGCCCTTCCCGCCCATGGTCCCGGCTGCCCGGGCAGCCGTGCTGGCCGGAACCCCGGAGGCCGGTGCCGGCCAGCCGGCCGGCTCTGGCTCCTTAGCGCAGGGGAGAGGGATCGTCGTCGCTGGTGACACCGCCCACCCGGGCGTTGGCACCCTGGCCAGGTCTCTGGCCGAGCACCTCAACTGGCCACTCCTGGCCGAACCCACCTCCCAGGCCCGCAGCGGCCCGCAGGCCCTGAGCCGTTACGCCGAGCTGCTGGGCACCCCTGCGGGTCGCGCGCTCGCCCAGCAGGCCGAGCACCTCCTCGTTCTGGGGCACCCCAGCCTCAGTCGCTCCATCACCGCGCTCCTGGGGCGCGAGGATCTCGACATCACCGTCCTGACCGAGCGCGCCCGGTGGACCGACGTCTCCGGGCGGGCTCGACGGGTCGTCCCCATGGACGGTCCCGATCATGAGCCTGCCGACGCCGCCGCCCTCCGTTCGGCCCGTCTAGTCGCCTCCCTCGGCCTGGAGAGCGCCGACACGGCCTGGATCGACTCCTGGCGCCAGGCCGTGGCGGATCTTCCCGAACCGGACCACTCCAGCAGCGCCGACGCCCTGGCCCGGGCCGTGTGGGAGGCCAGTCAGGCCCCCGGTGCCCCCACCCTTCTGCTGGGCTCGTCCATGACGGTGCGGCGCCTGGACCGACTCGCCCAGCCCGGCGCCGCTGCCCCGAAGGCGGTCGCGAACCGCGGCCTGGCGGGCATCGACGGCACCATCGCCACCGGGATCGGACTGTGGATGGCCTCAGGGGAACCGGTTCGCGCCGTCATGGGAGACCTCGCCTTCCTCCACGACGCCATGTCCTTGAACCGGGGCGTGCGAGAGGAGGAGGCCGACCTGCAGGTGATCGTCGTCGACGACGGCGGGGGCGCGATCTTCTCCCACCTCGAGTACGCCCGCACCACGCCAGCGGGCCGGTTCGAACGGCTCTTCACCGCCCCTCAGCGGGCGGATATCGCTGCGCTGGCGGCAGCCCTGGGGGCCCGCGTCCAGGTCCCCCATGATGTCGAGGCCCTCCGCGGACTCCTGGCTGAACCGGTCGACGGCGTGAGCGTCGTCGTCTGGGAGACCACGAGGCACGGTCCTCACACCGTGACAACATGAACGACGATAGAGATGGACGGCAACCAGCGGGATAGGACCTGCGGCGGTGGCCCCGGCTCAGCCCGAACCCACCGCCGGGCTCTCAGCCCGCTGCGATACAACAGTTACACGATCCACAGCACAGCCCCAGGGAATCATCGGAAACGGCACAGAGCCCTGGTGTTGTCTACTCGTGGATCTGAGAGGGCGACACGCCCGAGGAGGAGCACAGATGAGCGGATACGACGAGACGAACCCGGAGGCATACCGGCCCACTGAGCCCGAGGCGGCGGCGGACGGCGCTCACTCCGGTGTCGACTCCTGGTCCGCCAGCAGCCAGGCCAGCCCGGCAACGGCGTCTTCCGTCAGCGAGGGCGCGAGCGTGACCGAGGATCACGGCGGCTACGCGGATCTCTCCCAGGCCTACACCGCCGACGCTTCCCAGCCCGAGCCGCCCACCTCTCAGCTGCCTGCCGAGCCGCCGACCTCGCAGCTTCCCGCGGAGCAGTCCGCGTCGCTCTACGCGCAGCCCGCCCAGGGGCAGTACCAGCCCCAGCAGCCGTCCTACCAGCCGCAGCAGCAGCCTCAGGGGCAGTACCCCGCCCCTCAGGTGCAGCAGGCGGCGCCGTCCAGTTACTCATCCGCCCAGCAGCCCTACCAGGGGCAGCAGACGCACCTCGGCTCGCCCTATATGAGCGTCCCGACGACGCCCGGTGGCTACGCGCCGGCCGGCGCCCCCACCGGGGAGTCCTTCTATGCGGCCTCGAAGGCCACAGGCGCTGACAGCGGAACCAAGAGGCGCCGGCGGGGGCCGGGCTGGTTCGCCCTGGTCGCTTCCGTGCTGGTCGCCTCCCTGCTGGGGGCCGGCGGTGCCGTAGGAGCGATCAAGGCTCTCGACGCCCGGGACGGCGACGCGTCACAGCGCTCCACGGCCGCCCCCACCGCCATCGCCACCGGGAGCACGACCAAGACCGTTAACAGTGCCGGCCAGGCCCCCGACTGGGAGGCCGTCTCGGCCGCCGTGTCCAACGCCGTCGTCTCCATCGCCGTCGCCACGGACAGGGGCGAGGCCCTGGGCTCCGGAGTCATCTTCGACAAGGAGGGGCACATCATCACGAACAACCACGTGGTGGCGGGGGCCTCCAAGATCCAGGTGACGCTGGCCGACGGCCGCGTCTACGACGCTGAGACCACCGGTACCGACCCCGCCACCGACCTGGCGGTCATCCAGCTCAAGGACGCCCCCGACAACCTCACGGTCGCCCAGCTCGGAGACTCCGACAAGCTGGCCACCGGTCAGGACGTCATGGCGATCGGTAACCCGCTGGGCCTGTCCTCGACCGTCACCACCGGAATCATCTCCGCCCTCGACCGGCCCGTCGTCAACTCCCAGAATGAGGACGGATCGGGCGGTTCGGCGGTCTACACCAACGCCATCCAGATCGACGCAGCCATCAACCCCGGCAATTCCGGAGGGCCCCTTTTCGATGAGAAGGGGCGGGTCATCGGGATCACCAGCTCCATCGCCACGATGAGCCGCTCCGGCGGCGGCGAGGGAGGCTCGGGAAGCATCGGCATCGGTTTCGCCATCCCCGTCAAGCTGGCCGACAAGGTCGCCAAGCAGCTCATCAAGTCCGGGACGGCCACGCACGCCTACCTGGGAGTCAGCCTTGACACCGCTGGTGCCACGGCCGACGGCGAGAAGCGCGCCGGCGCCAAGATCACCTCGGTCGAAGGTGGATCACCGGCCGACAAGGCCGGACTGAAGAAGGATGACGTCGTCATCGCCATCGATGGGAAGACCACCGCCCAGGGGTCGGCTCTCACCGGCTACGTGCGCCAGTACTCCGCCAACGACAAGGTCAAGCTCACGGTCATCCGCGACTCCAAGAAGCAGGACATCGACGTGACTCTGGCTGAGCGCAAGGACTCCTGACGCGATAGCCGCCCAGAGTCGTCTCAGAGACGCACGCCGAGTGCCCCCAGCATGGGACGCATCTTTGCGGTCGTCTCCGCCAGCTCGTCGACCGGCTCGGAGTCCGGCATGATGCCGCCGCCCCCGAACACTCTCGCGGGCGACTGCGGTCCGGGACCCCCTGTGGGCAGCTGGGCGCTGCGCAGCGCGATGCACCACTCGCCCTCGCCGTGCCAGTCCACCCAGCCCACGGGCCCGGCGTAACGCCCCCGGTCCATGGACTCGGCCTCCTCAATGAGGCGGGCCGCCGCCTGAGTCGGTGTCCCGCACACGGCCGCCGTCGGGTGCAGCGCGTCCACCAGAGCCAGTGCCCCGGTGTCCCCGGCAACAACCCCGGTGACGTCACTGGCCAGGTGCAGGACGTTCGGCAGCGTCAGGACAAAGCGGGCGGGGGCTTCCACCACCGAGCACAGCGGCTCCAGCGCCGTGATCGCCGAGTCCCGGGCCAGCTCATGCTCCCGGTTGTTCTTCTCCGAGCCCTCCAGCCAGGAGGCCAGGCGTGCCGTCGCCAGAGCGTCCTCGCCGGCGTGCCGGCGGGCCGTACCGGCCAGCACCCTGCTCATGAGGCGTCGATCCCGCAGGCGCAGCAGCAGCTCGGGGCTGGCCCCCACCATCTGGTCGACGGCGAAGACCCAGGTAGAGGGGTAGTCGCTGGCCAGGCGCCGCAGGACCGTACCGGTGGCCAGCGGCCCGCCCGGGTAGGCCAGCACGTCGCGGGCCAGGACCACCTTGCGGGCCTGCCCCGCACGCATCCGCTCCTGCGTGGCGCAGACCGCCCGGCACCACTGCTCCTCGCTGAGCGCCCCGGCCTCAACGGCGGTGGTGCCGCCGGAGTCCCCGGAGTCCCTGTCGGTGCCGGCCTGCTCCCGGTCGACCGCTGCACGAGCATCGGCCACCAGTGCCGTCAGGAGCGAGCTGGGATCCGGGTGCTCCGGCTCAGTCCCATCGTCAGCCCCGGACACCACGGTCGTCAGCCAAGCGCCGGAGTCATCCAGCCCAACGAGGACCTCGGGAACCACCAGGACCGAGGACTGCTCGGAGCTGGGGGAGAAGGTGATCGCGCCCAGCGCCACCGGCCCGGTCCCGGGGCGGACCAGCGCATCACGCCACCAGGCCGCACTGACGACGGCCCGCCACGCGGCCCGCAGTGCCTCGATGCGCTCCGCCCCGTGGGCCTCGATCACCAGAGCGCGGCCCAGGCCGATGAGTCCGCGCCCCTCGTGCACCCAGGAGCTGACATCCTCGCGGGTCGCCAGCAGGTCGATGAGCGCGAGCCCCTCCAGTGCGCCCTCGGGCAGCTCGTGGGTGCGGAAGGATAGCCGCGGTGGCGCGACCCGGCAGTGCTCGGCCCTCACGACGTCGGCCCCGGGGCGCTGCTCAGGTCGGTTCTCACTGTTCGCCCTGGGCGGGCACGGGCCGCGTGGCCCGGTGAACCGCGACGATCCCGCCGGAGAGGTTCTTGTAGCCCACGCCCCGCCAGCCGGCCTCGT
>ERZ772971.2535-NODE-2535-length-10015-cov-13.682530_pt1 | contig 10015 bp, 6 predicted proteins | sample MGYA00511943_ERZ772971 | MGnify/ENA primary metagenome ERZ772971 (study PRJEB29015, sample SAMEA2737929) | human oral metagenome | biome: human oral; feature: human-associated habitat; material: dental | place: China | collected 2144 ... | reverse complement strand
GCAGGGCACATTTCTTGATCACGGCCTAATGCACGAGATAAACGTGCAATAAATTGTTTACGTTTAGCTTCATCCATTATTTTTTCTCCTTCTTCTTGTTCTTTTCATGTTCAGCATATAAATCGCGGAATTTCTTGAATTTCAAGGAACCCAATTCTTTAGACTTAGTCCAGCCATTCATCACAGGCACCGCTTGAGTCCATGCAGGCATATTACCTTCTTTATTACTAATCAAGTTCATGCCGATAGCACCAGCTTTTGTACCAAGGTCGAATAATGTAGCATTACCGAACATCTTAGCAGCTGCTGTGAAAATTGCTTCTTCTGCTTTTGGACGAGTTTTTTCGATGTCTGCCATAATGTGACGGTGTTCCATTAATAATTCATGTAATGGAATTGCAACTGGACAGTTTTCTGTACATGCACCGCACAATGTAGAAGCATATGGAAGATCGCCTGCTACTTCGTAACCTTTGAACAATGGAGTCAATACAGCACCCATTGGACCTGGATATACGGAGCCGTAGCCGTGACCAGAGATGTGACGGTATACAGGACAGATATTCATACATGCACCACAACGGATACAACGTAGCATTTCTTGGAATGTACCACCTAAAATACCGGAACGACCGTTATCGATAATAATGATATGTGTTTCTTCAGGACCGTCAGCTTCACCAGCGCGACCAGGGCCAGTCATCATGGAGAAGTAGTTGGAAATTTTAGCACCTACTGCGGAGCGGTTCAACATTTCCATCATAATGTCAAGAGCCTTGAAGTCAGGAACGATACGTTCTGTACCCAAGAAGATTACTTGAGTCTTAGGAATAGAACTAGACATACGACCGTTACCTTCGTTGGAAACAATTGTACATGTACCGGATGCAGCAACCGCAAAGTTACAGCCGTTAACACCTACGTCAGCTTTCAAGAAGCGTTCACGTACATAACCACGCACGAAATGCGTCATTTCTGTAGGGTTTTCAGTGCCAGTATAACCTAATTTTTCAGCGAAAATTTCGCGAATTTTGTTACGTTCAAAGTGAAGGCCTGGTACTACGATGTGAGATGGAGGACTCACTGCTGTTTGCAAAATGAATTCCGCCAAGTCAGTTTCGTTTACTTCGATACCAGCTTCTTCAAGAACTTCGTTCAAACCAATTTCTTCAGTTAAGATAGTTTTGGATTTAACAATCATTTTAGCTTCGCGTTCACGAAGGATATCCAAAGCGATTTGAGTCGCTTCTTTATCGTCGAATGCAAAGTGAACTTTAGAACCAGCTTTTTCAGCGTTTTCAGCAAATTGGTTTACATAATAATCCAAATTATTAAGCACGTGGTCGCGAAGTTTAGCTGCTTCTGCGCGGAAATCTAACCATTCAGGAACGTCCGCAACTACTGTATTACGTTTATCATAAAACACGTCTTGTGCTTTTTTAATAGCTGCAACTTTGAAATCGTCAGCCAAACATTCTTTTATACGTGTTTTATAGGGGCGATTGTCATATATAAGTGCCATGTCGTCTCCTCCTTAGCGGCAGTTTAAGATTTCAGCAATATGCATTACTTTGATACGGCGATCGATTTCACCATCTTTATGAAGACGGTCAAGCATACCTGCAATATTCATCAAGCAAGCTTGGTCGGAGCCGGAAATTACGTTAGCACCAGTACTAGCGATTTCCAAAGCTTTTTCGCGTGTCATTACTTCGCTGATTTCTGGGTTTTTAACGGAGAATGTACCGCCGAAACCGCAGCAACGGTCTGCACGAGGTAATTCGATCAACTTAAGGTCTTTTACATTGCGAAGGAGTTTGAAAGGTGGTTCTTTTACACCCATCAAGCGAGTTACGTGGCAAGATGTATGGTATGTAACAGTTTCGTCAAAGCGTGCGCCAACGTCTTCTACACCCAATACATCAGTAATGAATTCTGTGAATTCATAAATTTTTCCGCTCAATTTTTCTGCGCGTTGTTGCCATTCAGGTTGACCTTCCAAGAAGTGTTGGTATTCATCGCGAATAGCAAAGGCACAAGAGCCAGACATGCTGACTACATAGTCAGCGTTTTCGAAGCATTCGATTGTATTCTTAATAGCATCCATAGCGGCATCATTGTAACCGGAGTTAGTGAACATTTGTCCACAGCATACTTGTTTCTTAGGCACTACGAGGTCGCAACCTAGTCTCTCAAGTACTTCTACGCCAGCCATGCCAACATGAGGGTAGAACATATCAATCAAACACTGTTGGAAAAGATGAATTTTCATATTTTCGTCCTCAACTTTTCTAGTACTTAACTTAAAAAAATTTTTGATATGTATTCATTTAGGTCGATAAAATTTCACAAATTATCAGCCTATACAATAAATTGACGATCTTTAAAGTGTTATATTTAAAGAACATTTCGATATAATTATAAATAAGGGCACCATAAATGTCCAAGCAATTGCTATATTCGTATTTAGGGTTGTATAAATCATATTCTTATGACTAAAAGTAATAATCAAAATTGATTTTTATCACACTCACTTACTGCTTTATATTTTTTTCTATAACTCCCGTCTTTTCTTTATCTGCGAATGTTTATCAAGTAGATATTTTTTAGTCCCAAAATTGCACCATTCTCATTTGCTATAATGAAAATGTAACTTTCACCATTATTCATCTAATTTTTATCCTTATATATTACATTTTCTTATAGTAGTGGTTATTTCATAAAAGTGCTATAATTTATGTATATAAACGTAATTTGAAAGGAGCTTTCTCATGAAACTCAATAAATTGTCCTTATCTCTAGCGATTACATTGGCGCTAGGATCTACATTCGGCATGGCTCATGCAGAAACTACAACAACTACGAAAACACCAGTTGTAACGAATGCAAAAGCATCTACACATACTACAACTACTGCCAAAACAACTGCTAAGACAACACATGCAAAAACAACTGCTGCGAAAACTACACCAGCAGCGACAGCTAAATCTACTACAACTACAGATAAAACTAAAACAACTGCAAAAGCAACACAAAATTCTGAGGCTCCTGCAAAGGCTAAAGAAACATTGCCAGCTGGCGTATACCCAGATACAAAGGATAACTGGGCTCGCGATGCTATCCAAGCAATGACAGAGGCTGGCTACTTATCCGGCTATGCAGATAACACATTCCGCCCTGATAAAAGCATTACTCGTGAACAAGCAGCTGCTATTTACGGCAAAGTATTGCAACACAATATGAATGAGCAAGAACTTGCTGACCTAGTAACAAAAGAAAATGGCGTTTCCTATTCGGATGTTGAAAGCGACCGTTGGTCCAACACAGCAATTAAACTAGTTGGTGCTGCTGGCGTTATGAAAGGTACAACAAAATCTACATTTGCCCCTGCCAAAGCGATGAACCGCGAAGAATTCGTTGCTTCCGCAGGTAATTTAGTAAAGAAAATAAAACCTGATGCACCTGTAAAATCCGAAAAGGTTACCTTCAAAGACAGTGCTAGCATTTCCAAAGCATATGTAGCGGATATCGAATACATGGCACAACGTGGCTATGTAGCATCTGGTGCAACAACAGATTTCAACCCAACACAACTTGTAACACGCGCACAAGCGGCAACAATCTTAAACCGCATCTTAAACGGTGAAACAGCTCCTACTACTAGCAAGGCTACCGCTATTAAAGAAGATGCAAAACAAGACGCTGAAAAGATTGAAAACAAAACTAAAACCGTTGAAAAAGAAGTCGCTAAAGACGTAAAAGCGGATGCTAAGAAAGTAGATACTGCTGCAAAGGCAGATGCAAAAAAAGCTGATGCTGCTGTGAAATCTGATGCTAAAAAAGTTGATGCTGATGCGAAAAAGGTAGAAAAAGAAGCTAAGGCTAAAAAATCTGACAAGGTTTCTGAGTCTAAAGCAGAACAATCTCCACGCATCGTTCGACCTGTACGTCGTAACACATTAAAACCACTCGATCAAAAACAACAAGAAACATTGGAAAACAATGTATTCACTCAACTCAACAAAACATATAAAACACCAGAAGCGTTCCAAGACTATGGTGTTATGTACTGGAGAGACAATCAATTGCATGTGGCTTTGAAATCTAATTCCGATTTGGATACAGTAAAAGCTAATTTGGCAAGCCAAGGCAATGCTACTATCAACAACTATGTAGTAGTTGAACCATCTCAATACAGCCAAACTGAATACGATGTTATCGAATCTAATTTCCGTAACTACTACAGCAAAAACGAAAAAGGTGGCAATATTATCGCCGTATTCCCAGACGTTGAAAACAATCAATTATACGCTGTAGTTAGCACTGCAAGTATAGAAACACAACAAGGTATTTCCAAGGTATTTGGTTCCAAAGTTAAAATGACTGTAAAACGCTAATAGCGACAAAACCCCGATATACTTTAGTCCTTAAGGGGACTTCAAAAACAGCGTTATCTAACGCTGTTTTTGATATATTTACCACATGATTAGGAAGGATATGTATGCAACAGGTATCAACACACACATTACGGGCCCTCATCCTGTCCGCTTTACTTACTACATCCGGTATGGCATGTGCCGCTACACCGGCACAAACACCAAGCGCTAATCCAACACAACATACTGTAACAACAACGGCAACAGTTCAAGATACAACAGCGACTGCACAAGACAAAACTGCTGTACCTGCTAATACTGTTGTTAACCAACAACTTCGCTCCGGCGTTGTTACGTCTCCAAAGGATATCCAAGATGTGCGACCATACATCTTCTCCGATGTACCAAGTGATTTTTGGGCTTCTAAATCAATTAGTGCCGTAGCAAAGGCTAAATTGATGAAAGGCTATGCGGATGGCACATTCCGTCCTAATCAACCAATGACACGCGAAGAAGTGGCCTCCCTATTCAACAACATTACCGATGATGGCCAAGCAGCGTTCATCTCTAGTCACTTTAAAGATATTACATCTGACCGTTGGTCTGCCCTCGCTATTGAATCAGTAGCGCGCAAGAATATCATCTCTGGCTATGGCGACACTACATATAAACCTGAAAAATATATGTCCCGCCAAGAATTTGCTGTGGTAGCAGATAACTACCTACATTATCTAGGCTATACAACAGATGACCCTACTGTACTCGATCAAGTAGCGTATGGGGACCAAAAATTCGTAGCCCCTTGGGCACAAGACGCAGTGCGTGAATTAGCATACTTAGGATTTACCAACTATGCACCAGGCACGATGTTTAACCCAGAAAAATACGTAACCCGTGCAGAGGCGGCTGAAATTTCCTACCGTATGACACAAACACCACAAGCATTGGAATTCCACAATGTGCTCTACCGTCAACAAGTGGAACGAAAAACATCCAATGTCATCAGCCACGCCCTTCACTATGGTCAAGACTTCACACAATTTAGAAACGACGGTACTCTCTTTTGGAAGGAAGGTAAATTGCACGTTTCTGTAGTGAACAAAAAACACTTTGATATAGTTCATACAGCACTAGCTGACGCTCACGATCCACAACTCGATAATGCATTAATTGTAAGCCAAGGCAAATTGACACAAGCCCAATTAGAAGGCCTCCAATCCGATGCATTGGCGCTTTATCAAAATATAGAACCTCAAGGTAAAATCATTAGTATTTTACCAACAGACGATGCATCTGTATTAGTTATTACGGCTGATTCTGTACAACCTGGAACAGTAAAGGCATTTAAAAAGAAATTTGGTAAGAAGGTAATGGTTCAAACACCGTCTAATGAAACTCCGACTACGACAATCCAATTCCCATTACCATTAAAACCAACCAAATAATTCATTAGGCAGCCCTTCGGGGCTGTCTTTTTTGTCCTATCCCCCTATTCTTCATACAGGACAATACACACAAAAGCCCCTCCGCACATCGCGGAGGGGCTTTCTAGTAAGTATTAAGTTCTATACCACATAAAACAGTCTGTGTACCCTTTTTGGTGCTACGCACCTTGCATTGTTTAACAATACAGACACATATAGTTAGTTTTGTTATTTGGTCACATCGTTTTGACGGTCGCGCAGATTGCCAACTGGTACATACACGGTACCAGCACTATGGATTGTATCCACATCTTGTTGAAGAATCATCACTACCGAATAATCTTCAGTTGTGTAGAATTCAGATGGCATTTTGTCGAATGTAGCATTCGCACCAACTGCATCCTTCACTTGTTGATTATTATTGATAGCATTAACGAGTTCCTTCTTATTCAAACCACCAAGGTCATACAAGGATAATTGACGACCTGTTGTAGTATTAAATGTAAAGCCTTTTACATAATTTACACCATTTGCATCACCATCACGCATTGTATAGGTGTAAATCAAAACGCTAAAGATACCATTTTTATCCGTTTTTACATCATAGTACATGATGACATTTGTTTTATTAGATTCTTTTTCGTTTACTTTTTGTGTATCATTTTGAACCTTAGAAACGTATTTCTTAATCGTTGTATTAATGGCTTTTTCAACGATAGGGCTAACGGATTTAACCTCTGGGAATACGAGGTTCAAATGATCTGTAGTCGCATCTACAGGAGATACGCCTACCTCTTTACGATCCATATAACGGTCTGCATTTGGTGCTAGCACTTCAATAGTACCACGATCAGTTTTATTCGCTATGGAACGTAGTTTTTTGTTTTGCTCTGGCGTAGCCGTGCTAGAGAGACGATATGTCACATCGTGACGATTATTTTGTGCTACTACAGCACCAGTATCCTTTGTTACAGGAATCGTTTCACTAGCGGCTGCCATAGATGTTAGTGGCAATGCGGCAGCCATCATGATGAGAACAGTCTGTTTTAATTTCATGGTTAGCCTCTTACTTTGCTTGTTCTTGCTCTGCTTTCATAGCAAGAGCTTCTGCTTTATCAAATTTGTGAGTTACAACACGACGAACTAGATAGAATCCAGCGAAGATGAAAGCAAGTAGACCTAACCAACCAGCTGTACTTTCAAATTCAGGGCCAACTAATTCAAGTGGAGATTCACCACCACCAGTTGTAACTGACAATACAATAATAACAGCTATGATTACACCAATCAAGCTTTCACCAACAATCAAACCAGACGCAAAGAGAACGCCACGACGATTAGATTGTTCTACATCGTATTCAGCCAATTCACCGGCACGCATTTTAGCGCGAGCCATGAGGTAACGACCTACGAAATAGCTCAAGAAAGAACCGACAATAAGAGGTACTTCCAATGTTGGAGGCAAGTAGATACCCATACCAACAGCCAATGGAGGCAATGTTAAGGAAGCAGTTGTGCTCTTAAGAATCAAGTTAACAATGATTGCTACTACGCCAACACCAACGCCGATCAAGATGTAATTCCAATCCATACTAGCATTGAAAATACCTTGAGCGATTGTAGTCATCAATGTTGCTTGTGGAGCAGATAATGCTGCATTTGGATCCATTTCAGCACGAGGCAACGCACCTGTGAAACCATATGCTTGGTATAACAAGTTAAGAACTGGAGCAATCGCAATAGCACCGGCTACGGAACCAAGTAACAATGCAATTTGTTGACGCCAAGGTGTAGCACCAACGAGTTGACCAGTTTTCAAGTCTTGCAAGTTATCGTTAGAGATAGATGCAATAGCAATAACTACGGATGTCATGAAGATAGCCATAGCTGTAGCGAATTGAACGCCTGCTTCGGTAGCAAACAAATTATTTTCAGAAGCGATGAAGTATACCACTAGAGAAGAAATAATAGTTGCTAAGATACCAATACCAGAGATTGGAGATGCAGATGTACCGATAAGACCTGCCATATAACCACATGCTGCAGCTACGAAGAAGCCGATTAACAAGGCTACGATAACGCCTACTACAACAAGTGTCCACATCAAGCCTGCACTGATAGGTACAGCGGATACAAAATCCCAGAACGTAACAACCAAACCAATAAGGATGATGGCAAATACGATCAATACAGATTTTGTACTCATATCAGTATCCATCCGATGCAATTCACGTTCAGCAGAACTGCCACTCATGGATTGTAAGGAAATTTTCATGCCTTCGATGATAGGTTTAATCAAGGTAATCAACGTCCAAATCGCTGCGATACCAATAGCACCGGCACCGATGAAACGAACTTTCTCTTTCCAGATACCCATAGCAAATTTAGCAGTCGCACCACCATCTGGAGCAAACACATTAGTCAAGTAAGGTACAAAACCAGCCCATGCGATTAGGACACCAACGAGGATAGCGATACCAGATGCAATACCGATAAGGTAACCAGCACCCAACAACGCTGTGGAGAATCCCAACGGAATTTGAGTTGTACCTTTACCAACTGTGAACCAGAAGCTCATGCTATCGCCAAGAACTTTGAAGCCGTTGGCGCAAAGGCTGATGATACCCGCTACAGCACCACCGGAAACGATGTCTGCCATACCGGAACCAGATTTAGCAACTTCACTACCATTATGAGAGCCGACCTTCAAGATTTCAGCTGCTGCACGGCCTTCTGGATATGGTAGGTCACTATTCACTACCATGGCACGGCGCAATGGAATGGTGAATAACACACCGAGGGAACCACCGCATGCGCAAATCAAGAATGTTTGCCAGAATGGAAATCCTTGCCAATAACCAAGCATTAAAAGACCTGGCAAAATAAAGATAATTGCAGATAAGGTACCAGCTGCAGATGCTTGCGTTTGTACCATGTTGTTTTCAAGAACGTTAGAATCCTTGAAGAAACGTAAAATTGCCATTGAGATAATGGCTGCCGGGATGGATGACGAGAATGTCAAACCGACCTTCAAACCCAAGTATACGTTCGATGCCGTAAATATTAGAGTGATTAATGCACCTAATAACATCCCACGCAACGTAAGTTCCGGCAAGTGAAGGTCATGGCTCATAAAATCATGTTTCATAAGTACTTACCTCCTCTTATAAATTAAATAAAACTAACTATAAGCTATATTCATTTTATCGTGTTAAAGCGATGTTGACAATAAATATAACCATATATGTGCTATGTATACACAAATTTATAGATATAAATCAAATATGTATAAAGGTAATAGCCATGCACGCATTATATCTAATCGGTATTTATTATCATTTTCTATTATATTTTTCGTTTTTCTGTATATAATAAAGAGGAACCGACGATAAGGTCGGCATGTCTTTTAAGGAGGTTGTAAACATTATGGAAACAAGAATTGAATATGATTCAATGGGACCAGTCGAAGTCGACGCTAGACGAATTTACGGACCTCAAACGCAACGCTCGTTCAATAACTTTAAGATCGGTGACCACCGCATCCCTATTGAACAAATCAAAGCGCTTGCGCTTGTCAAAAAAGCATGTGCTTTAACCAATGCAAAATGTGGCGCAGTAACTGAAGAAAAAGCGAAACTCATCGCTCAAGTAGTAGATGAAATCGTAGATGGCAAATGGGATGATGAATTCCCATTGACCGTATTCCAAACGGGTTCTGGCACACAAACAAACATGAATGTGAACGAAGTTATCGCTCACCGGGCTAAACAGTTAGATGAATCTAATCCACTTCATCCTAACGACGATGTAAACCGCGGCCAAAGTACAAACGATACATTCCCAACAGCAATGCATATCTGCGCGTACTTTGAAATTACAAAACGCGTAATTCCTGCATTGGACGGCCTTATTGCATCTTTCGAAAAATTGCAAGAAAAAGGCAAAGGCTTGCAAAAGGTTGGTCGTACTCACCTACAAGATGCTACTTTCATCATGGTGGATCAAGAAATTAGCGCCTTTGTAGACGGCCTAAAAACTGCCAAAACTATGCTCCTTCAAAACGCTGATTATCTACTCGATGTTGCCCTTGGCGGCACTGCCGTTGGTACTGGTGTGAATACACCTAAGGGATATCTAGACGTTATGGAAACCGTATTGCCAGAGGTAACAGGCGCTCCATTCCGCGTTAAGAATAATAAATTCCAAGGCCTATCC
>ERZ772971.2530-NODE-2530-length-10025-cov-2.753460_pt1 | contig 10025 bp, 9 predicted proteins | sample MGYA00511943_ERZ772971 | MGnify/ENA primary metagenome ERZ772971 (study PRJEB29015, sample SAMEA2737929) | human oral metagenome | biome: human oral; feature: human-associated habitat; material: dental | place: China | collected 2144 ... | reverse complement strand
TCAAAAAGATGAAAAAGAAGAATAAGAGCTTTGACGAGATATATGACTTGACAGCCGTAAGGGTTTTAGTGGATACGGACAGGGACTGTTATGCAGTTCTTGGTGAGGTCCATACCCTATGGAAGCCAATTCCAGGTAGGTTCAAGGACTATATAGCCATGCCAAAGCCAAACATGTACCAGTCACTCCATACTACAGTTATAGGTTCCGATGGTGAGCCGGTTGAAATCCAGATAAGGACTTATGAAATGCATAATGTGGCTGAATTTGGTATAGCCGCCCATTGGAAGTACAAGGAGGGTGTTACTGACAATAGTCTTAGTGATGTCGATAGGAGACTTCAGTGGTTGAGGCAGATGATGGAATGGGAGAAGGATGTAACTGACCCATATGAATTCCTAGATGCCCTAAAAGAGGATGTATTTAATGCCCAGGTGTATGTATTTACACCCCAGGGAGATGTTTTGGAATTACCAAATGGCGCTACACCTATAGACTTTGCCTATAGGATCCATTCCAAGGTGGGTAATAAGTGTGTAGGGGCCAAGGTAAATGGTAGGATTGTGCCATTAGAATACAAGCTTAAAAATGGCCAAATAGTGGAGATACTTACATCTGCAAATTCTCTAGGTCCTAGTAGGGACTGGATGAACCTGGTCAAGACTCCAAATGCAAGAAATAAGATAAAACAGTTCTTTAAGAAGGAAAGGCGAGAAGAAAACATTGAAAGAGGTCTTGCTATCCTGGACAAGGAACTTTCAAGAAATAATTTAAGCAGGAATGATAACAAGGTAATGGCTGCCATTAAGGAAGTCGCAGTCAGATTCAACCAACCAGACTACGATGACTTTTTAGCTACTATAGGCTATGGTGGTATTGTAGCTAACCATGTAGTTAACAAGGTAAAGGATGAGATTACCAGGGAAGAAAGAAAGTTAGAAAAAGAACAGAAGGCTAACCTGGAAGAAGAGGTTGTAGCCCATAATATAGTTGATCCGGAAAAGAGCAAGTATACTTCTAAGAAGACTGAAAAGAGGCATACTGGTGTAAAGGTCGATGGACTAGATGGTATATATGTTAGGTTTGCCAAGTGTTGTAGTCCGCTTCCAGGTGATGAAATCGTAGGTTACATCACTAGGGGTAGGGGAGTAGCAGTTCACAGGACAGATTGTGAGAATGTCCTTAGAGACAAGGAAAAGAATGCTCCAAGAATGGTTAAGGTATCATGGATAGAGGATATAAAATCAAAATTTGAAGCCGAGCTACAATTAAAGGCCAACGATAGAAGGGGTATTATAAACGAAGTTACCCATGTTATATCCAATGAAAAGGTTGGTTTAGTTGGAATTTATGCCAGAAAGGGCACTGATATTGGTGTCACAATAGACCTATCAGTTGAGGTAGTTGGTATGGAAGAATTAAACAAGCTTATCAAAAAGATGAAGAATATACCGGGTGTAGAAGATGCCTATAGGGTACAAGGCAGATAGGAGTAGCTATAATGAGGGCAGTGGTACAGAGAGTTGCGAGATCTAAGGTAGAGGTTGAAAACCAGTTAGTAGGACAAATAGACAAGGGGCTGATGATACTCTTGGGTGTTGGCCAGGATGACACAACTAAGGATATAGACTATATGGTTGACAAGATAGTCAACCTTAGAATATTTGAAGACCAGGATGATAAGATGAACCTATCACTTTTGGATGTAGGTGGTCAGCTCTTGGTTGTTAGCCAGTTTACCCTTTTTGGAGATTGTAGAAAGGGTAGGCGTCCAGGTTTTAGTGAAGCTGCCAGACCAGATATGGCAGATGACTTTTACCAAAAATTTGTCGACAAGGCCAGGGCCATGGGGGTCGATACCCATACAGGTAAGTTTAGGTCCCATATGATGGTAGAACTGGTAAATGATGGACCGGTAACCTTGTTGATTGATTCTAAGAAAAATTTCTAGGAAGGGTTTAAATATAGATGAAAATTAAGGCAATTACAGATATGATGATGGGAGAAAATACTTATATTTGCTATGATGAGGAGACTCTAGAAGCAGTAGTAATAGATCCATCTTTAAGCATAGATGAAGAAAAAAAGTTTATAAAGGATAAGAATCTAGATGTCAAATACATAATGTTGACTCATGGTCATGCTGACCATATAGGTGACGTCCTTGAATTAAAAAAATTAACAGGTGCTAAGATTTTAGCCCATCAAGATGAAAAAGAAATGCTAAACGATGCTAACAAGAACATGAGTCACGAGCTTTTCAGAAGAAGAATAGAGTTTGAAGCTGATGTTTATGTAACTGATAAGGAAAAATTAAAGGTAGGAAACCATACTTTTACCTTTATAGCTACACCAGGTCACACTAAGGGTGGCATGTGTATAAGGATTGGTATGGATATGTTTACCGGTGATACCTTATTTGCAGGATCAATAGGTAGGACAGACTTCTATGGTGGAGACTACAAGGTAATACTGAAGTCCCTAAAAAAATTAAGCAAGATGGAAAATGACCTAGTAGTATATCCTGGTCATGGGCCAGTCAGTACTATAGGTATTGAAAAACAAGAAAATTATTATATGAAATTGGTGGTATAGATGTATATATTATTGCAGGGGCATAATTATAGGTACGAAATATCCGAATTTCTAAAGCTATTCTCTTCTGAGTTTTCTTTTATAGAATGCTCAGAAGATTTTGGCGTTAATAGAGAGGGTGAACTTTTGGTCAATAAATTGGATATAGACCATGGTCCTGACAGGGTGAGTATACTTACTAAGAGCCAGGTTCTTAAGGATGGCCAAGTCCTGTATGAAAAAGAACTTTCGCAAGACATAGACCTAGTAGATTATGAAAAAAAGTTTGAAAAAAGAAATAAAAAAATAGATAATGATATTAAGACTATATCAAAAAGACTTATACAAAGGTCAATGTTTGATTACTTGAATAAGAAGTATGATGCAAATGTTCCGTGGGGAATTTTAACTGGTATCAGGCCAGTAAAGCTGATACACAGTCTTATGGACCAAGGAGAAAGCGACCAGGAAATAAGTGACTTTATGAAGGAAGAATACCTTATATCTCAGGAGAAACTAGACCTGATTATGGATATAGCCAATAGAGAGAGACCCTTTATATATCCTACTTCAGAGGACAAGATATCACTTTACTTGAGCATACCCTTTTGCCCAACCAGGTGCCTGTATTGCTCCTTCCCATCTCATAGCCTGGATAAGTATGGCCAGCATAGGGAGTCATATGTTGATACCCTATTAAAAGAGGCTAGAGGTATCGAGTCTATTATAGAAGACTTTGGTAAGACTATCGAAAGCATATATATAGGAGGGGGTACACCGACTAGTCTAGAGGCCAAGGATATGGATTACCTGATAACAAACCTATTTAAAATCCTAGACCTGACGAAGATTAAAGAGTTTACTGTTGAGGCTGGAAGGCCAGATACCATAACAAGGGACAAGTTAAAAGTCCTTAAAAAACATGGTGTGACCAGGATTAGTATAAATCCACAGACCATGAACCAGGTCAGCCTGGATAGGATTGGCAGGAAACATAGTGTTGAAGATATAGTGGACTGCTATCATATGGCAAGAAACCTGGGTTTTGACAATATAAATATGGACCTGATACTGGGTCTACCAGGAGAAAGTCCAGCCATGGTTGAGGAGACCATGAAAAAAATTATAGACCTGGACCCAGAGAGTGTGACAGTTCATACACTGGCACTTAAGAGGGCTTCAGACTTAAATATAAATTTGCAAGACCATAAAAATGACTTGACCAACTATAGGAATATGGTTGAAATGATAGATATTTCCAAGACTTATATGGAGGAAAATGGCTACAAGCCATACTACATGTACAGGCAAAAACATATGCTGGGCAACCTGGAAAACATAGGTTATGCAAAACCTGGCTATGAATGTCTATACAATATGCAGATTATGGAGGAAAAACAGTCCAACTATGCTATTGGGGCAGGGGCAGTTTCCAAGTTTGTATACCTGGATGAAAATCGTATAGAAAGAGTAGATGATGTAAAGAACCTAGACCATTATCTAGCTAGAATCGATGAAATGATAGATAAGAAGTATAAGGAGGTAGCAAAAAATGTTAACAAAAGCACCAAGAGGAACTAAGGATATAATACCTGCAGAAGCCTATAAATGGAATTATTTAGAAGAAAAATTCAGAGACTTGTGCAGACTATTAGGACACCTATTTTTGAACACACAGAACTCTTCAAGAGGGGGGTAGGTGATACTACTGACATAGTTCAAAAGGAAATGTATACTTTCAAGGATAGGGGGGATAGGGACCTTACACTAAAGCCTGAAGGTACAGCCGGTGTAATAAGGGCCTTCATCGAAAATAAGATGTATGCTGAGACCCAGCCTACCAAGCTTTTCTATATCACACCATGTTTCAGGTATGAAAGACCCCAGTCAGGTAGACAGAGACAGTTCCACCAGTTTGGTGTAGAGGCTATCGGTAGTGATACACCTTCCCTGGATGCAGAGGTAATTTCCTTGGCCATGCAGTTCTTGGGAGAGGCTGGTCTAAATGACCTAACAGTATCTATCAATTCAGTTGGATGTCCAGTTTGTAGGGAAGACTACAACAGGCTATTAAAGGACTATCTAGCAACCAAGGCTGATGTCCTATGTGACCTGTGTAATGATAGAAGAGACAAGAACCCTATGAGGGTAATAGACTGTAAGAATGAAACTTGCCAGGCTAATATAGTAGACATACCATTGATGGCAGACCACTTATGTGACAATTGCAAGGACCACTTCGACCAATTAAAGTCATACTTGGATGAGATGGACATCAAGTATGTGGTAGATAAGAAGATAGTAAGAGGTTTGGACTACTATAAGAGGACGGCCTTTGAAATAATATCAAACGACTTAGGAGCCCAATCTACAGTATGTGGTGGCGGTAGGTATGATGGTTTGGTTGAGCAAATCGGAGGTCCAAGTGGCTATAGTGGCATAGGATTTGGACTAGGAGCTGAAAGACTCTTGTTAACACTTGAAGCTAATGGGGTTGAAATCGGCAACCCTAACCATACAGATATATTTGTGGTAACTATAGGAGACAAGGCTAAGTTGAAGTCATTTAGTATTCTAAAAGACTTAAGAGAAAATCATATATCAGCTGACAAGGACCACCTTGATAGGAGTCTAAAGGCCCAGTTCAAGTATTCAAACAAGATAAATGCAAAGTATACGATAGTAATTGGGGATGATGAGTTAGACAAGGATAAGGCCACTCTGAAAAATATGGAAACAGGTGACCAGAAATTGATAAAAATCAGTGAATTAGTTAATGAGCTAAGAAGTGTACTATAATTTGGAGGTAGAGGCATTGGATAATTTAAAGGGAATGAAGAGAACTTGTTACGCAGGGGACTTGAGATCTTCTGATATAGGTAAAGAAGTAGTATTAATGGGATGGGTCCAGAAAAAGAGAAATCTAGGTGGACTAGTCTTTGTTGATCTAAGAGATAGGGGAGGAATTGCCCAGATTGTATTCGATACGGAAGTAAGCAAAGAAGCTTTTGAAAAAGCAGAAAAGCTAGGTAGTGAATATGTAATAGGAGTTAGGGGTAAAGTATTAGAGAGACAGTCTAAAAACCCTAATATACCAACTGGTGAAATAGAAGTATTTGCAGAAGAACTAAGGGTCTTAAATGAATCACAGACACCGCCTATATACATCAAGGATGACGATGAAGTAAGTGAGGCTCTAAGGTTAAAGTACAGGTACCTGGACCTTAGAAAGCCAAAGATGCAGAAGAACTTGATGCTAAGACATAAGGTAGCGAATGTAGTTAGGAACTACCTGTCAGACAATGACTTCTGTGAAATAGAGACACCTTTCTTGGTAAAACCGACTCCAGAGGGGGCAAGAGACTATCTTGTACCATCAAGGGTAAATGAAGGTAAGTTCTATGCCCTACCACAGTCACCACAGCTATACAAGCAGCTATTAATGGTGTCTGGTATGGATAGGTACTTCCAGATAGTAAAGTGTTTTAGGGATGAAGACCTAAGGGCTGACAGACAGCCGGAATTTACTCAGATAGACTGTGAAATGTCATTTGTAGAAGAAAATGATGTAATGACGATAATGGAAGGTTTGGTAAAGGACATTTTTAAGAAGGTCCTTGACAGGGATATAGTTACACCATTTCCTAGGATGACTTATGCAGATGCCATGGATAAGTATGGATCTGACAAGCCAGACACTAGGTATGGATTAGAATTTGTAAATATATCAAATATAGTAGCAGACTGTGGTTTTAAGGTATTTGCAGACTCTACTAAGCCAGGTAGCTCAGTAAGGGGTATAAATGTAGTAGGTGAGGCAGACCACTTTACTAGGAAGGCTATCAGCCACCTGGAAGACCATGCAAAAACATACAGGGCCAAGGGTCTAGCCTGGATGAAGATTACTGATGAAGGGGTTACTTCTCCAATAGCAAAATTTTTTACAGAAGAAGAATTAGCCAAGATAACAGGAGCTATGGATGCCAAGTCAGGCGACCTACTACTGTTTGTGGCAGATAAGGACCCTGTAGTATATGATGCCTTGGGCCAGGTTAGAATAGCAGTAGCAGACAAGTTGGGTCTAGCAGATCCTAACCAGTTTAACCTATTATGGGTGACAGAATTTCCTATATTTGAGGAAGATGAAGAAAATGGAAGATTTGTTGCCAAGCACCACCCATTCACTTCACCAATGGATGAAGACCTTGGTAAGCTAGAATCTGCAGAAAATAAATTAGAATTAAGGGCAAAAGCCTATGATATCGTATTAAATGGGTATGAAGTAGGTGGAGGCTCAATTAGAATCTCTAATGCGGAAATCCAGAAGAAGATGTTCAAGGCCCTAGGCTTCACAGATGAAGAGGCCTATAACAAGTTTGGTTTCTTGATAGATGCCTTCAAGTTTGGTACACCACCTCATGGAGGTATAGCATTTGGTCTTGATAGGTTGGTAATGCTATTAGCAGGAGCTGAAAATATCAGAGAAGTAATAGCCTTCCCTAAGAACCAGAATGCAGTTTGCCCAATGACAAATGCACCAAGTATAGCAGAAGATGACCAGTTAAAGGAGCTAAGTATAAGGGTAGAAATAGAAGATAAGGAATAAGATATGAGTATTGATTCAGTAAATAATCATGATGATAGACACTTGAATCCAAATAATGATAAGGAACTACTCCTAAAGAGATTGAGGAGGATAGAAGGCCAGATTCAGGGTATGGTTGAAAACGAAAGATACTGTGTAGATATACTGACACAGATATCTGCAGCCAAGTCAGCTATCAATGCCGTTGGGAATATGATCCTTGAAAATCATATCAGGGGCTGTGTAAAAGAAGCCATTGAACAAAATGAGGACGACAAGCAAGAACTAATTGATGAAATGATTGAACTAATGGTGAGATACTCCAAATAAGAGGAGGTATAAAAATGGATCAAAGAGGTAGAATTGTAGAAATAATAGATGAAAGAACTGCTATGATGAAGATGCAGAGAAACTCTGCCTGTGCGTCTTGTGGTAAGTGCATAGGTTCTTCGTCATCAGAGTCACAAGAAATAATGGTTGAAGTAGACAATACTATAGGTGCAAAGTTAGGAGACGAGGTAGAGGTCAGCATGGACCAAATCGACGTAATGAAGGCCCTGGGCATCCTATACGGCATACCACTATTAGGCCTTTTAATAGGCTCAGTGGGGTCATACTATATATTGAAATCACTAGGTGTAACAAGTATGTTAGAAGTCTTGAGTGCCCTAGTGGGATTTGCCTTTACAGGTTTGGCCTACTTATTAATAAGGTCTAGAGAAGGCAAATTTAGAGCTAGTCGAAAATATATGCCAACCGTAACTCGTGTTGTCATAGATTTAAATACTTGCTCTCTTGATGGTAGTTGTGAGGGCATGTAAATATAAAAAGTAATAGGTAATCAGGAGGAAGAAAATGGAATTATTTGACGAATTAAAAGCACAAATTGAAGGTAAAAATATCAGAATAGCTTTACCTGAAGCAACTGAGCCAAGAGTACTTGGTGCAGCAGCTAGAATACATAGGGAAGGAATATTGGTACCAGTCCTACTAGGTAAGCCAGAAGATATAAAGTCGGTAGCTGTAGAAAATAATTTCGATATAGACGGTATAGAAATTATTGATATTGACACATACCCAGACTTTGATGAGATGGTAGCAGCCTTTGTAGAAAGAAGAAAAGGCAAGGTAAGTGAAGAAGAGGCTAGAGAGATATTAAAGAATGGAAACTTCTTTGGAACTATGTTGACATATATGGACAAGGTTGATGGTATGGTAAGTGGTGCTGTTCACTCTACTGCTGATACAGTAAGGCCAGCCCTACAGATTATAAAGACTAGACCAGGTGTACCAAGAACAAGTGGTTCTTTCCTAATGCTAAGAGGCGACACTAGGTACCTGTTTGCAGACTGTGCTATTAATATTGAATTGGATGCTGAAGGCCTAGCAGGAGTTGCAGTAGAATCTGCTAGAATGGCTAGGATGTTTGGTATAGATCCAAAGATAGCTATGCTAAGCTTATCGACTAAGGGGTCAGCAAAGCATGACCTTATAACAAAGGTTCAAGATGCCACTAGGATAGCAAAAGAATTAGCACCAGACCTTCCAATAGATGGAGAGTTACAGTTTGATGCTGCAGTATCTGAAAGAGTAGCCAAGCAGAAGGCACCAGGTTCAGAGGTTGCTGGGTTCGCCAATGTATTTATCTTCCCATCAGTAGATGCTGGTAATATTGGATACAAGATTGCTCAGAGACTAGGTGGATTTGAAGCTTTGGGACCAATTATCCAGGGGTTAAATAAGCCTATCACAGACCTTTCAAGAGGTTGTAATGAAGAGGACGTATACAAGCTAAGTATTATAACAGCTTGCCAGAGTTTAGTATAATAAGAATTTAATATAATATTATTTGGGGTAGTTCAGACAAGAGACTAGTAGCCAACTGCAAGATAGCAAAGGCAAAATTTTTTTTTCTTGAGAACTACCCTATTTTTATGTCAAGACTAGCTCATAATTAATTGATATATTTTTATACAGACAGGTCTTGTATCAGGGCTAGGAAGATAATTTTTAATCAACTATCTTTAAATATATCCTCTAAAAAACTAAAAAATGAAATAAAGTATTTTTCAAAAATAATATATAAAATGAAAATAACTAATTTGTTTCACCCTAGAAAAATAAATAATTTTTTACTGTTGATTTTATATTTTTAATGTGTTAAAATATTAGCTGAGATTGGGTTTTCTTAGGAAACAAAAACAAATTAAATAGGGGGTAAAAAATGGAAAAGAAAAAATTCAAACTGGGTTTAGTTTCTAAGCTTATCATAGCCATTATAATCGGTATTGGCCTTGGTAGTGCAAGTTTTATACCAACAGGTTTATTGAGAGTTTTAATAACGCTAGCAAGCTTGTTTGGTGAATTTTTAAGCTTTATCATACCACTAATGATCATAGGTTTTGTCGTTAAGGGTATAGCAGAATTATCTGATGGAGCTGGTAAATTATTGGGAATTACAGCAGCAACAGCATATTGTTCAACACTTGTTGCCGGAACAATAGCATTTTTCGTGGCTAGCAACTTCTTCCCAACATTTATTACAGCAGATCTTATTGAAAAGGTTAAGGGTAATGTTCCAGCACTTGAGACTTATTTCAAGATTAACCTTAAGCCAATGCTTGATGTTACAAGTGCAGTTGTATTTGCCTTTATCATGGGCCTAAGCATTTCTTGGTTGAAGTCAAAGGGTAGGGGTAAGGTTCTATATGAAGCTTTTGATGATTTTGAAGCAATTATATCTAGAATTTTAAGTACTATTATCATACCTTTACTACCAATGTTCATCTGTGGTAACTTCGCAAATATGGCATATACAGGTGCAGTAGTAAGTGTTCTTTCTATATTCTGGAAGGTATTCTTGACT
>ERZ772971.2529-NODE-2529-length-10027-cov-5.010128_pt1 | contig 10027 bp, 12 predicted proteins | sample MGYA00511943_ERZ772971 | MGnify/ENA primary metagenome ERZ772971 (study PRJEB29015, sample SAMEA2737929) | human oral metagenome | biome: human oral; feature: human-associated habitat; material: dental | place: China | collected 2144 ... | reverse complement strand
CCTCTGAGATAGAATTGCATTTTGATATAATTTCAATATGGTGTCTCCAAGGTATTAAACCAAAATCTTTAGGCATCTCTAAAAAGCCACCAAGTTGGTGGCTTTTTGTAAGCTCTTGATAATAAAACAAATACCATTGTCTTATATATTTAATATTACTTAATGAAAAGCCAGTAGCTTTAGGGAAAGCTTCTCTTAAATCCAAACTTAGTTGGTTAATAAAGCCGCTACCCCAAGCCTTTTCGGTTTGCATTTTTACAATATCGCTACCCAAGCTCCAATAAAACTCTAAAAGGGCAGTATTCACCTTTATGGCTGTTTTGATTTGTGATTGTTGGAATCGCTGTTTGATTTCTATCAGCCATTGGTGGTATTCTTTATCAAGGAGGTTTTGTGCTCCAAAGGTAAAAGTAGGAACTTTTGGACTATCTTCTGTTGTCATTATTTTTAATTAGATGTTAGTGCATCTTTAGGCTTTCTCTTTCTTTCTTGGGGACTTTGGCGAGTACTTGGTCGTAAGAGTGCTGTATCATCTCATCTATAAGTACTGGAGGTAAGTCTTCTAAGAAGACGGTGTTCCAGTGTTTTTTGTTGAGGTGGTAGCCCGGCACAATCTTGTCGGGGTACTGCTCACGGAGTTCTACAGCACGCTCGGGGTCGGACTTAAGACTGATACGGAAGGGTTTTGTTTCTAAACTCGTCAGTACAAATATGCGATTGCAAATGCGAAATACCAAAATATCGTCGTCAAAAGGCATATCTTCCGTAACGTGAGGTAGAGACAGACAATATTCTCTAAGTTCTTCTAAGTTCATATTATTCCAGTGATTTTAAAATCTGTTTTTGCCGTTCTATTTCTTTAGCGAGCTCTTCCTCTGTGGGCAAATATGACATATATTTGGTGGCAAAAAAAGGTCTATGAAAAAATCTTGTGTTTCGGTACGAATATGTTTTTGCCTTGCTACAAAAGCGAATCCTTTGCCTAATTCTAATAAGAATTGCTGTAGGTTGTTGATTAGATTTTTTTCCAAATCATTTTCATTATAAGCATAGTGGGTAGGGATATTTAGGAACTCTAATACAGTGGGATTCTTAATAAACTCATAAGGGTCTTGCTGGAACTCTGCTGTTTTTTGTCGCATTTCTTCTACAACAATGTCTTTTCTTTGTGAAGCCAACAAACGCTGATAGTAAAGTGTGTTGATATTGCGCTCTAAGGTGCGAACTGACCAATGTTGCTCGGCAGTTTCCTGTAAATAATAATTTCTTGCTTGAGTATTTTCAACCCTCATTATCAGTCGGATATGAGACCATGTTAATTGTGCACACGTGTGTGCAGAATCTTTGATGTTAGGAAAGGTAAGATAAAACTTTTTATAATCCCAAAGAGTTCGCTTGCTAAATCCTTTGCCTAATTCTTTTGAGAGTTGAGCTATAATCTGCTCTCCATAGTTAGCACGAACATTGCCCTGTTGCTCTTCTTTTACAATACGTTCACCTATAAGCCAAAAACCTTCAATCATAGCAAAGGCTGTTGCTTGATAAGCCTTTTGTCGTGCTTCAAGTAGTATTTGCTTAATGTCTGTGATGCATTTTTGGAGTGTTTCCATATTATTTATTAATTATTAACCCTCATAGCGCCGGCTCTTTCTTGGCCGTCGAGGGTTACGAATACACAGGTGAAGTGCCACTTTACTAATCGTACTTCGGGGGTGCTGAAGCTGCCAACAGGCAGTTTTAACAATACGTGATTCCAACCTTTGTTGAGCGTTACTCTCAGAGGAGGGCGTACCTCGAAGTTCTCATTCGTCAGCGGTACCTCATTAGAGGGGGTGCTGTGCTGAGATTGCCATATTGGCGGTGCAATTTCTGTGCCATTAAGCCAAATTTTACTCTGTTTATAGTCCCAGTGGCCTATGCGTGGGGGTATGTCTTTCTCTGAACGACTGTAATTTTGGAAACTTATCCAGAGTCCAACGGTCTGTTTCTTAGGACTATACACGCGTGTGTAAGCATAAGCGGTACTATTGGGTTTGGGGTGAGAGTAGAAACTAGGTATAAGGTCGCCCCAAGTGTGCCGCAGGTAGATACTCGCCCCATAGGCTTTGCGAGTAGGGGCATTAGCCCAGTCGAAATCTTTACTTAGGTCGCCACCATTATCGAAAGGTTCGGTGATTGCCCACTCTATATCGGTTTGTTTTACATAGGCAAAAGGCACGTGATTGAAGTGGTGCGCTTTATGCCAGAGCATACGAGCTTCAAAATCGGCAAACTGCTGAAATATAGGGTCATCGGGCGAAGAGGGCAACATAGTGCCATTGCCATCAAAATAAGCATTGCCTCCGCCACGCCACGCGCGTTCGGCTAAGGCTAAGGCTGCTGGATAGAAGTTGTTTTGAGCGATAATATCGCGTTCACTCGCTATATAGCGGTCATTCCATATAGCGATGATAGCCCCTGCGTGGTCTTCATCACCTTGCTCTACATTCAGTATGCGGCTGTTATACAAGGCGATAAGGTCGGCAAAAGCATCGTAGTGATTTAGGTAATGAAAACGGCAGTCTATAGCAGGGATACCCTTTTGAGCTTTGCCGCGATAACTCCACAACTGGGTCATATCTATCTCGCCAGCTTGGTACTGCCAACCGGGGTTCCACGAAATTACTTTCTTACCCTTGTCACGCAAATACTGCACCATTTCGGGCACGAAGCGAGGGTTAGTAAACGTTACCTCGTCAGTACCTATATGTATATAAGGGACGCTAAAGGTTTCGCACACCTCGTCTAATAGGTTTTTGAGTATGCTGATGCCTGCTTCGGTCTGCATAGAGGTGCCAAAAGCTTTCTCGAACGCACGGCTATGCCCCGGCATATCTATTTCGGGTATGAGTAGTACGTGGCGTTGGCGGCAGAACTCGACTAACTCTTTGGCTTCGGCTAAGGTGTAGTACTGGGCAGGCATACGCTCGTAGTTTTCGGCAGCATTGAGCTGTGGATATCGCAGACTTTGCAGTCGCCAACCTTCATTTTCGGTCAGATGCCAATGAAATACATTTATCTTATACTGAGCGAGTAGCTCTATTTCGGTTTTCAGCTCTTGTATGCTCAGGTAGCTACGCCCAGTATCTTGCATAAAGCCACGCACCCTAAAGGCTGGGTAGTCGGTAATGGTACAACCTTCGATATAGCGCTTTTTGCCTTTTTGTACCACCAACTGCTGTAGGGTTTGGTGTGCCCTATAAACCCCTAAAGCAGTAATAGCGGTGATGCGCACCTTATCGCGCGTGACCTCTAATATATAGGCTTCGTCTTTATTGACGGGTATTTGGGGCAAATCGGGGACTAATTGTACCGTAGCAATATCGGTTAGTAGAGTAGAGGCACTAAGCGGGTATTGCTGTCCGTTAGGGGTTACTATTTGTGGTATAGGAAGCAGTTGCCTCAGACCAGCCAAGGCAACTGCTGGGAATAATAAATATACGTAGAATAGTTTTTTTATCATTTTGGTTTAATCTGTTAGAAATATTGGTAAGATATTCATAATCTTACGCTAAAAATTTCAGCAAATGTAGGGAAAATAAATGAAAGGGGCAAAAAAAATATTAACATTTCTTTTTGATTTATCTCTCATTCTCCCCAACCTTCCCAGCCCTCTCAGCCTTCCCATCTACGAACAATGAGCGAACGATGAGCGAAGGATAAGCGAAGGATAAGCGAAGGATAAGTCATTTGTCAGCTAAATTAGTAAATTGGCAAATTATTACTATCTTTGCAGCGTAATTTTGTAATTCATAATTAAAAATAGTGCTCGAACAGGTAAATTTAACATACGAAAAAGTGGTCTTAATTGGTATTATCAACCAACTACAGACGGAAGAAAAATCAAAAGAATACCTCGATGAACTCGAATTTCTGACTTATACCGCTGGTGGCGAGGTACTGAAACGCTTTACCCAAAAGTTAGACGTACCCAACCCGAAAACCTTTATTGGTACCGGTAAAATGGAAGAGGTACAGCAGTACGTAGAGGAAAACGAGGTGGGTACGGTTATCTTTGACGATGAGCTTACGCCTGCCCAACAGAAGAACATAGAACGCATACTCAAAGCAAAAATATTAGACCGCACGGGGCTTATCTTAGACATCTTTGCCCAGCGTGCGCAGACCAGCTACTCGCGTACGCAGGTAGAGCTTGCCCAGTACGAATACTTATTGCCACGCCTTACAGGTCTGTGGACGCACCTCGAGCGCCAACGCGGGGGGATAGGGATGCGCGGACCGGGTGAGACCGAAATAGAAACTGACCGCCGTATCGTGCGCGACCGCATCGCCCTACTGAAAAAGAAACTCTCGGCTATCGATAAGCAGATGGCTACCCAGCGCAGCAATCGCGGGGCATTGGTACGCGTAGCCCTCATAGGCTATACCAACGTGGGCAAATCGACCCTGATGAATGTGATAAGCAAAAGCGAGGTGTTTGCCGAAAATAAGCTCTTCGCTACCCTCGATACTACCGTGCGCAAGGTGGTGATAGAAAACTTACCCTTTTTGCTATCAGACACCGTAGGCTTTATACGTAAACTGCCTACCCAGCTGATAGAATCGTTTAAGAGTACTTTGGACGAGGTGCGCGAGGCTGACCTATTGCTGCACGTGGTGGATATTTCGCACCCTAATTTTGAAGAGCATATACAGTCGGTAAACCAGATATTGGCAGAAATACACAGTGCTGATAAGCCTACTATTATGGTATTTAACAAAATAGACGCTTATACCCACGAGGTGATAGCCGAAGACGACCTTGCGACCGAACGCACTACTAAGCACTTCACCCTTGAAGAGTGGAAACAAACGTGGATGCAGAAAGTAGGTAAAGATGTGCTATTTATTTCAGCCCTTAACAAAGAGAATCTGGAAGAATTTCGCAAGGTAGTGTATGAGAAGGTGAAGGAGATACACATCACTCGCTTCCCTTATAATAACTTTTTGTATTAATAATGGCAAAAATAGGAAATATAGATTTGGGAGAATTCCCTTTGTTGCTTGCCCCTATGGAGGATGTGAGCGACCCACCTTTTCGCCGCCTGTGCAAGTTGCACGGGGCTGATATGCTCTACAGCGAGTTTATTTCGTCGGAAGGGCTTATTCGCGATGCGATAAAAAGCAGGCAAAAGCTGGATATTTTTGATTATGAGCGTCCGGTAGGTATACAGATTTTTGGGGGTGATGAAGAGGCTATGGCGCTTTCGGCAAAGATAGTCGCTACGGTTCGTCCGGATTTGGTGGATATTAACTTCGGCTGTCCGGTGAAGAAAGTGGTGAGCAAGGGTGCTGGGGCAGGCGTTCTAAAAGACATTGACCTGATGGTGCGCCTTACTAAAGCAGTAGTGCGCAGTACTGACCTGCCGGTAACCGTAAAGACGCGTTTGGGCTGGGACGAGAGCAGCATCAACATAGAAGAAGTGGCTGAGCGCTTACAAGATGTGGGCATTAGCGCCCTTACCATTCACGCTCGCACTCGCAGCCAGATGTACAAAGGGCATTCGGACTGGAGTTATATAGCCAAAGTGAAGAATAACCCCCGCATACATATTCCTATTTTTGGCAATGGCGATATCGACAGTCCGCAGAAAGCCCTTGAATACCGCAATAAATACGGGGTAGATGGTATAATGATAGGCCGTGCGGCGATTGGCTATCCTTGGATATTTAGAGAGATAAAGCATTATTTTGCTACCGGTGAACTTCTGTCGCCCCCTACCATAGCCGATAGGGTAGCGGCAGCTCGCAATCACCTAATATGGTCGGTAGAATGGAAAGGCGAACGGCAAGGGGTATTGGAGATGCGTAGGCATTATGCGAACTACTTTAAAGGCTTGCCAAACTTTAAAGAACACCGCCAGCGCCTCGTAACCTTAGATAGCGCTGCTGAAATAGTAACAGCCCTTGAAGAGATAGTGGCAAAATACTAAAAAATAAAAGACTTTAATATAACTCAAATTCCTAGTAATGATGGGAAGAATTTTCCTACATTACATAAGTTTTCCAAAGTCAATTAGTATGTAGCTAAATAGACACCTCAAAAATATTTAATCCACGAAGGATTTTCATATGAATTTAAATTAGATTAGTTTATGAAAAAAATACTTTTTGTATTTATAATTTTACTGTTTAATTGTCATAATGCACAAAATACAGGAGAAATGAAAATACAACAAATACCCTTGGAAAAACAAATAACTTATGGCATTTCTTTGTCGATGCGTGTACCTTATGAACTTTATATCAACGATATAAAAGCAGATTGTGATTATGTAGGAGCAAATAGTGGTGTAGATATGAACCCATATATATTAAAAAATGGGAAATATAAGGTAAAATTGAGGATATTTCCAGCCTTTAAAGCTGGAGAAAAACTAATAGCATCTAAGGATATTAAAAATTCGAATATATCATTTGGTAGCTACATCAGAAATAGAGAGACAGATGAGATATTAAACTATGAAGATAAACCTTTGCCTATTACAGCCCCCACAATTGATGTACCTTACTTTGAGCAAGAATGGGAAGTAGAAATTACAGATTTGCCTTATGAATTAGAAGGTTGGAGTAAGGGGCAAGACCTTCGTAAATGGGATAAAAAAGAATTGGAGAAAAAAGTAGTAGCATTTCATCAAAGAACAAGAAAAATACTTAATGAAGGAAATTCTGAGGCGTGGTTAAAGCTGATTCAAAAAAGATTTGATGAAGTTTGTATTTTTGATTATCTTTCAGAAAAACGAATAGAAAAAGATTTAGAGGAAATAAAGGAAGATGTAGAAGAATATAGTAAAGGAACAATGATACCCTTGGAGGATTATGAGTTAAAACTTTATGCAGAGGGGAAGTTAGTAACTTTGGAGAGAAAAACACATACTAAAGAATTTAATAATTACTCTCCATTAGATATAAAAGGATGGAGCCCTTTAATAAGTAAAGGAACAACTTATGGAGCAGCTCCCTACCCTATTTTATTATATTTACCCCAAGGTAGTGATGAATTTGTAATTATACGTAGGTAAAGTATCTAATTTATGAAAAATATAATCTTGACATTGGCTATCTTACTGTTTAATTGTCATAATGCACAAAATACAGGAGAAATGAAAATACAACAAATACCCTTGGAAAAACAAATAACTTATGGCATTTCTTTGTCGATGCGTGTACCTTATGAACTTTATATCAACGATATAAAAGCAGATTGTGATTATGTAGGAGCAAATAGTGGTGTAGATATGAACCCATATATATTAAAAAATGGGAAATATAAGGTAAAATTGAGGATATTTCCAGCCTTTAAAGCTGGAGAAAAATTGATTGAATTTGATGATATTGAGAAATCGAATATATCATTTGATAGTTATATACGCAATAAAGAGACCGATGAGATATTAAACTACAATAGTATTCCTTTGCCTATTGTAGCCCCTAAGGAGGATGTGCCTTATTTTGAGCAAGAGTGGGATGTAGAGCTTACAGAATTGCCTTATGAGTTAGAAGGTTGGAGCAAAGGTCAAGACCTTCGTAAATGGTATAAAAAAGAATTAGAGAAAAAAGTAGTAGCATAGGCAACCTTAAAAAAAATCTATGAAAAAAACAATATTTATGTTAACATTTAGTTGGGTACTTTCCTTATTAGGATGTAAAAGTGAAGAAGAGAAATTTTTGGAAAATCATAAGGTTATACTATATGATACAAAAGAAGCTGAATTATTTATAAATAATTCAGTAATTAAACCAATGGAAGCAAGTAAAATACAAGAGGAATTTGCATTAAAAAATAATAAAGCACCTGAAATGTATACATTTTTTATAGTAGATAATTACTATGTATTTACTTCTTATTTTCAACCCAAAATACCTAATGCCTCAATAAAGGGAATTTGGGTAGATGCCACCACTGGTAAAGCTAAGTATGTCTTAGAAGATATAAGAATTAGGGCATATAAACCCTATACGGAGAAAGAAAATGCATATCCTTTTTAAGGGAACTATATAAAGTTAAATTCAATAGAAATTTAGGTATCTATTCGGTGAATATAATGGAAAATGGAGAACATTGTACTTCGACAGTTTACCAATCTCTTCTCAATGCAAAAATCATTAAAAAGTTTCCATTTGGCACAATTTGTACACCTAAAAATTTTTTAACACATTTAAAAATACATATGTTAAAAAATACAGCAGGAGCTAAAAAAGGAGAATTAGCAAAAGAAACAATACTAAAAGATTTATCATAAACTATATTAATAATGAAAATATTTATTCAATATCTAATTTTAGCAATATTTTTGTTTAATTGTAAAAATAATAACTTAAAAATGGAAATAGATATAAATAAAGCGATATCTTACAACGAGTATTCACAAGAATTTCGAGAGTGGGAATCTACAAAAAACATAAAGTTAGAAGAGGCTTATCGAATACATTTAGATTATGCTTCAAAAAATCAAGATAGGATAAAACTTAAATCAAGTAGAGGGTATCCTCTATTTTATGTTTATGATGATTACTATATATTTTCTACGGTAACATATATCCATAAGATTGGCGTTTTTAATTGTACGGGCATTTGGGTTAATGCAAATACAGGAGAAGTTAATTATGTTGAAGTCAGGAAAGACCAAAATTTTCATACTGACCCAAATATTTGGCTAACTTCCTATAATGGCGAAAAGCTTTAGAGAAAATATTGTATAATATCAAAATTTAGGAACTTATAGTGTTATACCTATTGTTGGGGAGCAGTGTACAACTACAGTAAAAATATCGATAGAGGAATCTACAAAGGTTTTTTCAATATTCGATATAACATCAACAACTCAATCACCACAAGGTTTTTTGAAACTTTTAACAGAGGAAGGTGAACATACTTATGGAACTAAAAAAGAGAATAAATTAACAGTAAATAAAGAGTATAGAGAGATTCCTTACATAGAAATTCGTGATTTCAAATCAAGTTATAACCAACAGTTGAGTAATTAGAAATAAAAATATGTATAAAGTTATTAAAATAGTTATTATTATGGGTATATTAAGTAGTATTTTTTCTTGTAAAGTAGAAAAAGACATCTCTATATATAGAACAGAGGAATTCAAAAAAAAGGAAAAAACATTTAAACTTTCATTGGATGAAGCAGGGCAAAAATGTATAAAATATATTTTGAAAGAAGAAATAGCTAATGATGGTTTTTTTGAATTGGATATTATATATGGAGATTATTATATTTTTAAGCCGAAGTGGGAACCATATAACTTGAAAACAGGAAACTATAATTTATCTGGCATTTGGATTAATGGTAACACTGGGGAAATAAAAGAAGTTAAAACAAATAAAAGAATTAAGGTCATACTAGAAAACACTAGTCATATATCTTATACGAGAAGAATTGAGAAAGATAAGGAGGAAAATTGATGAAAAAATTTCATTCAGTTTTAGCTATAGGGTATTTATCCTTGAGAAGTGGTAATTACTCCTTCTCCACCAAATGCCTCAGCCCAAGGCTTCAAGTGGACATAAGCTCATCTTTACCGAAGATGAAAGTATCCTGCTTACTGATAAGAATGGCAATGTAATTAAGTTGGATACTCAGGGTAAGAATATAGAGATTTCTGCTCCTGAGACTATTAATATCACAGCTAAGAACATCAATTTAAAGGCAAGTGATAGTATTGATTTTGATGCTAATGTAAATATTACTGATTTTGTCAATGTACAAGCAGCATAAGGAAAGATATAAAATGGATTGCAATTACAGACATTTATGAAAAATTTGGTATAGATTCTTATGATATAGAATTCGATGAGTTCTATTTTGTAGATGAAAACACATTAATTTTATGAGACTTTAAAGGGATAGGCACCCCTTCTCGGACAGGTATTGTTTTTATATCAAAACAAGCAGAAGATATCTATTTTGAACAACGAGGAAATATTAAAGAAAATGAAAAATAATAGTAAATTTATTATAGGATTGTTAGTATT
>ERZ772971.2525-NODE-2525-length-10034-cov-2.952300_pt1 | contig 10034 bp, 7 predicted proteins | sample MGYA00511943_ERZ772971 | MGnify/ENA primary metagenome ERZ772971 (study PRJEB29015, sample SAMEA2737929) | human oral metagenome | biome: human oral; feature: human-associated habitat; material: dental | place: China | collected 2144 ... | reverse complement strand
GACAAAGGCAAAGGAGATTGTCGACGCTGCGCCGGACGATCATTTTATCATCTGGCACGACCTCGAGGATGAGCGGAAGGCAATCAAACAGGCACTGCCGGAGGCGCGGGAAATCTACGGATCGCAGGACATGGACGTGCGCGAGCGGAACACAATCGACTTCTCCGACGGAAAATTCCGCATCCTTGCAACGAAAAAGGAGCTCTCGGGGAGCGGCTGCAACTTTCAGCGGCATTGTCACCGCATGATTTTTCTCGGGATTGACTATGAGTTCAACGACTTCATTCAGGCGATTCACCGCTGTCACCGCTTCCTGCAAAAAGAAAAGGTCATCGTGGACATCATCTACATGGACAGCGAGCAGGAAATCCTCAAGGTGCTCCAACACAAATGGACACAGTACAACGAACTCACGTCAAAGATGGCGGAGATCATCAAGGAATATGGTCTCGGCGGCGCACAGGCGGCGGCTGAGATGGGGCGAAGCATAGGAGTTGATCGTGTGGAGGTAAAGGGCGAGGGCTGGACGATGAAGGACGGCGGAGCAGCAAAACAATACGCCGAACATAAATTTGAGCCTGAAAAATGGATAAACGATTTAAGCGGTGTATTAAGCGACGAATGGATAGCAAATTTAAAGAGCCTAGCGTTAAAGCATCCAGAAATGTTTAAAAGCGAAGCGGACGTATTTCGCGTAATCAAAGAGATAAAAGATAACCCTACGCATTTTTTTAAGAATAACATAGACGAAAACGCTTTGATGGTAAAACACCTAGACGATAAAAAAGTAGGCGAGATAGGCGTCAGAAAAAGCGATGGTCAAATAGTTCACGTCACAAAAAACAATAAAGATAAGAGAATAAAAGAGCTTGAAAGAAGGCAAGATAAGCTTTTAGGGAACACCGAGCTAGAAAAAGTGACCGGTCGGCGCGCCTCAACCGACACTCCGGTCGAAAGCCGGACGATGGCTACCACAAATAAAGCGGGGTCGGTCGCTAATGTAAAACGGCAGACGGTTGGGACATCCACGCTCCCAACACCTTTAAGCGCCGCCGATAAAACTGCGCTAAAGCAGGACGCAAATTCCGCTGGCGAAGCGTATTCGTCTGCCACTGATAGTATTATACCACAAAATTCAGCTAAAGACGAACTAAAATCGCTATCTAAAGAGTACGACATAGAGCAGTTTCTAAAAGATAGAGAGGACATACTAGCTAAAGATGCAAGATATGGGAAAACTAGATTTAGCGAGGCAAGGGTAGAGGACAACGGCGGCGTAGGCGGTTGGGAATACAAAAGAATGCCTGCGGGCTACGATAAAAACTACAAGGCTGATTTTTTGATCACTAAAGCAGACGTAGTAAAGATAAGAGACGGCAAAATAGACGAACAAGGAAGTAAAATCGAACAAGCTGGAGCAAAGTAAGAAGCAGTAAAAGGCGAAGCTCCCGGGCAACACCCCGGCGCGAACTTCGCCAATGAGAAAATTATAAATCAACCAGGCTTAAGGTTAAATAAATCAAGAGAAAAATTAATAAAAAATACGGACGTTTCAAGGCTAAACGACGAACAAAAAAGCGTATATGACGTGTTTGTAGGGAAAAGAGATAAGGTTATATTGCAGGGCAAAGACCTAGGCGACCTTTACTCCTTAGAGCAAGGCGGCAAAAATGCAGGCGCGAAAAAGATAATGATAAAACACGCAGGCATTGAAAAAACAGGCGGGCTTAGCAATGATGAGCTTTTAAATATAATGGATGTAGTAAGAAACGGCAAGATAGCCGACGATAGCTTCGAACTTAGAGACGATATAATAAGGTATGCCTATGATTTAAAAAAAGAAGGCGTTAATTTTAGAGTCGTAATAGATGAATTTAATGACGGCAAAAAAATATTTGACTATTACAGCGATAGAAATTTTATCGATTATGGCACGACACAAAAACGGTTGACGGGCAATAAAACATTTCAGTCTGCGCCAATGGCTAAAGATAGCCAAGGGCTTGCATTTAAGGACGACGCGCAGCGGGTCGCGCAGACTAATGATAGTATTATATCGCAAAATTAAGCTAAAGACGAACTAGAAATAAAAACCTACGCTAACCCCCACATAGAAGCAGGACTAGCGGGCGGAACGCTAAAGACGAAAACGGGAATTTAGACGCGGAGAAATTTGCTAAAGGTTTTATATACGGGCTTTTTGGCTCAAAGGTAACGGCGGCTACTCTAAAAAAGACGAACCCTAAACTATACGATCAGATAGTAAAAATAGGGGAAGGAAACGCTAATAAAGAAAAAATATCAAGTTTCGTAAACAAACTAAAGCAAGACGAACTAGGCAAGCTACTACAAAAGACCGTAACGAATAAAGACCTAAGCACGAAAACCAAAGTGGAGATAATAGAGGCGGCAAAGAAAAGATTTGCAAAGGAGACACCCAAAAGCCTAAGCGAACAAAGCGAGGCGCAGATGATAGTAAAGGATAAAGACCAAAAAGAAAAGAGAGGTATATACAACGTAGCTTACAACGATAAGAAATCCACTATCATATACAAAGACCTTGAAGCTATCGAAAATGCGATTAAATTTGAGAAAGGGTTTGAGAACAAAGTAACTAAAAAAGGCTTTGGTGCATTGCATATCGAAAAACATTTGAACGAAAAAAACGCAGGCTGGGTAACGCAACAAGAGTATCTAAATATGGGCGAAGTTGTCCGCAAGGGAAAGCTCAACACGGATAAATACGGCAGGCGTAGCTACGAATACTATAAAAACGGTATAAGATTTAGAGTCGCAATAGGGTATATGGGTAAAGGCAAAGATAGAGTAATCAGCTTTTTCTCAGATAGAAAGCCGAAAAAATAGTAAAAAACGCTTGGCATAGAAAATAATATTCTAACTTACAATTACTCCAAGCGTTTTAGGCGGGGGTGACGTCACGGACGGACGCCAATTATTTTAACCCCATCTATAAATGGCATTATACCATAAAATTTAAAGGTTTAGAATAGCGAGATACGGGTAAATAAGGTAAAAAGAGATAAAATAAAAAATCAAAAAAGGAGAACAACGCAATGAAACAAAACGTAAAAAATATAAAAGGCATAGAATTTGTTTGTATACATTGTCAGACATCCATATCCTTTGTGTTTGAAACGCATAAGGTTTTTCTAAATGAGTGCCCTAACTGCGGTGCGGAGTGGCTACCTCAAACGCTAAACATAGAGGCGATGAGAAACATTAAACATACTCTAAAAACGCTAAGAGAAGCAAGCGGAGCGGATATTAGCTTAATATGCGACGATATTGAGATAAAATAATACAAAGCAACGAAACTTAACAATCAAATTCTCTATTTAGGGGGCGCCCCCTATTTTCCCAAAAATTGCCGTATTTTTTGGCTATTTTTTTCTATTTTTCCCAAATTATGCAAATTTTGACACTATTTTCCTCTAATTTTCCCAAAAACTAGGTAGATTTAGGACTGCACCTTGAGCGATAATTGCCCTAAACCATACAAAAAGGAGCAATTATGGCAATCACAAGTACGGGCTATCAAGCCCCTGCAACATCTAGACAAGGCTTAAAACCTTCGGTCTACGACAAAATCATTTTAATAGGCGCGGACGAAACGCCGATACTAAGTATGATCGGTACATCTGAAGTCAAAGGCATAGAGCATAGCTGGCTAACCGATACGCTAGCGGCGCAAACGCACGAGGAGCGGGTAGCAAGCGAGGTAATGGCTAAAAACAAAATAGAAGGTGAGCGAGCACACATAGAGGACGTAAATAGTTTTGCGTCCGAGCGGGAGCAAATGAGCGGAGCATATCATCGTACAGGGGATAAAATCCCTGCCCGCAAGGACGAGCCTTTGCTTCACGCAGAGTGCTCACAACGAGACTACGCTACGAAGGGCTCGCCCGCTCAGACGATGACCGCGCGAGAGTTTGCGACCGGCGAAGCGGGACTGGACGAAGCCACGGCGGCAAGGGTAGTTAAAGAAGCCGCGCAAGGCAAAGAAAAAAGCGACTTTGTGGACGAGGATACTTATGCGGACATAGTCAAATTTAAAAACTTTGAGAACCAAAGAGACTACGCTAAAGCATACGGCGAGCAAATAGAAGCGGCTAAAACTAGCCTAAATAATGCCCGCGAACAATCGGCCGTAAGATACGCAGACACTCAAAGAGCTATCAACGAATATCAAAAACAAGGTATGTCCGCAAGCGCGACGAGGGAGCTAATCAACGCTAAATTTAAACCCAGCGCGGACGAGATAAACTACACTAGAGCTTACAATGGCGGGGCGGACGTAGATCCTAGACTTGCAGGACAAGGGATATTTTATGCGCTTGAAAAAGATATCGCGGCGCAGGCCTATACTCCAGAAATTTACGCCGCAAGGCTAAAGCAAAGAGGTTTTTCGGACGAGAGCGCGCAGGCTTTTACGCAAGCCTACGCAAAAAAAGATATAAACATCGCCAAAGACTACGCAAACGGCAAGGTTGCAGAGGCGTATGAAGCGCAGATACAAAAGCAAGTAGCAAGCCAGATAAGAGCGAAAAACGAAGCAAGCGAAATAAGTATAAAAGAAAAGGAGCTATCAAACGATGAAGGGGCGTATAGCCAACACGCTATGATCCGCCCCAATGAAACTAGTATAGAACAGGGCGGCTTAAAAAACGATAAATTAAGTGTAGCTAGGGAAAGACTTGTAAGCAAAATCGACGTAGAGAAGTTAAACAGCGAGCAAAAGAGCGTATACGACGTATTTATCGGCAATAAAGACAAAATAACGCTACAAGGAAGAGATCTAAACGATTTATATTCGCTAGAACAAGGCAGCAGAAACGCAGGCGCGAGAAAAATAATGATCAAGCACTCGGGCGTAGAAAAAACCGGCGGATTAACCGACAACGAACTATTAAATTTTATGGAGGTTGTTCGCGGCGGGAAGATAGCGGACGATAGTTTCGAACAATTCGACAATAAGATAAGATACGCCTACGATTTAAACAAAAACGGCGTAAATTTTAGAGTGGTGATAGACGAATACAACGACGGAAAAAAGGTTTTTGATTATTACAGTGATAGAAATTTTATAGATTATAGCCAAAAAGGAAATTTAGTCAATGAAAAAGAAGCTAACGGACTACGAGATAGCGTTTCTAGTATCGGCGATAATGCAAGCCGAGCAGGCGGACGACAAAGCGGCGATGAGCAAATACTACGCCAAGGCCGACGGGATACTGCAAATGCTAGCCAGACAAAGCGGCCAGCCCAGAGCGATGGGCAAATGGAGCAGCGATCAGCCGCTAAAGCAGATGGCGCAAATGATGCCGCAGCTGCAGGCGAGCAAGTGGTGGAAAAACAAGGAGGAGGCAATAACGAGGTAGCTCGCAGATTTACTATCGACGATGCTATAAATGCAAAGCTAAATTTTATCAACGAAAACAATCTTGGCAAAGAGGGTTGGCTCGATAAGTTAAATGCTGTTATTAAAAAATATAACCTAAAAGAAGCGGAAACTAAAAACGAGTTTATGGGAGTTATGATAAGGGATAGATTTAAGTATGGGCGAGAATTTGATTTTCCATCAATGAAGGACGTAATGCCCAAAATAAGTCCGCTAAAGCCCCAATATCATGAAATATTAAATGGCGCACATAAGGAGCTAAATGAGATACTCAAGAATAAGACCATTCCGGCCACAAGAGAGCAAAATTTAAAATTTCATGCGGCAAACTCAAATGTTCATCTAGGCAGCGGCCTAGTCGCCGGCACGCTAAATTCTATCGACGAGGACGGAAATTTTAGCCCTGAGAGATTCGCTGCGGGGTTTTTGACGGGGCTTGCGGGGAGTAAGGCTGCGGCCGTAGCATTAAGAAAAGTCGCTCCAAAGCTTTATGAAAATCTAACCAATACCGCAAAAAGTTTTTCCGACAAAGGCATAAAGAAAATAAGAGGCGAGATAGAAAAAATAAACGGCATAACGCCTATTAAAGAATTCGGCGAAAACTATGCCGAGTTTTATCATAACGGCAAAGGAGCCGTGCAGAAATTGTTAGCCGAAGAGCAGGGGCAAGTCGCGGGGGCGTTTTACCGTGACGACTTGGGGGATATAACTTTGCCGTGGGGCGAAGCCGGGACCGGTAGAAGCGACGGTTGGGGGCTAGCCAAAATAAAAAGGTTCCACCCTGAAGTCATGGATAGGCTTGACGAGATAATACGGGACGGAAAATTTTATTTTGACGAAAAAGGTAGGCCAAACATCAAGCTAGGCGATGAAATCGTGGGGCTTAAGGATAATTGGCTAGGCAAAGAAACGCCGTATTGGATCGTTAGTTCGTATGATAAGTCTTTAAAAGCCCGACCGAGCGAGGGGATCAACTCCGCTCGGAGCAAAAAAGCTATCGGAGAGAATTTTTCTTCCGAAACCGGGCATGAGACTATTATACCACAAAATTTAGACGATGCCGCAAGCAATCTACCTAAGCCTGAAGATATCATAGCAAAGCATCCAAATGTCGAGCGTGAGCTAGATGAGAGTATAGCGGCGATGAGAAAAGAGAGTTTTAACGACTCAAATTTTAAAGACGGGTTGATAAGTAAATTTGATACGAAAGAGATAACTACCCAAGAGCTCGGCAAAAGCGTAAATCTAAGCGATAAACAGCTAGCCGTCCTAAAAAACGATATCAAAAACGCGGACTTTAAAGTAATCAATGAAAGCAAAATTTACTTTGACAAGATCGGCAAAGACGGGGATAAAAAGAGATTTTTCGTCGATATTGCAGAGGATGGAAGCCTAAGAGTAGACGCATACGCAAAATCGCAGATAGATAATATCCCCGTAAAGCAAAGCGCGCTAGAGGAGCTAGCAGGCACGGGCGATGCGGCAAGGCTAAAAGGCATGAGCTTTGAGGTAAAGGCGGCGTATCGTAACGAGCTAGATCGTGGTTATTAGACAGACGCTAATTCTTTTACGCGTCTAAAAGATTATACCATAAATTTAAAAAACATCTATATTGCATCAGAACCACACATTATTACAGCTGATATTTCTTAAAACTATAACATTTCAAAAAATAATAATATCCCAAAAAATAAATCAATTTATCTTATAAAAAATAAAATACTATCCAAATTTTGAAATAAAAACATTTTTTCCCAGAGAAAAAAACAATTTTTTTCCATATCAATATAAATATTCCCAAAAAAAGAAATTTTTATCTATAGAATTGACAACCCAATAAAAACTTTAACGTCGCCTAGAAATTTAATTTAAAATAAAAACTCGCTTTTTAATATTCCAATGCTATCAACATAAGACACAAAAATTTAATAAATTATTAACAAAAACATAGGTAGAGATTTTTATTTTTTGGAGTTGTATTTTTGTGCTATTTTTTTCAGAATGAAAAAAATATGTGCACAACAATAAAAGTTCAAAAGTTATTAACTTTTGATTTACCTATTTAAAGGCAAACTCTAAAAAAAGAATAGATAAAGAAGGGAATTTATATAAAAAAAATAGTCTCCAGCCACTGTAGAATCGTTTCTAGAGCACATTTTGCATTTTCCCAGGTATGGGAAAAATGGTTTTCTCTCTGGGAAAAATTTATCTCTGCTGGTAAAATTTTTCCCACAATTTTAATTTTCATCATAATCTTTGATTGCTATAGCGATTTTAGGAAAGTTTTTATCGCTAGTATATATTACTTCGCAGCCTTCTTTGTCTGCACAAAAGTATTGTAGCGCATTTTCAAGATCAGAGTTTGAGTTTTTAGAATACTTAATGGCCTTTTTTATACCTTCTATTCCAAACGGAGATACGCACCATTTTTGAGTAATGACTTCTAAGAAATTTAGAAGTATAAGTTGCTTTTGTTGAGAATGGCGCAAATTATAATAAAGCGTGCTAATACTATCTTCGCTAATGACGATAGTATCTTGTTTTCGCATTAGATTTTGCATCAAAGCAACGGCCTTTTTGTTATTTATCCTATCTGTATCGATAATATCTATGATGATATTTAGGTCAAAAAATACTTTCATTGTTCTGCCTTTTGATTTAATTCGTCTGCTTTTTCTGCTCTTAATGATTTTGAATCGCCTTTAAAATCACCTTTAAATGCCCCGACAAATTTCATGATGTCGGCTATGTCGCTCTCTATTCCGCTAGGAGTAGTATTTTCTTGTGCGCTTTGCGTTGATTGTTGCGAATTATCGGTTTGCGCAGCCACTTCAATAATCTCATCTTCTTCTTCATGTTTTTTTGAAATCACAATCTCAGTTTCGCTTTTGTTGGCTGAATGTTGAATCTGCTTGACGCTATCTACCTGAAAGCTATCTGGCGCTGCCAAAACTTTATCAAAGCCCTCATAAGCCGCATCTGTTAAAATTTCCTTTGTCATTTCCAGTGTTTCAAAGTTAAATGTTTTAACGGTTGTTTGCCTTAATTGCTTTAGATCCTTTATCGAGCCCTTACCGACGATTTGCGGATTTAACATAAAAGAGTTTTTGCCGATTATATCAAATTTATCTTTGTCGTTTTCGCTGATTTTAAAAATAGCTTGTTTATCCTCAAGCTCTTTTAGAGCGCGATACACGCTTGATTTGGCTAAAATTTTACGCTCTTCAAAATATTTAACGAAATCGCTATCGTATTTAAAAATATTTTTATAATTTACGTTTTTTATCATTACTAAAAATACGGTTCTGGCGTTGTTTGAAAGATTTTCAACTAAAAAATCCAAATTTTCTACAAAAACTTTAATAAAGGCATCTTTTGTTTGTTCTTTTTGCAAAAAACTCGTAACTATCGTCTTTACTTCACCAGTTTGGCTATCGACGATCTCTTGCGTCCTATTGTAAAGCCTCGCGCTTGTGGAGCGAACTTTTTCTAGGTCAACGATTTCTTTTGCCATAATACTCCCCTGTAATTTATTTTTTCAAAAATATACTTTTTTTACCCTTATTTGCCACTGAATTTTCCCAAAAAATAAAACTATTTTTTATCAGAACCATAAAATTTTTCCCAAAAAATGAAACTATTTTTTATCAAAGAATCATTGTTTTTCCAAAAAAATAAAACTAGATTTTGAGTGATATTGAAATTTTAATGCCATTTATAAAAAGGCGCTTGTATTAGAAAATTGATTTTATAATGGCATCAATATGCAAGTTTTCTATGGTATATGTGTTTTTAAGAAAGCATTGATACGGGTACTATAAAAATATGTTTTCTATGACTCAACCTGTCATTCTCTTATGTTAAATTTCCATCATTATTTAAAACTAAAGGAGCGAAAATGATAAAATACATTGTAGGCGGAGTAGCGTTAGTGACTGCTGGGTACACGCTAAGAAGATACCTCAGTAAATATGATTTTCATATATCTGCAAAGAACAAAAATCAAAACAATACAAAACAGTACGACTCGAATACAAAATGGGAATCGGCCTTAGTCTATCCCGTAGGCATGAATGATGATGATTTTTTAGAAGCTAGAGTAGTGGAAAAAAGTCATAAATTTAATGAAACGATTAACCGTCTTTTTGTGTCATTGAAAAGTTTGCAGAAAAAACTATCAAGCGTAGAAAATTTGCCGGATCTAAAATCTGCTTATTCGTCTATTAGCGGCGAAAAGGTCTTGAGATTTAAAGCTCCCGATGCCAAAAATTTCAGCAAATTTTTCTATATTTTTATAGACTCCAAAGAGGATCTGCAGATTTTGTGCGATCTAAATTTAATGATAGATTATGCATTGGAGCGCATGATAGAAAATAACATTTCTAAGATTGATACCGCAGAACAAAAGGTAAGAGATTATTGTAAATTTGATACAGAGCAACAAGAGATAATCATCAAGCTAGTTGAGCTAAACAATGTTTTGGTTAAGGCGCTAAGAGAGCTAAGGTCCGCTACGCAAATGAAGGAAATAGCAACGATCTTTAAAGACGTGGCGGGAGTATATAAAAGATATTACGATAAAAAATTTTTTAAGGAGAAGCTAGAATGTTAAGAT
>ERZ772971.2520-NODE-2520-length-10041-cov-3.958542_pt1 | contig 10041 bp, 9 predicted proteins | sample MGYA00511943_ERZ772971 | MGnify/ENA primary metagenome ERZ772971 (study PRJEB29015, sample SAMEA2737929) | human oral metagenome | biome: human oral; feature: human-associated habitat; material: dental | place: China | collected 2144 ... | reverse complement strand
ACTCGCTGATACTGCCTGGCGACAAGGTAGAAAATATCGTCTTTGACTACAACGGTAGGATGCCTGAGCGCTTTTGGCACCGAGCTCAGCTTTTGCTCCGCGAGGAGGGATTTATAAATTTTACCGCCTACGAGAGCAAGACACCGGGACACTTGCACCTTTATATACACAAAGGGCACACGACGCTAAATGAGGGCTATCAGATAGCGAATAAACTATCTATGTTGCTTAGTTCGCGTTTGGTTAAAGAGTGGAGAGTGTTTCCGACGATGGAGTTACCGAAAGAATTTAATATCTTGACGTTGCCGTACAAAGTTTATCAAAAAGAGCGCGGCGCAAGCTGGTCAAAACATATGTAAGGAGTGAAAATGGAATATAACGAGCTAAGAGACATCATGCTTGATAATAACGAGGATAAAAAGAGCAAAAGCGTTAAGAGGATACTCATCCTCGTCGCAGTTTTTGTCATCATCTTTTTAGCTGTTCTCATCGTGATGAAATTTTTAAATTCCTCCGAAACTAACGATCAGATTGCACAAACTGATTCTAGGCTGGTTTTGCCGCCTGAGCCAGATAATACGCGAAGTATCCCTCAGCAAGTGAGCGTGCCTGCTACGCCGCCTAACGAGCCTGCGCCGCAAGTAGCACAAGCTAACGTCTCGCCAGTCGCTCCACCGCCTCCTCCGTCCGAGCCTCAGGCGCAGCAGCCAAATCCCGCCTTTGAGCAGGTGCCTATCGTGCCTGAAAACAAAGGCCAAGATAGCTTTGAGGATATGGTAAAAGCGCTTAAGGAAAAAGAGGATAAAAGGCAGCAAGATGCAGGCGCGACAGCTCCTACGCCGACCGAGTCTTCTACTATACAAGGTGCTTTAAAGCAAAATGACGCTCCAAGCGCTCAGCCAGGCGAACCAAAAGCCGAGCCTAAGCAACACGTAAACGTAGTAAAACAAAAAGAGCCTAAACAAGAAAAACCTGTAAAACAGCCTAAAAACGATGCAGCTAAAGAAAAACAAGCAAAACAAAAGCCGGCTAAACAAGCTCCTGCAGCTAGCGGCGGCGATACTCACAGCGGTAGTTACGTGCAAGTTTTCGCCGTTAAACACTTTAATGAAAAAGCGCCTGAGCTTGGCAAACTAAAAGCCGCAGGATACGCCTATAAGCTATACAGGACGAATGTAAACGGCAATGAAATCATCAAGGTTCTAGTCGGCCCTTATAGCGGCGAGCAGTTAAAAAGCGAGCTTGCTAAAATCAAGCAAAGTGCCGCTCCAAACGCCTTTATCGTAAATATAAAATGATGGTTTTTGCCGTTTTTGGCAACCCTATATCCCACTCCGTTTCGCCGAGACTACACAACCTAGCTCTCGGCGAGCTTGGTCTATCTCGCGAAGCCCTCTATACTCGATACGAGTTAGCGGACGGCTCGCAACTCATCTCTAGATTTAAAGAACTAAAACTAAGCGGCGCAAACGTCACAGTACCTCACAAAGAAGCCGCGCTCGCGCAGTGCGACGCTCCAGACGAAACGGCTGCTAAAATCGGCTCCGTAAATACTCTCGTAGCTCGCGGCGATAAAATTTACGGTTACAATACCGACGCGCCCGGGTTTTTACGAACGATAGAGAGTTTTGGACATATAAATTCAGCTCTCATTTTGGGTGCCGGCGGAACGGCTAGAGCGGTCGCATATGCGCTAAAAAGCCGCGGCGTGCGAGTTTGCGTGCTAAATAGAAGCGAGGAGAGGCTGGCAAATTTTGCTGAATTTGAAAAATTTAGCTGGGCGAATTTTGGCAAATTTAATTGCGGCAAATTTGATCTCGTCGTAAATACGACCTCGGCAGGACTAAAAGATGAAAATTTGCCCGCGCCGATCGAGATTTTGCGTCCGATTTTTAGTGAAGCCAAATTTGCCTTTGACGTGATTTACGGCAAAAAAACGCCTTTTTTAAATTTAGCCGCCGCTAGCGGGCTCGCGCATAAAGACGGCTCAGAGATGCTACTTTTTCAGGCGGTTTTAGCGTTAAATTTATTTTTTGAGGGCTCGCTTGACGAGGCCAAAATCGAGGCCTCGATGCGAAAAGCCCTCTATTTATCGGCTTCTTCTAGATAATAATCTATCTGAGCTTTTCTTAAAATTCTGATCAAGTCTGAGCTACCCGCCACTCCCGTCGGATAGCCAGCGGTCATGATGTAGCTTTTGTCGTCTTTTATGTAGCCTTTTTCGACTGCGGCTTTGATTGATTTAGCCATGAGCGTGTGCAGTCTTTCTTCTTTTTCTATCACGAATGCCGCCGTTATGCCCCAGCAAAGAGTCAGCCTATACGCGGCCTGCTCGTTGTGCGTTATGGCGATGATATCTATATCCGTACGGTATCTGGCTAGTTTTGCTGCCGAGCCGCCCGATGAGGTTAGCGCGATTATGCCGTCAACTTTTAGCGCGGAGGCGAGCCTTGCGGTGCTAGACGCCATCATGTCCGTATCGTCGTAGCGGTCAAAATCAAATTTGTTAAAAGGATAAATTTGCTGCGTTTGGATTATAGTATTGCTCATTGCTTCTACGACGGCTGCGGGGTTGATGCCGACCGCGCTTTCTTCGCTTAGCATGACTACATCAGTTCCGTCTAGTACGGCATTTGCTACGTCGCTGATCTCGGCTCTAGTTGCCGTTTCGTGCTCGGCCATGCTTAGCATCATCTGTGTAGCCGTGATGACTGGCTTAACCGCTTCGTTTGCTTTTTTGATGATGAGTTTTTGGATCGTCGGCACCTTGTAGTAGGGCACCTCGATACCTAGATCTCCGCGAGCGACCATCACGCCGTCACTGACCTCGATGATCTCGTCGATATTTTCTACTGCGTCAAATTTTTCTATTTTGGCGTAAATTTGAGCTTTGGAGCCAAAGCCTTTTAGGATTTCTCTAGCTTTTCTTATGTCGTTTGCGTTTTGTACGAAAGAGATCGCGACGAAGTGCACACCGTTTTTTGCGCCAAATTCTAAATCTTTTAAATCTTTAGGCGTGATAACTTCGATATTAAGCTTGGTGTTTGGGAAATTTACGCCTTTATTCGATCGGAGTATCCCGTCGTTTTCCACCACGGCTTCTACTTTTTGGGCGCTTGCTTCCGTGATTTTGGCTCGGATTTGTCCGTCGCATAGGTATATGTACTCGCCCGTTTTTAGAGCGGCTAAAATTTGAGGCTGGTTTATGCAAAGCTTATAGTGATTTTCGTCTATTTGCTCGCCGATTATTTCATCTTTTACGAAGATTAGCGTATCGCCGATTTTTAGTTTAAATTCGCTTCTGTCTAGTTTGCCGACTCTTATTTTTGGGCCGCAGATATCCTGAAATATGCCTATTTTCCGCCCGAGCTTCGCCTCTACTTGCCTGATTTTATCGATATTTGATTTATGGTATTCGTGCGTGCCGTGGCTGAAATTTAGCCTAAAAGCATTGACTCCGGCTAAAACTAATTGCTCCATAACCTCTATGGATTCGCTGGCCGGTCCGACCGTGGCTAGGATTTTGGTTTTTTTATTCATGGATGCCCCTTTTTTGCGCAATTTTACCAAATTTTTAAAAAAAATAAGTATAATCGGCCAATTTATTTTAAGGAGCAAAAATGAAAAAGTTTTTAGCGGTTTTGGCTGCTTTCGGTTTAGCGCTAAGCGCGAACGCAGCGGACAAAACCTATAAGCTAAAGCTAGCCAGCACCTGGGAGGGCACGACTCCGGTTTTGGGCGACGCAGCGAAAGAATTTAAACGCGTAGTCGAGACGCTAAGCGACGGCAGGCTAGAGGTGAGGATAGACTATCCGTCTAAGCACAAGGCGCCGTTTGGTATCCTAGACTTCGTTAAGGGCGGTCAGTACGATATCGGCTACACTGCATCATACTACTACAAGGGCAAGGATTCAAACACTATGTTTTTTACAGCCGTACCTTTCGGTATGACTGCTAGCGAGCTACGCGCATGGTATGAGTTTGGCGGCGGCAAGCAGCTAGAGGAGAAAGTTTATGATAAATACAACATCAAAGTGTTTAACGCTGGCGACACAGGCACTCAAATGGGCGGTTGGTTTAAAAAAGAGATCAAAAGCGTAGATGATCTAAAAGGCCTAAAGATCAGGATCCCTGGCTTTGGCGGCGAGGTTATGGCGCGCGTGGGAGCGACGATAAACACGATCCCGACCGGCGAGCTATACATGGCGCTAGAGATGGGTACGATAGACTCGGTCGAGTGGGTTAGCCCTGCGTTTGATATGGGTCTTGGCTTTCACAAGATCGCTAAATACTACTACACGGGCTGGCAAGAGCCGAGCGGCCAGACTCAGTTTTTTGTAAATAAAAAGACCTACGAGAAGTTGCCTGCCGACCTTCAGGCCGTGATCGAGGCTGCGGCTAACGAGGTAGCTAGCATGCTAAATACGCGCTCGTTCTTTGATAACGCCGAATACTGGGCGAAGATGAAAGCCGAGTATCCCGATATCGAGGTTCGCTCGTTCCCGCAAGACGTTATGGACGCGCTTAGAAAAGCAAGCGACGAGATCCTAGACGAAGAGGCGGCGAAAGATCCGCTGTTTAAAGAGATTTTGGACTCTCAAAGAGCGTTTTTAGCTAAAGCTCGTGAGTGGACGAAAATTTCCGAGTTCTCGTATATCCAAAAAACTACGAAATAACTTCTCGTCGCTCGTTTCGGGCGGCTTAAATTTACGGCCTTCGGGTCGTAAATTTCTATTTTTAAATTTTCTTTTTATTCTTTGTTGCGCTTGTAAAATTTGATTTTGGGGCTACGTACTAAATTTGAGTAGCTTTGGCAGCGGGTTAAATTTGAGGATGTCTATCTGTTTGAAATGCGATTGAAATTTGCTTGCCAAATCTTAAATTTGGATTTGAGCGAATTTAAAAAGGTAGCGTTAAATTGATAAAAAATTTTGCGCACCCGACTTAAATTTACAGCTCAGTTCTGCTATCAAGCGCTTTCATAAGCGATAGAAGGTCGATATTTTCGAGATTTACGCCTGTTGGTACACCTTGGGCTATCTTGCTAAATTTGACGCCCAAATCGCTTAGCTTATCCTCGATAAAAACCATCACCGCGTCGCTGCTAAGCCCCGGCGTTAGCGCAAAAATAATCTCGGTTACGCCGTTTTGGCGGATAACCTCGCGCAGTTTCTCGGTTTGCTCCGGCGTTATCTCCTCAAGCACAAAGTAGCGACCGCGGTAGATCGCGCTTTGCTCGAAAACCAGGATATCCTTTGGACTTTCTACGACCGCCAGTAGCTCCTTATCTCGCGTTTCGTCGCTGCAAATGTCGCAAATCTCGTCCTCGCTAAGCCCGCCGCAAATTTGACATTTGCCCGTAAATCTCACGGCGTCCTCGATGCTTTGAGCGAGCTTTAGCCCGCCGAAGCTATCCTTTAGGCAGACGTGATAGGCGTAGCGCTGGGCGGACTTTTTGCCCACGCCCGGTAGCCGCTCAAAGGCCGTCACGAGCTCGTTAAATTTCTCAAGCCCTTTTTTCAACGCTTTCCTTTGGATTGGTGCAAATTTTAAATGAGTGGAAGCCATCCTCGTAAGAGTATTTTAGGCTAAATTTGTGCATGCGGCAGATGTGGTCGATGATGTAAAGTCCTAGCCCCATGCCGCTACTTTTGCTGCCCTTTTCGCGGATAAAGGCTTGCATGTAGTACTCGATAGGATTTTGCAGCGGTTGACCTAGATTTCTCACGACTATGCCGTCTGCGTCACAGATGACCTGCGCCTTTTTGTCGTCGGCGTATTTTAGGGCGTTATCTATGAGGTTTTTGATCGCGAGCGAAAAGAGTCCGAAATCCACGCGTAGCAAGATATCTCGGCGGATATCTACGCTCACTTTTTCTTCAAATTTATCGAGCATCAGCATGTCGCGCGCCTGGTCAAGGACGTTTGAAAAGTACGACTCCTGATAGTTTAGCGCGTAGTTTTTGGATAGCAGCTGCTCAATCTTGCCAAACTCGTTTATGAGTATATCTAGACGCTCAAATATCGCTATCAAGCGCGTTTTGTGCGTAGGGTTTTGCACCATCTCTGAGACTATGCGACCCTTGCCGATCGGCGTTTTTAGCTCGTGCATGATCGTACGTAAAAACAGCTGCCTAGAGCGCAAAAGCTCCCTGATCTTGCTAGCTGCAGCGTCAAATTCTATCGCTACCTTGGCTATCTCGTCGTCGGAGTCGGGTTTTGCGATATTTACGTCCATATTTCCGGCGCCAAATTTCCTGATATCAGAGCTTAGTTTTTTAAGCGGCATCAGCGACTTCATCACCGAAACGTAGAGCGATACAAGAAGCGCCGTCGTGAGTATAAAGCCCACCCAAATCGGGTCATTTATGTTTTTCGTATCGTCACTTTCGAGTAAAATTTGAAACGAAGGATTTTTGATCTGCAGATACAAACTATCCTGAAAAAGTAACGACTGAAATAGTCCCAGCTGCGTTTGCTTGGCAAAGACCGTCTTGCCCGTGCTTATGACGTTTGCGACGGTTTTGTCGCTTTTGACGTAGGTTAGTCCGAAATTTCTAAAATAATTAGTCAAATCGCTAGGCGGATTTGACTTTTCGTATGAGGCGATGAGGTAGTTTATCGCGTTTAGCTGCTTGTTTTTTATCTTTTCTAGCGCGTTATCTAGCTGTATGCTCGCAAACGTGTAGAATAAGATACAAACAAGCGAAAACGCTAGTGCGAAAACTACCGAAATCTTCGTGGTTAAGGAGTATCTCATCCTATGAGTTTATAGCCTATTCCGCGTACCGAAAATATATGTTTAGGCGCTTTTGAGCTGTCGCCGATCTTGGTTCTTAGTCTGCCGATGATGACGTCTAGGCTCTTTGAGTCCTTGTCTTTTAGGCTTTTGCAGTTATAAACCAGCTGCTCGCGAGAGACTGAAAAGCTGTGCTGTTTGATAAGATAGCTTAATATCTCATATTCGGCCGGCGTTAGCGTTAGGCTTTCGTTGTTGTAGTAGATTTCGTGTCTGCGCTCGTCTATCCTAAATAGCGTATCTACGACCTCTTCTTGCACTTCGTTGGTCTTTTTGTAGCGGCGGATTAGGCTCATTATGCGCGCGTACATTTCCTTTGGATCGTACGGTTTTGGTAGATAGTCATCCGCGCCTAGCTGCAGGCCCACGACCTTGTCGCTGATGTCGCTGCGAGCAGAAGAGATGATGATAGGGATGTTGTATTTACTGCGGATCTCTTTGCACACTTCTAGGCCGTCCATGCCAGGTAGTGTAAGGTCTAGGATAAGCAGGTCGAAATTTTTTACTCCGGCGCTTAGTCCCAAATAAGGATCTTCGAAATTTGTTACTTTTATATTAAAATCGCTCAAGTACTCGGATAGGATTTGCGCGAATTCCGGATCGTCTTCAATCATTAAAACATTAATCATTTTAAGCCTTTCAAATAGATTTAACGAAAATGATTATAACCAAAAAATGTTAAATTTTTTTTCCGAATTTACTATCCTCGTTTAAAATTCTCCCCCGCTTTGAATTTTTATAAATAATAAGATAAAATCGCCCTTTAAATTTAAAAATTTTAGGAGATTTTGTGGAAATAGACTACTACGAAATTTTAGAAATCAGCAAAAATAGCGACTCTGAAACCATAAAAAAAGCATTTAGAAAACTAGCGCTAAAGTACCATCCCGACCGCAATCAAGGCGACAAAGAAGCGGAAGAAAATTTTAAAAAGGTAAACGAAGCCTATCAAGTGCTAGGCGACGAGGAAAAGCGCGCTATATACGATAGATACGGCAAAGCCGGGCTTGAGGGCAGAGGCGGCTTTAGCTCTAGCGGATTTAGCGCGGATTTTGATTTGGGAGATATCTTTAACTCGTTTTTTGGCGGCGGATTTAGCTCAGGCGCAAGCAGCCGCAAAAGAAGCAGCGACAAATATCCGCTTGATTTAGAGATAGCTCTTAGGATCAAATTTAACGAAGCGGTGTTCGGTGCCGAAAAAGAGATAGAATTTACGATCAAAAAGCCGTGCCAAACCTGCAAAGGCAGTGGCTCGAAAGACGGCAAAACGCACGTATGTCCGCACTGCGAGGGCAGGGGGCGGATATCGCAGCAAAGGGGCTTTATGAGCTTCGTGCAGGAGTGTCCGTACTGTAACGGCACGGGCGAAACGGTCAAAGATAGATGCTCTGATTGCGGCGGTAGCGGCTTTAAAGAGGAACGCCAAAGCGTCAAAGTAAATATCCCCGAGGGCATCGACGACGGCATGCGAATGCGCGTGAGCGAAAAAGGCAACGTCTCCTCAACTGGCGCCAGGGGCGATCTGTACGTGCATATCGAGGTTGAAGCCGACGAGCATTTCGTGCGCCATGAAAGCGACGTTTATATTGAGATTCCGGTATTTTTCACGCAGGCGATTTTAGGCGAGACGATCACGATCCCGACGCTAAAAGGCACGACCGAGCTAAAACTGCCAGTCGGCGCAAAAGATAAGCAGCAGTTCGTATTTGACGGGCTTGGCGTGAAAAACGTAAACAGCAAAAGATACGGCAGGCTCGTAGCTCAAATCTCCATAAAAACGCCAAAAGAGCTAACGGACGAGCAAATCTCTCTACTAAATCAGCTGCAAGAGAGCTTTGGTATCAAGGCGGGCAAGGCGAGCTACGACGAGGAAGAAGACGAAGGAATCTTGGACAAGATAAAAGGGTGGTTTAAAGGCGAAGAGGCCGATAGCAAAGGCAAGAAAAAGAGCAAAAAGGCGTAAATCTAGGTCAAATTTGCCTTTTGACGGGCGTAATCTTTCGTCAAATTTGCTCAGTTGCTCGGGCTTAAATTTGCGCTAGTTACAAAACGGCTCGTCAAATTTGACGTTAAAATACAAGATGAATAAATTTATATTTTTAGCCGCTTTTACGGCGGTTTATTTAAATGCTGCAAAATGCGATACGAGCGGACTGCAAAGAGGTTGCGACGCAGGCGACTTTGAGAGTTGCGATAATTTAGGTCTTGCCTACATCGGCATCAAGCTTGAGGAGTGCGACCTGGACAAAAACTACGAAAAGGCGTTCGCGCTGTTTAAAAAGGCGTGCGACGGGGAGTACGTGCGAGCCTGCGTAAATTTGGGCGTCGCCTACCGCAAAGGCGAAGGGGTTAAAAAGAACGAACCAAAGGCCGCCGAGCTCTATAAAAAAGCCTGCGATAGCGGCTATCTGCTGGGTTGTGCAAATTTAGGCTCGCTTTATGAGCAGGGACTCGGCGTCAAAAAAGACGCGCAAAAAGCGGGCGAAATCTGGCGCAAAGCCTGCGAAGCAAAGGACGGGATGTCGTGCTTTAATCTTGGCGTACTTTACTACAACGCAATGCTTGGCGAAAAAGACGTAACTAGCGCAAAAAACTATCTGCAAAAGGCGTGCGTCTACGGCTGGAATGAGGGCTGCGAAGCCTCGGAAGCGATAGAAAAAGCGGCAAAACGCTAAATTTGCCGAAGCAGACCTTGGCGGCGGCGCGGAATTTAAATTTGCGCTACGTAATCGCCCGCGTAAATTTTACGTTTAGCGTGCAAATTTGATCGCTTTTTGCGTCAAATTTGACGGGTTGATTCGCAAATAACCGCGGCGAAATTTACCCAAAAGCGGCGAGTTAAATTTGCCCTTTCAAATTTAACGAAAACAAATACGTCAAATTTGGCTCAAATTTCAGGGCAAATTTTACAAAATAAGCTTCAAATTTCTCTCTCTTTTAGCTGCTCGATCTTGGCTGCTACGCTCCTATTCGTCACCTTTTCTATTTCCTCGTTCGTTGCGGTCATTATCGCTTCAAAGCTACCGTAAAATTTAACTAGCTTTGCGATACTGCCCGCCGATACGCCCGCGTCTGCTAGCTTGCTAGCGCCCAGATCCTCCTTGCGCTTGGTTTTTTGATGAAATGTAATCGCAAACCTGTGCGCCTCGTCGCGAAGTCGCTGGAAAAACTGTAGTCGTCTGTCGCCGACGGGTAGCATAAATACGCCGCCGGGAGCGTAAATTTTATCCCTCGCGCCGCCT
>ERZ772971.2510-NODE-2510-length-10062-cov-8.214350_pt1 | contig 10062 bp, 12 predicted proteins | sample MGYA00511943_ERZ772971 | MGnify/ENA primary metagenome ERZ772971 (study PRJEB29015, sample SAMEA2737929) | human oral metagenome | biome: human oral; feature: human-associated habitat; material: dental | place: China | collected 2144 ... | reverse complement strand
TCAAAGCCTCCCCCGTCGAAACGGGGGAGGGGGACCGCGAAGCGGTGGAAGGGGCGCCCCAAAACCTCTTACATCGCAGCAATCGTAATGCCGTTCGCCTCGGCGAGTGCAACCGCACGCTCCTTGTCGATAAAAAGGGTTCTCTCCGCCTCAATGACAAGTGCCGATGCCTTTGCGGCGACCAGTGACTCGATCGTATCAAGTCCCACCGCTGGCACATCAAATCTGCTGTCCTGCTGCGGCTTCGCCGCCTTTGCGACAACCGCGCCGCCGCCCGCGAGCTGACCGCCGCGCCGGATGCACGCGTCCGTCCCCTCAATCGCCTCAAGCGCCATCACCGCACGGTTCTTCACGACGGCGGTCTGACCGACATCGAGCCGACCAATCTCACGCGCCATCTGGAGCCCATACTCCATATCCGCACGCTCCGCCTCGGTCGGCTGACGGCTCGTCAGTACACCCGCCGCAGGCATCAGCGGCTTGATGAGCACCGTCTGGTCGAGCGGCGTCACGCCCACCTTCATCAGTGCGCCGACGAACATCATCATGATCGTATCGTCGTTCTGATTCGGCAGCTGCATGAGCAGCCCGCGCAGCATCTCGTCGGGCTGGATTTTCCCCGTAAAGAGCAGCTCCTTCGTCACCTTGCCGATCATCGTGACCTTCGTAATGCCCTCCTGCTGCAAATACGCCAGAATGGAGGCAATCGAACCGATGCTGATCTCACGATAGACCGACGCCGCCTCCTTCAGGTCCGGATCACATTCCGGCAGAAGTGCAATTGCGTGTACCTCAAAGCCCTGCGCACGCGCCGCACGCGCACACGCGGCGGGCAGATGTCCGACACCTGCAAGCAGCCCCAATTTTTCCATAGTATCCCTCACTCATCCTCATGACGTTCGCGGCAGATCCCACGCTCCGCGTTGCGAAGGAAGCGCAGGAGATGATCGATCTCCTCGCAGGAGTCCACCTCCTGCTCAATCACGGCAATCGCCTGCGTGAGGTTCAGCCCCGAACGATAGAGAATCTTATATGCCTGTTTGATGCGGCGGCGCACGGCAATCGGAATGCCCGCACGCGAAATGCCGACACTGTTGAGCCCCACGGCGCGCGCGGGGTGCCCATCCACCATTGTGAACGGCACAACATCCTGCACGAGCTTCGACGTGCCGCCGATCATCGCGTTGCGCCCAATCTTTACAAACTGGTGCACACCCGCCATGCCGCCGATCACGACACCATCCTCGACGATTGCGTGTCCTGCAAGCATCGCCGCGTTGCTCATGATAATGCGGTTGCCGAGTACGCAGTTGTGCGCGATGTGTGTATACGCCATCAGCAGGCAGTCGTCGCCGATACGCGTCTCCTCGCCCTCGCCCGTCGCACGGTGTACCGTCGCACACTCGCGGATCGTCGTGCGGTCGCCGATGAACGTATAGCTCTTTTCACCCTTGAACTTCAGATCCTGCGGCACCTCACCAATCGACGCGCCTTGGAAGATATGGCAGTCGCGCCCGATCTGCGTCCATTCCTTGATGACGACGTGTGGACCGATCTTCGTTCCCTCGCCGATTTGGACATGATCCGAGATGACCGCGTATGGCCCGATCTCCACGCCCTTTGCGATGCGCGCCGTCGGGGCAATCACCGCCGTTTCGTGGATGTAGGCAAGTACCTTGCTGCTGCCTGTCATCTATTTCAACTCCTTCAGCCCCAAGCGAATGCGGGGCAGACACATTCCACGTGATAGGGCAGCACTGATACAGCGCTCCCTACTATATGATCTGGCAGAACAGCGCATCTTTCACATCGAAAGATCAGCCGTTATCACCAAACAATTCTTTTTATTCGTGGATTATGTCCGGTTTTCTTGTATTTATCACTCTATTGTCAGAGTTCATCCCCATTTTTCAGTGCAAACTTGAAATCCGCCGAGGCGACGAGTTCGCCCTCGACATACGCATCCGCATGGAGCACGCCGAAGACACCGCGCACGCGCACGAGCTCCGCCTTCGTCACAACGACATCACCAGGGACAACAGGGCGCTTGAATTTCACATTCTCCATCCCGCCGAAGAGCGCGATCTTGCCGCGATGTTCCTCCGGATAGAGCATCGTCACGCCGCCCACCTGCGCCATCCCCTCAAGGAGGAGGACGCCGGGCATGATCGGATGTCCCGGGAAGTGCCCAAGAAAGAACGGCTCATTCATCGTCACGCACTTGACACCCGTCGCCGATTTGAACGGCACAAGTTCCGTAATCCGATCCACGAGCAGCATCGGCGGGCGATGCGGCAGAATCTGCTGAATCTCATTGATGTCCAAAGTCATGCTGTTTCCTCTCCTCTGCAATCTGCTTCGCCAGTGCCGTGTTGAGCGCGTGCCCCGACGCAACTGCGATGATATGACCGCGAATAACCCCCGCGAGACGGATATCCCCGAGTACATCGAGGATCTTGTGCCGCACGAGTTCATTTGGGAAGTTGAGCGGATTCATCCATCCCTCGTCGTTGTAGACAATCACTGTTTCGAGCGAGCCGCCAAGACCGAGCCCGTTCGCCTGCAGTGCCGCGACCTCCTTCTCGTAGGCAATCGTCCGTGCGGGCGCAATCTCTTTGCCATACGATTCGGGCGTAACCTCGATGTCATAGTACTGCACGCCGATCAGCGGGTGCTCGTTCAGCGACGTGAACGAAACACGTAGGCCATCGTATGGCACCGCCATGACAAAGTGACTGCCATCGTCCACACGATAGACGCGGTCAATCACCATCACACGGCGCTCTGCATCCTGCTCCACCGTCCCCGCCTCTGCAATCAGACGGAAGAACGTGCGCGCACTGCCGTCCACCACGGGCGGCTCCTCCGCGTTGAGCAGAACAAGACAGTTATCCACGCCGCTGACGTGAAGGGCACTCATCAGATGCTCGATCGTAAAAAATTTCAACGTCCCCGCGGCAATCGTCGTCGCGCGAAGCGTCGCCGTCACGTTTGCTGCCGTCGCGGCAACCGGCAGAGCCTCGGGCAGGTCTATCCGTGCGAACTGTATTCCCGTCCTCGGCGGAGCCGGGGCAATTTCTATATGTACCGGCTTCCCCGAGTGCAGCCCGATGCCATCGTAGACCACACGCGATGCCAGTGTTCTCTCTCTTTGCAAGCGTTATCCTCCTCGGACACTCACCATTGTTCGTACTCATGATACTAAATTTTTTTAGAAGTTGCAAGAAAAAACACGATTTGACAAGCCTCCTGCCTTCTGCTATGATATAGACAAGCGCCAATGCTTCCATTATCGGGGATGTAATGGTCTCGACGGGGATGGGTAGTATGTGGACAGCGAGCCGGGGGGTCATCACCCCGTTAGTAAGGTGAAACTTTTATTAAACATAAAAGCAAACGAAGACTACGCTCTGGCGGCTTAAGCCAGCCCCTTTCCGTCTGCCTCCCGCACGGATGGAGTAAGGGGTCAAACGCGGGATACCTGAGAGCCATCGCACGATAACTCTCACGGGAACCTCATCGTGATCGGTACAGGACAGCTTGTCTGCGGGCGGTGTTGCACCTAAATCAAAGCACAGACTGCGCTCGGAGAAATCCATGTAGTATTATCTTCGGACAGGAGTTCGATTCTCCTCATCTCCACCAATTTGACTTGTTGAGCCGCCCATTTGGGCGGCTTTTTTGCGAACAAAAAACGGCTAACGAAAATTCTCCTTCGTCAGCCGCTTCCATAAATCTTCTTATGTTTTACGCACGCCAAGTTCATGCATGAGTGCATTTTGCAAAATGTTGGAAAAGTTGACATTGTGCTCTGTTGCAAGTGTGTCCAACCACCTTGGAACAGAGAGCGTCTTCTTTACCGCTTTTGCATTGTACTTCTTATCGTAGGCAAGTTTGTCAAATGGTACCATGAGTGCAAATTGATCTTTTTCGAGTACCAGATCCTGCGGCAGCGATGCTGCCGGATAGTCTGCGGGAGCAACATCCTCAAGCATAAGACCGATTGCCTCCTGCACCATGGCAAGAGCCTCCTCCATGGTGTCTCCCTGTGTCATACAGCCCGGAATATCAGGGACAAATACAGAGTACCCATCCTCTTCAACTTGGAATATCGCAGGATAAAAATAAATCTTCTTCATCATAATATAACCTTTTCACTGAATCCATAATTACTTTAAATGTACTATATTAGTCCTGCATCTTTCAGTAATCTCTGCTCAATTCCCTTTTTGAGTTCTTTGGCATGAACCGGAACACTGACCGTTCGTTTCGTTTCATCATTTCGATACTTTTGATGTGATCCATTGTTGCTCTTAACATAACGAAACCCATTCTGTTCTAGGAGACGAATCATTTCCTTCGGCGTCATGGGCATAGACATCCCTCCTTTCGTTTTCTTATTATTATACGTTATATTACGTATTTTGTCAAATATATCTCCAAAGAGAACTGCCGCCCGCTCTCGCGTACGGCAATTCATTTCTACAGCTTATTCTTCAGTTTTTCCAGATCGGGGAAGAGCTCGCCGATGGAGTCGGAGAGACCTTCACTGGGTTCCAAGATCTCAAGCACAGGGCGCATGGTCTCACGGAAGCGCGCATCGTCCTGCATGAGTGCGAGGACGGCGCTCGTGTTGCGTGCATCGGCGAGCGCGGAGTGCTGACTGCCCTCAAAGCTGCGCCCCATCGCGCCAAGTGCATGCTTCAGTGCGAGGCTGTTGTGCAGCCCCAGGCGATCATCAAACGCCTGCTGCAGATCGACCCAACGCGCATCGAGCCAGCCCACGTCGAACTTCGGGAGTTTCAGCCGGCACTCCTTGCGCAGCTGCTTGATGTCCGACATACTCCACGAGTAGATCTTCGTCTCCGCCTCGCCAATCCAAGCGACAAACGATTGAAAGCTCTCAGAAAATGCGGGGCGTCCCGCAACTTTTTCCTGCGTGATGCCCGTCAGCTCGGTGATGTGCTTTTTCACCATCCCGTACTCGGGGCAGACGTAGCACTGGAACTCGTCCTCCTGTTCAAAGAGTTCATTCAATCGAACCGCGCCGATCTCGATGATCTCTCCGTTGAGCTTTCTGCGGATATCCCTGTACTCTTTCGCGACAGGGTTCATCTCAAGGTCTACGACAATGTGTTTCATGGGCAATCCTTACTTTCAAAAAACTCTGCCGCAAATGACGCACGGCAGAGGGTGTTGCGGTGTTTTATGACGCTGCCAAACAGGCACGCATTGTCAACGTGAAGTGTTTCGTGTTTGTATCATCATAGCATAAAGTTTTCAGAAAATCAACGTCTAGGTATTTTGTCCCACCCCTATTTTTTTCTGAAAAACGTGGTAGAATACATATATATGGAAAAAAGGGGGGCTGCGGATGAATTGGAAAGTGATACTCGCGCTGCTGACGTGCAATGTGCTCTTTATGTCGGCGAGCTATACGATGATTATTCCGTTCCTGCCGATGTATCTGACGCATGAGCTTGGCGTGGACGATGCCTCGGTCAACCTCTGGGCGGGTCTTACATTCTCCGTGACGTTCCTCGTCTCGGCGGTGATGGCGCCGATCTGGGGTCGCATGGCGGATCGCCGGGGGAAAAGGCTCATGGCGATGCGTGCGAGCCTCCTCATCGCGATCAGTTACCTGCTTGGCGGCATTGTGACCTCGCCCGAGCAGCTTGTCCTCGTCCGCGTCTTTCAGGGATTTGCAGCGGGGCTCTGGCCGATGGATCTCGCGATCATGACACTCTATGCGCCGCAGGAGAGGCTTGGCTTCTCCCTCGGCATACTGCAGGGCACGCTGACGGCGGGCGGGGTCATCGGACCTCTGCTCGGCGGGGTGCTCGCAGAGGCGTTCGGGATGCGCGCGAGCTTCTACATCGGGGGACTCGCACTCTTCATCAACTTCCTCGCGTTCACCTTCGTCATCAAGGAGCCACCGATGCCGAAGGACGCTGCACCGCTTACGGCGGAGGAAAAGTCTCCGTGGCATCTCTGGAACATCCCCATCCTGCGGACGATGATGATTGTGAGCACGCTCGCACAGATGGTAACGTTCGTTCTGATGCCTGTTCTCACAACCTACATCAGATATCTCGCGGGCGATCTGGAGAACATCGTGCTGATCGCCGGGATCGTGCTCTCCCTCGGCGGGATCGCAGGCGCGATGGCAGCACCCGTCTGGGGCATCTTCGGAGCGCGGCGCGGCTACTTCCGTTCGATGTGCCTTGCGATGTCACTTGCCGGCATCATGCTTATACTGCAGGGCATCCCCGATACACTTGTGCCATTTGCTGCAATGCAGTTCGGAGTCGGGTTGTTTCTCGCCGGAATACAGCCGTCACTCAACGCGGTGATTGCACAGCACACACCCGCACAGCTCAAGGGCAGCGTGTTCGGCATGCTCTTCGCCGCACAGCAGGTCGGCGGGTTCACGGGACCGCTGCTCGGCGGCATCGTCGCGACCTATCTCGGCATGCACTACCTCTTTCCCACGGTGGGCAGTCTCCTGCTCGTGCTCGCGCTGTTCGTGTGGTGGAGATATATACAAAGAGATGCAGAAACGTGAAAATGCGGTACGAAGTCAAAACAGCTTCGTACCGCATTTTTCGTTGGCGATAACACGCCAACTTTTACGTTGAAAGGCTCACTGGTCTGAATATAAGGACAGGAATTATTTTGTAAACAGATGAATGAAACAAGCTGCTCGTCAGAGATGAGCAAAGATCCATTGCGTCTTCAATGGAGTTTACCTCTTGCGCCGAATCATTCTGCGGACAAACCGCATCTATGACCCCCAGAATATACCACTCTCCCGGAAGATGCACGCCGTATGTGCGCATGAGGTCATCCTGTCGGATCGTCAGTCCGGACTCCTTCAATGTTCCCGTGATTACTGTACCGCGGAAATGAACTGAGACGGAGATTGAGTCCGGCATTTGTAGGAGAATATCATTCACCATATCCAACAAATCAGACGCCTCTCCATCGCTTGAAACGGGAGTCAGTTTTTTATGTTTAACAGCAACGCCTAAAAGTGCTCGCATGGTGGCTGTATCTCGGATGGACAGAGGTGCTTTGAGCAATATCAGTTGACCCGTGCGATCTGACGAAATTTGCTCTGCTTCATGGATATTAAGGTCATGCAGCAAATCAAGCAGCTGCGCATGATATGGATCGTATTGCTCTGATGCGTTTTCATGATCCTTCTGTTCATACCGATATGTGCCTCCAAAAAATCCCGGTGCACCGGCACGCGCATCATAGGACGTTGCCTCAGAAACACCTTTCGTTTTCGTCACACTTCTGAGCGTTCCATTTCGTATCTGTGATATGAACGAATCCGCGCGCTCTTTATCGACGTAGGGAAAGTCCACTACTGTTTGGGTTTCAGAAAGTGGAGATTGGGCTTCGTCTTTTTCCCCCACTTCTCCACCTCCTCTGACACTCTTCTGCACTTTGCGGTATGCTCGTCATATTGCTTTCGAATCGCTGCAAAATCAAAATGTACTGTGGGAAAATTGTTCTTGGATTCCATTTGTGCATTCATGACATCATACCCCCTTTGTTAGAATTATACATGATTCTGCAATCGATGTATAGATGTATACCACAAATGTATTTTCGATGTCCCAGTCACGACAAAAGAGCAGCCACATGAACGAAATTCATGCAGCTGCTCTTTTTATCTGTTACAAATGCCCAAGCACCGCATCCGCCATCTCGCGTGTACCGACCTTCGTACAGCCCGTATCCGCGATGTAGATGTCCGCCGTGCGCTTGCCGTCCGCGAGTGCCGCATCCACCGCCGCCTCAACGGCATCCGCTGCCGCCTCCTCATGGAGGGCATAGCGCAGGAGCATCGCCGCCGAGAGGATCGTGCCGAGGGGGTTCGCGACCCCCTTACCCGCGATGTCGGGCGCACTGCCGTGGATCGGCTCAAAGAGGCTCGTGCCCGTGCCGATGGAGGCGGACGGCATCAGCCCGATCGAGCCGCCGATCACCGCCGCCTCATCGGAGAGAATGTCGCCGAAGAGATTGCCCGTCACGATCACATCGAATTGCGTCGGACGCACGGCAAGCTGCATCGCGCAGTTGTCCACGTAGAGATGGTCGAGTGCCACATCGCCGTACTCCGGTGCGAGCGCCGTCACCGTGCGCCGCCAGAGGCGCGAGGTCGCGAGCACGTTCGCCTTGTCCACGGACGTGACCTTGCCTCGTCTGAGACGCGCCGTTTCGAACGCGAGACGCGCGATGCGCTCCACCTCGGGGACGGAGTAGTTCTCCATATCCCACGCACGCTCTCTTCCGTCCACCTGCTCGGACTCGCATTTCTCTCCGAAGTAGATGCCGCCGATCAGCTCGCGCACGATGACGAGATCGACACCACGCACGAGTTCCGGCTTCAGCGGCGAGTGCTCGATCAGTGCGTCCGCGACCTTCACGGGGCGCAGATTCGCATAGAGTCCAAGCCCTTTGCGCAGTCCCAAAATCGCACGCTCGGGGCGCAGGGCAGGCTCCACGCTGTCCCACTTCGTCCCGCCGACCGCGCCGAAGAGTACGCCGTCCGAAGCCTTGCAGACTGCGAGCGTGTCCTCGGGCAGCGGCGTACCGTACTTATCGTATGCCGTGCCGCCCGCGTCGCGCGTCTCGTACGTCAGCCCAAGTGAGAATTTCGCATCGACGGCACGCAGGACGCGCACGGCTTCCGTCGTGATCTCCTGCCCGATGCCGTCGCCGGGGACAACTGCGATCTTATACGCCATGTCGGAACCCTCCATTCTCGCGGATGTAGCTTAAGAGTCCGCCCGCGCGCGCGATATCCTGCACGAAGCCCGGCAGCGGATGTGCGTGGAACGTATCGCCCGTTGTGAGGTTCTCAATCGCCCCCGTCGCCGTATCCACGCGCAGACGGTCACCCGCGCTGATCTTCTCCACATCGTCACCGATCTCAAGGAGCGGCAGACCGATGTTGATGCCGTTGCGGTAGAAGATGCGCGCAAAGCTCGCCGCGATCACGACAGGCACACCCGATGCCGCAATCGCAATCGGGGCATGCTCACGCGAGGAGCCGCAGCCGAAGTTTTTCCCGCCGACCATGATATCGCCCGCAGTAACTTCCTTTGCAAACGTCGTGTCGATGTCCTCCATGCAGTGCGCCGCGAGCGCCTTTGGCTCGAATGTATTGAGATAGCGCGCGGGGATGATTACGTCCGTATCAATATTGTCGCCATACCGCCAGACCTTACCCTCGAACATCACTCCACCTCCTCAGGGGCTGCAATCCGCCCCAGTATTGCACTCGCCGCCGCGACGTGCGGCCCTGCGAGATAGACTTCGCTGTCAACGTGCCCCATGCGCCCGCGGAAATTGCGGTTCGTCGTCGAAACGCACCGTTCGCCCGCCGCAAGGATGCCCATATAGCCGCCGAGGCACGGTCCGCAGGTTGGCGTTGAGACCGCCGCGCCCGCCTCCATAAAGATCGCAAGGTAGCCGCGCCGCATTGCCTCCTGATAGACCCACGGCGAGCCGGGAATGACAATGCAGCGGACATGGGGATGCACCGTATGCCCCTTGAGGATCTGCGCCGCGATCTCCATATCCTCAAGCCGCCCGTTCGTACACGAGCCGATCACGACCTGGTCGATCTCAATCGGGTTATCGATGTCCATCACGCGCTTCGTGTTCTCCGGCAGATGCGGGAACGAGACGACGGGACGCAGCTCACTGAGGTTGATCTCCACCGTACGCGCATAGCTCGCGTCGGGGTCAGCGTGCACCGGCTCAAACGCCCCCGTCATACGACCCTCGACGTATTCTTTGCACACGTCATCGTACGGGAAAATGCCGTTCTTCGCGCCCGCCTCAATCGCCATGTTGGCAATCGTCAGACGATCGGTCATGGTCAGCTCCGCAACACCCTCACCTGTGAACTCAAGGCTCTGATAGAGTGCACCGTCCACGCCGATCATGCCGATGAGCGTGAGGATCACATCCTTGCCGCTGATATCGGCGGACTTCTTGCCCGTCAGATGCACATTGATCGCCTCGGGCACCTTGAACCAC
>ERZ772971.2507-NODE-2507-length-10072-cov-3.219726_pt1 | contig 10072 bp, 9 predicted proteins | sample MGYA00511943_ERZ772971 | MGnify/ENA primary metagenome ERZ772971 (study PRJEB29015, sample SAMEA2737929) | human oral metagenome | biome: human oral; feature: human-associated habitat; material: dental | place: China | collected 2144 ... | reverse complement strand
TATAAAGCTTTAGGAATGGCGTATGAGTGTGCAGATAGTGAGTTAATTGCAGAGAGTGAGCTCTCTGATATTGAGAACGTGTATAAAAGCTTTGGTTTAAGAGTGGTTCGACATGGCGAGTAAACGCTGGAGGATACAAAGGAGTTACGCATGGAATTTATTTTGGACACAGCAGATCTTGAGGCAGTTAAACAGCTTGATGAGCTTTTGACCATCGATGGTGTCACTACCAACCCTTCAATTATTACCAAGAGTGGAAAGACGCCAGAGCAGGTTATCAAGGAGTTTGTTGAGTATCTGCGTCCAGAGCAGAAGTTTTTTGTTCAGGTTGTTTCAACTGACTATGAGCAGATGCTCGAGGAAGCTCGTTACATTTGTGGCCTGCGTCCAAAGAACACCTATGTAAAGATTCCTGTCACTCACAATGGCTACAAGGCAATTAAGCAGCTCAAGTCCGAGGGTCTTGGCGTTCTTGCAACGGCAATTTATTCTGCTGATGAGGCGTTTCTTGCTGCCATGAATGGTGCAGATTACCTTGCTCCTTACGTAAACCGTATGTGTAACTACGGTGACGGTATTGGTCAAGTCCTTGATCTGCTTCAGATGCTTGAGACTCAGGGGTTCGAGAATACCAAGGTAATCGCAGCCTCTTTCAAGAATACTGAGCAGGTTCATGCTCTTATTGCTGCAGGCATTCAGTCTGTTACTGTTCCACCTGAGGTTGCATTCACTATGATTAATCACCCAGGCACCCAGATTGCTGTTGATGAGTTCTCTACCGCGTGGCAAGAGGCTTACGGCAGGGACACGTTGCTGGGATAAGATTGGCTAATAAACATTCTGATCTGGAGATGCAAGACCCTGATGAGTAATCATCGGGGTCTTGTTTTATCAGTTAAGGAATAATTCGAATATAAAATAATTAATATTTTGATATATAAAAAGACTTCCCATTTGCTTCAAAGCGAATGAATCAAATGATATTTGTTTGAATTTTGAACAGCATATAACCTACTTATGAGGTGGAAATAAAATGAAAAGTCGAGTGGAAAATTTATTTAATATATTGTGTCGAGGAGCCGAGCAGATTTCTGTTGAGAAATTTGCAGAGCAGCACAATGTATCCTCTCGAACTGTATATAAAGACCTATCAACCTTAAATCAACTTTTGACTTCCCAAGGTCATGCTTCAATTCAAAATGCTAGAGGTGTTTTGACATATGAAGCTCCGGTTGAAATTGAGTTTTCAGAGCTGGTGAAAAAAGAGGATATTTTTTACATCGACCCAGAGATGAGAAGACGGGTTATTCTCAACCTTGTCATCTTATGGGCAAGAGCAATTTCAGAACTCCAACATGCTGTCGGGGTTTCTAAAAATACGATTCAGAGAGACTTGGACGAAATTAAAAAGAATTTCACTAGGAGCGAGACCTGTTTAGACACCACTCCTTTTAAAGGTGTGTCAATTACAGGCAATGAGTTCAAAATAAGAAGCCTTTTTGCTGAAAATTTAACAAAAGATTGGCCGTATTTATATACATTTATAAATGAGCAGGAAAGTAGGCAAATCAATCAAATAAAAAGCTTGATAGATGAAATATCAAATTGTCTTCAAGTTGAATATTCAGAAAATGCTCAGCAAAAGTTAATTGCTTACATGCTTGTATCTGTTGCAAGATTTAAAGAAAATAAGCAACTTTGCCTTCCTCGTAACATTGATAAAGAGGATTTACTGGGTAGTCCTGAATATGGTGCAGTAAATAAATGTATAGAACAATTAAAAGGACTGTATGGTCAAGAAATTACAGAGAATGAACTGTATTTCCTTTCAGCAAAGTTTAGAGAATCAACAGTTGTTGGAATGAGCGATTATATTTCCGAAAACTGGATTAAGTTACGAATTTTAGTATCTGAATTCATAGACAAAATGGATCAACTGGTTACAGAGTCAAATTTTTCTAATGATGACAAGCTATTTGAAAGTATATTAAATCACTTAAGACCTGCGTACTGGCGTGCTGTAAGTGGAGAGGCAATATACAATCCGCTTTTGGATTATGTGATAAATGAGTTCGAAGACTTATATAGAGCAACAACTGAATCAATTTCTGTTTTGGAAAAAGGGCTTTCAATATCTTTTTCTGAAGACGAAATTGCATTTCTTACTATGTTCTTTATGGCTTCCCAGGAAAGAACAAAAAAGCCTATTGAGCTGAGACCTAAGGTTATCGTAGTGTGTCACGCCGGTGTAGCTACATCTGAAATAGTGTCTTCAAGGTTAGAGTCAAAGTATGAAGTTTCGGTACTTGGAACATTCGGATCGAATGAAGCACAGAAATGGCTGGAAAGTCACAGCGTTGATTTTGTCGTCAGTACGTTTCCTTTTACGTCTAAGAATGTCAAGGTTGTTGAAGTTTCTCCTCAGTTTGATTTGAGAGATCAAAGAAAAATTGAAAATGTTCTCAGAGTGAGCGAAAGAATTATTTCCCCAGATGAAATTATGTCTATTATTTCTCAAACGATTGTCCTTAGTAAATCTGATGAAGAGATCTTGAAGCGAAAACTTGAAGAGTATTTAGGTTTTTTACCTAAACAGGATAAAGAAGAGAGGTATTTCCTAATGCTAGAAGAGGTCCTTACAGAAGACTTAGTTGAGACACATTATTGTGCCAAGGATAGTGACGATGCAGTTAGAGAGGCCGGAAGATTACTAGTAAAGAAAGGTGTTGCAAAGGAAGAGTACATTGAGGCAATGATCGAAAATGTCCGAATCAACGGAACTTATATTGTTATTGCTCCAGGTATCGCTATGCCTCATGCAAGACCAGAAGAAGGTGCTCTAGGTATTGGCTTTTCGCTCATCACTCTTGAGCAGCCAGTAAATTTTGGACACCCAAAGAATGACCCAGTACAACTGGTAGTTGCTCTTTGTACAATTGATCATCAAACACATTTGAACGCGCTTGCAGATTTGGCAGAGCTTCTAAGCGATGAAGAAAATGTTCAGAAAATTTTAAAAGCAGACAAAGCTGCTGAAGTAATCGCAATTACAAGTAGGAGGTAGGTAATTATGATTAAAGTTGTAACAGTGTGTGGCGCTGGTGTAGGCAGTAGTATGATGATGAGACTATTTACCCAGCAGATTTTAGATGCCGAAGGAATTGACGGAGCTGTTGACGCGTCAGATATCGGTTCCGTAGACCCATCTGCATATGATCTAGTTATTACTACATCAGATTTTGCTGATGCACTGAGGGAAACTTCTGTTCCAATAATTCGCATCGACAACATGATGGATAAAGCATATCTAAAAGACCAGCTAATGCAGCACATTAGCCAGATGGAAGGATAGTGTCATGGAGATTTTTCTTTACATCGTCAATCATTATCTAAGCCAATCAGTATTTATCATTGGACTAGTCGTTGTAATTGGAATGATTGCAATGAAGAGACAGTGGAGCCAGCTTCTTCCATCTGCGATTAAAGCGATGATTGGCTTTACAATGGTCAATATTGGAGGGCAAACGCTTGGAATGGCGCTTTTGCCCTTGGCAACAATGATTGGAAAAGCTTTTGGAAATGGCTCTGTTCCTGCCACAGATATTGGCACTGCTAGCGCTGAATATATGACCGATCTTGGCACAGAGCTCTCTCTTATTTTTGCATTCGGATTTTTGATCAACTTACTTTTGGCAAGATTTACAAAATTTAAGTTTGTTCATCTTTCAGCTCATGTTGCATTCTTTTTTGCAGGCCTGATTGCCGCACTCCTTAAGTACAACACACCGCTTGATTTCTGGGGAATTGTAGCAGTTGGTTCAGTACTTCTCGGATGCTATATGACCTTCTCTTGCGCTTACGTTAATCACTGCATTAAAGGTGTTAAGGGTGGAGAAGAGATTACTCTTGCTCATTCAAGCTCTACCGGTCTGCTGATTTCTACATATCTTGCAAAAGCTTTTGGTAACAAAGAGCATGACCTCGAAGAGATCAAAATTCCAAAGCAGTTTGCTTTCCTTCGCGAGATGACCATTGCTCTAACGCTGGTAATGACTTTGCTCTTCCTTTGCGTAAGCATTGTTGCAGATCCTGCATGGGTTATGGAAAACATTTCTGGAGGACAAGACGTCTTGGTCTATTCAATTCTTCAGGGTATTAGCTTTGGTATGTGGATTACTGTTATTATTACTGGCGTTCGAATGATGCTTGCAGAGATCATTCCAGCATTCCACGGTATTGCAGATAAGATTATCCCTGGAGCAAAGCCTGGTCTGGATGTTCCGCTGCTGTTCCCAGGTTATCCAACTTGCGTGATTGTTGGATTCCTTTGCAGTCTTCTATCTGGACTTGTAGGCATGGTAATTCTTGCTGCAGTTGGATATCCAATTATTGTTTTCCCAGCGCTTATTCCAACGTTCTTTACTGGTGCGGCAACAGCAATTTTTGGTAATGCTCATGGTGGTGCTAGGGGTGCAGTAATTGGCTCTCTTGCCAATGGCTTTATTCTTATTTTTGGTCAGGCTTTGCTGCTACCATTTGTTGGATCTTATGAGCCAATCATGCGTATTCTCTCTGAGACCGACTATTGCGTATATGGTCCACTTCTTGGCTACATTCTTCACGCTCTTCCATTCTAAGGATCTCTGATGCAAAAGTATTCCAGCAGTAATGAGCACAATGAACTAGCAAGAAAACTGGCGCTGTACTTGCCGCTGGGGTACCCAAATTGGGAAATGTTCTACCGTGTCCTTCAAGAAATTGAAGGACACGGTATCGGATGTGTTGAGATTGGTCTACCGGTGAGTAATCCTTTTATGGATGGAGAGACAATCAAAAAGACGCATAAACTAACGTTGCCTATGCTAAATACTGACGTTGTTCGAGAAGAGCTCCTTAAAGTTAGGAAGATTTTTTCCTCACGTATTGTGCTTATGACTTATGCAGAAGGATTGGAAAACTTTAAAGTTAAAGAGCTGCCTTATTGGATTTACGATGCAGTTCTTTGTGTTGACGGTGTTCAATCTCGCAATGATTACTCAGGAATTGTAAGAATATTCTCTGAATCTATGTCGGATTTAGAGATAGAACAAGCTATCAACGAATCTACTCATTTTGCATATGTGGTCTCTGCTGCAGGTAAAACAGGAGGAGACTTATCAAGTCAGCATGCGTATATCGAGACGATCAAAAGGCTAAGAAAGTTTTCCGATTTGCCTGCTTTTGTAGGGTTTGGAATCAAAGACAATAGGGGTATAAAAGAGGTGCTTTCAAATGGCGCTGATGGGGCAGTAATCGGATCAGAATTTATTAGACAGATTGACACAAATAATTTTGAAGTTATAGCTGAATATTTGAATTCTATTTGCGAGTGTAAAACGTTTTAAACATCAATTCACCAGCAGCTACAAAACGTCGGTGAAAAAATCTACTACAAACTGACTTAGATTATGTATATAAGTCAGACATAGGGGTATAAGCAAAACCGTAAAGCAGAAACACGGTATGTGTTCACGGTTAGCTTGTGCCCCTTTTCAGGTCATCTACCTGTGGGGTTTCTCGCCAAACGGAACACGTACATAGGAAAGGATGATTCACAATGAGCAAGATTCTTGGAATTGACCTGGGTACTACAAACTCAGCTATGGCTGTTCTCGAGGGTGGAGAGCCAACTATTATCGTTAACGCAGAGGGAGACCGTACAACTCCTTCCGTCGTCGGCTTCCGCGCTGACGGTGACCGCATTGTTGGTAAGGCAGCAAAGAACCAGGCTGTTACCAACCCTGTAAACACTGTCTTCTCCATTAAGCGTTTCATGGGCCGCAAGTTTGACGAGGTTCAGTCTGAGATCAAGACTGTCCCTTACAAGGTTAAGGCTGGCACCGACGGTCGCGCAGTCGTTGAGATTGACGGCGTTGACTACACCCCAGAGCAGATCAGCGCTATGACCCTTGCAAAGATGAAGGCAGACGCCGAGAAGTACCTCGGTGAGCCTGTAACCGACGCTGTCATTACTGTCCCAGCATACTTCAACGACGCACAGCGTCAGGCAACCAAGGACGCAGGTAAGATTGCTGGTCTCAACGTTCAGCGTATCGTCAACGAGCCAACTGCAGCAGCTCTTGCTTACGGTCTGGACAAGAAGGACCAGGACCACAAGGTTCTCGTCTTCGACCTCGGTGGCGGTACCTTCGACGTCTCCCTGCTTGACCTTGCAGACGGCGTTGTTGAGGTTCTTGCAACCAACGGCGATAACCACCTGGGTGGCGATGACTGGGATCAGCGCGTTATCGACTGGCTTGCAGACAAGTTCAACTCTGATAACGGCATTGACCTCCGCAAGGACCCAATGGCACTTCAGCGTCTCAAGGAGGCTGCAGAGAACGCCAAGAAGGAGCTCTCCAGCGCTCAGCAGGCACAGGTTAACCTGCCATTCATTACCGCAGATGCAACTGGTCCTAAGCATCTTGACTACACTCTGACTCGTGCAGAGTTTGAGCGCATCACCCGCGATCTTCTCGACCGCTGCAAGGCTCCTGTAACCAAGGCACTCCAGGACGCAGGCCTTCAGCTCTCCGATGTCAGCGAGGTCATTCTGGTTGGCGGCTCCACTCGTATGCCAGCTGTTCAGGACCTGGTCAAGAGCATGACCGGCAAGCAGCCTAACATGTCCGTCAACCCAGACGAGGTTGTTGCAGATGGCGCGGCTGTTCAGGGTGGCGTTCTTACCGGCGATGTCTCCGGCATTCTGCTTTTGGACGTAACCCCACTGTCCCTGGGCGTTGAGACCCTTGGCGGCGTTGTTGACAAGGTCATCGACCGCAACACCACCATCCCAACCTCCAGCACAAAGGTTTACTCCACCGCAGCTGACAACCAGACCTCCGTTGAGATTCACGTCCTCCAGGGCGAGCGCGAGATGGCTTCTGACAACAAGAGCCTTGGTAAGTTCAATCTTACCGGTATTCCTGCTGCTCAGCGTGGTATCCCTCAGATTGAGGTTACCTTTGATATCGATGCAAACGGCATCCTGAAGGTTACCGCTAAGGACAAGGCAACTGACAAGTCCCAGGAGATTACCATTTCTGGCTCCACTGCCCTGTCCGACGAGGAAGTTGACCGCATGGTCAAGGACGCAGAGTCCCACGCTGAGGAAGACAAGAAGCGCAAGGACGAGATTGAGGTCCGCAACCAGGTAGACTCCCTGGCATACAGCACCGAGCAGACCGTCAAAGACCTTGGCGATAAGGTCCCTGAGGATCAGAAGAAGGCTGTTGAAGAGGCTGTTGCTGAGGCAAAGACCGCACTTGATGGCTCCGACATTGAGGCAATCAAGAAGGCTGGCGAGAAGCTCACCGAGGTTGGCCAGAAGCTTGCAGAGATTGTCTACGCAGACGCTCAGGCTCAGACTGCTGGCAACAACGGCGCAGCAAGCAACCCTTCTGAGCCAGATGTTGTTGATGCAGACTACGAGGTTGTCGACGACAATAAGAACCAGAACTAATCTGAGTTTCTCGGCATATGCGCTTGGTAACTTGGTGCAGTAGCTGGTAGGACAATGTGATATGACTCGGAGGCGGCTGGCGGAAACGTTTGGCCGCCTTCTATACATAGGGAGGTGATGGCAGTGGCAACAGCAGATCAGAACAAGGTTGACACTACCTTTGATAACGAGAATAACGGTGATGAAACCGTAGCCGCCGTCGGCGTTGTGGGGGATGGTTTTGCAAGTCAGACGCTTGACGGCAACGAATCCGCTGCCAAAGACGCAGCTGGCACAGTAGGTGCAGGCCGTCCGATGACCGAAGAAGAGATGATTGCTGAGGCAATTCGTCGTGGAGAAGAGACGGCAGAGGCAGAGATTGCTGCCGACGCCCAGCATGCAGCTCAGGAACGTGACCGTTTGCAGAACGAGCTGGACTCGGTCTCTGATCAGATTGAGGCTGCTAAGCAGCAGGCAGCTGAGGCAAACGATCGCTTCTTGCGCCTGCAGGCTGACTGGGATAACTACCGTCGTCGTACCGCTCAGGAGCGTCTTGATGAGCGACAGCGTGCAACAGAGAAGCTGGTAGTTGATCTTCTCCCTGTCATTGATGACTTGGAGCGCGCAATTGAGCACGCAGACAACCTGACTGACCCTGCAGCCAAGCAGTTTGTTGAGGGCGTCTCCGCGGTGTGCAACAAGCTTGTGAGCGTCTTGAGCAAAGAGGGCGTTGAGGTAGTCAATCCTGTTGGCGAGGCTTTTGATCCTCTATCTTACCAGGCAGTGAGCCAGATTGATGACACCGAGGCATATGATGAAACCGTTGCTCAGGTGTATCAAAAGGGTTATCGCATGGGAGGCAAGGATATTCGCACTGCGATGGTTGTTGTTACTCACGGTGGCCCAAAGCGTCCAGCAGAGCCAGAAGCTGCAGACGGCGCAGCCGCAGACAGCGCTGATGCTGCGGACAGTGCAGAAGCTACTGACGGTGCAGCTGAGTAAGACAGAGTAGTTTTAGAGAGGAGGCCGTGCTGAATGGCAGGCAGTAAGACTTTTTATGACGTTCTTGGCGTGAAGCGCGATGCCTCGAAGTCTGATATTCAAAAAGCGTTTAGAAAACTTGCAGCTAAATACCACCCCGATAGAGGTGGCGATGAAGCCAAGTTCAAGGAGATCTCGGAAGCGTACAACACGCTCTCTGACGATAAGAAACGCCAGGAATATGACCAAATGCTCGCATTTGGCGGTATTCCTGGAGGTGGATTTGGTGGTCGCCAGGGTGGGTTCACCTATACCACCAACGTAAACGGCGCTAATTTTGCCGATTTCTTTAGCGGCTTTGGTGGCGGTGCTGGTGCGGGAGCCAGCGGCTTTGATTTTGCCGATATCTTTGGTGGGCGAGCAAGCCGTCCAGTTGCAGGCAGCGACCTTACTATGTCCGTAAACATATCGTTTGACGAGGCGTTTAAGGGAACTTCTCGCAAGGCAACGTATCGCGTGCCTTCAACTGGTGAGGAGCAGTCGCTGACCATCAAGGTGCCAGCTGGTGCTTACGACGGTATGAAGCTACGCTACAAGAAGAAAGGCGAGTACGGCGTTAATGGCGGTCCACGAGGCAACCTTGTGGTTACCATCAACGTTGCAGCTCATCCGGTCTTCTCGCGAGATGGTGCTGACGTGCGCATGAAGCTGCCAGTGAGCATTTACGAGGCAGCTTTGGGTACTTCGGTTGACGTACCAACGCCTGACGGAACTACGGTGCGACTCAAGGTTCCCGCAGGTACACAGAGCGGAAAAACGTTCAGGTTCAAGAACTTGGGTGCTCCTCGCGTAAAGGATTCTGCGACTCGCGGTGCGCTGTATGTTTCGGTGGACGTTAAAGTTCCAACAAAACTTTCCAAGAAGGAGCGAGACGCTCTTCAGGCGTTGCTTGACGCCGACGAGCGCAGCTACCGAGAGGAGCGGTAATGGCTCGAAAGAAGGATGACGGTCGTAACAAGCCGCTCTACATGATTAGCGTTGCGGCCGAGCTCACGGGCATGCATCCGCAGACGCTTCGCGTGTACGAGCAGAAGGGCCTGATTAGCCCCGGCCGTTCCAGGGGTAATACGCGCTTGTATTCTCGCGCGGACATTGACCGTCTTAATCTTGTCTCAAAGTTGACGGACGAGGGTATCAACCTTGCTGGCGTTGTGCGCATTTTGGACATGCGTGAACGAGCTCTCGAGAAGGACGATCTTATCGATGAGTTGCGTGAACGCATTCGCGTGCTTGAGGATGAGCTGCACGAGTACCACATGCGCGAGCGCATCACCTCGCTTGTTTGTTATAGCGAGACCAGCCCAGAGATGGTGATGCAGCGTCTGTTTGGTATGCCAAGCTCCGTTCCTTCTGACGCCGAAACCGAGGGCGACCCGACGCAGCCAAAGGAATCGTAAGACAACGAGGCAAATTGTTACTAATAAGATGACCAGCTCTCCGCGAGTAAACACGGGGAGTTGGTTTTTTGTTTGGTTACCATTTACCGAACACCGAACACCGAATACCGAATACCGAATACCGAATACCGAATACCGAATACCGAATACCGAA
>ERZ772971.2504-NODE-2504-length-10078-cov-4.074429_pt1 | contig 10078 bp, 8 predicted proteins | sample MGYA00511943_ERZ772971 | MGnify/ENA primary metagenome ERZ772971 (study PRJEB29015, sample SAMEA2737929) | human oral metagenome | biome: human oral; feature: human-associated habitat; material: dental | place: China | collected 2144 ... | reverse complement strand
TACTAGATTTACTGGGTTTTCTAGCCATCCTATTTTTTTCTAGTTGTACTAGGCTTTTTGGTTATACTGTTAATGCTAGCTTTTCTAGTCTTTGCTAGCCTCTTAAAACACTACAAATACAGACAACAAGCACCCTACCCCTGCTACCAAGCACAAAAAAATGGCCGTTGCACGCCTTTCGACGTTGCAACGACCACTTTCGTTAATATTTAAACCTATGAATTTTCTTTTTATACGGGAACGTTTACACGGCCGTAATTGTACATTTTGAGCACGTTTACACAGTATTTGTTAAACTTATCGCTCATTACAATTTTCTTAACCATCTTTCTCATAACTTTATTCCTTTCTAATTTAATTATCCTAATGTTTTTGTTCGATGCATCTTCACATCGCGTTATCCTGAATATGTCCTATTAAAGACTTTAAGCGATATTCGCTAAACGTGATGCAAAGTTACGGCCTAAAACTGTGTGCGCAAACAATTATGTAGAAAAATGGCGTTTTAAGGCCGTTTCTTTGACACACATCAACGCGGTTGACCTAGGTCAACCGCAGTGACACTGCCAATTAGTCAGCCTTTAAAACATCAAGAAGACGGCCGTGCTTGTCGAACGAGAAACGATGGGCAATGTAAAGCGTAACCATGAGCGAGAGCATGGGTGCACAGAAAGTGATGCACGAAATAAGTATCTGATAACGCACCGCTGTATCGGGTGCCGAGCCACCAAGTATCTGGCCAATCATCGTTCCGGGGAAACTAACCAGCCCCATTACTGCCATATTGGCAATACAAGGCATGAAAGATTTCTCTATGGCCTGCCTAATAAAGGGCGTCAAAGCCTCCAAACGCGTTGCGCCATTGCCCAAAAGGTAGAAATACAACTGCCGCTCGCGCTGCAAGCCATGATAATACGTACTTAACGAAAGCACGTTCACCCCAAGCATGTTGCCTAGCAGTATGCCCACAACGGGTATAAAATAACGTGCATCGAAGGGATTATACAAGCGCAACACCACGAAAAGGGCATACATGCACACCACAAAAGCTCCCACGCCTAAACCTACGGCAATGGGCATAAGCATCAGTCGCATGCGCATACGGGTGCGGTTTACTGCCGTTATCGAGGCCACCAGCACCATCAGCACAAACCAAAGCACGTTGATTAACCAGCTGTTGTAGCTGAAAAGAAACTCTAAGTAAAGCCCAATAAGCGACATCTGCACCACCATACGCACCGTAGAGATGATGGTAGAGCGAATAAGAGGGACTTTGAAATAATGGAAGAAATAAAGCGGAACAAGCACCAAGAGCAATGTCAAGAGCATTCCGATGATGGATATATTCATTTTATAAAGCCGTGTTTGGGGTTACTGATTGTTTAGTTTAAGCATCAAGGTTTTATCGCATTGCCCTGCAAAGGCCCTATCGTGGCTCACGGCAATGATAGCCGCCCCTCGTTTGGCCAAGCTTTGCAGATAGCCCGCAACAAGCAATGCGCTGTCTACGTCTAAGGCCGATGTTGGTTCGTCTATCAGCAACACCTTCTTGTCTAACAATCCGGCCATAGAGAGCATAATGCGCTGCCGTTCGCCTCCGCTCACTTCGGCCAACCGCTTATCGTATAAGGTTTCGTCCAATCGCAGTCGCACCCATTGGTCCATCAGTGCCTCCTTAGAAAATCGTTTGTCGCGATTTACCCGCAGCTGGTAGGGCAAAGCCACAAGTTCGGCCACGGTGTTGCAAGGCAGGTTCACTTCTTGTGGCACATAGGCCATCACACTGCGCATATACTCCGCAGAGAGGGGCGTTAGTTCTGTTCCGCCAATGCTAACCGAACCCTCGTCAAGGGGCTGAAATCCTAATATACACCGCAAGAGCGTTGTTTTTCCGCATCCCGACTCGCCCATCACGCAAAGCATCTCGCCCCCACTAACCACAAACGAAAGGTTGTGGAACAGGCTTTTACTCTCTAACGCAAGACTGGCGTCTTTCATTTCTACCGTCATACTATATTTATAATGTGTTATGGTGCGAAGGTTAGGCAAAGCGCGCATATCTACACTAGGTTATGCGCCAGTATGGCCAAGGCACGGTTCGCGCCAAGTGTTCTTTAAGTTTAATAAAGTAATGAATTGTCTACAAAAATACAAAGAAAAGTTCACAAACGTGTCGTTTGTTGGCTTTTTACGCTATCTTTGCAATGAAAACGAAGGAGAAAAATAAATATGGCAACATCCAACAACATCGACATAAAGCTTTACTTACCTGCCGAGTGGCACGAGCAAAGCGGCGTGCAGCTTACTTGGCCGCACGCAAAAACCGACTGGGCACCCATTTTGCCCGACATAACCAAGGTGTTTGTGGAGCTTACACGAGCCATTGCCAAACACGAAAAGGTGCTTATTGTGGCCCCCGATACCGATGAGGTGAAAGCCACGCTTATGCGAAACTTAGGCATGGAACGCCTGCGCAACGTGCTGTTTCACCAATGCGAAACCAATGACACGTGGGCCAGAGACCATGCCGCCATAACGCTTACGGGCAACAACACCAACAATGGATTTAAGGTACAAAACACGTTGCTGAACTTTAAGTTTAACGGATGGGGCGAAAAGTTTGCTGCCGACAAAGACAACGCCATTACCCAAAGCCTATATCACGAGGGAATGCTTAACGGAACGCTTGAAAGCCACAACGACTTTGTTCTTGAAGGCGGCGCCATAGAAAGCGACGGAAAGGGAACGGTGTTCACAACATCGCAATGCCTGCTGGCTCCGCATCGCAACCAACCTATGACAAAAGACGACATTGAACAACGGCTGAAAGAGGCGCTAAGAGCCGAACACGTGGTGTGGCTTGACCACGGAAACCTTGTTGGCGACGATACAGACGGGCATATCGATACCATTGTGCGCACAGCACCCGAAAATACGCTGTTATATGTGGGATGCGACGACAGCCACGATGAACAATACGAGGATTTTTTGGCCTTAGAACACCAGCTAATGAGCCTCCGCACATCAACAGGCATGCCCTATCGACTGCTGCGCCTGCCCATGCCCGACGCCATTTACGACGAGGGCGAACGTCTGCCTGCCACCTATGCCAACTTCCTCATCATCAACGGAGCCGTTATTTGCCCCACTTACGCACAACCCGAAAAGGACAAACAGGCGCTGCAAACCATCGCCCAAGCCTACCCAGACCGCGAAACCATAGGCATAGACGCATGCACCGTTATCAAACAACACGGGTCGTTGCACTGCCTTACCATGCAATTTCCGCAAGGCGTTATTGCCAATAACCCATAAAACCACGACAAAGAAAAGATGCTTAGAACAGGAATAATACAACAACACAACACAGCCGACATACAAGACAACATGAACCGCTTGGCCAACGGCATTGCCCAGCTGGCCAAGGAGGGCGCACAACTCATCGTTCTGCAAGAACTGCACAACTCGTTGTACTTCTGCCAAGAAGAACAAGTAGACGTGTTCGACCTAGCCGAGCCCATTCCTGGTCCGTCAACGCAGTTTTTTGGCCAATTGGCCAAGGAACATGGCGTAGTGATTGTTACCTCGCTGTTCGAGAAAAGAGCACCAGGGCTTTACCATAACACGGCTGTGGTGATGGAAAAAGACGGCAGTGTGGCAGGCATTTATCGTAAGATGCACATCCCCGACGACCCTGCTTACTACGAGAAGTTTTACTTTACGCCGGGCGACTTGGGTTTTGAACCCATCAACACAAGCGTTGGCCGATTGGGCGTGCTGGTTTGTTGGGACCAATGGTATCCCGAAGCAGCCCGACTGATGGCCATGCGCGGATCCGACTTGCTTATCTATCCCACCGCCATTGGCTATGCTGCCAGCGACGATGAGGCCGAACAGCAACGCCAACGCGAGGCTTGGACAACCATACAGCGCGCACACGCCGTGGCCAACGGCCTGCCTGTGGTGGCAGTTAACCGCGTTGGCTTTGAGCCAGACCCTTCGCAACAAACGCCAGGCATCAACTTTTGGGGCAGTTCGTTCGTGGCTGGTCCGCAAGGCGAACTGCTTTTCCGTGCCAACGACACCGAAGAACAGCGCGCCATTGTAGAAGTGGACTTGGCTCACAGCGAGCAAGTGCGCCGTTGGTGGCCATTTTTCCGCGATCGCCGCATAGACGAATATGGCGGCCTTACGCAGCGTTTCTTGCAGCCATAGCAGCCTGCATTGCAGCTGTTTCTGTCTTTTAGGCTTGTTGGTTTGCCTCTTTAAGGCTCTCATTAGCCTGTTTCTTCTAGGCCGTTAGTTTGCTTCTTCTAGGGCGTTAGTCTGCCTCTTGCGACTTATTGGCGGCAAGCAGCGAGCCGAAAAAGCCCAGCAAAACCTCCACGCTCTTTTTGTCGGGTATGGCTATCTTGATGTGTGTTGCTCCCGTTTCGGGGTCTTCTTCCACCAGTTCTTCCACCAGCTGCCTTGTTGCCTCTGGCGATTTAAGCGTGTCTGCAAGCCCTTGGAAGAACGTACGCCCTGCATGTACCAGCTCTTTGGGCGTGGATGGGTTTACCCTGTGGCTGCCATGGGCATGAGTGGGCGTGACATTGGCGTTTCGTTTTGCCGCATTCTTGGGTGTGTCTGCGTGTCCGAAGTCCTTGTTCTCGGCCGTTTCGCCTCCGTGCTCAACAACATTGTCCTCATACTCGGCAGCATCGTCTTCTGTTTCATCATCAGTTAATGTGCCAAAATCAAAATTAGCGACTGCCGTTGTGCTATCGTACTCGCCTTGCGGTGTTTTGCTTTCCCTTGCACGTTCTGCATTGGTATCTCCGCCCTCGTTGTTGGCTATGGTGTGCGCGCTTACTTCGCTTTCTTCATTATTGCGCGTTTCTTCTTCATTTTCGGCCAAATCGTCATCGTCAAACACTTCCATTTCGTTTGTTTCGGGGGTGTTGTCTTCCATCGGTTCATTGCCCACAACCAGCTCTTGCTCGTCGTTGTCAATGGGGCTTTCGCCAGTGTGGGTGTCTGCCGAGCTGCCCATCGTTTTGTTTAGTTCGGCCATCATCTCGTCAAACTTGCCTTGTTGGGCAAAGATGGTGTCCTCTCCGCCATCCAAAACCCCTTCGAAGAGAGAGGATTTGAACTTTAATTTATCCAGCATGTCTTCTTCGAACGTGCCTGCCGACACGAGGTTTATCACCTGTATGTTTCGTTTCTGCCCCAGACGGTAAACACGTGCGATGCGTTGTTCAAGCACGGCAGGGTTCCAAGGCAGGTCTACGTTCACCACGATGGAGGCTGCTTGCAGGTTCAGTCCAGTGCTTCCCGCGTCGGTAGAGAGGAAAACGCGGCAGTGGGGTTCGTCCATAAAGTTGTTTACAAGGTCTTTACGCCGTATCGAGGGGATGCCGCCATGCAGATATTCAAAGCCGATGCCTTCCTTTTCCAATTCTTTAGCCACCAGTCTTGTCATTCGTTCCCACTGGCTAAACACCACCAATTTCTCATCGCCGCTTTCTATAACATTGCGCACGATGTTTATCACCTCGGTTACTTTTGTGTCGAACCGCGTTTTTTGGTCTAATATGTAGGTGCTGTCGCACAGCATACGCATCTGCGAGAGGTGTTTCATCAGCCTATTGCGGTCTGTTTCAGACAAGAAGTGCATGGTCTGCCATTTCTTCAACAGCACCGACACATGCCAGCGCGCCTCATCGTGTTGCACCATCTGTTGCTTAGTCATGGGTACGAACAAAAGTTTGTCTTGTCTTTCGGGCATTTGCAAGTTTACGTCGCGTTTGCGCCTCCGTATCAAGAAACGTTTGATGCGCTCACCCAATTCGTTTAGGTTACGATAGCCCGCGGTTGCGCCTCTCTCATCGAGCATAATGTACCGGTCTTTGAACTTATAATAAGGGCTAAGTGCGAATTGGTCTACCAGTTCGGACACCGAATAGAGTTCTTCCAAGCGGTTTTCCAAAGGCGTACCCGATAGCACCACGGCATATAGGGCGTTCACTTTGCGGGCCGCTTTGGCGATGTGCGTATTCCAATTCTTAAGTCGTTGCACCTCGTCTATCACCAACATGTCTACCTCTATGCTTTTGAGAAGTTTCAGATCGTTGCTTAATGCGTTGTATGATATGATGCGATAGGGCTCTTGACCTTCATATTGTTTGCATCTGGCCAACAAGTCGCCCTCTATAACGTGCACTGTTTCGCCTGTAAATCGTTCTATTTCGCGTTTCCATTGGTATTTCAGCGATGTGGGGCACACGATGAGCACATTTCCCACCAGTGCCTTGCGCCTTAACATCTGCGCTGTGGCGATGGCTTGAATGGTTTTGCCCAGTCCCATCTCGTCGGCGATGATGGATTTGCCAGCCTTTAAGGCAAACTTTATGCCCTCAACCTGATAAGGATAGAGGCGGGTGTGCAGCAGAGAGTTGAAATCTTCCTGCTCCAAAGCGTCAACCCATGCCGCCCTTTCAATGTTTTCTCGGCGTTCAACAACATATTGCAGCGCATCGGGGTAACATCTAAACCCGGCATCGAGTTCTCGGGCCTTGGCCAAGAACTCATGGAAATGGGCATAAGCTGCTGGTTTCAACGCTAAGTGTTCGTCAAAGTAATCGTTCGCCAACATCTTAAACGCCTCGCTGTTGTCGCAGCCGATGCGTATCCGCACTTGGCGGCCTTGCCTGTAATCGATGTAAACGGAGGAATAGGGCGGCAGCTCCCTGTGTACTTTTCGTCGCCCGCCAAACGTGAGTTTCAATGCTTCTATGTGCTTGCATGTGCCAAGTTGAGACGTGCGGAAATCAAAACACGAGCAATAATTCCACTGGCTGTTTGCCCCGCGATACACAACTTTATACTGTTGTTCGGTTTTGGGATTGGTCACCATGTACTCTCCGGGCTGCAGCTTGTCGTCTATGGTAGCAACAAGCAGCCGCTCTTCTCTGGCCACTTGCCTTCTTAATGCCACCTGCCAGTCTTCCAAGTTCATACCTTTGGGCATCACTTGGTGGGATATTCTTTTCCTTATCTTTTGTTTACCCTTCTTTTTCTTCTTTCCCTTGTTGATGTTTTCGCTCATTATCAGTTAAACTTTGCTCGTTTTTGAAGAAGTTATCTTGGCTTTATCACTTCAATGTGCACAATGTGGGGCTTTGTGCCAGATGGCCAAAGCAAATTGGCAAGGCCAAACAACGTCCCCTCTTTTGGAGTATAAAGCACGTAACAAAGGTACAATAATATTTGATAATCTGACTGCTTTGTGGCCGTAAAGTTTAGGTATGCATCAGAAGTGCATGACTTGAAGACGCTCTTTGCTAGTTGTTTTCAGCTCGAATGGTTGTGTACGTGATACCTCCGATATCGAAACACAAACAACAAATCGGGGTTATAGCCGTTGTTATGCCTGTTTGTGATTGGGAGATTTCACCGCACATCCTTCACTAACCGCCCCACAAGGTCGATAACTACCTTTATTTTACAATACTGAGAAGACTCTATTTTACGAATCCTATATGGAAAATAACGCGCAGCACATTGGGAAAGATGGGCTTACAAGTTTGTCGATGTAAAATAAATTCACGTGAAACATCGCCATAAATTCACATTTTTAAGCCTTTTACCTTTCGAAATCTCTACAACTGGTGGCCAGAGAGAGAGGCTTTACCTAGGTGTGCAACCTGCTCCTTTTGCCTACAACCTGCCGTGATGGCTTGCCCAAAGCCGAACATAAGGCGGAAGGAGTGGCAACGATAAATGTTAAGGCATGCCCAGTTTTTTCGCACTAGCCCACATGGTTGATGGCGTAGGGGTAGCAAATGGTTTTCTCAATCACCCTCCTGTGGCATGTTATAGTCAAAAGTAAATGGATTTGGGAAATAGAATTTGCAGAACGAAGGAGAGTTCAGGCGAGCTGTGATGAGCTTTCTTGAAAACATCGCGGAATACAAGGACGCGGTGGATTTACTTCTAACCATCAATTCCCGATTGGTTGATTCCAAAAACATTTCTTTTTGACTATAACCCTTCCACTTACACCAGGGAAATGCAAAAACGGGATGCTTTATCACAAAGCATCCCGTTGTCATTAACAACTCTCTTTTCTTTCTTTGTTTCCTGAATAATCTTTACTTTCTAATGCTATACCTGATTTGAGATTCAATCCTTATTCAATCTTTTGCCTATGTTATGGGATGTTGTTGGAGAACAAACCGACATCTAGTCGACTACTAAACATTCCACGCATCCCCTTAACATACTGGGCCTATGGCAAAGCCCGCCTAATACCTAATTGTTTTTATCTTCGTCCCCCGAAGTGTACACCACCAGAGTTGGTGTTCGAGGAGTTTGTATTGTTATGTTGTGGCGTATATGTTGTGCCGCCATTGCTTGCTCCGCCAAACGAACGTCCCGATGTTGAAGGGGTAGACCCACCTTGCGAACGTGTGGAATTAAACTGTGTTACGCTTTGTTGCGTGTTGCTGAAAGACGAACCACCTGTGTTTCCACCGAACGAACGTCCCGATGTTGAAGGCTGTGAGCCTTGCGAACGGCTAGGGCTGAACTTGCTGTTGGGCACTTCGGGCGAGCCACTTGCATCAGAGCCGCTGAAATAACGTGCGCCCCCAAAGTTTCCGCTGCCAAAGTTGTCGTCGTAATCGCGGTTTATGCGTGCCGTACTCCGCGTGCTGCTTTGACGCTCGTAACCATCATTCCAACTTTCGCCATAACCAAAATCGCGCCCCGAACCATAGCGGCTACCGCCCGAACGCCTGGACTGGCTAGGATAATTGTAATTGTACGTGCCATAGTCGCGACCAGAGTAAGATCTTTGCGGTGCGTCGTAGCCATAGCCGTAATTGTCGTAGCTGTTATCGGTAAAGCCGCCAAACCTAAATCCGCGTCCATAGTCGCCACGTTGGAAACCATCGCGCATGCCATAGCTGCGCCCTCCACCGAATTGCCTTCCGCTGTACCTGCTGCTCCCATTATACCAACCACTGTTACCGCGGTAAGTGTTGTAAAATACGGGGCGACCGAAGTAATAATAGTCGCGATAGGGATAGCGAGCGTATATGCGGAACCGCCAATAACCTGTGTCGTAGTAAAGAGGACGGTAGAAGTAATTGGCCTGGCAGTATGCCCTGTATTGCCAATCGTATAGTATATAACCCAAGTCTTGGTTGCGCCTGCGCCAATAGATGCCGTAGAGGTCGTCGTAATGGTCGATGCTAAGCAAGTAATCGAGGTTTATTTCGTAAGCAGCCTCATACTGGTCGTCGGTGAGGTTCAGCTCGTACGCCATCTTATCGGTGAGGAAGAGGGCCTGTTGCCGCGCTTGTTCGAAACTCATCGCCTTAGCCTGATAAGCAAAAGCCAGCAGAGTAAGCAGGGTTATTAATAGCTTCTTCATAATCGTTCTTTTTAAAGATGTTTATAACTCGATTCTAATTTTTTGGAGGCCAGCTCGGTTTTGGTTCTCTGTCTCTCTCTTTGTCTTTGTGGGGTAGCCTATGGCCGCCTCTTTGGGGATTGCCTTTTGGCCTTTGTTCCCTTTTTACATTTGCAAAGTTAGCCCAATTATAAGCCCTGCCAAAAGGTTTTTCCCTAAACACGAAAGGAAATCCCCTACTCCAAAGGAATAGTGAGTTAGTTTATGAGGCGGTGAGGTGGTAAGTTTGTGAGTTGGTAAGTTTATGAGTTGGTATGTTAGTGGATTAGTTTAAGAGTTGGTAAGTTTATTGTCTTATAAACTCATTAACTTATAAACTCATTGACTTATAAACTCACAAACTCACAAACTCATAAGCTTAGGCGCAATGAATAATCTTTTAAATGACCATTATTGTTGAAGTCGTCTTGACATTTAAGATTTCTATACTGTGCCGTTTCCCACTCGCGTGTGTTTACTGCAAATTCGTTTTGTCTAGTTTTTAGCAAGAAATTTAACTTTATGAGTGCCCTTTTCGTCCACCAATCGCTCACCTTATCGCAAAAAATCGATTCTCGCGAAGGTTTGTTTTGATGCAAAAAGGGGTTGCATGTGAATGTTGGCAAAATGAATTTT
>ERZ772971.2501-NODE-2501-length-10084-cov-3.950244_pt1 | contig 10084 bp, 9 predicted proteins | sample MGYA00511943_ERZ772971 | MGnify/ENA primary metagenome ERZ772971 (study PRJEB29015, sample SAMEA2737929) | human oral metagenome | biome: human oral; feature: human-associated habitat; material: dental | place: China | collected 2144 ... | reverse complement strand
ACGAGGTCGAGCGACCGAGTGCGCATGTAAGCCGGCATGTCGAAAGAATCCAAGAGCTGCCTGATCGGAGCATGTGAACTGTGCTCCGTATCTTGCTGAGAGTCTGGCTTACTCGCTTGCTGCTCGGGCGGATCGGCGGGTGTTTGCTCCGGTGTGACAGCACCGCCATTGGGATATGCGGCGTCGAGCAGGAGACTGAGGCGCTGGCGATCATTCGGACTCAGCGCCAGCACCTCGCTGAGAAGATCCTGTAAAGATGTTTCAGGTGCCGCGGGCAGCAGTCCTCGTTCTAGGTCCGCGTAGTAATCAGTGGCGACTCCCAGTAATCGAGCGATCTCATCGCGGCGGAGCCCGGGCACGCGACGCGGCAGGCCTTTGGCGGGCAGGCCCCGAGGCTCTTCCGGGCCCGACGGTGGACGCAGGCCCTTACTACGGGACCGAGGTCAGGCCCTGCGAGCAGCCTCGGCGTTCTTGCCGGTGGCCTCGGCGGCGATCGCCTGGGCCTCCTGGAAGCCGTCGGTCTCGTCGTCCTCGCGTCCGGGGGTGCGGAAGCCGAACTTCGTGATGAGGAAGCGGAAGAGGAAGTAGTAGACGGCCGCGTAGGCCAGGCCGATGACGATGAGCATGATCGGACCCTGGATGAAGCCACCCGACAGGTCAGAGGACTTGCCCATGTTGATGAGGTAGTCGAACAGGCCCGCGGAGAAGGTGAAGCCCGTCTTGATGCCCAGGGCGTTGACGATGACGAGCGCGAGACCGGTGAGGACCGCGTGGATCGCGTACAGCGGGAAGGCGACGTAGGCGAAGGCGTACTCGAGGGGCTCGGTGACACCGGTGAGGAAGGCGGTCAGGGCCACGGAGACCATGAGCGCGCCGGTGGCCTTGCGCTTAGCGGGCTTGGCGGTGTGCCACATGGCCAGGGCGGCGGCAGGCAGGGCGAACATCATGATCGGGAAGAAGCCGGTCATGAAGCTGCCGGACCAGGCGTTGGTGCCGTCAACGCCCTGGAAGAAGCAGTTGAGGTCGCCGTGGACGGTCTCGCCCGCGGCGTTGGTGCACGTGCCCAGCTGGAACCAGGGCAGGGAGTTCCACAGGTGGTGCAGGCCGAAGGGGATGAGCAGGCGGTTGATGACACCGTAGACGAAGTACGCGATGGAGCCGCCGACCCCGCCGTGCGTGCCGGCCTCGATGAGCCAGCCACCGAGCTGCTCGTTGATGAGCCAGTTGAAGGCGGGGTAGATGGCGCCCAGCAGGACGCCCAGCACGACGGCCGCGCAGGAGGTGATGATCGGGACGAAGCGGCGTCCGCCGAAGAAGGCCAGCCAGTCCGGCAGCTTGACGCGGTAGTACTTCTCCCACAGCTTGGCGGCCACGACGCCGATGAGGATGCCGCCGAGCACGCCGTAGTTGATGGTGTTCTCCTCGGGGGTCTCGCCTCCGGCGCCCCAGTAGGGGGCGAGGGCCTTGAGCACGCCCTGTAGGACGAGGTAGCCGAAGAGGCCCGCGACCGCGGTGGAGCCGTCGGCCTTCTTGGCGAAGCCGATGGCGACACCGACGGCGAAGATGAGCGCCAGGTTCTCAAAGACGGCGCCACCGGCTGCGGCCATGACCTCGGCGACGGGCTTCATGAAGGTGAGGGTGGCGGCCAGGCCGCTGCCCTGTCCGTCGGTGCCGAGCATGTCGGCCTGGCCCAGGCGCAGCAGCAGACCTGCTGCGGGGAGTGTGGCGATGGGGAGCATGAGCGAGCGCCCCAGGCGCTGCGCCAGGGCGAACATGCCGCCCGCCTTCTTCTTCTCTGACACAAGGTCCTCCAGTTCCGGGAGCGCGCGGCGTCGGTGCCGCGCGGGGGGATGTCGCCCGGGGAGGGCGACTCTGGCCGGACGGGCACCAGATCACTCGTCTGGACCAGCGGCATCAGCAAAGACCAGGCGGCCGGTCTTGTCAAGCCCCGACTGTCGTCGGCTCATCGGCGGGATCTCGCGGATCGAAGGAGGACGTCATAGGCGCGTCCCGGCGGCCCGCACGATCGGCTCTCGGCGGGCACAATGGTCACACCCACCATCCGTCCAGAAGGAGACCGCCGTGGACCACGCTTCCCGGGCAGGGGCACGTGATCGAGACGGAGCACGCGCCAAGTACGTCGTCGTGCGCGAGTACCTGCTCGCCCTCATCGCCGACGGGCTGTCCGCCGGGGACCCCCTGCCGTCCGAGCGCGAGCTGTGCGAGCACTTCGGCGTCTCCCGCATGACCGTGCGACAGGCGGTCGACACCCTGGTCTCCGACGGCGCGGTCGAGCGCCACCAGGGGCGCGGGACCTTCGTGGCGCCCGACAAGCTCGACCTCCAGGTGCGCCTGACCTCCTTCAGCGAGGAGATGCGCCGACGGGGAATGAGGCCCGGGTCGGTCTTCCTCGTCGCGCAGACCGTGCCGGCCACCCCCGCCGTCGCGACCCGCCTCGAACTGGCGCCGGAGGCGCCGGTGCACCACCTGCGTCGTCTGCTGACGGCCGACAGCGTGCCCATGGCGCTGGAGGAGACGTGGATCCCGGCGGGCCTCGTACCCGAGATGCTCAGCCGCGACCTGCCGACCTCGGTCTACGAGGCGCTCACCGAGGCGGGTGTCACGCCCGAGTGGGGTGAGGACGTCCTCGAGGCCCGCGCCGTCACCTCCGAGGAGGCGACGCTGCTGGGCGTGCCCGAGCGCGCCCCCGCGCTGGACATCGTGCGACGCACCTTCCACGAGCACACCGCGGTGAGCTACTCGCGCTCCCTCTACCGCGCGGACCGGTACACCCTGTGGGTCCCGATCTCCGCCCCGGGGCCGCGCCGACGCCGCCCCCAGGACCGTCCGGAGCGCACCTGAGAGCCGCGTCCCCGCCCGGCGGGGCCGCACGGCCGCGGCCTCGCCAAGGACGCGCCCACGCGCTACCATCTCGCTGGTATGGACCACCGCTCCGCCAGGCGAGGACGCCCCACGGGCTGGTCCAGCACTCCCCTCGGCCCCGTGCCACCAGACCCAAGGAGGATCGCCATGTCCCAGGCCCAGAGCATCGTCGACGCCCTCGGAGGCTTCGACAACATCATCGAGATCGAGCCCTGCATCACCCGTCTGCGCTGCGAGCTGGAGGACGGCTCCCTCGTCGACCAGGAGGCCCTCAAGGCCGCAGGCGCCCACGGGGTCCTCCTGCAGGGAGACGCCGTGCAGGTCATCGTCGGCCCCAACGCCGACACCATCGCGGAGGACATCGAGGACCTTCGATGAGCCTGGACGTCGCCGCCCCGCTGGCCGGCACGGCCGTGGTGCTCACCGAGGTCCCCGACCCGGTGTTCTCCCGGCAGCTCGTCGGGCCGGGCACCGCCCTCGACCCCGACCGGGCCGACGGCGCCGACGTCACCGCCGTCGCCCCCGTTGACGGCACCATCGCCAAGGCGCACCCGCACGCCTTCATCGTCGCCACCGAGGCCGGGCCCGCAGTGCTCGTCCACCTCGGGCTCGACACCGTCGGCCTCGCGGGCAAGGGCTTCACCCTCCACGTCCAGGAGGGCGACACCGTCACAGCCGGCGACCCGGTGGTCACCTGGAACCCGGCCGGCATCGAGGCGGCAGGACTGAGCCCCCTCGTTCCCGTCGTCGTCCTCGACGGCCAGGAGTCAGACCTGTCCGGCGTCGAGGCGGGGACCCACCTCGACGCCGGGGACGTTCTGCTCACCTGGTGCTGAGCCTTGCGCGGGCCCCACCGGGTCCGCGCAAGGCCTCAGTGCCGCTCCATCGCCTCGCGCACGACGGCGAGCAGGCTCGACAGACGCGCGTTGCCGGGCAGGTCCTCGACGAGGACGACGTCGCCCGCCCCGTCAGCCAGGGGCTGCTTCCAGTTCGGGTACTCCTGGTCCGTGCCGGGCTGGTTCTGCGCCCGGCGCTCACCGACGCCGTCGACGAGCGCGACGCCCACGAGACGGGCCGGGGTGAGGGCCACGTAGCGGTACAGCGCCTCGACCACCTCCCTCTCGGAGGGGTCGGGGCCCAGCAGCTCGTGCTCGCGCAGCCGCGCGACCATGCGGTCACGCTCGATACGGGCCTCGGCACGCACCTGCTCGACAGGCTCGGTCAGCAGGCCGAGCCGCTCACGCAGGGCGACGTGCTCGTCCGCGAGGTAGCCCGCCGTCGGCGGCAGGTCGTGCGTGTTGACGGTCGCGAGCTGCATGGACCGGTAGGCCTCGGGGTACTTGGGCCAGCCGTCGTCCTGCTTCTCGAACCACAGGACGGCGGTGCCCAGCACCCCGCGGCTGGCCAGGTAGTCACGCACCCACGGCTCGACGGTGCCCAGGTCCTCGCCGATGACGACTGCGCCGGCGAGATGGGCCTCAAGCAGGAGGACACCGACCATCGCCTCGTGGTCGTAACGCACGTAGGCGCCCTGGTCCGCGCGCATCCCGTCGGGGATCCACCACAGACGGAACAGGCCGATGACGTGATCGACCCGCAGGGCACCGGCATGGCGCAGGACCGTGCGCGCCATCTCGCGCAGGGGACGGAAGGAGTCGGAGGCGAGCCGCACGGGGCTCCACGGCGGCTGGGACCAGTTCTGGCCCAGCTGGTTGTACATGTCCGGCGGCGCCCCGACACAGACCCCCGGGGCGAAGGCTCCGGGATCGCCCCACACGTCCGCGCCGTGCGGGTGGACGCCCACGGCCAGGTCGTCCATGATGCCCAGCGCCATGCCCGAGGCCTTGGCGACCGCCTGTGCCCGCTCCAGCTGCTCGTCGACCACCCACTGCAGCCACGCGTAGTAGGAGATGCGGTCGGTCAGGGTCCTGGCCTCGTTGGCCACGTGGGCGGACCCGGCGTCGCGCAGCCTCTCGGGCCACTGCTCCAGCGGCCCGTACTTCTCGGTCAGTGCGCACCACAGGGCGAAGCGCTCCAGGCCCTCGCCCTGCTCGGCACGGAAGCGCTCGAAGCTGCGCTGGCGCGCGTGCGAGCGACCCGCCGCGAAGATGACCTCCAGGGCCTCGCTCTTGGCCTTCCAGGCGGCGTCGCGGTCGATCGGCTCGGCGCTGAGGTTGGAGTCCTCCACCTCCTCCAGGGCCCACTGCACGAGCGAGCGGCGCGGGCCCGACAGACGAGAGACCTCAAGGATGTTCTCGGGACGGATGTAGACGGGGTTGACGAAGCGTCGCGTCACCGGCAGGTAGGGCGAGGCCGTCATCGCCCCCGAGGGCTCCGCTGCGTGCAGCGGGTTGATGAGCAGGAAGTCAGCGCCCTCGTCCCCCAGGAAGGAGACGATCTCCGCCAGGTCGTCGGCGTCGCCCACGCCCCACGAGGCCCGCGAGCGCACCGAGTACAGCTGGGCCATGACGCCCCAGCCCCGCTCCCCCATGGCCTCGGGAAAGTCGAGGTGGTCGGGGGTGACGGCCAGGGCGCAGCGCGTCTCGGTGCCCTCCTCGCCCACCACGGCCAGCAGCTCGTGCCAGCCCAGGGGCAGGTCGGTGGGCAGGACGAAGGTGGCCTGGCCGACGAGCGCGCCGTCGACGTAGCGCGGAGGGATCCAGTCCTCGGTCTGCGTCAGGGTCCTGCGCGAGCCGTCGGCCAGCAGGACGTCGACCCGCACCGGTGAGCCGTCCGGGACGTGCACGACCACGGGCGTGCCCACGCCCTGGCGCGCCACAACGGTGGGTGGCAGGACCTGGCGCCACGGCGCCAGCTCGGTCTCGAGCAGGGAACGCTCGACCTCCTCGTCGGTGGACGCGGGGACACCGAGGGCGGCGAGGACGGCGACGAGGGTGTCACGCGAGGGCGAGGCGGGACGTCCGCGGTAGTCCCAGTACTCGACGGAGACTCCGTTCGCCTGGGCTAGCTGGAGGAGTCGCTCTCCTGCAGGTACGGAGCCGGGATGGGGGTCGGTCATAGCGGGGCCTCTGAGGTCGGGCGCTGGGCGCGGGCGGGCGGGACGGGAAGCCGGGCGGGCGAGTGAGCCGTCACACGCCGACCGCAGCGGTGCGGGACGGGGACGGGTGCTCGCCTGTCCGCCTTGCCGCACGAGTCTCACACAGGTCTGCGCCGCTCCGGCACCATGTGCGGGCGCGGCGCAGTACACGTGGGCTCAACGGGCCCGTGAACAGCGCGGTGACGGGGGTTGCGGGTCAGTCGAGCTCGGCGATGGCTGTGGCCAGCTCGTCGGCGCTCGGGCCGACGACGACCTGGACGACACGTCCGGAGCGCACGACACCGAAGGCGCCGGTGGCGCGCAGCGCCTCCTCGTCCACCTTCTCCTGGTCGACGACCTCCACGCGCAGACGCGTGATACAGGGCTCCAGGTCCGTGATGTTCTCACGGCCACCCAGGCCCTTGACGATGTCAGCGGCTTTGCTCATGTCCGTATCCCTCCTGGTCGGTGCGTGTCGCGTGTCACTGTAACCCAGATCGCCTGTCGCGTCCCGCCTGGCTCACCCCGCCCGGAGCGGGTGCTCACGCCCGCCGTGTGTCCATCGTTGTTCACCCGACGGCGGAAACCCCACGACCGGGCACGCCTCGGTGCACAATGTGCTGTACCCGACTCCATCACCGCCGAGGAGCAGCCCATGACCACGTCCACAGAGTCCGCCTCCACCCCTCAGCCGCTGTCGGGCATCGGCGTGAGCCCGGGCCTCGTCGCCGGCCCCGTCGCCCGCATGGCCCCTGGAATCGCCGAGCCCCCGATCGAGACCCTCGACCAGGCCCGCGACCTGGACAAGGAGTGCGAGCGCATCGCCCAGGCCGCCCAGACGGTGAAGAAGGGCCTTGAGCTCTCCGCTGCCGAGGCCAAGGGCGAGGGCCGCACCCTGCTGGAGACCACGGCCCAGATGGCCGCGGACCCCACCCTCACCTCCTCCGCCCAGGCCATGGTCCGCGAGCGTCGCCTCGTGCCCGAGCGCGCCGTGTGGGAGGCCGCCGGCACCCTGTGCGCCATGCTCGAGTCGCTGGGCGGCTACATGGCCGAGCGCACCCGGGACGTGCAGGACGTGCGCGACCGTATCGTCGCCGTCCTCACCGACTCCCCCATGCCCGGCATCCCGCGCCTGCCCGAGCCCTTCGTGCTGGTCGCACGCGACCTCGCCCCGGCCGACACCGCCCTGCTCGACCCGGAGAAGGTCGTCGCCTTCATCACCTCCGAGGGCGGCCCCACCTCCCACACGGCGATCCTCGCGCGAGCCCTGGGCATTCCCGCGATCGTGGGCACCGGCGAGGCCGTCGCCGACGCCCTGGCCGACGGCGACATCGTCCTCGTCGACGGCACCAAGGGCACCATCACCCTCGACCCGAGCGAGGACGCCCTGCGCCACGCCCGCGAGCTGGCCCAGCGCGTGCGCGTCTTCAACGGCGACGGCGCCACCAAGGACGGTCACGAGGTCCAGCTGCTCGCCAACGTCGGTGACGGTGCCGCCGCCCGCTCGGCCGCCGAGGCCAACGCCATGGGCGTCGGCCTGTTCCGCACCGAGTTCTGCTTCCTCGACCAGCCGACCGAGCCCACCGTCGAGCAGCAGGTCGAGGCCTACACGCAGGTGCTCGCCGCCTTCCCCGGCAAGAAGGTGGTTGTGCGCACCCTCGACGCGGGCGCCGACAAGCCGCTGCCCTTCCTCACCGACGCGACCGAGGAGAACCCCGCGCTGGGCGTGCGCGCCTACCGCACCACCCGCCGGGACCCCGACGTCCTCGACCACCAGCTCGAGGCCCTGGCCCGCGCGGAGGCCGCCACCGAGGCCAAGGTGTGGGTCATGGCCCCGATGATCTCCACCGTCGAGGAGGCCCAGGCCTTCACCGAGAAGGCACGGTCCTACGGGCTGAGCACCGCCGGCATGATGATCGAGGTCCCCTCCGCGGCCCTCATGGCCGACGCCATGTTCGAGCACGCGGACTTCGCATCTATCGGCACCAACGACCTCACCCAGTACGTCATGGCGGCCGACCGTCTGCTGTCGACGCTGGCAGACCTGTCGACCGCCTGGCAGCCGGCCGTCCTCAGGCTCATCAAGACCGCCTGCGACGGGGCCGCGCCCCACGGCCGCCCGGTGGGCGTGTGCGGTGAGGCCGCGGCGGACCCGGCCCTCGCCGTCGTCCTCGTGGGCCTGGGGGTCGCGAGCCTGTCCATGACCGCGCGGGCCCTGCCCGACGTCGACGCCGTCCTCAAGTCCGTCACCCTGGAGGACTGCCGGCGCATCGCCGCCCTCGCCATCGCCGCGCCGACCTCAGAGGCCGCGCGCACCGCGGTGCGCGCCGAGCTGCCGGTCCTCGAGGACCTCGGTCTGTGACCCGTCCGTACCCCGTCCCCGCCGCGAGCGACGAGCCGCTGGGCTCCGTCACACGCGTGCTCCGCCTCGAGGCGGGCGACGGGGCGGACGTCTTCACCGGCGGGTCCCTGCCCCAGTTGTCGGGGCGTGTCTACGGAGGCCAGGTGGTCGCCCAGGGGCTGCTCGCCGCCGCAGCGACCCTCGTCGACGACGGCGACGGGCCGCGCCTGCCGCACTCGGTGCACGCCTACTTCATGCGCGGAGGCCGACCGGACGCTCCGATCCGCTTCGGCGTCGAGCGCATGCACGACGGACGTTCCTTCTCCCAGCGGCGCACCACCGCCACCCAGGAGGGATCGACCATCCTCACGATGGTCTCCTCCTTCCAGGAGACGCAGGAGGGCGCCCAGGTCCAGCTGCCCGCCCCGCAGGTGCCGCCTCCCGAGGAGCTGACGAGCGCGCTGGAGATCTACCGGACCATCGACCACCCGGTGGCACGGTTCCTCGGGCGCACCGCCGCCTTCGACCTTCGGCACGTCGAGGGCAACATCTACCTGCGCCCAGGAGCGAGCACCGAGGGACGCCAGCACCTGTGGGCCAGGGCCCGGGGGCGGGTGCCCGAGGAGGCGACGCAGGTCGTGCACCGGGCCCTGCTGGCCTACATGTGCGACCAGATCATGCTTGAGCCGGCGCTGCGCAGCCAGGGCCTGTGCTGGCGCAGCGAGGGGATGAGCCTGGCGACGCTCGACCACGCCCAGTGGTTCCACCGCAACGTCGACGTCAGCGACTGGCTGCTCTTCGTGCAGGACTCCCCCACCTCACAGGGCGGGCGCTCCATGGCGCGCGCCGAGGTCTTCAGCGCCTCGGGCGAGCTCGTGTCGACCATCGCCCAGGAGGGCATGGTGCGCATGCCCACCGCCTCCCACCGCGGAGAGGGCCGGTGGGCCGTGCGCGCCGCCGAGGGCGAGGACGGCTCGCCGCTACCCGAGCCGCAGCCCTGAGGGCGGTGCCCGCCCCGAGCCCGGACGGGCGCCGCCGTCGGTGCCCCAGGGGCGCCTGCACGCCCTCACGCGCCCCGACCCGCGCGGGCACCGCCGTCGTCACCGGGAGTGCGACCGTCCCGGGGACCGGCCCCCGGGGTGAGGTGGCCAACCACCCGGGCGGGCACCGCCGTCGCCCGTCTCCCGTAGGCTGTGGCCTGGACACCAACACCCCCACGAAAGGCGCAGTGAACCTGTGGCTGAGTACATCTACTCGATGATCAAGGCGCGCAAGGCGCACGGTGACAAGGTCATCCTCGACGACGTCACCATGTCCTTCTTCCCGGGCGCCAAGATCGGCATGGTCGGCCCCAACGGCGCCGGCAAGTCCTCCATCCTCAAGATCATGGCGGGCATCGACCAGCCCTCCAACGGCGAGGCACGCCTGACCCCCGGTTACAGCGTCGGCATCCTCATGCAGGAGCCCGCGCTCAACGAGGACAAGACCGTCCTGGGCAACGTCGAGGAGGGCGTGGCCGAGATCAAGGGCAAGCTCGACCGCTTCAACGAGATCTCCGTGCAGATGGCGGACCCGGACGCCGACTTCGACGCCCTCATGGAGGAGATGGGCAAGCTCCAGACGGAGATCGACGCCGCCAACGCCTGGGACCTCGACTCCCAGCTTGAGCAGGCCATGGACGCCCTGCGCTGCCCGCCGCCCGACGCCGAGGTCAAGCACCTCTCCGGTGGTGAGCGCCGTCGCGTGGCCCTGTGCAAGCTCCTCCTGGAGGCCCCCGACCTGCTCCTGCTCGACGAGCCCACCAACCACCTCGACGCCGAGTC
>ERZ772971.2499-NODE-2499-length-10088-cov-15.287451_pt1 | contig 10088 bp, 10 predicted proteins | sample MGYA00511943_ERZ772971 | MGnify/ENA primary metagenome ERZ772971 (study PRJEB29015, sample SAMEA2737929) | human oral metagenome | biome: human oral; feature: human-associated habitat; material: dental | place: China | collected 2144 ... | reverse complement strand
TTTGCTTTATAAAAAATTTCAGACGACATTATAACAAGATAAGGTCGTCTGAAAGCAGGTGTAACCGGTTTCACTCAAACGCAGCCGCCTACCGCATCAAATACCCCAACAGCCCCGAACTGCCCACGCCGATCAACACGGTAACCAACATGGAAAACCTGCTTGCGACAAGTACGGTCAGCGCAATGGCAATCAACTCGTGCGGCTTGTTGGACACGAAATAAGGCGCGATGACGGAAATCAACACGCAACCCGGCGCGGCTTCCATCACGATTTGCGCGCGACGGCTTAAGGTACGGTTGCGCAAGGCGAAAAAACCGATAAGGCGGGTGGAATACGTTACCGCCAGCATACTGGCAAACAGCAGGAACGACTGCCAAGAGAGCAAATCCTTCATTCCTTCTCTCCCCAAAGATAGGCGGCAAGCAGGCCGGAAATCGCGCCCATCGGCACATACCAATGCCCGTCCACCGACAAATAAGTACCGCCCGCCACAATCAGGCTGACAAACCACGGGCGTGCCGCCTTAAAGCTTTTCCACATACCGCGCAGCAGCACCAAAAATACGGCGGGAAACGCCATGCCGAAACCCCATGCAGCGACATCACCGAACATCGGCCCGACCGCCGCGCCAAACGCCGCAAAGCCGATCCAAGTGGTATAAAGGATAAAGCACACGCCCGCGTAATAAGGCATATTGAACGCCGGCAGCCCCATCGCCTTGCGCTTTTGGATTTCCGCAAACGCCAGCGCCCAACTTTCGTCGCACATAAAAAACAGCGCGGGCATGGCTTTTTTCAGCGGCATATCCCGCATATAAGGCGCGATTGCCGCCCCCATCAAAATATGACGCGAATTAATCATGAAGGTAACGGTAGCTATAATCAGTATCGGCAGCGGGTTTGTCCAAAGGTTGACCGCCGCAAATTCCGAGCCGCCGGCAAAGTTCATGCCCGTCATCAGCAGCATTTCCAGCCAACTCATCCCTTTCTGCCCGCCTTGTACGCCGAGTATCAGCGCCCACGGCAAAAGCCCGATAAGCATGGGCGAACATTCTTTGATGCCGCGTAAAAATTCGGATTGCGGGGAATTTGGGTGTGTCATTTTGTTGAGAAATTTAAATAGAGTGTGAAGATGAAAAATGAGGGAAGGTATTATAAGTGAAATCGTCAACAATCAGGAGGGCAAGACAAAATCGCAAACAAGGAAACGCCGTATTGATTTCAGATTCATTTACGGGAACACCCAAAATACAGCTTGAAATGAAAACAGCCGGATTCTGCAATATGACAGAATCCGGCTGATACAAACCGAATGAACAGGTTTTCAAGAATATCCGAAGTTGGTTGGGCGATTCACATTTTCAGACGACCTTCAATCATCTTTCCATTATGTGAACCCCTGCCCTGATTATAAAGCTTTCAGGCGGGCAATCCGGTTTTCCAAAGAGGGGTGGGTGCTGAGCAAAGAATCTTTGGCATCGCTGGCGATACCCATCGCATTCATTTGCTGCGGCAAATCGCTCGGGTTGCCTTTCAAGCGTTGCAGCGCGGCAATCATTTTATGCGCACCAACCAACTTGGCGGCACCCGCATCCGCACGGTATTCGCGCTGACGGCTGAACCACATCACGATGATGCTTGCCAAAAAGCCGAACACGACCTGCAATACCATGCTGACTAAAAAATATGTGCCTTGCGAAGTGCTGCCGTCGTTGTTGCGTGCAATCATGCCGGAAACGATGCGGGCAAGGAAAACCACAAACGTATTGACCACGCCCTGTATCAAGGTCAGCGTAACCATATCGCCGTTGCCGACGTGCGCCATTTCGTGCGCCAAAACGGCCTCGACTTCGTCCCGCGTCATGCGCTCGAGCAAACCCGTACTCACCGCAATCAGCGAACTGTTGCGCGTGGCACCGGTTGCAAAGGCATTGGGTTCGGGGGAATGGTAGATCGCCACTTCCGGCGTTTTCAGGCTCCACTGCCTCGCCTGTGCTTCCACAGTCGCCAACAACCACGCTTCCACTTGATTGCGCGGCTGTACGATGACTTCCGCACCGACAGAGTTTTTCGCGATGGATTTGGACATCAATAATGAAATGATCGAACCGGCAAAGCCGACGACGGCCGAGTACACCAGCAGGCTGCCGACCTGATCCGTACTGTGTATGCCAAGTACGGCCAAAACAACGCGGATGACGACCAAAACGGCAATATTGGTTGCGAGAAACAAGAAGATTCGTTTCACCGGGGAGATTCCTTTTTTGGGTATGGTGGGTTTATGTTTTTGATTGATATAAAAGAACAACAAAATGAAACAACATCAAAATATTGAAGTTTACTTTGCACGCTACGCTTTATATCGAAACCGGTTGGAATTCAAATTATCGGTTTACCCTAAAATTCTCGAGCGAATTCACAATCAGGCTGTAAGACTTATACCGCATTACTGCTAATGCTGCGGTATTTTCTCAAAAAGAGGCGGATTCTAAAATGCCGTACTTGGAAAAGGTATGCAAAACCAAAGTATCATTTTGACTAAACAGGAGATTTAGCGTTAACAAAATGCCATTTTCCCCTCAAAAACGTATTGATTACCCGTCCGAATATACCTAATAAAGACCGTTACTCCTCTTTTGATTGCCACCCCACCCCGAAATCTGATAAATAACGAATATAACATTTACATTAAATCCGTGCGCAAATCATGAAACGCAAAACCTCCCTCAATCTCGTTCTTGCCAGCATTGCGGTTGCCATTGCCTTGATTACGGCTGTGGCTTTTTGGTTTTATCACAGCCCTTACGGTCCGACCATCCCACTTATCCGTACCGGCTCTTCACAATCCATTACCCAACCCGACCGACCATCCCCGAAAATCGTCCAATCTGCGCGCAACCAAATTGGCAAGACCCTGCGTTATGACTCTGCCTATACCAAACTCAAATATCCGATGGGTGATGTGCCGATGAAAAAAGGCGTATGTACCGACGTCATCATCCGCGCCCTGCGCGACCAAAATATGGATTTGCAAGAACTTGTCCATCAAGACATGAGCCGGAACTTCTCCGCCTATCCCAACCGCTGGGGCTTGAAACAACCCGATGCCAACATCGACCACCGCCGAGTGCCCAACCTCATGACTTATTTCACACGCCAAGGCTGGGCGGTACAGGATACGAATTATCAGGCAGGCGACATTGTGACTTGGGAGCTTAAAGGCAACCGCCCCCACATCGGCATCGTCTCCGACCGCAAAATCGGAGACAGACCCTTGATTATCCACAATATCGGTTTAGGAACCCGCGAAGACGACATCCTCTACCGCTATACCATTACCGGACATTTCAGGCTTCCCGTTCAGTAAATTTTCCATCGTGTTATAGTGAATTAAATTTAAATCAGGACAAGGCGACGAAGCCGCAGACAGTACAGATAGTACGGAACCGATTCACTTGGTGCTTCAGCACCTTAGAGAATCGTTCTCTTTGAGCTAAGGCAAGGCAACGCCGTACTGGTTTAAAGTTAATCCACTATACAAACAACCATCCCAAAAGGTCGTCTGAAATTTGACAAGGCATCCTGACAAGCGTACGGATGCCTGAATATTCTGACACAGGCAGGAGGCGGCTGATCAATACGTTTGATAACCAAACCGGTAAGTCAGCCCCACCATAGCCCTTTCACAACGTTTTTACTATAATCCCCTATTTCCTCCCCTGCCCCGTGCATCATGCCCAAAGCCACTTTCTACACCCACGCCGCCGACCCCGCCGCCTTCGCCTGCCGCCTGATTGCGCGCGCCATACGCGACGGCGGGCAGATATTGGTCTGGTCGGATTCCGATGAAACCATCCGCCGCCTCGACCGCGACCTTTGGCAACAAATTCCCGAAAGCTTCATTCCGCATGAAATTTGGCAACCCGACCAACCCATGTCGTCTGAAACACCCGTATGGCTCGCGTTCGGCGATACTTTACCCGCCGTCCCTGAAAACGCCACCGTCCTCAATCTCTCGCCCGACTTTTGGAACGAAGCCCCCGTCATCCCCGCCCGCGTGCTTGAAATTGTAGGCAGCAGCTTGGAAGAGCTCGCCGACGCCCGCGAACGCTTCAGCGCATACAGAAAAAACGGCTTTACCATCGAACACCACGATATGACGGGCAAAGCCTAAAATCGAAGGTCGCCTGAAAACGGCTTTACACGATAAGCCGAAAATTTAAACAGCCTTGATTCCTTTTGATTCAAACTGGGCTATAATCCCGACTTTCTTTTACTGACCCCTTTTAAAAGACGAAAACATCATGAACAAAACTTTCAAATTCAGCGCATTGGCAATCGCCGCCGCATTGGCACTGACCGCCTGCGACAAAAAAGACGCCAATACACCTGCTTCAGCCTCTGCGCCCGCATCGGCATCCGCAGCTTCCGGCGCATCTGCCGCAAAAGACGCATCCTCTATCGGCACACCGGTCCAACAAGCCAGCTACGCAATGGGTATGGACATCGGCAGCTCCCTGAAACAAATGAAAGATCAGGGCGCGGAAATCGACATGAAAGTCTTTATCGAAGCCTTACAAGCCTCTTATGACGGCAAAGAAAGCAAAATGACTGAAGTCCAAGCACAAGAAGTCATGATGAAATTCCTGAAAGAACAACAAGTCAAAGCGGCGGAAAAACTTCAGGCTGACGCCAAAGCCAACCTGGAAAAAGGCGAAGCGTTCCTCAAAGAAAACGCCACTAAAGAAGGCGTGAAAACCACTGCTTCCGGCCTGCAATACAAAATCACCAAAGAAGGTGACGGCAAACAGCCTAAAAAAGACGACATCGTCGTTGTCGAATACGAAGGCCGCCTGATTGACGGTACCGTCTTCGACAGCAGCAAAGCCGGCGGTCCTGTCACCTTCCCCGTCAGCCAAGTCATCCCCGGCTGGGCCGAAGGCATCCAACTCTTGAAAGAAGGCAGCGAAGCCACCTTCTACATCCCGTCCAAACTCGCCTACCGCGACCAAGTCATGCCGGGCGGAAAAATCGGTCCGAATTCCACTTTGGTATTCGACGTGAAGCTGGTTAAAATCGGCAAACCCGAAGATTTCCAACCCGCTCCCGGTCAAGTTAACATTCAAAAAGTCCAATAAGCCTGCGCTTTAACCCGATGCCCGAACCGAATCCGTTTCGGGCATTTCTGTTCTGTATATTCGCAAAACATGGTTTACCCCGTTTCAGACGACCTCCTATCCCATCAAACCCCCAATAAACCCGCGCCATAACATTGCGATTTTGTTTTGCTATACAATAAAACCTACCAACCTCCTACAACCGACGCCATGAAAAACATCGTTATCCTCATCTCCGGCCGCGGCAGCAATATGCAGGCCATTGTCAATGCCGCCATTCCAAACGCCCGCATCGCCGCCGTCCTCAGCAACAGCGCAACCGCCGCCGGACTGGCTTGGGCAGCCGATCGCGGCATCGCCACCGACAGCCTCAACCACAAAGACTTCCCCAGCCGCCTTGCTTTCGACCAAGCCATGATGGAGAAAATCGATGCCTATCAACCTGATTTGGTCGTCCTCGCAGGCTTTATGCGCATCCTCACGCCCGAATTCTGCGCCCATTACTCAAACCGCCTGATCAACATCCACCCGTCCATCCTCCCCGCCTTCACCGGTCTGCACACCCACGAACGCGCCCTTGAAGCCGGCTGCCGCGTCGCAGGCTGCACCATCCACTTCGTAACCCCCGAGCTGGACTGCGGTCCGATTATCTCGCAAGGCATCGTCCCGATCCTCGACGGCGACACGCCCGACGACGTTGCCGCACGCGTCCTGACCGTCGAACACCGCCTTTTCCCGCAAGCCGTTGCCGATTTCGTTGCAGGTCGTCTGAAAATCGAAGGCAACCGCGTATTCAATTCAGAGCGCAACGCCGAAGGACAAACCTTACTCGCGTAATCCTGCCCAATGTGCAGCACCCTACAAGGAAACACCATGAGCCAAAACCGGTTGACCCTTTCGGATATCATTTCCGAATCCGACTACCGTAAACGCCAAAGCAAAGCCATCGATTTATTCAACCAAAGCCTCAAAAACAACCCCGAAACAACGCGGGCGGTATGCGATTTTGTTGTCGGAGACCCACTCAATAACCGCTCTTTTTCTCCCGGTTTCAAGCTGCACTGCCTAAACTGGCTGATCGACCATCACTTGGACCGCTGTGACGAAAGCTACGAGCAGCATCCTGAAGACGACGGCTTTCCCGAAGGCTTCGACGATTTAATCGATTGCCAGTGGAAATTCAAATGGATCATTCCCACGCTTGCCCGCGACCTCTTTCTCGACAAAAAGGAAATCGAGGAAGCGAACGAAACAATGCGTTACCACTATGAAAACATGCGGTTCAGTCTTTCATCATTTTATAAAACCCTGATGCTGCAAAACATCCTGACCAGAGACCACGCCGCCGCCAAAGAAAATTTCCAAAAATGGCAGCAAACCGCCGCAGATGAATTTTCCGACTGTCCCGCGTGCGAACAGTCCGAGCAGGTCAATTTCTACCATTTTATCGGGCAGTACCAAAAAGCCATCGATACCGCCCAGCCCATCTTAACGGGCGAAATGACCTGCGCCGAAGTGCCGCACCTTACCTACTACCCCGTCATCGACAGCATGATAAGGCTGGGCAAATACGAGGAGGCGGAACGCCTTTTGGACGAAGCCATAGACAAAATCAACGTCGAAGAAGACGAAGAGTTCGTCCGCCTGATCCCCCTCTTTTCCCAACTGGCGTACAAACTCGGACAGTCGCAACGTGCCCTCGATTTGATGAACCGGCACGGCGACACCATCATTCGACATGCCCCAAACGACAATATGCTCTATTTGGACTACCTCATCGCGCTTTCTCCTTTTGACGAAAAAGCGGCGCAACATGCCCGCGAGTTTGCCGCAGACTTCGACAAACGCAACGGCAACAGCTATTACCAAAGCCAGATAGAATTTATGTTCGGTTCGGGCAATCTCCAATAAACCCAAGCTCGTCTGAAATTCTTTCAGACGACCCAAAACAGGAGGAATGACACCATGAAAACACCCACCCTACTAATCGCCGCCGCCCTCTCCCTAAGCGTCGCAAACGCCTATGCCGCAGGACTGCCCCAATCAGCCACCCTGAAATACTCCGGCAGCTACGGCATACCCGCCACCATGACCTTCACACGCAGCGGCAACCAATACACCATCGTGTCCAGAATCAAAGTCCCGATGTACAGCATCCGCTTCGAATCCGGCGGCACCATCAGTGGCAACACCCTCCGTCCCAAATACTATAAAGACGTCCGCGGCGGCAAACTCTATGCCGAAGCCAAATTCAGCGGCAACAGCATCACTTACGGCAAAGCCGGTTCGAGCGAAACCGCCAAAACCGGCGGCACGACACTCGACCTCTTTACGCTGGCTTGGCAGCTTGCCGCCAACGATGCCCGCCTGCCGTCCGGCCTGAACATCACCAACGGAAAAAAACTCTACCCCGTCAGCGGCATGACCAAAGTCGGCAGCGAAAACTACAAAATCGGCGGCGGTACCACCACAGTCAACAAATACCGCGTCAAACGCGGCGACGACACCGTAACCTATTCGTTCGCCCCCGCCTTCAACAACATCCCCGCCGAAATCAATTACACCGACGATGGCAAAACTTACGACCTCAAACTCACATCCGTCACCATCAACGGAAAAGCCGTCAAACCATAACGGCGTCAAACCCTTCCCGACAAACGGCCGTTTCCCAAAGGTCGTCTGAAACCGAACTGCACCCCAAAAGTTGGACATCCCCTCCAAACTATTAAGGTGCAGTTTTTTATCGCCAAACCATACCGATGCGCCTCTGGCGTATTTCCATCCCCACAGCGTCCGCCGTTTTTTTCAGACGACCTCGGTTTTTCAGTTGAACCGTATGCGTTTACAGGTTGGCAACCTTAATCCACTATATTTTTCATATTGTAAACAATATGTTTAGCCTGATTTGGCACACGTTTGAGGCATAGCGGCGAAAATCTTTTAAAAAAGAAAGATATTGTGTTCTTGAATATTCTGTGCTGAAATTACATGACACTACAAAAATAGTGGTGCGTAAAAAATATAAAACAGACAAAGGAGAAACTCATGCAATGGTTTTTAGACAACCTCAAAGCCTTTTTCGAAACCATCAGCGGCTGGGTCTGGGGGCCTGTCATGCTGGTGCTGCTGGTCGGTACGGGCATTTTGCTGACCGTCATGCTGAAAGGCTTGCAATTCACCATGTTGGGCTATGCGCTGAAGCAGGCTTTCGTGCCGTCAAAGAAGCATGAAGACGGCGAAGACCACGAAGGCGATATTTCCCATTTCGCTGCTTTGATGACTGCCCTGTCCGCCACCATCGGCACGGGCAATATCGCCGGCGTGGCGACTGCCGTAGTGACCGGCGGCCCGGGCGCAGTATTTTGGATGTGGATGACCGCCGTTTTCGGAATGGCGACCAAATACGGAGAAGGCGTGTTGGCGGTGAAATACCGCGTGACCAACTCCAAAGGCGAAATGTCCGGCGGGCCCATGTATTACATCGAAAACGGTTTGGGTAAAAACTGGAAATGGATGGCGTTGGCGTTCGCTTTATTCGGCACATTCGCTTCATTCGGCATCGGCAGCTCCGTACAGTCCAACTCAGTCGCTCAAGCGGTTCAGACGAGCTTCGGCGTCGAACCTGTCTATACCGGCATTACGTTGACGGTTCTGACTGCCATCGTTGTTTTGGGCGGTATCAAAGGCATCGCCAAAGCCGCTTCTTTCATCGTACCCGCTATGGCGGTGTTTTATGTGGTGGGCGGTATTTCCATTATCGTCATCAATTCCGATGCGCTGGTGCCTGCCGTCAAGCTGATTTTCTCCGATGCGTTCAGCGCGCAGGCAGTGGCGGGAGGCGCTATCGGCACGGTAATCCGCTACGGCGTGGCGCGCGGCGTGTTCTCCAACGAAGCGGGCATGGGTTCTGCACCGATTGCCGCCGCAGCCGCGAAAACCGACCATCCCGTCCGTCAGGCATTGGTTTCCATGACCGGTACGTTTTTGGACACCATCGTCGTTTGTTCGATTACCGGCATCATTTTGGTGATGGGCCTGCTCGGCGCGGGCGGCGAGTTTGTCAAACCTGAATTGAGCGGCGCGGCACTGACGACCGTCACCTTCCAAAAAATGCTGCCCGGCATCGGCGGCTGGATTGTCACCATCGGTCTGATTTTCTTCGCTTACTCAACCATTTTGGGCTGGTGCTATTACGGGGAGAAATGCGCGGTTTATGTATTCGGCGAGAAGTTTGCCGGTTTGTACCGCGTCGGTTATGTCTCTTCCGTCATGCTGGGTACAGTCTTGAGCCTTGATTTGGTATGGCTGGCTTCGGATACGTTCAACGGTCTGATGGCGTTGCCCAACCTGATCGCACTCCTTTTGATGATTAAAGTCATCGTCAATGAAACGCGCGACTTCAAACAAAAAGTCAAAGACGGAGCGTTGCCGCATTAAAGCCTGAGGTCGTCTGAAAGGTGTTTCAGACGACCCGATATCTGTATTTATAGTGGATTAACTTTAAACCAGTACGGCGTTGCCTCGCCTTGCCGTACTATCTGTACTGTCTGCGGCTTCGTCGCCTTGTCCTGATTTAAATTTAATCCACTATATCAAACCAGTCGGCGGAGGAACAAAATGAAAGTGCTTGTTTTAGGTGCCGGAGTTGCCGGCGTATCTTGCGCGTGGTATCTGGCGGAAGCCGGACATGAGGTAACGGTAATCGACCGCGCCGAAGGCGTGGCAATGGAAACCAGTTTCGCCAATGCCGGACAGCTCTCTTACGGCTATACCACGCCTTGGGCGGCACCCGGTATTCCGACCAAAGCACTGAAATGGCTGTTTAAAAGCCATCCTCCCCTGTTGTTCCGTCCCGACGGCAGCCTGTATCAAATCGAATGGCTGTGGCAAATGCTGCAAAACTGCAACGCCTCCCGCTATCAAACCAACAAAGAGCGCATGGTCAGGATTTCCGAATACAGCCGTGAAA
>ERZ772971.2490-NODE-2490-length-10105-cov-5.283980_pt1 | contig 10105 bp, 12 predicted proteins | sample MGYA00511943_ERZ772971 | MGnify/ENA primary metagenome ERZ772971 (study PRJEB29015, sample SAMEA2737929) | human oral metagenome | biome: human oral; feature: human-associated habitat; material: dental | place: China | collected 2144 ... | reverse complement strand
CCCGAGGCCTCCGAGGCCCTCCTGTCGGCCGCTGGCATTGACCCGACGCGCCGCGGCGAGACCCTCTCGATCGACGAGTTCGTCGAGCTGGGACGCGCCGTCATCGAGGCTCGCGCCAACGGCACCCTCGAGGCGTCGACCGCACCCCGCTGACGGTGGCTGGGAAGACAACCGGCAGGAAGAAGGAACGCCATGCGTGAAGTGCGCGCCAGTGCGCCCGGAAAAGTCAACCTGACCCTGCGCGTCGGCGCGCCCACGCCCGACGGCTACCATCCGCTCGTCACGGTTTTCGAGGCCCTGAACCTGCGCGAAACCGTCACCGTGCGCACCTCGAAGACGCCGGGCGTGCGCGTCGAGACGATCGCGTACCTGCCCGACGGGAGCATCGACGAGGCCACGACCCGCGCCATGGCGGACGTGGACCCGCAGACTCACCTGGCCGTGCGCGCCGCGCGCGTCCTCCAACGCCTCGCTGCCGCCGGCCCCTGGGCGTCCACCGCCGCGGGCCTGAGCATTCGCGTCGACAAGCGCGTCCCCGTCGCCGGTGGCATGGCCGGTGGATCAGCTGACGCGGCGGCCGCCCTGGTGGCCTGCAATGAACTGTGGGAGCTGGGCCTGGGCGCCGAGCAGCTGCAGGCGATCGGCCGCTCGCTGGGCGCCGACGTCCCCGCCTGCCTGGTGGGCGGCATCGCGCTGGGAACCGGGCGCGGCGACCACATGAGCGCCTTGCGCGAGGGGGACGAGGCCGGGGCTGGGCACCACTGGGTGATGCTCCTGTCTCGCGAGGGCCTGTCCACCCCCGAGGTGTTCCGCGAGTTCGACCGGGTCGACGCGGTCGGCGCGCCCGCCCTCACCGAACCCACGCCCGAGGAGGTTGCCGCCCTGTGTGGCGGACCCGAGGATCTACGCCACTGCCTCGTCAATGACCTGCAGGCGCCCGCCCTGTGCCTGCGCCCCGAGCTGGCCGAGACGATCGCCGCCGCGCAGGAGGTGGGAGCCCTGGCCGTCACGCTGTCCGGGTCCGGCCCGACCGTCGCGGCCCTGGCTCGCGACGCCGAGCATGCCCAAGCCCTCGCGGCCACCCTCAGCGACGCGCCCACGGTCGCGCGCGCCATCCCCACCCACGGGCCCGTGTGCGGTGCCCGCATCGAATCGACGGAGGCCATCTGATGGCGCACCTGCTCGGAACCCAGAACGTCGGTGCCCTCGCGGGCTCGCGCAAGCTCCTCGAAGGGGTCACGGTCGGCCTCGACGACGGCAGCCGGGTCGGCATCCTCGGCCCCAACGGCGCCGGAAAATCCACGCTCCTGCGCATCGTCGCCGGCACGCAGGAACCCGACGGGGGAGTGGTGACCCGCCGCGACGGCGTGCGCGTCGCCGTCCTCACCCAGGCGGACACCCTCAACCCCGAAGACACCGTCATCCAGGCCGTCCACCCCGGCATGGAGGAGTACGAGTGGGCGTCCGACCCCGCCGTGCGCGACATCCACGCTGGGCTCCTCGCCGACATCAACCCCGCGGCCCTCGTCGGTACCCTGTCCGGCGGTCAGCGCCGCCGCGTCGCGCTCGCCCGCGTCCTCGCGGCCACCGCGGACATCGTGTGCCTGGACGAGCCCACCAACCACCTCGATGTCGAGGGCGTGGCGTGGCTGGCCGCGCACCTGAACGCCCGCTTCGCCCGCCCCGGCGCGTTGGGCGCGCTCCTGGCCGTCACCCACGACCGTTGGTTCCTTGACGCCGTGTGCGAGCATATCTGGGAGGTCGTCCCCGGCGTCGACCCGGGCGGTGACCGCCCGCAGATCGCCGGGCACGTCGAAATCTACGATGGCTCCTACGCCGCCTACACCCTCGCCCGCGCCGAGCGCATGCGCCAGGCGGACGTGGCCGCCGCCAAGCGCGCCAACCTGCTCACCAAGGAGCTCGCGTGGCTGCGCCGCGGGGCGCCTGCCCGCACCTCGAAGCCGAAGTTCCACATCGCCGCCGCCGAGGCGCTTATCGCCGACGTGCCGCCCCCGCGCGACACCGTCGAGCTGGTGACAATGGCGACCGCGCGCCTGGGCAAGGACGTCATCGACCTCGAGGACGTCTCCGTGTCCTTCACGCGCCCCGACGGCCCGCGCCTGAGCATCCTCGAGGGCGTCACCTGGCGCCTGGCCCCCGCCGAGCGCGTCGGCATCGTCGGCGTCAACGGCGCCGGCAAGACGACGATCCTCAACCTGCTGCGCGGCGACCTCGAGCCCACCTCGGGGCGCGTCAAGCGCGGCAAGACCGTCCAAGTCGCCACACTCTCCCAGGACACGCACGAGCTCGACGCCCTGGCCGACATGCGCGTCGTCGAGGCCGTCGCCGACGTCGCCCAGACCGTCATCGTGGACGGCAAGGAGGTCAGCGCCTCGCAGATGACGGAGTGCATGGGGTTCACTCGGGCCCGCGCCTATACGCGCATCAGCGAGATCTCGGGCGGCGAGCGCCGCCGCCTCCAGCTCATGCGCCTGCTGATGAGCCAGCCGAACGTGCTGCTCCTCGACGAGCCCACGAACGACCTTGACACCGACACGCTGGCGTCCATGGAGGACCTACTCGACACCTTCCCGGGCACCCTCGTCGTCGTCTCCCACGACCGCTACCTCCTCGAGCGCGTCACCGACCATCAGGTCGCCCTCCTCGGCGACGGCCAGGTGCGCGCGCTGCCCGGCGGCGTCGAGCAGTACCTGCAGATGCGCGCCTCCGGCGACTTCGGGGCTTTTGCGTCGTCTTCTCGCACCGACGAGGCCGACTCCGCCTCCCGCTCTGCCGCTCCCTCCGCAGATGCTTCCTCGGGCGGGGAGAGTGCGGGGCAGGGGAGCGCTCGCGGCGGCGTGAGTGACGCCGCGGCGCGGCGCGCGGCCAAGAAGGAAGTGGCCCGCATCGAACGCAAGCTGGAGCGCCTGCGGGCCGAGGCCTCGTCCCTGGAGGCGAAGCTGGAGAAGCTGTCGATCCAGGTGGCGACGGACCCCTCGGCGGTGTCCGAGCTGACGAAGGTCTCGGCGGCCCACCAGGACGTCCTGTCCGAGATGGATGAGCTGGAGGAGGCCTGGCTCGAGGCGGCGGATTTGCTCGAGTAAAATGTGTTGTGATTAAATACGATGTTCAACTGAACAAGTGGTTGAACGAGTGGTGTTCGCCGCTCTCTATCCGTTGAAGGAGGAGCGTTGTGAGTGGACCTGGCTTTGGACTTGTCATTGGTGCGCAAACGAAGGCTGCGGGTTATGTGGTCGACTTCGAGAGTAAGCTCGTGGATGTAGCAGACATGCTTGAGTCCTGCATTCTCGATGACGTTGCGCGAGTGAATGGGCCGTATGTATCGGTTCTGAGTGACGCCCTACAACGGTGAGGTGAGGGTGCAAACGCACATCAGGCCGACCTGGAGCGCTATGCGCAGGCTTTGATCTCGGTCGATGAAGCGCTTGTGACAGCGGAGGAAGATGCGAGCAGGGATCTGAATGACATCGCGCTGAGCTTCGGGAGCGCATCATGAGTGGGAACGACCTTGTCTTCAATGAGACCGCTGTCAATTACATCATGGATGATGTAGAGCGTGCGGCGTTGAAACTGCGGGAAGGAGGCACCGAGATGTCGGACCTCGTGGAGCATGAGCTGGTCGAGTGGTCGGATACCTCTGAGGCGCGTCAAGCACAGAAAGAGTGTGCGCAACGTATGGATGCCCGAGTGGAAGACATGGCCGCTGCCTTGGATTCCCTGAAGCAGGCATTCGAAGAAATCCGTCAGGCGGGCATTGACGCCGAAACCCGTGCATTCGCTGCCGTTGATTAGGGTGAAGTGGCATGGGAAGTCATGATTTTGAAGTCGATCTTGAGGCGTTGGGTACTGCCGTATCGCAGTTGAGCGACCTGCAGGAACGCAATAGAACGTATGATGTCGCAGACTATACGCCCAACTCTGGAATGGTTGGTGATCCCGTCGTAGCTGGAGCACTGGAGAGCTTTAATACGAAGTGGGATCAGGGACTCAATGGGATGCTCCGAGACATTTCTGAGGCCTCCGGACGATTAGGCAGAGTTGCGGGCATCTATTCGGATTACATGGACGCGTGCGAGGAAGCGATGACGCGTGCTCGCGATGCAGCAGCTGGTGTCTCGACGCAACAACTGGTGTTGGGAGGCTGACATGAGCGTGAGGCACACGGGGGCTCCCGTGTTTGAGATCGAGGGTGATCCCGGCTCCATTCGTGGACGTGTTGCGGTGATGCGTGACCGGGCATCCGACTGTGAGCGCATCGCGTGGTCGCTCCAGGAGATTTCAGTATCCGGATGGAGTGGGCGTGCGGCCGATCGGTTTCACGAGCATTTCAAGCTGCAGCCGGACAAGTGGTGGTGCGCCTCGGCGACTTTCGGGCGGGCGGCTGATGCGTGGGAGGTCTACGCCTCTGCGCTCGAACAAGCGCAAGCACGCGCAGCGGAGGCGAAGATTTCATACGAGGCAGGTGTTGCTTCCGTGGAAGCGGCGCTTGCCGAGCAGCAATGGGCATCAGCGCATCCGAAGGTGGGCATTTTCGGAATGCCCGTTTATGACCTGTCATACCATCCTGAGCGTGACACGCGTCCTGGCGAGGCAATCAAAACGCAAGCTATTGCGGACTTTGAAGCTGCTGTGAGTGATACTGATGCTGCTGGCGAGGAACTCGCGAACACGCTGTATGAACAGGCGAACCGTTCTCCCGATCCGTCGTGGGCCCCCGTTCATTTTGCGAAACGTACGATAGCGGGCATCTTTGATGGCGTTTGGGGTCTATTGTCCTTGCAGTATGGCATGGCTCTTGAAGGCATGTGGGACTATGGGCGGTATATGCTGGGGTGGATCACCTGGGATGAACTGCAAGCGAAGCACAAGCAAAATACAATCTCGGCTGAGGACTTGTATGCGCTACGTGACGCGATTATGGCAGACCCCGCAGGCTTCGCGAAGAAAATGTGGGACGCGCTGATCAACGTTGATGGCTGGAAAGACGATCCCGGTGCTGCACTCGGTGAACTTGTACCGGCTGCAGTTCTTGCTGCGCTCACCGCTGGCGGTGGAAATGCGGCTCGGGCTGCTGCTGTGCTCGAATCCCTGCCTGTCATTGGCGAGGGCATGATGTTGCGGGATATGGGCATGCGAGCCGCGAGCCGTCTCCCGACACTAATCGACGACGTTGCGCAGGCTACCGAACGAACTGGTAGTCGTTTATCCAGTCGACTTGAAGAGTATCTCCGTAAACATGGACTAGATGAACTAGCTGATAAATGGAAAACTCGCAACCCAGTGGCTCACGATCCACATAGCGGAGCCAGTGACGATGACCTGCCTTCAGTGCCTAAGGATGGTCATGATGTGGCTTCACATGTGCCGCGTAATTCATATCAGGATGATTCGATTGAGCCGCCAAAAGTTGGTTTGGCTAAACGGGTGCGAGGTGCAGACCTTGTTGATGACCCGACGAAAGTTCTAGGAGTTCATGAGGATGGCTCATCATATACCTACGAAGAGTGGTTCGAGGAGCATAAATATTGGGGTTACAACGATGACGCTAAGCAATGGGAATGGATGGTGAAGTGGCCGGATAATGATGGATATGACGATGAAGGTCGAGTGTTCTAATCTTCGGTGAAAGAATATGTCAATGACCACGGTAGGCACCTAGATCGTATCGGGCATCCTGGAGGAAAGTATCTCGGTGTGGTTGAAAATGGCCGACCGGCGTCATTTGAAGAGCGATCATTGGAGCCTCATTCGCTTCACGATCACTATTACCGGTATGAGTTCAGATGGAATGCGAAGCTGCCAGATGGATGGAAAATTGAAACGGGGCATGCTGCAGCTTGGGGGGAGCAGCCTGGAGGTGCGCGGCAGTTGAGGATCATAAAAGATGATGGCAGACCCGCTTCTGTTCAGGAAATGCTCGACCATAAGATAATTAGGGGGAAATGGGATGTGTTTTCTTGGAGACCTTAAGGAATTCTGTGAGTGTCTCAAAGATGAGAATATTTTAATCAACACGACTGAGATGGGCGTTCTTTTCTATTCGAAATGGCAAGGTGTGCCTTTGTGTAAACTTGAGGTAACAGACGGGTATTATCAGTTTGGTGGGTTCGAGCGCGGGGACTTCTACCGGACATTTTCGACCAGTGACCGCACTTTAGCTTTCAAGGTTTTAGTTTTGGTGAAGTGTCCTCTTGTGAGATCTGCTTTGCGCTATCCAAAGATTGTATTTCCGGCTCATAGAAAGGGGTGGCCATTTAGTTCACGCTATGGACAAAAGGGAAATCTTATTGATTGTGATATCGATGGGTATGCGGATAAGTTGTCTTGGGTTCATGATCTAAGTCCTGAGCAGCTGTTGGAGGCTTATGTGCGTAAGAATGGTGGTTTGTTATCTGCGTGGACTTCTTGAGGTGTGTCTGGAGGGGTGGAGCGTCACTGGGAGAGTTGGAGTCAGGATTCTTCGAGGTGATGGAGTGCTAGCATGTTGTAAGCTTGAAACGCTATTTCGTCATGAAAATGGAAAGCTGATCGTTTCTGTAAAGTGTTATGGAGGATAGTGTGAGTGATGTGAATGCGTATAGTCATCGGTCTGAAGGTGTCTTGCGCTTTAACTCTGATAGCGATCGAGTGTTGGCTGGGATGGATCGTGCGACGGTGAGCTTCTATATGTCTCTCGACGAGTATGTGGGTTTATATGGGGCGTATGTTGATCGTCTGGGGCTCCCGCGTGGAAAGTATTTTTGGCAGTTAGATGCTAATCGTAAACCGTTCTCATTTGAGGAGAGAGCCTTGGATGTTTACGCCCTACATGATCCTTATTATCAGTATGTGATTCGTGAACTTCCGGCGGGGTTCTATATTCGCACTGGTATTAATGTTCCGCAGTTTGACCTGCCGGGTGGAGCTCGTCAAGTTCAGTTTTTGGTTGGGGATTACGTACTTACAGCCAATGAGTGTGTGCAGTTAGGGATTCTCGAGGGATGGGTGAATAGCTGATGTCAGTTACTTCCGATCTTGTGGACTTTGCTGAGTCTTCTGGTGCTCACGTTCAACTATATAATGGCAATGGTCTCGCAATTACCTGGGATCGTGGTCGTTTTTGGCAGCACATTTGGGATACGAAGAACGTGCGTCGCCCTCAAGCGTTCTATGGTGAGAGCGAGTATTTAGAACCTCGTGTTCCGACCATGATTAGCGACTATGGCGAGATCATGTTGAAATGGGCGATCATGCGCATCGGCGAAAAATCACGGTGGCGCCGCGGGTGGCCGCGAATCGATGTCCCTGCGGGGCTGGAGAGCGTGTCGTCCCAGTGGGGCTTCGAACAACTGACCCCTATCACCGGTCGCCTCACCCTGGACGGCGCGTATATTCCGATGGAGATGCGCACAATCTTCCCGGTGCATCCGGAACTCAATCAACTCTCACAGGTGATGCAAATTGATTTCGATGAACTCCTCGCTGGATATATGGATCCGTCAGGGGGGTCTCTCCTGTGTCAGTGGGTCTCCTGACGCCCTTTGTGTCGGCTTGGGCGATGGATAAACGTCAGGTAGTGTCTGTTCGAAAGGTAGATGATAGTGCTGAACGCATTGGGGCGATTCTTTAAGAGAGGTGCATCCGCGGAAGGGAATGATCCGATGGCCTTCCTGGATGACTATGCGGCGGTAATGAATCGATATACGCAGATCGAAGTTCGTAATGGATTCAAGGATGGCGGTGCTGATCTGGCTCTCAACTTTGGATGTGGTGATGGGTGGCTGCTATGGTCGGAGGGTGGTCGGTACTGCTTCGATGAGAAAGAGCGAGGGAAAGTTAGAAGGGGTGGTCTGTTTAATTCACAGTCAATTGTGTTAACGCAAATTGTTATGCTGAATTGTACAGTACCTTACTTGCGTCATGCACTGGGTTTTCCGAGCTTGTGTGTTCCCAATACAATTGACGAGCTTCCATTGGGGTGGTCAGTCTATAAGACTGCATCTGCTTGTTATGAGAGTGTGACAGGTCCGACCGGCGAGTTGCTTGAATTTGTGACTTGGAATCCGTCTCATTGTGTCCCGCTTGCTTGGCTCCATGGTGTGTCTCCGTCTGAGCTGCTGCACGCATACATGCTTCCCGACGGTGGGCCTGTGCTTCGTCAGTGGCTGGGATACCCCTACCTGAGGTGATGATGAGCGCCCCGGCGGGTGTGTCGGGGGCCTTCCGAATATGCTCGTCGTAATCGTGGTTTCCTGCCTGTCGACTGTGGGTCCCAGTCGCCCGCACTGCCTTGTGGTGGCGCGGGCGTTTCCTTGCCCCGAGGTGCATCGGGGTAGGTGTGCCATACCGGTACAGCGCAGGCTCACCTATCCGAATTACGCAAAACAAATGCCGCATTTATTTGCGTAATTAGTGATGGTGTGAATACGAAAATAGCTCCCGAACGGCGCGCGAACACCCTTGGAATTTCAACGAAAACTCGCCACGTTTTGAATGTGTTGCGAAAAGGCGTATCACTGGTGTCAACAGCGCGGCCACCCCGGTCGCGACCGGCTACATTCAGGCCCTACGGGGCCACGTTGAAAAGGACACTCCAATGGCAGATATGCCCCGCATCCTCGACTGCTCCGTCACCGACTGCTCCTACAACAAGGAGAAGAACTGCGGAGCCGCCGCGATCACCGTCGGCTACTCGACCTCCTGCACGACCTTCATCCCGCTGACCGTCAAGGGCGGCCTCGCCAAGTCCGAGACCTTCGTTGGCGCCTGCCAGAAGGCTGACTGCGTCCACAACTCCGCACTCGAGTGCACCGCCGCCGCCATCTCGGTCGGCGCGGGCACCGCTGACTGCCTCTCCTTCGAGGCGCGCTGAGTTTTACCCATAGGCGAGGCCGTGGCAGGGATGCCCCGCCACGGCCTCGTCGTATGGAGATGACGACAAGCTCAGCGTCCGTCGCCCGATCGCACCCGCAGCGTGGGGTGGGGGCGCAGGCCACGCTGGCCGTTCCAAATGAGGTTGACGACGTGGGCCGCGACCTCGTCCTTCTTCATGCGCCGGTCATCGAGCCACCACTGGCCGACCTGCGCGATGAGGCCGACGAGCATCTGGGCGTACAGGGGAGACCAGGTCGCGTCGAAGTCCGAGCGCTTGAACTGCTCGGCGATGATGTGCTCGACGCTGGTCGCCACGTCGCCCATGACGGAGGAGAACGAGCCCGCCGTGCGATCCGACGGGGCGTCGCGCACGAGAACGCGGAAGCCGTCCGTGTTGCGCTCGATGTAGTCGAGCAGTCCCAGGGTCGCGTTCTCCAGGATGAGGCGCGGGCGCTGCGAGGACTCCAGGGACGTTTGCAGGGAGGAGATGAGTGCCTGCACCTCGCGGTCGACGATGACCGCGTACAGGCCTTCCTTGCCTCCGAAGTGCTCGTAGACGACGGGCTTGGAGACCTTCGCTCGGGCTGCGATCTCCTCGACGCTGGTCGCGCCGAAGCCCTTTTCGGCAAACAGAGAGCGCCCCACGGTCACCAGCTGCTCGCGGCGTGCGAAGCCGCTCATTCGTGTCCTCTTCTCAGCCATGACCCCAGTATCACACGAGGCCTGGGCTGGGCCACGTGCAGACCACGCCGCGGGCTCGTGGCCGCGTTTGAAAGCGCACGCGGGGTGCAGGTATCATCACAGTGGACGCATTCCGCCTTGGTGTAACGGCAGCACAGAGGTTTTTGGTGCCTTTAGTCTAGGTTCGAATCCTAGGGGCGGAGCGACCGGTCCTGATGGGACCGCAGACCCCGAGGAGGAACATGTCTCGCCCCGCCGCCGTCATCGTCCTGGCCGCAGGTCAGGGAACGCGCATGAAATCCGCTCTCCCGAAGGTCGTTCACCCCCTGTCTGGCCTGTCCATGATCGGACACGCCCTGCGCGCCGCCCATGGCCTCGACCCTCAGTACCTGGTTGCCGTGGTGCGTCACCAGCGCGACGTTGTCGCCGCTGAAATCGAGCGCGTCCTGCCCAGTGCGATTATCGCTGATCAGGACGAGATCCCCGGCACCGGCCGGGCCGTCCAGTGTGGCCTGGAAGCACTCGATCAGGCCGTCGAACCCGTTTCCGG
>ERZ772971.2485-NODE-2485-length-10117-cov-9.853011_pt1 | contig 10117 bp, 9 predicted proteins | sample MGYA00511943_ERZ772971 | MGnify/ENA primary metagenome ERZ772971 (study PRJEB29015, sample SAMEA2737929) | human oral metagenome | biome: human oral; feature: human-associated habitat; material: dental | place: China | collected 2144 ... | reverse complement strand
TGACGCGGCGGCCCTCGGCGAGCGCCTCGACGACGCGGGGGTCCCACTCGTCGAGGGTGGCCCCGAGGTGGGCGAGCAGGACGATGGGCGGCCTTCCGGAGTCGACCCCGAGGTCCCGGTAGGCGAAGGACTCTCCTCTCACCGGCAGGTGCCGAGTGGGAGCGGAGGTCCACCGGGTGATGGGCCCATCGATCATGGTGGTGCCGTCGGTCTCAGGCATGAGCGGTGACCTCCTGCTCGCTGGTGGCCACGAGGACCTTGCCGCGGGTTCCGCCGGCCAGCAGCTGGTCGAGTGCGGAGAGGGTCTGCTCGAAGGGCAGGATCCGGTCGACGACGGGCTGGATGACGCCGTCGTCCACGAGTCCGGCGATGGTGCGCAGGGCCTCTCCGTCGGGTTCGATGAACAGGAAGCGGTAGCGCACGCCGAGCTTGCTAGCCTGGCGGCGCACCTTGAGGCTGAGGGCGGACAGCGCGACCTTGACCAGCGGCCCGGCGCCGGCCTGATCGGCCAGTGACGGGTCGGGGGTGCCGGCGATACCCACCACGATCCCGCCCGGACGCAGGACCTGGAAGGACCGTGAGGTGATCTCGCCGCCCTGGGTGTCGACGACGATGTCCACCGGGGTCTCCGCCAGGCGCTGGACGAAGTCCTCACTGCGGTAGTCGATGATGATGTCCGCGCCGAGCTGCCTGACGGTCTCGGCGCTGGAGGCCGAGGCCGTGGTGGCGACAGTGGCTCCCAGGTGCTTGGCGAGCTGGATGACGGCCGACCCCACTCCGCCGGCGCCGCCGTGAACCAGGACTGTCTGGCCCGGCTGGAGGCAGCCGATCGTCACCAGCGACTGCCATGCGGTCAGGGCGACGACCGGCAGGGAGGCCGCCTGAGCCAGAGAGATACTCCGGGGTGCGGGGGCGAGGGCGTCGGCATCGATTACGACGAACTCGGCCCAGGTCCCCATCGCCACCACGCCGGTGTAGCCGTAGACCTGATCGCCGACGGCGAGCCCTGCGACCTGAGAGCCGACGGCGACCACCTCACCGCTCAGCTCCCCTCCCATCACCTTGGGCAGGTCGAACCGGAAGACGGCCTTGAACTCACCGGTGCGGGTGCGCTCATCGGCGTGATTGACGCCGGAGGCGACCATCCGCACCAGGACCTGATGGGGTCCGGGCTCGGGAACGGGCATGTCGACGGCACTCAGAGGGTGGCCGTACTTCTTCAGGACGAAGGCCTTCACGTGGTGTCCTTCCTGTGCCGCAGCACCAGACATCTAGTTACATTGTGTTACCACTCAAGATGGACGATATGCTATCCAGTAACAGAATGCAACTACCACGAAGGAGGGCGCACGATGATCCCCCAGCCTCGCTCCGCCTGCCCGATCAACCGCAGCCTCGAGATGCTCGGCGACCGGTGGAGCCTGCTGATTCTGCGAGACATCGTCCTGCACGACCGGCGCTCCTTCCGCGAGCTGCTCACCGGCAGCGAGGAGGGCATCAGCGCCCCTGTCCTGTCCCGCCGACTGACCGACCTGGTTGAGGCGGGTTTCCTCACCAAGAGTGAGGTCGCCCGGGGCAAGCAGGGGAGGTACTCGCTGACCGAGCAGGGCCTGGCGACGGTGCCACTGCTGATCGAGCTCGGTCGTCTCGGCGCACGCATCGACCCGTCAACCGCCCCCAACGCCCCCACGCTCAGCACAGATCCCGACGACCTCGCCAGGCGCATCGCCGTCCTGCGCGAGGCTCATCTCGCTGATTGACACTCACCGCACAACCGCAGCAACCGTGAAGGATGTCGACTCACATGGACCTCCTTCTCAGCGGTAGACCTCTGCGGAGGCGCTCTCGTCATAGCGGGCCACGAGGACCAGGCCGGACAGGGCGTAGGGGCCTCCGATGTAGGGCATGACGTGGACCAGGGCGGCGGCCACCTTCTGGCGGGAGGAACCGGCCCGGATCGCCCCGGCAACGTGCGGGCGCAACTGGGTGGTGGCGCCGATGGCGGCGATGGCCACCAGGCTGATGAGCTCGCGCTGGGCGACGTCGAGGCCGCCACGGGTGGCGAAGTCACCGAAGGCGGAGGAGGTCAGCAGGTGGGGCACGAACTCGTCGAAGGGCTTAGGCAGGGCGGAGAAGACCTCCTTGACCTCGTTGCCGTACAGCGGGGCCTGGATGGCGGCGCCGGCCTGCTCGCGAGCACTGGGGTCAGTGGCATCCACGGTGCCGGCATTCTCCAGGGGCAGGGAGATGCCGTTGGCCTCGAAGACCCCGTTGGCGATGTCGATCGCGTTGAGGGTCTTGGGGAAACCGATGTAGGGGGCGCACTGGTAGATGGTCTCGCGCAGCTGGAGCGGGCTGGCTCCGATGTTGAGGGCGGCCCCCACGTGGGCCTGCAGCTGCGGGAGGGTCTGCATGGCGGTCAGGGCGGTGATGGTGAGCAGCTCGCGCTCGACGTCGGTGAGGACGCCCGTGGAGAATGCCTCGTCGAAGATCCCGTTCTGGAGGATGTCGAACAGCTCGGGGTCCGTGGGGTGAGGTTGGGGCTCCACCCCGAACAGCCTGGTGAAGGTCTCACGTGCTTGAGGTGTCAGCGCCATGGAGGGCTCCTTACGATGTGCAGGTGGCTCCTGCTGAGCATGTCACGTTCAATGCCCCAGCGACAGGCCCCAGCAGTCCTCCCAAAACACGGGATCTCAGCCACGCCGGACGAGCACAGAGACCCAGTCCTGCCGAGTATCAAAGATCCGATCCACCCGAATGAAGTGCTCTTCAATGCTGTAAACAGCCAGCAGACGACCAGCCACAACATAGCGACTGTCAGTTGGCGTGCCAACAACAACATCCAACCTACTCCCGGCCAACGGGAAGCTACGAGCCCCTTCGACCGCCTCAAGCAGGGCATCCACCTGCTGAAACGCTAAGTCCGGGTCGCCTGAGGTCTCAACCGTGAAATCCCAGGCCTCATCAAGATCAATGAGAGCATCAGTGGAGTAGACGATCTCAGCACTCATGGGCGGAATCCCGCCGTGCGACGAAGTGCGCACGCACGTCTGCAGCACTAATCCACCCTTGCTCCTCACCAGAAATCCGACCCGCCTCGACCTCTCGGAGGAGACGACGACCCGCCTTAATGCGGTCATAGTCCTTCATATCGAGAAGGACGTACCTCCCATGACCATTCTTGGTGAGGAAAACAGGCGAGCCCTCCGCAACATCCTTAAGAACGTCGGTGTAGCTCCTCAGATCTGATACTGGCTTGATCGTCGGCATCACACCCCCCGCTGCTGAATCCTTCGATTAATTCTACAGCACGAGCATCAGGATGTCGAGATCGTGGCTATCCTCCAGGCCGCGCGGATGACCCGGGCAGCCTGCTTCTCGAGCTCGTCGCGCGTCACGGCCGCACCTCCGTCTTCCGCCGCGCTCCGGTCTCCCGTGCCACGCCCTGCGCTCCCCCGTTCCATGGCCGCCAGGAGGTCCTCCCGGTCCGTCTCGCCTCCGGGCATGAAGAGCTCGTTACCTGCCTTGATGGTGGCGGCCGCGGTGGCGCGCGGGTGCTTCATGTCGCTGCGGGTCATGCCGTCGACGACCCAGTCGGTCATGACCAGTCCGTCGAAGCCCCACTCCCGGCGCAGGATCACCTCGAGCAGCTGGGCCGACTCGGAGGTGTGGACGCCGTTGATGAGGTTGTAGGAAGTCATGACGGCGGCGGGGCGGGCCTGGCGCACGCAGATCTCGAAGGCGCGCAGGTAGAGGTCGCGCAGGGCTCGGGGGCTGACCCGACTGTTGGAGTTGAGGCGATTGGTCTCCTGGTTGTTGCAGGCCAGATGTTTGATGGTCACGCCCCGCCCCGGGTGGGACTGGACCCCGTGGGTGATGGCGGCGGCGATGCGTCCGGCCAGCAGCGGGTCCTCGGAGAGGTACTCGAAGTTACGTCCGCACAGGACGCTACGGTGCAGGTTGAAGGCGGGGGCGAGCCAGAGGTGAATGCCGAAGCGCTCCATCTCGGCCCCGACGACGTCGCCGAGTTGCTCGGCCAGCGCAGGGTTCCAGGACTGGGCGAGCGCTGTGCCGATGGGGATGGCGGTGGCGTACTGCTCACGGATCTCGGCGGGTTCGCGGGGTTCTGGCTCGTCGGCGATGCCGAGGGCCTCACGTCCGGCGTCGTCCATGAGCTCGAGGAAGGTGGCGGGCAGGCTGGAGTCGCCCAGTGAGAAGGGACCCTCGGCGTCGACGCCGTAGGTGGGAGCCAGGCGCAGGCCGGCGGGCCCATCGGCCATGATGATGCTGGGCAGGCCGGGGATCCGGGTGGTGGTCTGGCCCGCCGCGCCGATGACAATGGTGGAGGCGGCCCCGACGATGGAGCCGGACTCCTCGCCGCGGCGGTAGTCCCCCAGGACGGTATACATGAGCTCGTTGTCGGAGAGCCCCCGGGCCAGGGTGTGGGCCTCGCTGAAGCCCTCCAGCGCGGACTGCTCGTCGGGCTCGGTGTGGTCCGGCAGACGCAGGTCGGTTGGGTCGACGGTGAGCACTGGCAGGCCGGCCGGAATGTCGAGGACCGCCGGCGCCTCGGGCTTCCAGTCGGTGAAGCCGGGCTCCCCCAGGTCACCGGTCAGGTGTCGCACGGTTGCGTCCGGGGCGAGCTCGACGACGGTGACGGGACTCAGCTGCCGGCTGGAGGTTCCCGTCCGCAGCAGGTAGCGCCCGGCCTCCAGGACCGTGGCACGGGCGGCCTTGTCGTAGGAGGCCAGGTCGGTCAGATCGACGTCGACGGTGATCCGTGCCGTGGCGCCGGGGGTGATCTCGTCGGTCTTCGTGAAGCCGGCCAGCGCCTGGAGGGGCTGGTCGAGGCGTCCGGCCGGGACACTGGCGTAGACCTGGATGGTCTCCTTGCCCGGGTAGCCGCCGGTGTTGGTGACGTCAACGTCGATGCTCACGCGGGCGCCGTCGAGGCTCACCTGGCGGATCTGGACGTCGAAGGTCGTGTAGCCCAGGCCGAATCCGAAGGGGAAGAGCGGCTCCTTGCCGACCGAGTCGTAGAAGCGGTAGCCGACGTAGACGCCCTCGCGGTAGTGAGTGTCGTCCGGGTCGCCGAAGTCGCCGATCTGGTCGCCCTCGTCCCAGGCGGCCCAGGTGGTGGCGAGTTTTCCGGAGGGGTAGGCCCTTCCCAGGAGGACGTCGGCGAAGGCGTCGCCGACGGTCGCGCCGAGTTGGGAGAGCAGGAGAATGTTGGCAACGTCGTCGAGCGGGCTGAGGTCGACGACGCCGCCCACGTTGAGCACGAGGAGGAACCGCTCGAAGCGCCCGTTGAGGTCGAGAATGTCGCGAATCTCGGTGTCGGTGAGTCTGAGGTCTCCGGCCTCGGGGATGCGGTCGCTGCCTTCCCCGGAGGTTCGGGACAGGACGTAGACGGCTGCGTGCGGGTCGGTGCCGGCCTGGATATCGAGGGGGATCGTGTACTCCGGCTCGGGCATGACCGAGCCCATGCCGACCATGATGGCGGGGACGCCGCGCTTGGCGGCCTCGGCCCTGATACCGGCGATGAAGTCCTGGTGGGCCTGGAGACGGATACGCTCGTAGGCCTCCAGCCAGGGCCGGGAGACGATCGTGAAGCCGCCCGCCTCCAGACCCTCCTCGATGGTGGTGACGTGGCGGGAGTTGACGTCTCCGCTGCCGGTTCCGCCCTTGATGGTGTGTCGCGCACCGGAGCCGAACAGGGCGATCTCGCCCGGCTCAGCCAAGGGGAAGGCGCCATTGGAGCGCAGCAGCACCATGCACTCGGGGGCGAGAGCGCGGACGGCGGCCAGGTGGTCGATCTCGTAGGTTTCCATATCGCAGTCTCCTGTTGTCATGCCGACGGCTCAACCACGTGCCGGCCTCCGCACTGAGTGAACGAGCTGGATTCACCCCATGATCGCGGCATTCTGATGCCTACGATAACGGAGCAGACACCGGATCCGGAGATGTTGCCGGAGAGCACTCGGGGCTCTGCGGAGTGGAGGAAATCATGAAGGCACCCAGGAGGCTCAACGGGAGCAGGATCGCCGTCGGCATGGCCAGTGTGGGCCTGACGGTGGGGGCCTTCAGCCTTTACTCCCGCAAGCGATATGGCCGCTCGGCCGCGGCGAGCCTGGCGGAGTACGGCGTCCGGCCGGTCAAGACACTGGCGGCCCGCATTCCGATGACCGAGCGGATTGCGCGTCTGGCCGACCGCCCCGAGCCGGCCCGCTCCGTCACCTTCCCGGCCTGGGGTCGCTTCTTCTATGACCTGGAGCGGCGCGAGGACTCCGGCATGCCCGTCTATCACGTCCGCCAGCGGACGCCGTCGAGCGCGGTCATCGTCTACCTGCACGGCGGCGGCTACATCTCCACGGCGGTCTCGGCGCACGCCTGGCTGGTCGATCATCTGGCCCGTAGGACGGGGGCCGACGTCGTCGTGCCGCTCTACCCGCTGGCGCCTCACCACACCTGGTCCGAGGCGCACCGGCTGGTGCTGGAGCTCTATCGGCGCACGGTGGCAGAGAACCCGGGAAAGCGGATCGTCCTCATGGGAGACAGCGCAGGCGGGGGCCTGGCGGCGGTCATCGCCCTGTCCCTGGCCGAGGCCGGCGACACCCAACCCGATGAGCTCGCACTCATCTCGCCCTGGGTCGACATCACCAACACCAACCCGGATATCGCCGACTACGTAGACGCCGACCCGCTCATGGCTCCCGAGCCCCTCGCCGAGATCGGCCGTTCCTGGGCGGGCAGCACCCCGCCGACCGACTGGCACCTCTCCCCCATCTACGGTGACCTGTCGGGCCTGAAGAAGGTGACGACCTTCGTGGGGACCCGGGAGATCCTCCTGCCGGACAGTGCGCTCTTCCACGCCAAGCTCCTGGAGGCCGGGGTGGACTCGACGCTGCACGTCGGCGAGAACCTCAACCACGTCTACCCGATGTTCCCCACCCCGGAGGGACGCCGGGCGCGCCGAGACCTCGTCCGCCTCGTCACCGGGGAGCCCACCGCTTGAGAGTCGGTAGGACGACAGCCAGGTAAGAGATGGCCTCGTCCCGAGAGACACCGACCCCCTCGGCCATATAGGGGGCGGCGTGCTCGATGAAGGCATCGAGCGATTCCTCTCCAGTGAAGGCCCCGTCCGGATAGCACCAGGTGCAGTACTCCTCCGACTTCGTACCGTCGGACTCGGCACCGTAGTCCGTCTCATTGCCCAGGGGGAGAGCGCAGCTCTGACAGCATGGCTCCGGGGGCATCTCCAGAAGCCGTGTGACCGGAAGGTCGAGCGCGCCGGCGAGGAGCTTGCACATATCGACACCCGGGGTCGTCACCCCGGTCTCCCACCTCGAGACGGCTTGGCGGGTGACAAGGACCTTGCCCGCCAGGTCACTCTGAGTCATCCCCTGAGCCTCCCGGGCTGCGCTAATGACCTCTCCGATACTCATGCCGGTCCCTTTCTCTTCCGCAGCCCTCTGCATGGCCACGCTCATCAGGTAACCACAGCCCCACTCCGACGTCGAGAAACAGCTTGTTGCGCCGAGAACACCGGCCTTCCTACACCGTTAACCGGTAGCCGGCACCGTTCTGATCCCCCATGTGGCACCCATCCAGTCCGGCATGTGGCGCCGTTTCGATCCGGCATGTGGCGTTTACTGACCAGGTGAACACGAACTGGCTCGTTCACCGGAGACACGTCATCGACGGTGAAGAACTCATCCAGGTCAAGACCGCGCGTCTTGGCCCGTCTCACCCGGCCTGGGCGGAGCGGTAGTACATGACCGCGACCTGGGTGCGGTTGCGCAGGCCGAGCTTGGCCAGGATCGCACTGATGTGGTTGCGCACCGTGCCCTCACTCATGAACAGCCGCGCCGCGGCCTCGGCGTTGTCCAGTCCCTCGGCCACGGCCTCGACGACCTCGTACTCGCGGTCGGTCAGGGCCGCGAAAGCCGTGCTCCGCAGGTCCTTGACGGTCGGTCCCGGACCCTCCTCGGCCGGTCCCCGCCCTCCGGTACGCCCGCCAAGGCCCATGGTGGTGCTGCGCTCGAGCACCTCTCCCTCCAGGACGCAGACCCCGGCCATGACGGAGCGCAGCGCCGGGGCGACCTGAGCGACGTCCTGCTTGATGAGGTAGCCACGCGCCCCCATCTTGAGGGCTCGCACGATGTACTCGTCGTCGGAGAAGGTGGTGAGGAAGACGATGCGCGCCCCGGCGTCCTCGGCCAGAATCCGCTCGGCCGCACTGAGCCCGTCCCCGCCGGGCATCTGGATGTCCATGAGGAGGATGTCGGGGGTCAGCTCCCGGTAGCGCTCGGTGGCCTCGGGTCCCGAGCAGCCCAGACCGACGACCTCGACGTCATCCTCGACCGACAGGATCGTGGACAGGGACTGGGCGACGAGCGCGTCGTCGTCGACGATGAGGACCCTCATGATGTTCCTTCTTTCCCTTGTCCGTCCTTGGGGATCGTGACGAAGACCGTGAACCGTGGCCGCGGGGTGATGCGCACCCGGCCACCCAGGGCCTCGACCCGCTCCGTCATGGAGCGCAGGCCCAGGCCCGAGCCGCCGCCGCGGCCAGCGGCGGCCGGCTCCCCCTCGGTGGGGACGATGCCGTCATTGTCAACGGTCACCTGCCAGAACGCAGGGTAGTCGGTGACGGCCACGCGGGCCGAGCGGGCCCCACCGTGGCGGGCGGCGTTGGTCAGGGCCTCGCGCACCACGGCGACGACGCAGCGCGCCACCGCTGCCGGCGGCTCGGCCTCGGTGGAGCAGTCCACGCGCACCGAGTCGATGCCGCAGCGCGAGCCCAGCAAGTTGAGGGAGGTGGCCAGCTCCTCGCCGTCATCGGACAGGGCGTGGACGGAGCGGCGCATGGAGTCCAGGACCTCATCCAGGCCACCGTCCAGGGTAGTGAGGTCGGCGACGACGCCGGGCTCCTCGCGGTGGACGACCTGGAGGGCCTTGACCTGCAGCAGGAGGCGGGTCAGGAGGTGGCCGACGCCGTCGTGGATCTCGCGGGCGATGCGGGTGCGCTCGGCCAGGGCGGCGGCGCGCAGCTCGTAGTCCTGGGCCTGGAGCAGTTGGGCGTTCGTGTCCTGCAGGGTGAGGACCTTCTCACGCAGGTCGTCGCGCACCACGTGCAGGCTCCTTCGCGCCGCCTCCTCCTGGACGGTACGCAGCGCCAGGAGGGCCGCGAGCGCACAGAACACCAGGGCCAGGGCCAGCACAGGCGTGTCTCGAACCCGGGAGGCAACGGCGGCCACGAAGGGAATGCAGGCGGCTACCGCCGTCATTCGCGCACGCCGGGTCGTGAGCGCACCGAGGCGGGCCAGGACGTAGACGACCAGCGGCGCCCCGGTCACGGAGTCCGTCGAGAGGGCTCCCACCAGGAGGTAGGCGGCCGGCGCGGCGATCCCCCACTGTCGCTGGTCGGTGCTCATGCTCAGGCCGGCGATGGTCACGGCCGCGATCAGCCAGATCACGGTGGCCGTCCCCGCTTGCCCCACAATCAGGGCCAGCAGGAGGCAGGCGCACAGCAGCACGCCCGTGTCGACCAGAACCCTCATCCCCCGATTATCGGTCGATGGCCGATGAGCGTGGGCCCGGCATACCGTCGGCGGAGTCGTTGCGGCTTGTCATGACAGAAGTCATGGGGCCCCGCCGCAGCCATGACTCCAGGCACTTCTGGCCGCCCCCGCGCCCCGGGACCATGGATGTCATGAGCCGGAGACCACCGGCGCAACGGAGGCAGCGGAGGAAGGAGCCGAGATGGACGGCGAGGATGAGAGCCACAAGGCGGGCCTGGCGGTGGAGGTCGACTCCCTGGTCAAGCGCTATGGGGAGCTGGTCGCGGTGGACGGACTGTCTCTGACGATCCCGCGCGGTCAGGTGCTGGGGCTGCTCGGCCCCAACGGCTCGGGCAAGACGACGACGATCAGCTGCATCCTTCAGCTGCTCACCTACGACAAGGGCTCGATCCGCGTCTTCGGTGAGCCGATGACGCCCACCTCCTACGGTCTCAAGCGTCGCATCGGCGTGGTGCCTCAGGATGTCGCCGTCTTCGATGAGCTCACGGTGGCGGAGAACGTCAACGCCTTCTGCGCCCTCTACGTTCGCGATC
>ERZ772971.2484-NODE-2484-length-10119-cov-6.773549_pt1 | contig 10119 bp, 10 predicted proteins | sample MGYA00511943_ERZ772971 | MGnify/ENA primary metagenome ERZ772971 (study PRJEB29015, sample SAMEA2737929) | human oral metagenome | biome: human oral; feature: human-associated habitat; material: dental | place: China | collected 2144 ... | reverse complement strand
TGGTCCAAAAAGCGATACTGGCTGTCGCTATCTTCAAGGAAGTATAAATCAAGGTAGCAAAGGGAATACAAACTAGGAAAAGCAGAAATTTAGGAAGAGTCCAAGCAATACTGGTCACCGTTGTCGCTAGCAGAATGCCTCCGACCAAAAGTTCGCCCAAGGCATCAATCTGAAAGGTCTCAACCAGAATATGGAAGAGAGGATTGATGGGGCGAGTCAGGTACTTGTCAAACTCTCCCTTTCGCACCAAACGTTGTCCCAGAGCCCAGAGATTGTCAAAAAAGAGATGGTCCAATCCCTTCGGAATCAAGGAAAAGCCATAGATAAAGGCAATCTCTTGAAAGGTCCATCCTTCTAGCGAAGGGATGTGTTGAAAGATGACATTAAGAAACAAGAGGTTCAAGCCTTGAGTCAGGAAGACACCTAAAACACCAACCACAAAATCGACCTTGTATTCCATGATTTGCTTGATGTATTGTCTGATAAAAATCAGATGCATGCGTTGATATTTTTTCATACTAACCTCCCTGAATAGTGATGAATGACTGGACCCGTTTCCAAATCAACTGAGACAAACCTACCATCACTATGAGCCAGAAGAACTGTAGCAAAAGCGCCTGAAGAATCTGACTGGCATCGTATTTCCCAACAATAATCATAACCGGAGTGTAGATCAAAGATGAGAAAGGCAAGAAGGAAAGAATATCTGAAACGACCTTAGGAAAGAAAGCCAAGGGAATTAGGCTTCCAGACATAAAGGCAACTATGGAAGTCTTGAGTAGATTGGAACCCCATAGATTTTTAAACACAAAGGCTGAAAATCCAAAGCAGATATTAAAGAAAAAGTTGATCAGGTAGGCTAGGATTAAGCTAAAGAGATAAAGGATGGTTAATCCTAGCACTTCTACAACCCCTTGCCCAGATAAAATTTTCATCAAGACAATCACACTTAAAAATGGCAGTCCAACAGAGATAAAAATCAACCACTTGGAACCAAGTTCCGTAAAGAGGTAAGAAGCTGCAAAATGCACTGGTCTCAACAAACGCATGATAATGGAACCATCCTTGACCTCCTCACCAATCATAAAGGAAGAATCCGACCTAGTCAGAAGATTAGTCACAAAACTCATGATGATGTAGAGGGTGATATCTGCCATACTGAATCCCTGAATCAAAGACTCCTGCGAGGAATCAAAGACTGCCTTCCAGAGATAAAAGGCCACAAAAGCGCCCATGACATCGCCAATCCGATAGAGAAGAAAGTTGACTCGATAGGTAATCAACTCCTGAATTCCTGCATTGATAAAGGATTTATAACGTCTCCACAATTTGACCATCTTAAAGCTCCTTTCGGTAGAAGCGACGGATAATATCCTCAATATCCGTATCCAGCATCTTCAAATCACGAACTTCAAAATCAGATAGGGTTTGCTTGATAATGTCAGCTGACTGATAGCGGGAACTATCGTATTGAATGTTGAGGATATTTCCTTGTCTATCAATGGTCATATCAGGCAAACCTGCATAGTGAGAGACGAGATGACTCTGACCTGGAACTAGTTCAAAAGAGAGAGTTTTCATCTTGCCAAAGGTCTCCTTGAGCTGACTCACCGTCCCATCAAAAATCTCCTGCCCCTTGTCAATCATAAAAATCCGATCACAAAGTTGCTCAATGTCGCTCAGGTCGTGAGTCGTCAAGAGAATGGTTGTTTCTTCCTCCTGATTGATTTGGGTGATAGCCCGGCGAATATTGTCCTTGACCGAAACATCCAAACCAATAGTCGGCTCATCTAAAAAGAGAACCTTGGGATTGTGAAGTAAGGAAGCCGCAATGTCCGCCCGCATCCGTTGACCTAATGAAAGAGTTCGCACCGGATCCTTGATAAAGTCTTTCAAATCCAAAACTTCATTCAAAAAATCCATGCGTTTATGGAAGAGCGAGTCTGGCACATCGTAAATCTCTTTCAAGACCGTGTAGGTTTCTTGCAGGGCCAGATCCCACCATAACTGAGTGCGTTGTCCAAAGACAACCCCAATATCCTTGACATAATCCTGACGATTGTCCTGCGGAATCTTGCCATTAATCCGACAAAAACCAGATGTCGGTTTCAAAATTCCTGTCAACATTTTAATGGTTGTTGACTTCCCAGCACCATTGGCCCCGATAAAGCCTAAAATTTGGCCTTTTGGAACTTCAAAGGTCAAATCCTTGACCGCTTCAAAGGTCTGCTTTTCAGGATGAATAAAGGAGCGCAAAGCTCCCTTTAACCCTGGTTCCTTGACAGTCTTCACAAAATTTTTCTGAAGATGTTCCACTTCTATCATTGCCATAAATATCTCCCTATCGCAAAGAATAGCAACACTGTATTTTTGACTACAAATATTCTAAATCCTTACTTTCTACACCTTCTCAATATTATTACAGAAGGCTTTATACCAACCTATTATAGTCCAATAAAAACTAGAATGCAAGCGTTTGCCTGTAGATTATGAAATTAGAGATTTCACTCTTAAAATAATAGTTTTAATCAAAAATACTGGTTTCATCGTTTCCTTAAAACATACAGAAAGAACCTGCCCAATGGGCAGGTTCTTTCTGTATTGTTCAGCTAGATTAAGCTTTACCTTCTGAACATAAAGCATTTATTTACTATACTTCCTAATACATTAAAAAGGCCCATATTTAGACATTCATCCACCCACACTATATTTGGATAATACTCCTTGTTCCCTTAAGTTCTTAAAAATATATGGCAAAATGGGGGACAAAATTTTAAGTTGAACTTGGCACAAATTATAAAATCTGATTTGATAAAGTTTTTGTTTAACAAATTCTAAAATAGATTTATATAAACATTTAAAAGACTTTGATTGCTTATTCATTTCAAAAAATTGAGTTACTTATATAAATTTTGGAAATTTATTATTCTTATAAAGATAAAGAACCATTTAAATATCCACTTAGCTGATCATTTATAAGACTAGTTGCTATAGTTTTAATTACTTCCAAAGTCATAGGCAGGGCATTTTCTTTGATCCTATTCTTAGTCCTATTCCACATAGTATTTTCTCTTATTTTATCTAAAAAATCATGCCCCTCCCAAGTCAAAGCGCCAACACTAAAAAAATAGATTTTATCACTAGCATATGTGGGTTTATAACTTTTTATCAAACCTGCTTCAAACAACAAGTCACAATGGTAGGCTATTATCTCTATGTCGTATCCGTCAATTTGTAAATTAGACAACGCAGTTGATTTATACTCATCCTCAATTTTAAAAAGTATCAAGCGACATAAATCCATATTTCTCTTCATCCAAATAAACCTCTACTTGGTGATATATAATTACAGTGTACAACTTATTAATAGAAGGGTCAAGTGATAAATCAGTGGATTTTACCATAATATATACAGTTCTTTTTTCTGAAAAAGAACTATTTTCCCGAAAGAAGTAAATCTACGTTAAAAAACTACTGTCTTACATCTGTAATATTCCTTTAATATAATAGAAGAAAGGAGGTAAACAAATGAAAAGATTTATTACATTACTTTTAGTGTCTCTATCTACAATTCTATTAATTGCCTGTTCTAACCAATCAAGCAATTCTTTAGATGGCGAATACTACTGGATAAACGAGAGTAGAAATGAAGTTGCCTTTACCATTTCAGGTAACAAAGGAAATGTCAATAAAGGAGAGGCTGATACCTTTACAATTGATAAAGACAGTTCAACAATCGAACAGTCTGTTTCTAATATCATAAACCGAAAAGAGAATTATATCTTCAAGGATGGCGTATTCACTGTATATATTTCTGGAACGAAGCAGGACTATTACAAAAAGGATAGTGAAGCATACAAAGAAGCTGTGAAGAAATACGGTAACAAGTAAAACTCTCAAACTATTCGTTGTTCTTTATACAATAAAAACGCTTTGATTGAAACGTTTTTTTGTCCCTCTAAAAAGGGATAATTTATTTTTTAGTGCTTTTCAGGCTATATTTTGATCATTTGAGGAAATCAACATTGTTTTTGAATATTCATCTGATAAGATAGGAGTATGAAAAATTTAAAAGAAGATAACATTCAAAAATCCTTATGGCACATTAAACGACATTGTGAAAAAATAGAGAAAAATACTGATGTTCTTAAAAGAAAAATCGAACTCCTCCATCTGAAGGAAAGTGTCGAGGTACTAAAGAGAGTTTTTAATGATGAAAAACCCTATCCGAATTTGGATAGGGAGGAAGTGTTTTAAGAAAATCAAATCTAACAGCATTATTTTAATAATTCCGAAATTTTATCATAAAAGCATTTAGCCAAATACCTACCTCTATACCTAATCGCATCCTCATTAAAATTTTTTATATCCCATTCCATTGCATTATTAGTCCTAAAAGATGCAGAATACATTCTCTTGCTTTTAGTAATCAGTTCTTTCATTTGAGGATATCCAGACTTGCGATATGCTGAAATCTTTTCAGCAACATCAATATCTCCTAAATCATTATTGGGTTGCTTTTCGAATACTACTAGATTCCCAATCAAATATTCTGGTGACAGTTCTCTTCTAGTAGCATTCTTTTTCGCTCTGATATGCTCAATAGAATACTCATCATCATCTCTAGTTCTATATTCAGTTCCTGCACCATGATTGATAACATCTTGCCAGTTATTGAGGGTATATATAGCGTATGTAGATAGCATTTTTTCATGGCCAGAACCTTCCCAACTATTGCTATCATCACATCTTAAACTAGTAAAATTACCTAAAAAATCATTAAAGTTCGGCAATTTTTCAATCATCTTTTCTTTTAACTTTTCAATTTCAGTTAGAATTTCTCGCTCATTCAGACGATTTCCTCCGACTTCTCTTAATAATGCTTTTCCAAATTCAAGGTATCCTTCATCAAGTTCGCTAAAATCAGTTTGAGGAGAAATAGCTCGAATGAATTCAAATACAGTTAGCAACTCAAAAAGCGATACTTTAGCATTTCTACCAAAAGTTGTTTCTTGTACCGAAATAATTATAGGCAATAACTGTCTAGAAGGAGAAAGCTTAAGCAACCACTTCAAATTTCTTCCAATTTTATTATCAGTTCCTGAATTAATTTTTAATTCTTTGATTTCTGTTGCAACTGATAGCAACGAATCTAAAAAGTTGAGATATTCTGAAGTATCTAATTCATCTTGGAAAGAAGTATATAGGCTATGTTCTGAAAGTTCATAGTGTATCTCCCACCACTTCGAAATAAATTCATCGACGGAAATATTTATTTGACTGGTTGTTTGAACCAAATTATTCCATTTTTGTAATACAACATCCTCCCCAGTTGGAGGCAATCTTCGTTCTGTAGCATAAAATAGACTGTGCTTAATTAAATCAACATCATTTAACGAAATACCACGAGTATTTAATCTACCGAAAAGTAAGTTACTTTCTAGTTCATTATCTACAATTACTACAGAAATCTTCGTCCTTAACAAATGATCTAGTAATGCCTGTTTGTCAACTTCTTTTTCAGAAACTAAAGTAGTAAAATAATTTTTAGCCCTATTGAATGGATGTCGCTTTTCATCTTGTGTAAGCCTAGAATTTTCGGCAATTTTAACCCAAACATTATTTTGTTCATCATTGAATTTCAGCGGAAGGTATCCAGCGTTTTTTTCAATATTTCCGAGAGAAGCAATTAATAACAGCAAGCTAATAATTCTTTGCTGACCGTCAACCAATTCATAGTCGTTTTCTGAATCCTTCTTATAAACAATAATGTTTCCCCAATAGTCTGTATTCATATCTGCTTTAGTAAATGAATGGAAGAGATCCGAAAATAGCTCCTCCCACTGCTTTTCACTCCATGAATATTTCCTCTGGTAAAGAGGAATTGAGAAATAGCAAATCTGCTCGTCCTTAGTTAAGAATGTCGAAAATAAATCTTTGATTGTACTTTCTTGTGCAACATTGATATCCATATATTATTGTTCCATCCTTTTATATGATACGATCTTCCATTCTTCTATAAAGTCAAAGTCTGATTGACTATTTATACCAACTGGAATCTTTATTTTTTCCTTTGTATTCTTGCATCATTTATTTCACGATTAAATGAATACTTTTCAGCAGTTTTTAATACACAACCAGCACTAAAGAGAGAATGCATCTTGGTCAATTTGAGATTTAGCAAAGCTGTAACGTATTCACAGCCTATAAATATATAATCATGGTAAAAAACACTTCTACTATTAATTGTTAAAAAATTTCTAGTTTTCCAACTCTTTATTGATTCCCTATGAAAGCGTTGCAACCATTATTCATTTTTATTAAACTTATATACAGAACATTCCCTGAAATATGATCAGATTTTTTCAAGCGTCTACCTCGTTTAATAGTTTTAATTATATCTATCAAGAAATATTCTTTCCACTCAACTTCGTCTAATTCTCTAAAATCTATTATTTTATGTTGTCCAGAAAGTTGATAGGTAGCCTTGATTTGATTTGATTTGATTTGATTTGAACATATTCCTCCATAAATGCCCAGTCAGGCGTACCGTCATTTGTAACAGGTAAATAGATCGGGGTCTTCCTTAAGCGAATTGGTCTCCATTTTCTAGCATAGGAAAACGGCTCACCTGCTCTCTCAAGCATTTTCACAAGAAATAAACCTAACTCAGAACTCATCTTTCGATCGCGTAAGTATAAGGAAGTAACATCATGACTTGAAGTGTACTGATACGGTACAAAATACGCATGTCCTACTGAGCCATTGTTAGTTACCGCAATCCAATTAGGACCAAATAACTTGTTTTTATATGTACTGTCTATCTTTTCCCCTGTTTTGGTCCATTGATAAACTGTGCTTTTATCTGTGTATCCCGTAATTCCATTGTTTTTTTCCGTTGCACCCAAAAAAGGTAAGTTTCCTCCTGTCATAGGAGGTTTCTTATTGTAGAAACCATCCACTACTTCAAAAACTTCATCAATTCTGAACACTTTCCACTCTCTATTCTTCATCTCGCAACTCCTCAAATAAATATCCCCTACCGTGAAAATACATATCAAATTGGAAGCTCAGATAGTCTGCAATTGTTTTTTCAAAATCGGCTTCACTTGGTATCTCATCGTTAAAATAGTAAAAACTATGTAGCCACTCGTCTTCAGGTTGAATGGACGATTTCACCATAAACTTAGTTGTGTAATTATCCTCATTTCCGTTGATAACATCAAACAGGAAATCCCTCCTCTCCTTAGCTTTGTCATTAGCAACGAGACCAATGTGTTTTTTCACAACAAATTCATCTTCTTCAAAGTCTATAAACTTAACTTTTTTTCGTTCAATATCATGCGGTTTTCCTGCCTCAAAAACTGCGATAACAGGATTAGTACCTACACCATGAAATGTATCTTTATTTACAGTAATTACCATATCTAAAGTATGTTTTTCAAGAATTTTTTTCTTGTATTCCTTTTCTTCTTTAGATTTACCAACCATAGTTGATTGAGGGACAATCACTGCTAGTTTCCCCCCAGTCACCAGCATATCTAAAGCATGGCGAATAAAATTGATTTCTGTCAAGGTCTTATCTGTTTTCCCTTGAGAATATGGTGGATTAAATAATATTTTATTTACTTTCTGCTTTTGCATATCTTCACCAGTAACCGAAAACATATCATTTAGCTGTAGATTACTTTTGCCATCACCTCGTAAAATCATGTTTGTTGTCGCTACGGTAAACATCTTTTCTTGTAACTCTATCCCTAGTAGTTGATGTTTCTTAATATGCTTGATTTCACTCTCATCCTTTGCTAGTTTAGTCATTCTATTCATTGCAGAAATCAGAAAAGCGCCACTACCACAAGCAGGATCCAATACATAATCAGTCGGTAACACATCAATTAATTCCGTCATAAGCGTCGTAATATGGTGAGGTGTCAAAACAATTCCAAGACCATTCCCATCACTTCCGCCATATTTCACAAACTCACCATAGAAATTACCCAAAATATCATAATCTGTATTTTGTTTAAAGTGATGGATAACTTTATCTTGTAATTTTTTAGTAAAATAATGAAGTGGTGTAACTCCTAATGTCTCGTTTTTTTCGTTCAGCCGGACATTTGTTTCTAAAAACGAGAACTTATTGAGGAGAATATTGACCTTGTCCTCTGGCATAACACCTTCAGATGCAATATAATCTTTAACTGCTTTTAGAATTCTCATTCCATCATTATCAATTACTGGTCTTGTTGTATCCTCTCTACCATCAATTTTTCTAGGATACTTATTACCTGTTAATTTTTTGATATCAAAATCTTCTTCATTAAGGGCTAAAAGAATTGCAGAAATTACTGTTGCTTTATTCTCACCTTCGAGCGAAGAGTAGTTTCGTAAATCTTCATGTAATTCTTTTGAAACATTTTGCAATTCAAAAATACGTTTTTGTTCAATAGAATATTCTTTAAGTACATTTACTGAATACCATTCATTTATATTGTTTGGATGAAGTTCCTGAAGATCAGTTAACTTTGGAAGTTTTTCTTCAGTAATTCCTTCTTCAGTGATAGAAACCAATACAGGTTGAATGCTATGAAATTCCTCATCCCCAGTAATACCTACTGCGATTACTTCATCAAAAGAGCTTGTTTTTGTTACGATATGGTTTGCATAGTGTACTGCACCATTAACTGCATAACCTGACAAAGATGGGATATCTTTAGCAATAGAACCATCATCAGTAAGATTGATAAGTTTATCGTTATCTCTTTTATCCTCAATCACAACAAGGTAATCTGAAATCTGCATAACAAATTCAGGTTTTCCAATTCCAAACTTACCTTGTTTGCTAGCTCCTTTTAGTGCTTTAGCAATTTCCGGATGAGAGGAGCCTTGCTCATCATATCGGACACCAAATTTTTCTATTTCTCTTCTGACATATTGGTCAGTTGCCGTTGCTTCGTTCGCCATGTTTTTCACTTCCTTAAGTTTTTCATCTCCCATTATATCAAAGAAAGCAGCAAATTACTTGAAAATTCGCTACTTTCTTTGCACATTTATATAATTAAACTTTCTTATTAATTGATTTTCACTAACTTCAAAACAAAAATAATGATCTCGCCCATCCTTAGAATTCTCTTTATTAAGTTTGAAGTAGTTTTTCTGATTCATAGCCATAGTTCTGAGAATATCATCAACTAGAAAAGTAAGCGGTATGTCCATTGCTGAGTATTTTTGGAAATCTTCTTCAAATCGAATATAGTTGTCTGAGGAATAATCCATCTGCAATTTATTCTCATAGAGTTTTTTTCTACTCATAGGCAACCGCTTCCAATAGTTGAATGTCCAGGATGTCTTCCACTTTTGCATACCTGAGTCTTGATATTCTCGGGCAGACTGATAGGGCAAATAGGAACGATCAATCATTTTAAACCATCTAGTCCACCGGCAGAATGACCTCCAATGAGTTTACTTCTAGCGATGCTTCTTGATGCTGACTCAAACGCATTGGCTTTTAAGGGTGAAGTGAACCCAAACTGATCTCAGATGCTGTAAATCGCTGATTGGAGCCTTTCTTCTTTTTCTATTTTTTCAACATCATCAAATAAAGAAACTAGTTCAAACGATTCATCCACTAGACCCGAATAGTTGACGGCAACATTCCTTACAGCACCTGAACTGTATTTCTGATGAAATAACTGTAAAACCACATTAGTTAGCGTGTCCGTATGATTAGTTGGTTCGAACTTTTTTGTGTGTTGATTGATTTTTTATTTTCCTGTTTAGAATAGCCTACATGAATTGAGACAACAGTTGTTTTCTTACCTGCTCGTCTAAGACGAATAGCGACCTGTTCTGCCATTTTTCGAAGCAATTCAAAATCGTGTAGAACACATAAGAGGAAGTCGTATTACAGATATATATTTGCACGTTACGTAAAAAACAAAAGGACTAATCATTCCTGTTTTAGATTCGTTAACTATATAAGTGTGGCAAATTTGTGGAAAAACAAAGAAAAAAGGGTTATCCAAATCGGATAAACCTTTTTATATCAAGCTTTCACAAGCTTCTTAAGCTTTACCTTCTGAACCGAATACGTCGATACGTTCTTCAACTGATGCTTGG
>ERZ772971.2483-NODE-2483-length-10122-cov-6.837985_pt1 | contig 10122 bp, 22 predicted proteins | sample MGYA00511943_ERZ772971 | MGnify/ENA primary metagenome ERZ772971 (study PRJEB29015, sample SAMEA2737929) | human oral metagenome | biome: human oral; feature: human-associated habitat; material: dental | place: China | collected 2144 ... | reverse complement strand
CAATAATTATTACTATATATGTAAAATTATATACAATATATTTTCTTTTAATATTTTTAGAATCAAGCGGATTATTTTTATAATCCGTTTTGTGATACAATTTCTTCAAAATCATTTATGCCTATACTGTTCTCAGATAAAATTGTTTCAATTTCTTTTGTTATTCTGAGTTTAGTTACGTTTCTTTCTAAAAAAGTCATTTCAACCCCAACATCTCCTCTCATTTCTCATTTTATAATCCTCCACTTTGTGTTATAATTTATTCGCCAAAACAAATCATCGAGAAGAAGGGAGGTTTATAGTTATGTATAAAGTTTATGCTTGTCTACTTGGACAATGGACTGAACTTACTGAAGATTATCAAATTGGATATAATAACCAGTTTTTTTCTCCATATAATTGGGCTAAAGATGGATATATCAAAAATACTCATGATTTTATTGAAAACAGCTTTTATGATATGCCAATTGTCCAAATTATTCATGAAAATAAAAAATTTTTCATAAGTCCAATGTTTATTCAAGTAGTTATAAACAGCGAAAATATTTAGGATTATTGTAGTAATTTTTAATCTTTTTCAGAAACTCATCTTCTTCAATTTCAACATCAAAGGTGAGTTTCTCTTTTTTTTCTTTAAAATATTTTTCAATAGATCCTACTACTTCTTTAAATTCTAATTCCGTAAGCCCTTTCAATGCTTCTATTCCAGTTATCACTTTATCAGTTTCTATTTCTCCTTGTGCAGGAATATGAACTCTCATCAAGACACCTCCTTTCAAAAAGGATTGATTATTAATTAAATTTCCAAACCGCACATATCCTAAAATAACTCTGTGCGTTTTTTCTTTTCTTCTCTGTTCATACCTTTTAATGTTTTTATAACAGACTTTAGAATATTGTCTTTTCGTTTTTTTCTTTTTCTGCAATAATTTTTATATTTTCCACTCTTTCTATACACATCTCACACCTCCTTACTTTTCTTTTGAATTGTAATTCAATCATTATTAAAATAATTACATCTTTAAACGAAAGGAGTAATTATTATGGAAAATAATGATAAAAAAATAGATGAATTATTTGATTTGATGAAAAAAATTATTAAAACAATCAAGTAATTTTTTTTATTTCGATTTTGTAACCAGCTTTCTCAAGAACTCTTGAGATTTTATTAAAACTATTTCCAGGGCGGCATTTCTTTAAAATACACATAAATTCATTTACATTTTGTCTTACCATTCCTACTTCTCTGCCAAATTCAGCCCTGGAATTATAATTCAATCTAATATGTCTATCTAAAATTTCATAAACAACTTTTGTGTCAGTCATATATTCCTCCTTATAAAATTTTAAGTAACTTTATTTAGTTACTTAGTTTTTAAAAAAATATTTCTGTATTTCGTATATATTGTAACTTATAAAAGTTACTAAGTCAAGAAAATTTTTAATAAAAGATGTAAATTTATTTTCTTTACAAACAAAAAAGAGCTATCTCAATTTATGAAACAACTCTTTTATTAAATTATTTTCTTTCACAAGCTATACCATCATTATCTCTGTCTAAATGTCTTGCATATCCAGGCTCACCCTTTTTAATGTTTTTATAGCCTTTTGATCTAGCTTCTTTACAATTTTTAAAATGCAATGTTTCAGCAAATGTGTTAGTGCTAATAAATGCTAATGTTAAGATTACAAATAATTTTTTCATTTTGGTTTCCTCCGTTTTTTATATTTTTAAACCAAAATTAACCCCGCTTAAATTCATTATGTATCACTATTTTTTATTATTGTCTTCATACATTTTTTCAAAATCAACATCTGGCAAATTAACCATCACAGGAATTTTATCGAACATAGTCATACTTGCAACATAAGATTTCACATATTCATATAACATTTCTGCTCCATCTGTAACCAGCAACTCTTTTTTTTGTTGACTATCTAAACTATCTAAAAGTTCAAAATCACCAACAATAGATATTTTTATTTCTTTATATTCATCCGAGATTTCAATTCCTAGTTTTACTTTTCCTACTTCTTCGTTTGAACCGACACTCAAATTTATTTTACCGTCTCTTTTTTCTTGATTGCCTGCTAAATGTTTCATCGAAACTTCGCTCACAAAATAATTTGTTAATGTTATTTTATCCATTTTCCCTCCATGCTTTAACTGAAATTACTATAAATTATATTAGGTTTATTATATTTGGTTTTATTTAATTTTGAACGTTTATTTAATTTCATGTTATTGTATTTATTAATTGCAAAATATGTATCTGTATAATTTGATGCTATATTTTTTTTAAAAGTTTTTGAAAACGTGTTTAAAATTTCTTCGAATTCTAATATAGTATAAAAATTTAAAATCTCATTCTTTTCAGGAAAATATTCCTTCACCTCCCTTTCTAAAACATCCCTTTGTCCTACATTCGTTATTCCATTTTTATAAAAAACTTCTTCTATAATTTTACTCATCAGTTCATGAAATTCCATATCAAATATATTAAAATTCTTTTGATAATGATATATCAAATAGTAATTTCCCTCTTCTATTCTGTAGCCTATTTTCATATTTTTATATTTCGGATTACTGTATAATATTTCTTTCATTTTTTTTAGTTTTATGTCTTCCATATCATAATTCTCCTCTTACTACATGTTAATAAGTATATCTATTAATTTATTTATAATTTTTCCTTTATTTTCAAACGTTCTGTATTCATCAATATCAATGCAACATCTTCTAGTTTTATAATCCGCTATATTTCTTAATTCTTTCATATCTCGTAAATATCCCATAATACTTAAATATCCAGGCTGTCCACAATTCTTATTAAAATCTTTAAAAAAGGCTATATTCCAATCGTGACTTCCATAAAATTCAGTATTAGAATTATATTGATTTTGCAGTTTATAATTTTCAAATTCTACTTTTCCATCTGTAATGTTATTATCTTTGTAATATATAATTCGTTGATAACTGCTGTAATACAATCGGCTAATTGCAGTATCAAAATATCCTTTTTGAGCTGCATATTCCGCTATTTCAAAATTTTCTTTAGCCTTGTCTAACAAACTCATTTTCAAGCTCCCATATTATAACATATTTTATTTCATAATTTCTTTCATTTTTTGATTAATTTCTGATATATTAATCGTGTTAAAATAATTAAATGCTTCAGTCAAATGTTTAGAGCAAGTATAAGTATTTAATTTTAAACGATTAGTATTTTCAGATAAATCAAAATCGCCCTTAAAACTGCCGCAATAAAACTCATCGTTTACATCAAAAATATTGTAATGATTTTTTGATTTGATTATTAAATATCCGTTTTCTAAAAATTCTAAAAATTTTTTCAAAGATAATTCAATCGGATCAAATGTGTATAATTTTTTTTGAATTGTATGTTTATATTCTACGCGTTTAAGCATATCTTTAGAATATATAAAGCTGACTTTATTCGCTAAATTTTGTATTTTTTCACCAGTCTTAGCCATTATAAATTCTTCAAAAAAATCTCCAATATCACTATCTTCGAGCCAATTATACAAAATTTCTAGTTTTTCTTTTGCATTTTCAGTTGAATCATCTAAATTAGTCAAATCACCTTCAATTAGTTGAAATCTGTGTTTACAATATTGCATTCTTTTGCCTGCGGGGCAACCACAGCCACTATGTATATCTCTAGAATTTTCTTCCTTCCAAAAAGCAACTCTATAAGGCTTTTTCCCGGAACCTTTCACATAAAATACTAAAACTATTTCTTTGTTTTCTTCCATAAAAACTATTCTCCATTCTTAAAATTTATAATTCGTTTATTTTTTCTTTCGCTTCATTAATCATTTCTTTCACTTCGTCATAATTTCCACTTTTGAAACTCATGTATTCAATTTTTTCAAGAATTAAATTTAAAATATTTTTTTGTTCACTCGTATCTAAAGTTTTAACTAATCCTAATATACTATCCAAAAAATCTTCAGTAATATTATCAAAATCTAGTTCTTTTAATACTTTATCAGGTAATTTTTCTTCACTGTAAGCTTTAGATAAAATTTTCTTTTCTAATGGATAAACTTTTAATAATCCTTCTATCATTGTTTCTGAAGGCGGATTTATTCCTTTTTCCACTCTATTAATAAAAGTAAAAGGCAAATCTATTTTATCAGCTAATTTTCTAAGAGAATCACCACGTCTAAGTCTAATTTCTTTTAATGTACTTCCAAAACTCATAAGAACCACCTTCATATAAATATATTCAATATATTATACAATATTTTTTTAAAAAATAAAAATTTTTTCTTGACAAAGTAACTAATATAAGTTACAATATATTAGCAAAATGAATCTATATTTTTTTTAAAAACTAAGTAACTAAAAATAGTTACAATAGGAGATGATAAAAATGAGCTACAGCGAGGCATTAAGATTCGCAGAAGGAGCAGAAAGAGCAAGAGACTTGGCTTGGGATCGTTTATGCGAAGAAGAAGACAGAGCGATAGAAGAATACAACGATTTCTGCAATCATTTAGAAAATGAATTTAAAGAATTTAAATCAAAATATGAAAATCAATTGCGATATATTTCGTTAGAAGATCTGCACGATTTCATAGTTTGCAGATATGAGGAAAAAGACTTTAATTTTGAACCGTTCGAAAGCCTTGTATTAGACTATATAGAAAATGCAAAAGCTTGGGAAGACTGGGAAAAGAAAAATCCCAATTACACAGATGAGCAAGAGAAAGAGTTTGACAAGGAATACGATATGATACGTGATAAAATGGCGGATATTTTGTATAATAAATTAATTTAGGAGAAACGTAATGGACAAAATGTGTGAACTTGCAAAAGCTATAAGTAATTTAAAGCTCACAAAGCGTGAGATAAGGAAAGGGCTAAGCGGATTCGAGGTTTTAACGATTTCTAAAAGGTGCAGGTTAACGGTAAATGAAACTCGTAATCTTATAGATTATATTTTGGAAAAAAATATGAATTTAAAAATTTTAAAAAATAAAGGAGATAACAACAATGAAATTTGAAGTATTAGAAATGGTAAACGAAAACAACAAAAAGGCTTTGAGGGAAAAGGAAGAAAAAAAATTAAAGAACAGAATCAAGAAATTGTTTAAAAAATAAGGAGATGAACTATATGAAATTTTTAAAAAAATTTTGGGAAAAAATAAGACCAAAAACATATTTTGATTTATTGGTCTTGAACATGATTGCTTTGATATTGGTAATTATAAAATTATTGCTTAAATAATGCGACTAAAGATATTACAGTGCTTATTACAGATAAAATTAATGTTAGCCGAAACTGTTTGGAGTTTCCGATTTCTTTCTGAATTTCAAATTTATTAGACTTCTGAAACTCCCTTAATTGTTTTTCAAGCATTCTTACTACATCTTTGTTGTCTTTAAACTCTTTAGGTAATTTAGATATCGCTTTTTCTAATTTTTCTATAGAACGGCAAATATCTTTGTAATCATTTGGCATAAATACTCCTTTCAGGTTAAATTATGTTAAATATTATTCAAAAACTGGCTATCTTTCAATAGCCAGAACCTATAAAACAACATACACGAAACGGTTTAGCCAAAACCGATTTTACTTAATAATTTTACAATATTAATTTAAAAAAATCAATAAAAAGTGTTAATTTAATCGTGCTATCTATTACCCTCTGCATGCTGTACACACGGTAACTGCTTGAGGTATGCAGAAAAAACTGGCGGCTTTAATAGTCAAACTCCTTTCTTAATTTATTAATTTTTATATTTTTCTTTACAGATAGATAGCACAATTAAGTTAATACAAAAATTTAACATTTATTTTAGGAGGAATATGGATAATAAACATAAATATGTCAAGAAAATGAAATGCGAGTTATTTAACGATAACTTTCAGAATTACAAAAAGTATCACATACCTAAAAAAGCGCAGCTTGTAATAGCGGATATTCCGTATAATTTAGGAAACAATGCCTTTGCAAGCAGTCCAGAGTGGTATGTGGATGGCGACAATAAGAAGGGCGAAAGCAAAAAGGCGAACTCAAGTTTTTTCAAGACTGATGTAAACTTCAATCTTGCTGAATATATGCACTTCTGCTCCAAATTATTGATAAAAGAGCCAAAAGAAAAAGGAAAAGCACCAGCAATGATAATATTCTGTGCATTCCAGCAAATTGACACATTAGTGAAATATGCCAAAAAGCATGGATTTAATAACTATTATCCGCTAGTGTTCATAAAGCATAGCAGCTCACAAGTATTAAAGGCAAATATGAAAATAGTTGGAGCGACAGAGTACGCCTTGGTATTTTACAGGAACAAGCTGCCAAAATTTAATAATAACGGAAAAATGATAAAAAATTGGTTCGAGTGGAAGCCTGATCCTAAATCAAAATATCCCAAGGTACACCCAACACAAAAGCCAGTAAACTTATTAAAAACATTAATCAAAATTTTTACAGACGTTGGCGATACAGTAATTGATCCAGTCGCAGGAAGCGGAAGCACATTAAGAGCTGCAAAAGAACTAAACAGGAACAGTTATGACTTTGAAGTAGAAAAAGAATTTTACAGAAAAGCAACTGCGGAAATGCTGAAAGAAGATGAACTAGAGCAATTAAATTTATTTTAGGAGGATTTATGACAATAAGAGAACAGCTGGAAAAAGAAATAGATAAAATGGAAATTGAAGAAATGGAGGAAGAAAATGATGACAACGAAGAATGTAACAAAATGGATGATTTTGATACTGACATCAATTTGGATTCAGATTGAAGTTATCCGAATCAAAGGGCATTGGATAGCAGGAGGCAATGTGGCTTTTCCATTTTTAATGGCTATGCTGTTGTTGTGGTGTCCTAGAGCGATTAAAGAAATGAAAGGAAAATAGGAGGATGTAATTTGGGAGTACTAAAAAAGCAAAAAAAGAAAAAATTTAGAAAGGAAATTACAGAAAAAGCTGTCACTACAAAAGAAATTTTTAAGGATGAAAACAGAAAATCAAAAATAATGATTATGATGTCTTTATCAAACTTATGCAAAAGTTACAGGAACTATTTCAAAATTCCGAAAATAACTGATAAAAATCTTGAAAATGGCGACACTAAAATAGAAAAGATAACAGAAGAGCAGACACTTTGGTGTACTTTTGAACTTGAGGATATTGTCCAAAGGAGCTTCAGAGCTTTAACTAGGTTAATAAATGAATTTGGGTATGAAGATTTACATAATCCTGGACAAACTATTGTAAAGGATTTTAAGAACGAATTTATTATTGTTAGTTTCAGGAAGGTATACGAGCAGGAACTCACAGAAATAAAAAATAAATTCAAAAAATATTCAATAACCAAATACAATACAACAGAAGTTGCTTTGAATCAGATGTTTATAATCTTTGCTTATTACAAGATCTTTAAAAGAGAAGTTAAACAAAAGGAGTTCAGCAAGAAGACTGGGATGTACTTAAAAACATTAATTACAAAAACAGACAAGAAATTCAAGGGAATTGAAGAAGTTGTTAAGGAAAGCGAAAAAGAAAATTTTGAAAAGGATATGCTGGAGCTTTTAAAATTTGAAGAGGCAGGATTCAAAATAAAGTGGATTGGGTATAACAGAAAACAAGTATTGAAATTAAAGGAAAGACAAAATGCTTAAAACAGGAGGAAAAAATATGATCATTGATGACTATATAAGACAGCAAAATGAAAGTTTGAATTTTCTTAAAAATGCTGCTGAAAACTTAAAAGAGCTTTTTGAAGAAATGAAAGAAGAAAACGATAAGTATGATGAACAGCAAATGAATAAAATGTGCAAGTATTATGAAAATGGAGGATTGATAAAATGAGTGCTGTAAACATAAAAGATCTCAAAACATTTGAAGATAGATATAATTACGATGTTTCAAATTTTGTTGAAGTAAAAAAAGTAGAAGGAACAAGTAAAAAAACAGGGAAACAATACTCCTATTCATTAAATTATTTAAGTTGGGCTTATGCTCAAAAACTCGGAAGAATAATAGATTCTGAGTTTAAATGGAAAACTTTAAAAAACGAAAACGGTTCATTAAATCATGATGGTTTTGTGGTTGTTGAAATGACTTTTTTAGGGGAAACTCAAATACATAATTTTCCTATTTTAGATGGAGCAAACAATGCAATAGCTAGACCAAATGCTTTCGACATAAACACAGCTCAAATGCGAGGGATGGCAAAACTGTTTGCTATGATGAGTGGTTTTGGATTATCTTTATATACTGGCGAAGATATTAGAGATTTAGAAAATACAGGAACTAGAAAAACACAAATAAACAAGGAAGAGGAACAGAAACGTAAAGAAGAGGGTATCAAAGAAATATTAATTTTGTTAAACGATTTAAGTTATGAACAAACTAACAAGATAGATGACATAGACTTCACAAGTTTAGAAAATTACTCATTGCAGGAATTAAGAAAAATTTACAGCAGAATAATAAAATTAAAAAATGAAAGTGAGGAAAAATAATGAACACAGTAGTATTGTCAGGAAGAATGACGAAAGACCCAGAATTAAAATATACTTCAGGAGGTAAGGCTAATGCTAGATTTACTCTAGCTGTGCAAAGAACAAAAGATGAGGCAGATTTTATAAACTGTATTGCTTGGGAAAAAACAGCAGAGACTATTGCAGAATACTTTAGAAAAGGAAGCTCAATTCTAGTTCAGGGTAGCATCAGGACAGGAAGCTATGAAAAAGACGGAAGAACAATATACACAACAGATGTTTGGATATATAAATTCGATTTTTTTGACAGCATTAATCAAAATAATAATAAAGAAAATAAAAATAACTATAATAAGGAAGAGGACGATAGCTTTCCATTTTGATTAAATAACAGGAGGAAATATGAATAACAACGTAAACGATTTAATACATGATTTATACAACATAACAGCCTTAGATAAGTATATACATAGCGATGAAAGCGAACTGGACGAACAAGATATAAAAGACGCTGAGGAAGATATCAGATTTCTTTTAGAGGAAAAATCTGAAATTCTGGAACTAAAAATAAGAGAATTGGAATCTAATGAAAAGAAATGTAAAGAAATAGCTGATTTTTATAATATGAAAGCTAAAAAAAGAGAAGATAAAAGAAAAAAACTGAAAGAAAAGATTATTGAAACAATGAAGGCTTTAAAAACTAAAAAAATAGAAACACCTACTGGCACTTTTACAATTAGAAATAATACACCGTCTTTAATAATTGATGATATGAATTTGATACCAGGAAAATTTATAACTACAGTTCAAACTGATAAAATTGAAAAAGCAGAAATAAAGAAGGAGATAAAAAAAGGAATTGAGATTCCAGGGGTACATTTAGAATCAAATCAAAGTTTGGTAGTAAAATAATAAAAGTAGAAGAACGTTTGAGAGAAACAGGAGGTTTAAAATGAATAGAGAAATAAAATTTAGAGCTTGGCTTAAAGAAGACAAGAAAATGGTAAATGTTGAAACAATGGATTTTACAGATAAATCAATACAATATCTGAAAAAGAGTGAAATTATTAATGCATATATTTTAAGAAGAGAGAGCTTTGATGATGTTGAGTTAATGCAATATACAGGAGTAAAAGATAAAAACGGCAAGGAAATTTATGAGGGGGATATTTTATTATCATCGAACGAAAACGGAATTTTTCTGCAATTAATAGGTTTTGGAAATGATGATAGAGAATACAGCGGCATATTAAATGGTTTCAAAATAATAGATGGTCGCCTTTTGGAAAATGACGATTATGAAATAGACGAATGCAAAGAATTTACACAAGAATTGATAAAAGCACATAATATTCCGATTTTACAACCTGAAAATATGATAATAGATGGTTGGTGGGTAATTGGAAATATTTATGAAAATAAAAACTTATTGGAGGAAAACAAGTGAGTAAATACAAGGTAGGATTTTATGTGAACAGCAATGCGAATGTCTATTCTACAAATGCTGAAGCTATAGATTTAGTAGAAGATTACGGCTATACAGAGAAAGAGGCGGAAGAAATAATAAATGATGAGAAAAAGCTGAAAGAAGAATTCGAGGCTTGGTTATGGGATAATATAGAAACAGGTTTCCAAGT
>ERZ772971.2481-NODE-2481-length-10125-cov-11.030487_pt1 | contig 10125 bp, 7 predicted proteins | sample MGYA00511943_ERZ772971 | MGnify/ENA primary metagenome ERZ772971 (study PRJEB29015, sample SAMEA2737929) | human oral metagenome | biome: human oral; feature: human-associated habitat; material: dental | place: China | collected 2144 ... | reverse complement strand
ACACCGCCCTCTCACGGCGGCGGCGCCGGTTCGAATCCGGCTGGGGGTACGAGGAACAGGCGCCCGCTCCACCGCACGGTGGAGCGGGCGCCTCGTGTAGTCGCCCATCTGCTCGCCCCATGCCGCCGCGGTGAACCGCGCTCATGCGGGTGAGGGTTCTTCAGTGGTCCATCAGGCGGAGGCCAGCAGGTCGCTGCCCGTCGTGACGGTGAGCCCTCGCTCCAGCAGTGAGCGCAGACCTCCTTCCAGGGCGGAGAACAGGCCCTCGGAGGGTTGCGTGCGCCCGTCGTGGCACAGCACCACCGATCCGGCGCCGGCAACGTCCTTGACAGCGTCGGCGGCGGCCGCCGTTGGCGTGTGAACGCTCCACAGCAGCAGGTCCATCCTCTTGAGCGAGGCAACCATCATGGCCGGCGCGTCAACCCGGCCGTAGGGAGGCCGCCACAGGCGCGGAGATGGGGCGCCTGCTGCCTCGATCGCCTCACACGTGCGGTCCACCGAGTCGCTCAGCTCGGAGAAGCTCACACCGTAGACGTCTGTGTGCACCCAGTTATGGACCCCGACCTCGTGTCCTTCGGCGACCTGTCGCGCGATCAGCTCGGGGTGGGCCTGCACCGCGGAGCCCAGAACGAAGAAGGTGGCCCGCACGTGCAACCTCGCCAGCATGTCGAGCACCCGTGGAGTCCAACGGGGGTCCGGCCCGTCGTCGAAGGTCAGCGCCAGCTTTCCGGACTTCCCGTCGGTCTGGAAGACCACTCGCGTGCCGAGCGCGCTGCCGGGGCCCGCCGGGCGAGGGGCGGTTCTGGCGGTGGGGGAGAGGTGGGTGTCCCGCCAGTGAGTGGCTCCTGCGCCGGCGCCCGCGCCGAGCACGCCCGCCGTTGTTACCAGGGCGGCTCTTCCCAGGAGGCCTCGCCGGCTCTCACGAGGAGCGGGACTCGGCTGTGACTCGGTTGACGAAGAGGGAGCGGTGTCCCTGGCTCCGTCTTCCGGCAGGCTCGTGGTCGTCACCGGCATATCGTAGAGCGAACCCGGCAAGCCCCTGAACTCGCCGTCGGAACGTTGCAGAACCACGACGGCGTCGAACTGCCTCGCGCCGTATCAATCGATATCCGAGACATCCTCGGTAGGATGCCCGCGTGACGAACTTTCCCGCGCTGAAGACCCCCGGCCCCCTCGCTGATGGCGCCATGCGCATCACTCCCCTGGGGGGCCTGGGCGAAGTCGGCCGCAACATGACCGTCTTCGAGCTGGGCGGCAAGCTGCTCATCGTTGACTGCGGTGTGCTCTTCCCCGAGGAGGACCAGCCGGGCGTCGACCTCATCCTTCCCGACTTCTCCTCCATCGAGCACCGCATCGACGACGTCGTCGCCCTGGTCCTGACTCACGGGCACGAGGACCACATCGGGGGTGTGCCCTACCTGCTGCGCCTGCGTGACGACATCCCCCTGGTGGGAAGCGAGCTCACGCTGGCCTTCGTGGAGGCCAAGCTCAAGGAGCACCGTATCCGCCCGGTGCTGCGCCAGGTCATCGAGCACGAGGAGGTCTCCTACGGCCCCTTCGACCTGGAGTTCGTGGCCGTCAACCACTCCATCCCCGACGCCATGGCCGTCATGATCCGCACCGATGCCGGCAACGTGCTGGCCACCGGCGACTTCAAGATGGACTCCCTGCCCATCGACGGGCGCATCACGGACCTGCGCTCCTTCGCCCGTTTCGGTGAGGAGGGCGTGGACCTGTTCTGCGTGGACTCCACCAACGCCGAGGTCCCGGGCATGGTGGGCCATGAGGGCGAGATCGGCCAGGTCCTGGACAACGTCTTCGCCGACTCCGACGGGCAGATCGTCGTGGCCTCCTTCGCCAGCCACGTCCACCGCGTCCAGCAGGTCCTCGACGCCGCCGCCCTGCACGACAGGCGGGTCGCCCTCGTGGGGCGCTCCATGGTGCGCAACATGGGGATCGCCGCCGAGCGCGGCTACCTCAAGGTCCCGGCCGGCGTCCTCATCGATGCCCGGGACATCACCTCGCTGCCCCCGCACGAGAGAGTCCTCATGGTCACCGGCTCTCAGGGAGAGCCCATGGCGGCCCTGTCCCGGATGGCCCACTCCGAGCACCGCAGCGTCACCATCGAGCCCGGGGACACCGTCATCTTCGCCTCCTCCCTCATCCCCGGCAACGAGAACTCCGTCTTCCGGGTCATCAACCAGCTCATGAGGCTGGGGGCACGCGTGGTCCACCAGGGCAACGCCAAGGTCCACGTCTCCGGGCACGCCTCCTCCGAGGAGCTGCTCCACGTCTACAACATCGTCCAGCCCCGCAACGTCATGCCCATTCACGGTGAGATTCGTCATCTGGTGGCTAATGGTGGGCTCGCCGTCAAGACGGGAATCGCCCCGGAACGGGTCATGCTGTGCGAGGACGGTGTGGCCGTCGACCTGGAGGGGGGAGTGGCCCGTATCGCCGGCCAGGTGCCCTGCGGCTACATCTACGTCGACGGCTCCTCGGTGGGGGAGATCGACGAGGCTGAGCTCAAGGACCGCCGCATCCTGGCGGAGGAGGGCTTCGTCTCGGTCTACGCCGTGGTGGAGACCACGACTGGCACGATCCTGGCCGGCCCTCACATCCAGGCGCGGGGCGTGGCGGAGGACGACTCGGTTTTCGAGGAGATCCTTCCCGATGTGACCGAGGCCCTGTCGGCTGCGCTGGAGACCGGGAAGGCGGACGCCTACTCCCTCCAGCAGGTCATGCGCCGCACCCTGGGGCGCTGGATCGGGCGCCGCCTCAGGCGCCGTCCCATGATCGTCCCGGTCGTCATCGAGGCATAGCGGGAGGGTGCTTACTGCATGACTCTCTTCCGGCCCGCGTGCTTCATATCCACCGGATCCATCCTCATTGACATCCCCCTCCACGTCAGCCGTGTGCCGACGCCGGGAGGGGCGATCACCGGGGCGTCGTCGGGTCCGGTCGTCGGTGGCGGGTACGCCGTGGTCTCGGCCGCAGCCCGGCAGGGAGTTCCCACAGCCCTGGCCGCCACCCTGGGAACCGGACCCAACTCCGCGCGGGTGCGCGAGTCGATGCGGCTGGACCGGGTGGAGCTGCTCGTCGAGGAGCTCGTCGGGGACATCGGCACCTGCACCACGCTCATCGAGCCCTCCGGCCGACGCACCTTCATCACCACCGCGGGTGTTGAGGGCGAGCCTCAGCGTGAGGATCTCGAGAGCATCGACCTCAGGGCCGGGGACTGGGTCTACGCCACGGGCTACGACCTGGCCCACTACACGAGCCGCGGCATCCTGGCCGACTGGCTCCTGTCGATCCCCGACGGCGTCGGGCTGGTGATCGACCTCGGCCCGGTCCAGCCCGACATCCCCGACCAGGTGCTCCTTCCGCTGCTGAGGAGGGCGACGATACTGACCGGGAACGACCTGGAGATGGGGCGCCTCGAGAAGCGACTGGGCGGCACCGGTGCCATCCGGCAGGCCTGCCCTGAAGCACTGATCGTCCACCGAACCGGCATGAGCGGCTGTGTTCTCCACCCGGTAGGCGGTGAGCCGATCGAGGTACCCGGTTTCGTGCGTGAGGTCGTGGACACGACGGGAGCGGGAGACACGCATACCGGTGTCCTGGTCGCCGGCCTCCTGGGCGGGCTCGACGTCGTCGAGGCGGCCAGGCGAGCCAACGCGGCCGCCGCCCACGCCGTGGCCCGCAGCGGCCCTGCCCAGGCCCCGCTGTGCGAGGAGATCGATGAGTTCCTCCGCGCCGACGATGAGAAGTCCTGACGGGGGCCCGGGGCGCGCCTGCCTCTGCCCTCAGGGGATGAGTCCCCGTACCGGGCCGCGACACCGAGAAGGTGACGTGTCTCCGGCCGGGGCGGGCGGCGTGGCAAGGTCAATGACACCGAGAATCCGATAGTTTCTAGGGCATCATGGCCAATCGTCGCACCACGAGATCAGCTGCGCCTTCACCGGGAACCGGCAGAGGACGTAATCGAGGCGGTTCCGCTCCAGGAACCGCTCCCTTCTCCGCGCCCGGAACCGGGCCCTCGGGCGGACGCTACCGCCGTACCGGCTGGGCCTTCCTCATCCTGGCCCTCGCAGCGGTGCTGGCACTGCGCGAGTGGTTCGGGATCTCCGGTGCCGCAGGCGATCTCCTGCACCACATCGCCGCGGGCCCCGTCGGCGTCCTGGGCGTCTTCGTGCCCCCGCTCCTGGCGGCGCTGGGCATCGCCATGCTGCGGGTCCACAGCCTGGGGGCGGTGCACGCACGGGTCTCCGTGGGCTGCCTGGGCCTGCTGACGGCTCTGACCGGAATGATCCAGGTCGGCAGCGGCAACCCGGTCCTCAAGAACAACCTCGGCGGACTGGAGGCCGCCGGAGGGCTGCTGGGATGGCTGGTGGGCTACCCGCTGGCGGCTCTGTTCTCCTCCGTGGGGGCCTTCATCCTGTTCCTCCTCCTGACCGCGTTCTCCGCACTGGTCCTGTCCGGCAAGACCGTTGCCGAGCTCCGCGAGCTGCTGGAGCAGTACCGGGCCGCGGACGGTGACGGAGCCTCCCACGGAGCCGATGGATCGGGCGACTCTCTGGCCCGGCGCCTGCTGGGACGGGTCCGCGGAGGCTCTGAGCGGGCGGGCGCCTCGGGCGCGGACTCGGATCAGACGGCGCTCCTGGACTCCTATGACGGCGACGAGCCCTTCCGCTCAGCCCTGGAGGTGGAGGAGTCGGCCTCACGTAAACGGGGCAGTGGCCGCCGTAAGCGCTCGGCCGACCGGCAGGCCCAGCAGACGACGATCACCGAGCTTTTCGAGCCGGGCGCCGATCACGGGGCTCACTCCGAGGGCGAGGACTTCGTCATCCCGGACGTGGGCGAGGAGACTGATGTCATCGCCTCCCCGGCACCCTCGGCCGCCTCCGCCACCCGGAGCAGGCCCACTGGCCCGGCGGGTGGCTCCGTGGCCTCCGGCCCGGCCGCAGGAGGGCAGCGCAAACCCTCATCCGCCAAGCGCAGCGCACCGCAGCCGACCCCGCAGTCGCCCTCCGGTTTCGACGCCGTCACTGAGGAGACCCCCGAGGTCGCGCTGGAGGAGCCCGACCTCGCCGACCAGATCGCCATGAGCGACATGGCTCTGCCTGACGGATCGACCTACACCCTGCCCGATGACGCGCTGCTCGGTCCCGGCCCGGGCCACTCCACCCGCACCCCCGCCAACGACGCCATTGTGGAGTCCCTGCAGAACGTCTTCGCCGAGTTCAACGTGGACGCCACGGTCACCGGCTACACGCGCGGCCCCCAGGTCACCCGCTACGAGGTTCACCGGGGCCGGGGGGTCAACGTCTCCCGGATCACGGGGCTGGAGAAGAACATCGCCTACGCAGTGGCCTCCGACGAGATCCGTCTGCTCACCCCCATTCCGGGTAAGAGCGCCATCGGCATCGAGATCCCCAACAGCGACCGGGAGATGGTCAAGCTCGGCGACGTCCTGCGCTCCCAGGCCGCGCGCAAGCAGGCGCACCCGCTGGTGGTCGGGCTGGGCAAGAACGTCGAGGGCGACTACGTCGTCACCAACCTGGCCAAGACCCCGCACCTGCTGGTGGCCGGGCAGACCGGTTCGGGTAAGTCCTCCTTCGTCAACTCGATGATTACCTCGATCATGATGCGCGCCACGCCTGAGGAGGTGCGCATGGTGCTGGTGGACCCCAAGCGGGTGGAGCTGACCATCTACGAGGGCATCCCCCACCTCATCACCCCGATCATCACCTCCCCGAAGAAGGCGGCCGAGGCCCTGGAGTGGGTGGTGCGCGAGATGGACGCCCGCTACGACGACCTGGCCTCCTTCGGCTTCAAGCACATTGACGACTTCAACAAGGCGGTGCGCGCAGGCGAGGTCCAGCCCCTGCCGGGATCCCAGCGAGAGCTGAGCCCCTACCCCTACCTCCTGGTCGTCGTCGACGAGCTCGCCGACCTCATGATGACCGCCCCCAAGGACGTGGAGGCCTCCATCCAGCGCATCACCCAGCTGGCCCGCGCTGCCGGGATCCACCTGGTGCTGGCCACCCAGCGTCCCGTCGCCCAGGTGGTCACCGGCCTCATCAAGTCCAACGTCCCCTCGCGCCTGGCCTTCGCCACGGCCTCCCAGCTGGACTCCCGGGTCATCCTCGACCAGAACGGGGCCGAGACGCTTACCGGCCAGGGTGACGCCCTCTACCTGGGCCCGGGCGCCTCCACGCCAGTGCGCATCCAGGGCTCGTGGGTCACCGAGTCCGAGATCCGCTCCGTCGTCGAGCACGTCAAGTCCCAGCTGACGCCCGAGTACCGCGAGGACGTCGTCGTCCCGGAGGTCAAGAAGCAGATCGACGAGGAGATCGGTGATGACATGGACCTGCTACTGCAGGCCGCCGAGCTCATCATCTCCAGTCAGTTCGGCTCCACCTCCATGCTCCAGCGCAAGCTGCGCGTCGGCTTCGCCAAGGCCGGACGCCTCATGGACCTGCTCGAGTCCCGTGAGGTCGTCGGCCCCTCGGAGGGATCCAAGGCCCGCGACGTCCTCGTCCAGCCCGAGCAGCTCGAGGAGACCCTGGCCTGGATCAAGGGCGAGGGCGGTGCGCCGGGAAGCGCGGAGAGTCCCGAGGCCCCTGACGCGTCTCAAGGCGAGCCCGATTCCGAGGCCCCGTCGGCTCCGGCCGCGAATGAGCCCCGTACTGCGGTCATGCCGTCGAACCGCTACAGCACGGACCCCTTGGAGGTCGCCTCCAGCCTGCCAGAGTCGGAGTCCTGGGACGACACCTCCGCCGATGAGGACTCCGAGGACGCCTGGTCGCTCACAGGCCGCGGCTCATCGTGGTGAGGCGGAGGCCGACGCCGCGCCCTGCGGGGCCGGGTGTGCCCCTGCCCGTGTGATGACCTCTTCCCGACTGGGAATCGTCGGAGCCGGTCCGGTGGGCTTGGGCGGTGTGGTGGCCATGGTCGAGGCGTCCTTGACCTGAGAGGTGAGCAGGCTCCAGCGCCGGTCGATCTGCTCTTTGCTCAGCCCCAGGCCGGCAGGCTGCTCGCCGTTGTGAAGCGCCGCCAGGTCCCTGATCTTGTGGCCGCCGGCGAGATCCATGGTGAACGGGTGCCAGTTCAGCTTGTCCACGCTCACCGAGCCGTCGGTGTGGGAGGTGACGTCGGCCCAGACCAGCTGACCGACGTCGGACAGCGGGGCGCAGCACTCCTCATCCTGGTTCGAGATGTAGTTGCCTGCCGAGTACGACACCCACATCCCCTTGCCCCCGACTCCTCCGGAGAGCTTCTCGGCGGGCTGAGGCACATGGGGATGAGCGCCGAAGAAGATGTCGACCTGCCCGGTGTCGGCCAGGGACTGGGCGTAGGAGACCTGCTTGTCGTTGGGCGTGGTCTCGTACTCCTCACCGAGCTGGGAATGGACGACGACGAGATCGGCACCCGCCGCACGGGCCGACTTCGCCGCCTTCGTGATGGCGCCGATGTCGTTGAGCGACACGGAGTATCCGGTGGGATCCTCCAGGCCGTTGAGGTCCATGGTCGTGGAGATCTGGGCGACGGTCACGGTGCGCCCGCCCCGCTCCAGCTCGTAGAGCGCGAAGGGCACCGAGGCGTCCTGCTGGCTCCGGTAGGTGCCCGCGTGGCCCAACCCGTGAGCGTCCAGGGCGTCCAAGGTGGCCACGACGCCGGCCTCCCCCCGGTCCGCGGCGTGGTTGGAGGCGGTCGCGCAGCCGTCCCAGCCGGATCTCGCCAAGGCGGCCACGACCTCGGTAGAGGTGCCGAAGGCGGGGTAGCCCGAGTAGACCCCGTCCGGAGCGACAGGCACCTCCATCCCGCACAGGGCCAGATCCAGGCCCTCGACCCAGGGGGTCTCAGCGGCGATGTTGGCGGTGATATCCCCTGAGCCTGCCGGAGTGGACTCCATCACCGGCATATGCATGAGGACGTCGCCGGCGTAACCCACGGTGAAGTGGACGTCCTGCGAGCCGCCGACGCTGGCGGAGGCGGACGGAGTCGGCGATTGAGCCGGCACAGCCTGATCGGAACTCGTCGAGCAACCGTTCATGGCGACGGATGCGGTGAGAACGACGGCGGTCAGCAGGCCAGGACCCCGTGACCTGCGGCTGAGGCCGGCGGAGTCCGGTGACGATGATGGTGGAGGAGTGGAGGGGTACATGATGATGAACGTATGAAGTGAACCTTAAGAGTGTGTGCGCGGTTCGTGCTCGTTCCAGTGGTGTGGGGAAGGCTCCCGGATGCCGGCGTGAACCGCGGGCGAGAACGGATCCTATGCCGCGTGTCGTCTGCGATGGAGCATGACGCGTACGGTGCAGCCGCTCGGATGCGAGGCCGTTGAGAAGATGGATCGAGGTTTCTGCGTCGGTGGGAGGTCGTCCGCGATTAGGCTGGACCTGATGAACGCCCCGACCGCCCCGGATGGCGCCGCGCCGTCAGAGCAGGCGCCGCTGCTCAACATCGCCAACGTCCTGACGGTGCTGCGCCTGCTGCTCGTGCCCGTCTTCATCTGGCTCGCCCTGCTGCCCGGGGACCGGGCCAGGCTCGCCGCAGTCGTGGTCTTCGTCGTCGCGGCCTTCACGGACCGCCTGGACGGCCAGCTGGCGCGCTCGTGGGGGCTGGTGACCTCCTTCGGCAAGATCGCCGACCCGATCGCGGACAAGGCGCTGACTCTGTCCGCCTTCGTTCTGCTGAGCGTCAACCAACGACTGTGGTGGTGGGTCACCATCCTCATCGTCGTGCGCGAGCTCGGCATCACGGTCATGCGCTTCTTCATGCTGCGCCGTGCCGTCATGGCGGCCTCGCGCGGCGGCAAGATCAAGACGGCGCTGCAGATGGTGGGGCTGGTCGGGCTACTCACGCCATGGTCCATGCTCATGCTGCCCGCGGGGCCGGCCGCGTTCCTGACCAAGGCGGCCTATGTCATTGTGGCTGCGGCGCTCGTCGTCACGGTGGTGACCGGCCTGGACTACGTCCGCCAGGCGATGCTGCTGAGTCGTCAGAACGCAGGGAGCGGCCAGTGACCGCCCCAGGGCGGAAGCCGCGGTGATCGAGGGCGCGCCCGGCACCGAGGGCCGTGTCCGCGTGGCGAGGGCTCTCCTGCAGGCCGCCGCGGATCGCGGAATGACTCTGGCGATCGCCGAGTCGTTGACGGGTGGGCAGGTCGCCTCCAGCCTGGTGGAGGTTCCCGGCGCCTCCCGTGTGCTCGTGGGGGCGGTCGTGGCCTACGCCACCCATATCAAGGCGCAGGTCCTTGGGGTCGATGCCGCGCACCTGGAGCTAACCGGGCCGGTGGACCGCGATGTCGCCCTGCAGATGGCGCACGGAGTGCGTCGGCTCCTCGGGGCGGATCTGGGACTGGCCACCACCGGGGTGGCCGGGCCGGGGCCGGCCGACGGACATCCGGCCGGAACGGTCCATATCGCCGTCGTCGCTCCTTGGGGGCAGAGGCACCGCGAGCTGCACCTGAGCGGTGATCGCTCGCAGATCCGGCGCGCCACCGTGATGGAGGTGTATGAGCTGGCCATCGGCTTCCTACAGAACGACGAGTATGGGCCGCAGCCCTGATTGCTCCTCAACGACGACTGACCAACTACAGACCGCAGACTAAGACGTATTTCAGATTTCTCTCAGGAATGCCGGTAGAGTGGTTCTCAACGTCACCGGAGCCGGAGAACTGGCCCCACGTGGCGGGAATGAATCCACGACGTGAATGGTTGTGCTAGACGATGAACAACACGACTCACCCCCGCACCACTCGCCCGATCAACAACCGGATGCCGATGCGCCAGGGACCCGGGGCAGGGTACGGTGTGTCCGTGGACACCCCGAAGCACGAGAATGTCGTCCTGCGCCGCGAGATCGGAGAAGTCCTGCGCGGCGTCCGACAGCACCAGGGACGCACGCTGCGCGAGGTCTCCTCGCAGGCCCGTGTCTCCCTGGGGTACCTCTCCGAGGTCGAGCGCGGCCAGAAGGAGGCCTCCTCCGAGCTGCTCGCCTCCATCTGCCAGGCGCTTGACGCCCCCCTGTCCATGGTGCTGCGTGAGGTCTCCGACCGCATTGCCCTGACCGAGGGCGTCATGATTCCGGACACGGTTCCCGATGAGCTCGTGCGTC
>ERZ772971.2479-NODE-2479-length-10130-cov-2.254293_pt1 | contig 10130 bp, 8 predicted proteins | sample MGYA00511943_ERZ772971 | MGnify/ENA primary metagenome ERZ772971 (study PRJEB29015, sample SAMEA2737929) | human oral metagenome | biome: human oral; feature: human-associated habitat; material: dental | place: China | collected 2144 ... | reverse complement strand
GGCGCAGGTCAATGCCCATATCGACCTGGATGCACTGATCAGCGCCGCTCAGGCAGCCCCAGAGCTGGACGTCATCCCATGGGATCCGGCGGCTGAGGTCACCGCCCCGACGGACCGCCGCCCGGTGGTGGCCGTGGCGGGGGGCAGGGCTTTCACCTTCCGCTATCAGGAGACGGTGGAGCTGCTCGCGGCGGCTGGCTGCCAGGTGGAGGTGTTCGATCCCGCCACCGACGACCGCCTGCCTGAGGGCACCGCTGGAATCTACCTTGGAGGCGGGTTCCCAGAGGTGCATGCGGCTGCCCTCACGTCGCGGGCTGGTCTACGCCGGGAAATCGCGGAGTTCGCGGTCTCCGGCGGCCCCGTGGTAGCAGAGTGCGCCGGGATGCTGTACCTATCAGACAGCGTCGATGCCACAGGCATGGTGGGCGCCATTCCCGGGGTGGCCGCCATGGGGCCGCGGCTGACGCTCGGCTATCGCAGAGCGATGGCGACCCGCGACGGTTTCTATGCGCGCCGCGGTGAGGAGATCACGGGGCACGAGTTCCACCGCACCGCCACACAATTCCCACCAGGCAGCGAGCCGGGCTGGGCCTGGGAGACCACGAGCGGCATGAAGACTGATGGCTGGTCCCAGGCCAATGTGCACGCCTCCTACCTTCACGTGCATTGGGCCGGCTATCCCCAGCTGGCGCAGAGATTCGCGGAAGCGGTACACGCTCACCGGCCTGGCGTCACCACATTCCCTGAGAGGCGGGTGCGGGAAATGGTGTTTCCCGGGGATATCGATCTCGACCATCACGGGGATGCGGAGCTGGCGGAAGGCATTGAGGATCTGGCCGTGAACGTGCGGCTGAGCTCTCCTCCCGGATGGTTGTCGGCCAAGCTGGCGGCCGTGGACGTGGCTGCCTACCCCAATGCGAGCCAGACCATCCAGGTGCTGGCGCGGTGGCATGGGGTAGAGCTGGAGTCGGTGCTGCCCGTCGCCGGGGTTGCCGAGGCGTTCACACTCATAGCCCGCGGCCTGCGGTACCGGCATCCTGTGGTGGTGCACCCCCAGTTCACTGAGCCTGAGGCCGCGTTGCGCGCGGCCGGGGTGGTGCCGCAGCGGGTCCTGCTATGGCCGGAGAATGATTTCCGTCTGGAGTCCACAAGGCTCCCTGAAGCGGCCGACCTGGTGTTCGTCGGGAACCCCACCAATCCGACGGGGGTGTTGCATCCCGCCCGTGAGATCCGGCGGCTCGTGAGGCCAGGCCGGGTCCTGGTGGTGGATGAGGCCTTCATGGATGCGGTGCCGGGGGAGTCTGAGTCGTTGCTCAACGGTGATCTCGCAGGACTGATTGTGCTCCGTTCGCTCACCAAGACCTGGGGGCTGGCAGGGCTGCGGGTCGGTTATGTCGTCGGCGACCCCTCACTGGTGCGGCAGCTTCAACGCGTCCAGACCCCGTGGGCGGTATCGACTCCTGCGCTGGCCGCCATCCGCGCAGTCTGTTCGGACCGGGCGCGTTCTGAGACCAGGGCCTGGCAGGAGGAGCTCAGAGAAAACCGTGACGCCTTGGTGGCGGGGTTGCGGCAGCTGGGGCTTCGTGTCGTCGAGTCTAAGGCTCCGTTCGTGCTCGTACGAGGCCCTGTAGGGTTGCGCGAGAGACTGCGGGGGCGTGGCTTTGGGGTTCGCAGGGGTGATACTTTCCCGGGGCTAGGTTCTGACTGGTTCAGGATGCGCGTTCCTGAGCCCGGGCTGCTGGCCCGTTTCCTCGACGCGCTGGGCAAGGAGATGGAATGAGTGGTCGTGTCGTCCTCGTTGGTGCGGGTCCGGGCGATCCAGACCTGATCACCGTCGCCGGGCTGAAGGCTTTGCGCGATGCTGATGTGATTGTCACCGACCGGCTGGTGCCGGGACTTCTCCTGGACGAGGCACGGAAGGATGCAAAGATCATTCCTGTCGGCAAGACCCCGCGCGGGGAGTTCACTCCACAGGAACGCATCAACGACCTTCTCGTCGAGCACGCGTCAGCGGGAAAGACCGTGGTGCGGTTCAAGGGCGGGGATCCGTTCGTCTTCGGCCGCGGCTACGAGGAACTGCTGGCCTGTGCAGCGGCGGGAATTCCCGTCACCTATGTGCCTGGTATCTCGTCATCGATCGCGGGCGGTGGGCTGGCCGGTATCCCGATCACGCACCGCGGAATCACCCAGGGCTACACCGTGGTCAGTGGGCATGTTCCGCCGGGCGACGAGCGCTGTGATATCGACTGGGACCACCTGGCCGGTTCCGGGCTCACCCTCGTGATCATGATGGGCGTGCTCTATCTCCCACAGATCACCGAACGCTTGATCGCCGCTGGCCTGGATCCCAGGACCCCCACCGCGGTGGTGGAGAACGCGGGCCTGCCCCAGATGCGGCTGGTGCGCTCCAGCGTCGGCGAAGTCGCCCAGACGGCTCAAGCTGAGGGCATCCGTCCTCCGGCGGTCACGGGGATGTTGCTGGTCTTGGCGCCTGACCTACTGTAGGCCGGTTGCCTATCCGGAGGTCTGGTGAGCAGCGATGCCGAGCTGACGTGCTGCATCCTCTGGGGCCGATACCTGCGGCACATCCTCAGGGACCTCGGCCCTGCGCACCACGATCACCCTGATCCCCAGCTCATCGGCGGCCGTCAGTTTTGCAGCGGTCAGGGAACCGCCTGAGTCCTTCGTCACGAGTGCCTCAGCACCCAGATCGCGCAGCAGCTTCTTCTCGGATTCCACTGTGAATGGACCACGTTCCAGCAGAGGCTGCCACGAATCCGGTAGCGGGTTTTCAGGAAGCTCCACCATGCGTGCCGCAGCCGACTGCAGGCTCCTGTAGTGGTCCAGCTGCTGACGTCCCACCGTCAGCAGCACCTTCCGGTATTGAGCAGCTACAGCGGCTGCCGCGTCGTGGGAGTCCACCCAGGTCCAGGTGCCCGCCAGGGGATGCGACTCCCAGCTGGGCCGTGCAATCCGCAGCAAGGAGATTCCCGTCCGCTGGCAGGCTGTCACGGCGTTGGCACTGATCTTTTCGGCGAACGGATGGGTGGCATCGACCACTCGCTCAATCCCATTGTCCAGTAGCCAGGTTGCCAGCCCCTCAGCGCCGCCGAAGCCGCCGGTCCGGACCTCGCCCGCGATGTGCGCAGGCCTGGTCACCCTGCCTGCCAGAGAAGTGATGACGTCATGGCCTCCAGCCACGAGTAGTTCTGCCAGGTCTCGGCCCTCCCGGGTGCCGCCAAGAATGAGGATTTTCACTCTGCTATTCAACAGCATTGGCTTTTCGTCCGGGTATGGGCGGGCACGTCGCTGCGAGGAGCTGTTGTGGAGGAGACCGTGTCTGCTGTGTTTTTCAAAGCCAGTTGTGGCTGCTGCCTGACGAGACATCTGATCCCTATGCGCAGGATCTCTTAGTACTCTGGCCCCATGACTGTGAGCCTTGGCATGCCCGCAGCACCTCCCATGGTGCTTGCACCCCGCCGGAAATCCCGCAAGATCAAGGTTGGGTCAACCTACGTGGGAGGCGACGCGCCAATCTCTGTCCAGTCGATGACCAACACCAAAACCACCGACATCAATGGCACGCTGCAGCAGATCGCCGAGCTGACTGCCTCTGGGTGCGACATCGTCCGGGTCGCGGTTCCCAGCGCTGATGACGCGGAGGCGCTTCCGATCATCGCCATGAAGTCGCAGATCCCTGTGATCGCGGACATCCACTTCCAGCCGCGGTATGTCTTCGCCGCCATCGACGCCGGCTGTGCTGCGGTACGTGTTAATCCTGGGAACATCAAGCAGTTCGACGACAAGGTCGCGGAGATCGCCAAGGCCGCTTCTGAAGCGGGTGTCTCGCTTCGCATCGGTGTCAACGCCGGTTCGCTGGACAAGAGGCTGCTCGCCAAGTACGGCTCACCGACTCCGGAGGCGCTGGTGGAGTCGGCGATGTGGGAGGCCTCGCTTTTCGAACAGGTGGGTTTCTACGACTTCAAGATCTCCGTCAAGCATCACGATCCCGTCGTCATGGTCCGTGCCTATGAGCTGCTCGCGGAAGCGTGTGAATATCCTTTGCACCTCGGCGTGACGGAGGCTGGTCCCGCATTCCAGGGCACTATCAAATCGTCGGTGGCCTTCGGGACGCTGCTCAGTGAGGGAATCGGTGACACCATCCGGGTCTCCCTGTCCGCGCCGCCTGCCGAGGAGGTTAAGGTCGGCACCAAGATCCTGGAGTCCCTGAATCTGCGTCCCCGCAAGCTGGACATCGTCTCCTGCCCGTCCTGCGGTCGTGCGCAGGTGGATGTCTACACTCTGGCTGAGCAGGTCACGAAGGGACTGGAGGGGATGACCGCGCCGCTGCGGGTGGCTGTCATGGGGTGTGTTGTCAATGGCCCTGGTGAAGCCCGGGAAGCTGATCTGGGCGTGGCCTCCGGCAATGGGAAAGGGAAGATTTTCGTGCGCGGTGAGGTGATCAAGACCGTCCCGGAGGATCAGATCGTGGAGACCCTCTTGTCGGAGGCGCATCGTATGGCGGCTGAGATGGGTGAGGTGGGCGAACCCGAGGTGTCGGTTTCCTAGCATGACGACGAGGCTTCGGGTTCTCGGCCCCCAAGACCTGCCGGCCATTCAGGAGCTGCTGTCACAGCGTCCCGTAGAGAATCTTTTCCTGGCCCACAAACTGCGTCAGTATGGGCTAGATGAGCGCGCTCTCGGATTCTTCCACGGCTTCGAGCGGGATGGAGAACTGACCGCGGTCTGCATGGACGGAGGCACGCTGTTCCCTGCAGGGATTGATCCGGAGGCTATTCCGGCCTTCGTCGGCGCTGTCGGTCAAAGTCGTCACTGCGCCTCCATCCTTGGTCCGAGCATGATGGCCCTGGGTGTGTACCTGGGATTGGCGACGCGATTCCAGGGTGAATGGACCAATGTGGTCAACGTCCGGCAGACCCAGCCGCTGATGGTTCTGACCGGGCCGCCGCTGGTTGTCCCGGACCCGCGTGTGCGACAACTCGGTACCCAGGATTTTGACTCCTACTTGGCAGCGTCGGTGGCAATGTACACCGACGAAATAGGCGCCTCCCCGTACAAGCATGGACCGGGTTATGGCGCGCATGTGAAGGACCGCCTGAGGGCAGGGGAGGCCTGGGGCGTGGTGGAGCAAGGACGGGTGATCTTCAAAGCTGACCTCGGACCCAAGGTCGGACCTCAGGCACAGCTTCAGGGAGTATGGCTCGAACCCGCGCTGCGCGGCCAGGGAAAGTCTGCGGCGTTGCTGGCCGGAATGCTGGCCCAGGTCCAGGAAGCCCATCCGGTGATCAGCCTGTACGTCAATGACTTCAACACACCGGCCATCCGGCTGTATGAGCGGCTGGGTTTCCGGGAGGTCGGTAGTTTGTCCACGATCCACTACTGAATCCATTGCACATCGTTTCCCTGCTGCGGATCCGGAACGTGGCCTGGAACGTTTTGGGAGGAGAACGGCTCTGGTGCAGGAAGAACGTGTTGAGTTCTGGAACTCCCGTCCGGGCTACCGCTGGCTCTTCGTGGTGGTCGGGGGACTGGTGCTGGTGTATCTCGAGGTCCTGTCCATCATGGTCTTCGAGGCATCGGACGACATCACTTCCTGGGCTGGAGTTTTCTCCGGGGTCAGGCGGTGGGCTGCGACGGTGAATGTTCCCGATACCGCATTCACGCTTTCCGTGCTGCAGGTTGTCGCTGCTTTCTTTCTGGCGGTGATTTTCGTGGGGACTGCGGAGAGGAAGGGCTCTCGCCCCACCCGCTCCGAGCTGCGTCATGAACGGGTGATGGGCCTGGTAAACAACGTGGTGATGGCGGGTGGCGCGGTGCTGGCCCGGTCGGTCTGGCTGATCGTCCTCAGGACGGTGGCGCTGTTCTCGGGCCTGCCCGATGCCTCGGAGAAATTTCCCAGAGCGGAAGCGGTTTTCCTTAGCCTGTTCGGCACAGCGTTGTGCGCTGTCATCGCCACTTTTGTGGTGCCTGGTCCCGGCGGTGTACTCCAGCAGCTGACGGATTCCAGGCAGCGGCTCGCCAGGCTCCGCTTACTGCGGGACGAGCTTGAACAGACGCGCCAGGAGGAAATGGCAGCGGAACAGGAACCGTTCACAGAGCGCCGGCGTGTGTATGAGTTCGCACGCCGCTGGGGGGAATTCCTTCTGGTCGTGGTGGTGCTGCTGGCGACCGTTGGAGCCTGGATCCCCTCCAACCTGGACGGGGAGCCCTCACTTGCGTTGGAAGTCCTGATGTTCGGCTTCCCGATCGTCGGTCTGCTGGCTGTGATCGGTTGTGAGTTCAGCCGCAGGGGAGAGCTGGATTATCACATCAGGCATTTTGCCTCCGTCTCGTGGCAACGTGGGACCCTCCTGCAGCGGGGGCTGTGGCTGGCCCTGATCTTCCTGGTGTCTCTGAACTTCGAATTGGTGCTGATCGAGGTCCAGGGCAGATGGACGATGGTGTTCTTCGTGGCCTATTGCCTGGCCCTTGGGACTGCAGTCTTCTGGCTACCGACTCTTGGCCGGTACTCACCCACTGGCGGACCTGATGGCCGGTGGTGGCGGCAGCAGGCTAATTCCCCTGAGGCAGTGGGGCAGTTTGAGGATTCCCAGCTGAGCAGCGCGCTGATTGTTCAGGATTTTCACCGCCTGAATCCTCGCTGGGTACTGCAGAGGATCGTGGCCATGGAGAAATCGGTGATGGATTCGATGTCGTTCGTCCATGAGGAGGCGGCCAGGCTTGGAATCAAACCCGAGGGGCAGGAGGAGTAGAGTTCCCCTGTCTCGGACAGGAAGGACCCCACGTGATCACGCGCCTCAGCCAGTTGTTCGTCAGGACCCTTCGCGACGACCCAGCGGATGCCGAGGTGTCCAGTCACCGCTGGCTGGTGCGTGCCGGGTATGTCCGCCGCGTCGCTCCTGGCATTTACTCCTGGCTGCCGCTGGGGCTGAAAGTGTTGCAGAAGGTCGAGGCTATCGTCCACGAGGAGATGGAGGCGATGGGTGCCCAGGAGGTCAGGTTCCCCGCGCTGTTGCCGCGTGAGCCCTACGAGACTACCGGCCGCTGGACCGAATACGGCGAGAATCTGTTCCGGCTCAGGGACCGCAGGGACGCCGACATGCTACTCGGCCCCACCCATGAGGAGATGTTCACCCTGATGGTGGGCGACCTGTACAGCTCCTACAAGGACCTGCCGCTGTCGCTCTACCAGATTCAGACGAAATACCGTGACGAGGCCCGTCCCCGGGCGGGGCTGCTCAGGGGCCGCGAGTTCGTCATGAAGGATTCCTATTCCTTCGATGTCGACGATGCGGGGCTGGCGGCCAGCTACCAGGCACACCGCGACGCCTATATCCGCATTTTTGACCGTCTTGGCTTGGAGTATGTGATTGTCAAGGCCACATCGGGGGCCATGGGCGGTTCCGCCTCCGAGGAGTTCCTGGCTGTGCTGCCCGCTGGCGAGGACACCTTCGTGCGCTCCCCGGGCGGCTATGCCGCGAATGTCGAGGCTGTCACCGTCTCCCCGGCTCCGGCCATTGATTTCACGGATGCCCCTGAGGCGACAGTCGTCGACACGCCTGGCACCCCGACGATTGCGTCTTTGGTGGCTGTCTTGAACGCGGAGTATCCGCGCGGGGATCGCGAATGGACCGCCGCCGACACCCTCAAGAATGTGGTGCTGAAGGTGACTGAACCCACCGGGGAGACGTGGCCCCTGGCAATCGGCCTGCCGGGTGACCGCGAGGTGGATCCCAAACGCTTGGAGGCCGCGCTCACCCCCGCCGAGGCCGCTCCCTTTGAGGAGGCTGACTTTGCGGCCCACCCGGCGCTCGTCAAGGGTTACATCGGGCCCGGGGCGCTGGGGAAAGAGTCGCCGTCAAAGGTGAAATACTTGGTCGACCCACGCGTCTCATCCGGCACATCTTGGGTGACCGGGGCCGATGAGCAGGGTCGCCACGTGCTCCACCTGGTCACAGGCCGCGACTTCACCCCGGATGGTTTCATCGACGTGGCGGAGGTGCGTGAGGGTGATCCGGCACCAGATGGGTCCGGTCCCCTCGCCTTGGCACGCGGCATTGAGATGGGGCACATCTTCCAGCTCGGCCGCAAATACGCGGAGGCCCTCGGGCTGAAGGTGCTTGACTCCAACGGAAAACTGGTCACCGTCACCATGGGTTCCTACGGCGTGGGTGTCTCCCGTGCGGTGGCTGCCGTGGCGGAGGCCACCTGTGATGACAAGGGGCTCGCCTGGCCGCTGGAGCTGGCCCCCTACCAGGTTCAGGTGCTCGTCACCGGCAAGGACCAGGAGATGTCCCAGACCGCGGAGGACTTGGCCGGGCAGCTGTCCGGGGTCGGCCTGGACGTCCTCTACGACGATCGCAAAGCTAGCCCGGGCGTGAAATTCACTGACGCTGAGGTGCTGGGCATGCCGATCGCGGTTGTGGTCGGCCGGGGACTGAAGAACGGAGTCGTCGAGGTGCGCAACCGCCGCACGGGCGAGCGCCGCGAGGTCCCCGTGGCCGAGGCCGTCACCGCGGTGAGGGAACTCACTGGGCGCTGAGGCAGGGGAGCGGATAAACCCGCCTGTTGGCTACGGATGGATACCTGCTCCCTGTTGTTTTAGCGGGCATCTTCTTTTAACGCGCATTGCTGTCGTCTGGGCCTGCCCTCTCTGGTTCTGAAGAGTCCTCTGGGTCATCTGGTGGGGTATGCCGTTCCAGCCAGTCGACGAAGGGCTTCATCAACAGGAACGAGACGAGGGAGGCGAATATTGCCCCCAGCGGGTCACGAAAGAAGACGGTGTAATACATCAAGGCGACCGCCAGGCAACAGGTGATGTCTTCTAGGGCTTCACCGACCTTCCGGCCCGACCCGGTGCCGAAGATGTGCTTGAAAATCCCCCCTGCGAGAAGACTGACAAACCAAAGAGCTGGGTAGATCCATAGGATATGCAGAAGCAGCCAGGGGTTGAACTCCCTTAATTCCCCGAACCAGGGTATGAAGGCTGTTATTATCACCCCCGCTGCCATGGGGATACCGGCGCAGACGATAACTGCAAGCAGGATCCAGAACATGACAAAAGCGCCCCAAGGCGTTATGGGCTGATCTTTAGATCTAGATGGCATGTTCTGGCTCCTCTCGGATTATGCGAATAGTACTATCCACCGTGCAATATCCAGGGCCACATCGGCTGGTATCCCATTATGCATAAGGAAAGTTGCAATCGTTAGCTCGGTTGAGGTGTCCAAGAAATCGATTAGATCATAAATCTTGTCGGCCCAATCTCGCACCGGCTTGGGTAGGAAAGGGCGCCCTTGTTTCAGAGCTATTTTGATGAGCTTCTTGACGATCGTCTTGAGGACTTCTGGATCTGATTGAGTCCCAGTTTTCAGTTGGCCAGATGCTGATTCTTCTGCGACTTTCCGTGCGGCCTGGGCGCTTTCGTGGTCGCCGGCCCGTTCAGCCGCTGCGGCGATCTCCTGCCACTGGGAGGCGGTGAGACCGCCGAACCCCTCGTTGGCGGAGGTTGTCACGGTGGACTCGCTGGGGGCTGCAGCGGCGCTCTCGGCGCTCATGCCCAGAGCGCCAAACAGGGTTGCTGCCGCCAAAGTCCCGGCCGCTGCCTTCGTGATCCGAAGGCGGAGTGTGTGCGTCTTTGCCATGTCAACTCCTTATGTAGGTGGGTTGTGTATGTCTCCTTGAGTGTCATGGGATCTGTGGTGTGTGTGCAATGGCCTGTCGTACCGAATGCCAGATGCGATCGGGTGGTCTCGTCCATTCAGTGTGGCCATCCGGCTAGACTTCGGCCTACAGCATGCCCGATCGGTCATGCTCATGTCGCCCGGCTGCCTGCGAGGTCCGATCTTTTGGGGAGCTAGCCCCAAGCTGGGTGACATTGAGGTGATCGTCAGCACTCTGCGCTGGTGCGATTCTGCCACACCAGATGAAACTCATGCTGTATGCCCTAGTCAGCGCCCAGTCAAGGCCTAGGTCTTGATCACGAGGGTGGGATTTTCTAGCATGGTGCCGTTACTTCTTAAGTGAAAAGAAGACGCCTGAGGGTCAGGCTTGGGGTGGGGCTTCATCCAGGGGGAACGCCGGGTTTTTCGAGCAACGCAATATGTATG
>ERZ772971.2478-NODE-2478-length-10130-cov-2.439107_pt1 | contig 10130 bp, 9 predicted proteins | sample MGYA00511943_ERZ772971 | MGnify/ENA primary metagenome ERZ772971 (study PRJEB29015, sample SAMEA2737929) | human oral metagenome | biome: human oral; feature: human-associated habitat; material: dental | place: China | collected 2144 ... | reverse complement strand
TAAGAATGGCTTTGAAGTGTTAGAAGAGGTGCGTAAAACTAGTAAAGTTCCTATTCTAATGCTGACAGCACTTCATGACGAAGAGACACAAGTGAGAACCTTTGAGTTACTCGTGGATGGATTTATTCAAAAACCTTTTTCCCTCGTCGTCTTGCATAAGCAGATTGAAGCCGTATTGAAACGTTATTACGGAGAAATGAATGTTTGGAATTACAATACAACAAGCGTGAACTTTACAAGTTTTGAAGCAAGAGTTGATGGACAAATTGTGGATGTGACGGCTAAGGAACTTGCTGTTTTGAAGTTACTCGTAGAGCATCAAGGCCAAGTGTTGAGTCGCTCTCAAATATTGGATCACGTGTGGGCAGCCCATGAAGATCCACCATTTGACCGTGTTGTGGATGTGTATATCAAACAATTACGAAAAAAATTATTGTTGGATTGTATCGTGACCGTTAAAAATGTCGGATACAAGTTGGAGTAAAAATGAGAAAATTAAAACTGTTTCCCAAGATTTTTATTTATACATTGAGCATTCTAGGTACGCTAGTGGCTATTGCGCATCTGTTTTTATATTTTGCTTTTCCTCACTTTTATTTGCAAGAACGTCAGCAAGAACTAAGTCGTAAAGCAGATATTTTAGTGGAAAGTTTATCGCAAGTGGATGAACAAGGTGCAGCCTCTGCCTTGCAGGTATATGCGAAAAATGAGGGGATTACAGCTTATTTAAAGAAAGAATCGACGGGCGAAAATTTACAGCTTGGGACCGAATTGCCGATTGATGAAAATAGTAGTCAAAACTCGGTCATTATCGAAGATCGCCAAGTGACCACTAAAGATGGAAAGCAGATGCAACTGCAAGTGGTTACGACAACAGAGTCTGTAAAACAGGCCACGAAAGTAACCTTTAGTTATCTGCCATTATCGCTTGCGATATCGATAGTTACAGCAGTGATTTTCTCTTATATTTACGCTAGGAAATTATCAAAACCGTTGATGCAAATGTCTAGAGTCACTCAGAAGATGATGGAATTGGATAGAGATGCGCGTTTTGTGAATCCAAGATCCGATGAAATTGGACAAATGGAAACGCAAATCAATGAGTTATACGAACATTTATTGTCCGTGATTGATGAACTAGAAGAGAAGAACAAAAAGATGATTCAACTTGAAAAAACAAAGGTAAATTTCCTACGGAGTGCTTCTCACGAACTTAAAACGCCGTTAGCGAGTCTTCGTATTTTATTAGAGAATATGAGTCTTAATGTCGGTAAATATAAGGACCGTGATACTTATTTAACAGAATCCATAGGAAAAGTGGACCAAATGACTGACTTGGTCCAAGAGATTCTAGAGCTTTCTAAATTGCAAGAAGAAACCTTGACGAAAGAACCCATTGCATTAGAAAAGGTTCTACCTGAGTGGAATAAAGAGTTTCAATTATTGTCTCAAGAAAAGGGGCTAAAGATTCAAACAGCATTAGAACCTCTAACGATTGAGGCGAATCCAATCGCCTTTCGAAATGTGTGGAATAATCTTTTGATGAATGCGATTAAACATTCAACGAGAGAAGGAGTCATTCAAATTGAATTAACCGATGAAGTGTTATCGATTAAAAATCCATGTATGCCTCTCACGAAAGAGCAAATAGAAGCAGCATTCTCCTTATTACCGTCCTCTAAAGGAACGACGGGTGGAGGAAATGGAGTGGGACTCTACAGTGTACACCAACTGCTAAAGCGAGAAGGTATTTCACATCGCTTCTTTGCAACAGAGGACGGAATGTGCTTTGAAATGGATTTAAAAACAATATCGTAAACATGAACGAGTTACCGAGAAAGGTGACTCGTTTTTTTGTTTGGGAGCGATTCGCTACTTTTGGACGAGATTCCAATAATTCAAAGAAAAAAATAGAGAAATTAGTAAAAAAAATCACAAAAAACGCTTACATTTAAAGCGTTTTCGTGTATAATTAAAGTATCAATAAAAAGATAGGAAGGTTGATATTATGGCAACAATTGATCGTTTCGCTACAGACACTATACGCAAGAGCAATCCGCATCTTTCGCAATTGAAGGCAACTATTGAACCAGCTTTTTATTCGAACAATGCGACTGAAATTCCGACTCTGGCAGAGGCGTATGAATTAGCGTCACATGCACCTAATACAACAGTGTTAGATGCGTTCGTTGCAAACGCAAAGGATTTAGGATTACCGGAGGATGCACATATTCTTACGGTGGTTGATGGGAGCGTTGTAGGACGTACTGCAAAAGCTCGTCGAATTTTGGGTAATAATCCAGCAGAAGATGCTAAGATTATTCCGATTATTCGTGAAGAGATTTATAACAGTTCGTTCAGACCGTTTATTAAGGGTACAGCCGTTGTAGGTCTTGATGAAGACTTCATGGTGAAGGCACATATCACAATGCCTAAAGAACACATTAACAACTTGTACTCATGGCTATTGAACTTTCAAATTTTCAATGACCAATATAAGAGACGTTATGATGCGTCTAAACAATATGACGAAAATGATATTTTCATTTTCTTCGATCCAACTTGGAGACATCCTGATTACCCAGATGGATTAGCATTCTTTGATACAAAACATAACTGTGCTTCAATTTTAGGAATGAGTTATTTTGGGGAAATCAAAAAAGGAACGTTAACATTAGCATGGGCAACTGCCGCTCGTAACAACTACGTTTCTTGCCACGGTGGTTTAAAGATTTTCCGTAAAGAAGGCGCTTCTTACGTTGCAAGCTTCTTCGGATTATCTGGATCAGGGAAGTCTACATTAACACACGCAAAACATGACGATAAATACGACATTGAAGTATTACACGACGATGCATTTGTGATTTCGGTAGAAGATGGTTCATCTGTAGCTTTGGAACCTTCTTACTTCGACAAAACAAATGACTATCCAGCAGGTCACAGAGAACAAGATTACTTCGTAACGGTTCAAAACTGTGGTGTGACTCTGGATGAAAACGGCCGTAAAGTATTAGTGACCGAAGATATTCGTAATGGTAACGGACGTACGGTTAAATCTCGTTATTCTACACCAAACCGTGTCGATAAGATTCAAGAACCAATTCAATCTATTTTCTGGATCATGAAAGATGATGCACTACCACCATTAGTGAAAATTACAGATCCACGTTTGGCATCTATTTTAGGATGTACATTAATGACAAAACGTTCTAACGCTGAAAATACAGGAGCTGGGGCAAACTTAGATGCGCTTGTTATCGAACCATACGCAAACCCATTCCGTGTATATCCATTAGTAGAAGACTACGATAAATTCAAAGCCTTATTCGACAAAAATGTGGATTGTTATATTATTAATACTGGAGACTTCTTAGGCAAAAAAGTGACGAAAGAAGTGTCTCTTGGTGTGATTGAAACAGTAGTAGATGGCAAAGCAAAATTTGAATTATTTGGTGGCCTTCCTGGAATGGAATACTTACCAGTGGAAGGTTATGAAGTTCCTGAAATGAATGGTGAATACGCTGAATTAATTCGTGACCGTATGCAATTCCGTTTAGACTACTTGAAAGCATTTAATGATGCGAATCCAGAACATCAAATTCCAACAGATGCACTAGAAAGCATTAAGACAATCGAACGCTTTATCGACGTATTATAGTGGAAGGAGTGTTCGGTGATGACAAGAAAAATAGGAATTACAGATACAATCTTACGGGATGCCCATCAATCGTTGATGGCAACCCGTATGCGAATTGAAGATATGCTCCCTGTTTTATATCAACTGGATGAAGCAGGATTTGCTTCTTTGGAATGTTGGGGTGGAGCAACGTTTGACTCATGTATTCGTTTCTTAGATGAAGATCCGTGGGACAGACTACGCACCTTGAAAAAATATTTAAAGAAAACACCGCTACAAATGTTATTACGCGGACAAAATATTTTAGGATATCGTCACTATGCCGATGATGTTGTAGAAAAATTTGTCGAAAAATCAGCAGAAAACGGAATTGATATTTTCAGAATTTTCGATGCGTTAAATGACGTTCGTAACTTAGAAGCAGCGCTGAATGCAGTGAAAAAGACGGGTAAAGAAGCGCAAATGACCATCTGCTATACGATTAGTGATGCGCATACGATTGACTATTACAAAGAGCTAGCAGCAAAAATGCAAGAAATGGGTGCCGATTCTATCTGTGTAAAAGATATGGCTGGAATCTTGACCCCAGCTAGAGGAATTGAGCTAGTTCGTGCATTAAAAGAAGTGATTACTGTTCCTATCGTCGTGCACACTCACTGCACAAGCGGAATCGCACAACTCACTTATCAAGCAGTGATTGAAGCTGGTGCAGACCGCATTGACACAGCTCTTTCACCACTCAGTGAAGGAACTAGTCAACCACCTACGGAATCGTTAGTGATTGCACTTCGTGAATTAGGTTATGATATTACTGTCGATTTGGAAAAATTAGAACCAATCGCTGACCACTTCAGAGTGATTAAAGACAAATACATTAAAGATGGAACACTGAATCCAAAAATGTTAACACCGGACCCACGTGCGCTGTTATATCAAGTGCCTGGCGGAATGTTATCAAATATGTATTCTCAATTAACTCAAGCAGGTGCAACGGATAAATATGAAGAGGTATTAAAAGAAGTACCTAAAGTAAGAGCAGACCTTGGATATCCACCACTAGTAACGCCAATGAGCCAGATGGTGGGAACGCAAGCAACGATGAATGTTCTTACAGGTCAACGCTACAAAGTGGTTTCTAACGAAGTGAAAGCTTACTTACTTGGTTCCTATGGTCAATCACCAGTACCAATTCAAGAAAGCTTTAGAAGAAGTATCATTGGAGACCAAGAAGTCATCAGCGATCGACCAGCAAACCACTTGCCACCTGAATTCGAAACACTCAAAGCAGAACTTGGAGATTTAGCAAGAAGTGACGAAGATGTCTTAACTTACGCACTCTTCCCTAAAGTCGGTAAAGAATTCTTGCTCAAGAAGAATGGACAATGGCAAAAACCATCTGAAATCGTGAAGATTTTTGCGACTGTAAAGTGAGGAGAGAGTTATGCACTTAAGTTTATTAGAAATCCTATGGATCACAATCGTTTCAATGGGAATTGTGTTTGTGATGTTGACGATTCTAATGTTGCTCATGCAAGGAAGCTCTAAAGTTATCCAAATGTTGGAAGCAAAGAGTCATCCCACTGTTGGAGTTGTAGGCAAACCCGTTGAGGTGAAGCCTGAAATTCCAACAAATGATGGAACACTATTTGAAACGAATAAACTTGCCCGAGTTGCCGCATTAGTCGCTTTAACCAAAGCAAGTGCGGATGTACCAGACAAGCACTTTGAAATTGTATCGATTGAAAAGAAGGTGGACTAAATGAAAAAATACGAAGTAGAAGTGAATGGCGAAACATTTATCGTCTCACTAAAAGAAATTTCAAATGAAGAAGCAACACAAAAATTAGCGGCTGCTCCAACTCCAGCACCTAGTGCACCAGTGGAAGAAAAGAAAGCTGCCTCTTCCCCTGCTCCAACAGGAGACGGTGAAGTTGTACCAGCTCCAATGGCAGGGATTGTATTATCGGTCAATAAAAATGTCGGTGATGCAGTGAAAAAAGGAGATGTACTTGTGATTTTAGAAGCCATGAAGATGGAAAATGAAATCCTTGCTCCCGCTGACGGTGTTGTGAAAGCAATTCATGTATCAAGTAATGAATCTGTCGAATCGAACCAACCACTCTTAACGATTTAGGAGGCGATGGTTTATGGAAGTCATTCAACAGTTGATTGAAACGAGCGGGCTCTATAACCTAACGATTCAAAATGTCATTATGTTAATTATTGCCTGCGTGTTTCTATATCTAGGGATTAAACGAGGGTATGAGCCATACTTAATGGTTCCGATTGCTTTCGGGATGCTCCTTGTAAACTTACCTTTAGCTGGATTAATGGATGCCCCTAAAGAAAATGGCCCTGGTGGACTCTTGTATTACTTATATCAAGGAACAAACCTTGGTATTTATCCGCCGTTGATTTTCCTTTGTTTAGGTGCGTCAACCGACTTTGGACCGCTACTAGCTAATCCAAAAACAATCTTACTTGGTGGGGCAGCTCAATTCGGTATTTTCGTTGCATTCTTCCTTTCAGTAATGTGGGGAATGACACCGCAAGAAGCTGCTTCAGTAGGAATTATCGGGGGTGCGGATGGACCAACAGCCTTGTTCTTAACAACAAGACTGGCACCGCACTTATTACCAGCAATCGCCTTAGCAGCATACTCGTATATGGCGCTTGTGCCAATTATTCAACCGCCAATTATCCGTGCGCTGACAACGAAGAAAGAACGTCTTGTGAAGATGACAGAAAACCGTAAAGTGAGTGAAACGGAAAAAATTCTTTTCCCAATCATCGTTACGATTTTCGTCAGCTTATTAGTACCAAGTGCAACACCATTAGTAGGGTGCTTAATGCTCGGTAACTTAATTAAAGAAATTAAGGTAGTACCAAACATTACTAAAGTTCTACAAAATGCAATGATGTACGGGGTTACCATTATTTTAGGATTAACCGTTGGGGCGAAAGCAACAGGGGAATTATTCTTATCGGTATCAACTCTTAAAATTACTTTATTAGGGTTAATCGCTTTTGCAGCCGGTACTGCGGCAGGGGTTATTATGGGTAAAGTCATGTACAAATTATCTGGTGGTAAGATTAACCCAATGATTGGTGCTGCGGGAGTATCTGCCGTACCAATGGCCGCCCGTGTTGTACAAAAAGAAGGACAAAGAGAAGACCCAAGTAATTATTTATTAATGCACGCAATGGGACCAAACGTAGCAGGTGTTATCGGTAGCGCGATTGCGGCAGGAGTATTACTCGCATTCTTCTCATAATAGAAGCACTCCTTTTAAACAAAAAAGAAGAAGAGAAATCTTCTTCTTTTTTTGCGTAGTTTAGAATGGGGTGGTGAAGATGGAAGAGACAGTCGGGCGCATCCGGGCAGTTTTTAAATCGATGCTAGGAGAGTGTAAAGTTTCTCCTAATGCAGTGCTAGATGTGGGAATTACAGTCAAGAACGGTAAGAAAGAGTGTCAGTTTTGTGGGAATACCAATCCGCTGGAATTTGCGAAAGGGCCTTGTATCAACTGTGAATGCGGAGAATGTTGGTATTGCTTGAAGTGCATTGGAATGGGAAAGGTGAAGGCATGTAGTGTCGTAATAGCGACACCTGAAGAAGAGCAGCCTTTTCCTAAAAGAGAAGAAGCATTAGCGCACTATAAACATAAATTGAGTACAAAACAGGAACAGCTATCTTTGGAATGCTTGAATGTTGTAAATCAAACAGGATTTCGCGAGCACCTACTTTGGGCTGTGACAGGTTCAGGGAAAACGGAGATGATTTTTGCAAGCATCGAATGGATGTTACAACAAGGAAAGAGAGTCGCTATTGCAGCACCAAGAATTGATGTTTGCGCTGAACTAGCGCCGCGTTTGAGGGAAGCTTTCCCGACCGTCGAGCAAAATGTCCTACATTCACAGTCGGAGGAAGGATACAAGAGAGTGCCACTTACAATTGCGACAACGCACCAGATGCTCAGGTTTTACCGCGCGTTTGATTTAGTGGTGATTGATGAGACAGACTCGTTCCCATACCGGGATAATGAATTACTTATTCGAGCGGTCTATCGTGCAGTGAAAAAGAATGGATGTTTGCTGTATTTAACAGCAACACCTTCACAGGAACTAGAGAAAAGAATCAAACGAAAGGAGTTGTCGGTTTCTTTATTGCCGGAGCGATATCACAAGAAACCACTAGTAGTACCAACGATGACGTATATCGGTAACTTAGAAAAAAGATTACGCAAGAAGAAAGTCCCTAAACTTTTGCACCGCTTCATAGAAGAACATGTAAGAGTAGGGAAACAATTCTTGTTATTCGTGCCAAGAATTACACTGCTAAATCCGATAGAAGTAGCGCTTAGACGACAGTTTCCAAATGAAAAATTCGAGACGGTTAGTTCTAAAGAACCGTATCGGCAAGAAAGAATTGCACAAATGAGAGCAAGAGAGCTCGATTTTTTAGTAACGACCACCATTCTTGAACGAGGGGTGACTTTTCCAGGAATTGACGTTTGCGTCATCAATGCCCACGAAGAGGAATTCTCAAGGGAAGTACTCGTGCAAATCGCTGGACGCGTTGGACGAACAGTAGAATGCCCAATTGGAGAAGTGGTGTATTTTCATAATGGAAAAACAAAAGCGATGGTTCAAGCTGTACGAGAAATCGAAGGCTTAAATCAACAAGCGCTTCAAGGGAGGAAGTACAAATGAAATGTTTATGGTGCGGAGAAGAAGTGAAACGAGCTCAGCCAATACTCTCATTTTTACTAGGAGCAACTAGAAAGTGTATTTGCGTTAATTGTGAACAGCCCTTTTTGCAATTAAAACAGCATCCAACTTGTCTAGAGTGTGGACGGCTGATGACAAAAGTAGAGGTTTGTCCGGATTGTCAAAAATGGCATCAAGTAAAAGGGGCGGTACTGTTAAAGAATACTGCCTTGTATGCTTATGACGAGGCGGGTCGAAAGTTTATGGAGTTATTCAAATTTGTGGGAGATACAAGAGTAACAGCGTTGGTCATAAAAGAGTTGAGACAAGAATTGCTGGGATATCAAAAGAAAGGATACGTTCTTTGTCCATTGCCGTCGTCCGAAGCGAGTCTAAAAAAGAGAGAATTCGAGACGATTCCAACTTTACTGAAACAGTGCCAGATACCTACCGTTTCTCTTTTAGAGCATATTGGCAGTGGAAAGAAGCAATCCGAGAAGACAAGGCAGGAGCGTTTGCAGCTAAAACAACCTTTTAGGGTCAAAGAAGGAGTCGTGATTCCAAAAAAAGTCTTATTGGTGGACGATGTTTATACAACAGGCGCCACAATCCACCTTGCAGCAAAAGCGTTGAAGGAGATGGGTGTTGAAGAAGTGGAGTCTCTGACGTTATTTAGATAAAAATAAAAAGTGTATCATATATGATAAAAATAAATCATTAAAACAGCCCAAGTAAAATTCTGCCTGGGCTGTTTGGTGCTATCGAGTTATTGTTAGAATCTTGTAATGACATTTTGGTTAAGAGTGAGTAGGGCATTTGCCACATTTTCGGCAGTATAGTCAACAACCATTTGATGGATGGTTTTGCCTTCTTGTGTTGCAAGTGTCCCAATCTGGAGTAAGTCTTCATAAGGAACAGAATCCGATTTTACGATGGTAAAGTAATTATCCTGTTGAGGAATACTACAATCTATATAAAGAAAAAGATATTATCTGCAGTATGTCCCGTAAGAGGACTCCCGCAGATAATGCGCCCATCGAAAGCTTCCATTCTTCCTTAAAGTGCGAAGCTTTCTACATAAAAGATGAAGTAATAAATTCATCTTCTATTGTAATTCAAATTGTAGAAAATTACATCAAATATTATAATGAAAAGCGAATTCAACAAAAATTGGACTATCTTTCTCCGATTGCACATCGGAGACGGTATTCCTAGGATTATTTATTAAGTTTTCACTTTTTGGAGTCACTCCGTTAAACCTATGAGAAAAAACAAAAAATGTTATATGTATAATGATTGTGCTAAAAAAATATAGCCTTTCATCTTTTGAATCGAATATAATTAAAGACTCTTGCTTATATCTCGGTGAGAATTAGAACTGCCATGCTTCCCCGTATTTATGGATAAGAAAATAAGAAGCTTATAGTATTATTTCAACAATAAAAAAATCATTTGGCAAAGGAAAAATAAATCTATGTATCGAAATTAATACATGAAATTGATGAGTTGGTAGGAAAGTTTTATCATTTTGTTGGTAAGTATTTTTAATGAATTAACAGTTAGAATTTTTTATTAATTTGCTAATAATAATAATAATATTTATAATGATATAAAGGGGGAGGATAAACTTGAGCGTTCTATTTGGAATAGATTATAAATAGTTGAATAATATAATTTATTAGTTGATATTAATTGACAAATTTCAAATTATTGTTAATAATAAAAAAAAAAGAAATTATGGAGGTTTTTTTATGAACAAAAAAGTTCAAAAAAGAAGTATTTT
>ERZ772971.2477-NODE-2477-length-10130-cov-7.523672_pt1 | contig 10130 bp, 9 predicted proteins | sample MGYA00511943_ERZ772971 | MGnify/ENA primary metagenome ERZ772971 (study PRJEB29015, sample SAMEA2737929) | human oral metagenome | biome: human oral; feature: human-associated habitat; material: dental | place: China | collected 2144 ... | reverse complement strand
CACCATGGGCAGTAATATAGCGGATACCGCCATAGATGATCATGATCACCGCTAGAGCTGCAGCGATGAAGAGCATTACATTGATGATGGTAGTGATGATATCCGGCAAATCTTGCTTAGCAGAGCCGCCACCGTCAACCAGCTTGGCACCATTCTGCGCCTCTTCTCTAGAGCCAGCATATACCGGCAGGCTGACCGGTGATACTGCGGTAAGAACCATGGCTAGGCACATCAGCGCCATTAGTACTTTAGCTTTGCTTATCTGTTTCATCTTCCTCCTTATCCTTACAGATTACTCAGCACGAAATTAACTAGAGCATAGGCCAGGATAGCGATGATCAGTCCGATGACTGAATAGGTAACGATCAAGCGAGCACTCTCGACCTGCTTCTCATTACCATGTGCCGTCATAAAACGGATTGAACCATAGATGATCATGATCACCGCTAGCGCCCCGGCAATGAAGAGTACGATATTGGTGGCATTCTTTAGTATATTAGATAGACCATCCGGCTTGCTCAAATCTTTACAAGCAGCACTGGAGCTATTGAGAGCACAGGGACAGCCGGCACTAGTCGGATCTGAGATGCAGTCAGCGAAAACCGGCTGACTGGTGACCAGTGGTAGCACCGCCAAGAGTAACACCCCGGCGACGAAGAAAGACTTGAGCCTGATGGCAAACCTCCGATTCATTAGCCGATATTCCCCAGTATGAAATTAACCAGAGCAGCAGCCAGCACGATGACGATGAGCCCGATGACGGTAACCGTAAGAGCTTTCGTAGCTAAGGTAGCCTTCTTGGTATCGCCTCCGGCTGTCATGTACATGATGCCCGAGACTATGATCATGATCACCGCTAACGCTCCCGCCACAAAGAAAGCGACATTAAAGCCACCCGAGACAACCTTGTCCGGCTCAAGCTGCGGTAGGTCTATCTGACCATTAGGTACATTCTTGACTGCGGCTGCTATCAGTATATCTTTCGCCATTTACTTCATCCTGCTTACTATAAAAGATATCACAAAGGCAGCCGATACCGCTAAAACTAGCCCAATAATCGCCGAGGTCAGGGCGGTGCGAGCCTTCTTCGTCTTCTCAGCCACACCCTCACCGGTCGATAGCATGAAGAGGTAGCCGCTATAGACGATCATCACTGTGGCTATTATACCGACGATCCTCAGCCCCACATCTATCACATTCAGCCCGATGATCATCGCCACCTCACCCAACTTCTTGCCGTCTAGGTTGACATGACCGTCGTTGCAGTCTAGCCCTCGATACCAGGTAGGAAAGCCCATCACCGTATCATCGCAACTGGCATGAGCCTCACGAGCAGGCATAGCTACACTTACACTGGTGACTACCAGCACTAAGACGATAATACCATTACATAATCTCCTGAGCATTAGTTAAATAGCCCTCCCGGTACGATGTACTGTAAGAATGCCCACATCAGGAAGTATAGGATCAGAGCAATGAAAGCGTTCCTAATGATCTCCGTAGCACTCTTTGCCTTCGACGCATCACCAGCTGAGGTGGCATACATGATCGCCCCATAGATGATACCCCCGATCACTGCTATCACCACGCCGGCCGCTAGCCAGTTAGATATGGTGACCAGCACCGTCAGGATAGAGTCTTTGTCACTAGCACCGTTACAGCCCCAGTCGAAGAAGGTGTGGGCCGAGCCACAAGTACTACCCCCGCCGGAGCCACCGCCTCCGCCATTACTACCGCCGTTACTATTACCGTTACCGCCATTCTGATTCTGGTTCTGATTATTGCCACCTTGATTTTGATTTTGGTTCTGGTTGTTATTGTTACCCTGATTCTGGTTGTTATTATTCTGATTATTGCCTTGATTTTTTCCCTTAATATGTGCTGCTTTAACCTTTTCGTATTCTTCCATGGCCTTTTGATAGCCTGTAGGATCATTTATCTTAGCCTTCCCTTGTTCTTCTGGACTTTTACATATAATTGGATTCTTACCAAGCGCCTCTTGCTCCTTGCAATATTGCCCTATTGGAAACTCATCCTTTTTACCAGCCCCACCACCTGAATCCGTTTTTGCATAACTAATATTACCAACTACTGTAACTACAATAGCTACAGCTAATACAACCAGAAACATTGTATGGAGGACTAAATAACAAGGTACTAGTCGATGCAACCCGACCGATATCCTTTTTGCTCTATGACTATTTTTTTCTCTTTTACCTATCATACTGGTAATTATCATATAATAAGCATCAATAAAGTCAAATGTAGGAGGGGGTATCTCTAAACATATCATCTCGCTCAAGCTTGCTAACTAACCGGATACGCTGTATAGTAAGCTTAGCCATTATTAGACATATAAGAGGTGGTTAGGAGGCTAGCTTATCCTGAGATAGCTTCCGAAGAAGATCAGTATTATCACGACTAGTAGGGTAACCTGCTAGTTGTTTTTTACTCTAATAGAGAGTAAAAGAGAGGACACTATAAGCAATGGAAGGTAATTACAGGCCTACCCACAGCGCTAACAGTACTAACTATAACCCAGCTCCGGCTGATATGGGTGGCACTAACGCTGCGCCTTTCACGGTCTCGTATGACCAGACTAGCGTAAATAACCCTCAGGCACCTCAGCAGAGCTACAGCCAAGCCGGTAACTTCGCTTATAACCCCGGCTACGCCCCTACTTCCTTTAGTCCAGCTCCGGTTGGTCCTCAACTCTCCTATGCTATATCAGATGCCGGCTATGGTAACGGTAGTAATGTAAATATGGGCTCTCGAGTAGCTGATGCAGTCAGGAATATCGATACTGATCGGATAGCCGGTAATATTGAGTCCGGCATAGGCTATGTCACCGACAAAGCAGGCAAGTTCACTACTGCGGCGAAAGATAAGCTAGCCAACCCGAATCGACGTAAAGCGCTAGCCATCATGGGCGGAGCAGTCGCCTCACTAGCCCTGGCTATGAGTCTAGGTAACGCAGTGCTAAATAAGACCAATAACAGTAGCTACAATCAGACACCACCCCCTGCTACGTCTAATAATTCTTCAGCCGAGTCAAATCAAACGGAAGAAGTAAAAGATACCGACCCGAATATGAACGTCGAGACCGCCGATAGCGAGCATGACGGTAAGATTAGCTACAAGGTATACAAGATGTACTTTCCACCCAATAGCAGTAATGGTCAATATGTATTAGACCACGAAGGCGAAGTCAGTACTCAGTACGATGATAATGACTCACTAGACGCACGAAAAGAAATCACAGGGAATGACCTACTAGATAAGGCAACAGGCAAGATAAACGCTGATGGATCATTGGACTCCGTCCTTGAAAGTAATCATAGGGTCGTCCGAGATGCTCTAAAAGGATTGCTGGGTGAATACGGCGATAGCCTCAATAATAAATATCGAGACAGCTACAGAGCTAACAACGGTAAAGATGTTTACTCAGAGCCATCTGCCGACTCGTCTGATGATTCAGCATACGTAATGATAGACTACGACTTAAGTAAGTATCTTCCTGATATTAGAGACTATAGAAGATGTAAAGTACTATATAAGATAGTGAATAGCTCTGCACAATACACCGCACACTTTGGACAGCGATTTCAATGGTCTATAGGAGCTGCATCTAAGTACTATACAGGATTAGGCTATGTTGATATTTACGAATCCGACTCACTCCCGACAGTTAAGCAAATAATAGAGATAATCAAGAAAGAGAGAAAAGACACCCGTAATAACGAAAATAATAGCACCGACGACGGTTTCATTACTATATACAACAGAAGTTAATAGACCCACAAGCCATGTAGACAAAGCGAAAATTGACTTTGTCTACATTTTTATAGTAGATTATTAGCATGAAGATAATGCGGTGGCGGAAGAAAAAGATAACTACATCTTGTACTGTCCACAAAAAGAACAAAAACATACGCAGATTGTTGGTGTCAATGACGGTATTTGTGATTATTTTCTCTATCACCTTAGTCGTTAGTAAAGTATCTATGGCTGCTGCCGACGCTGAGTTAGACAATGAAATTAAACAGTTTAACATAGCTAGGAATATAAAATCTTGTCGTTTTGCAATCAGAAAAACGACAGACCTTGGCGGAGAGGCAAACAATGGATTTCTCAGCCTTAGTAAAACAGCATTAGACAAGGTCGGGCTGTACCAATTTGAAAATCCAATGGGACCATCAGCTACTGGTCGTAGGACAATTATTCCCGAACCCGGAATAGATGACAGACCTTACTCCATGGGGCAAAGGAATCCCGATAAAAGAACAAGAATCGGATGTGACATTATTGATCTAGCTAGCCAAAATGGGCAGGGAGAGTTCTTCGCTAAGTATTTCAAAGAGCATGCAAACATAAACGATAATGGTAATAGTTACGAAAAAGACCCTAGTGATGCAATATTTTCTCGTGATCATTCAGCTCAGAGAGCAAAAGAAGAACTAAACAAAAATAATATGAGAGATTTTTCTATCAAGGTTTCTCTTGTTGCAGATGCAATAGATGCATATCCAGTTCCTACTCTTAGTGATGGCGCCAAAGCTGAAATGTATTGGGAAGCGATACAACAATTGTGCTCAGATAAACAGCCGCCCTTTACGGAAAGCGATACTGGCGAGTATACATATGCAACACAAGGGGATGACGGTAAATATACCGTTAAAAAAGGGCATTTTGAGTGGTCAAATAGTGCGACTAAGGGACGAGAAATATCTGTTTGGACTGGTCATAAAGACTCTCCTACGGGCTCAGAGGGTAGTCCAGATATGACTTGTGAGGAAGCTGTTAAGCGCTATAGCGAACTCGCCAAGGCTCACGCTGATGCTCTCAATAAACATATTAAAGAGAATCCAGATGATAGTAAGAATAAAGACGACCATAAAGACGAAAACGAATGTGCCGCTGAGTTAAATGGCTTTGGATCAATAATCTGTTCGGGGCAGAATTTATTTGTTACTATTACCCAAATCCTATTTGATACGGTATCAAAGATATTAGAGTCTCAGGCAGAATTAACTAAAGAGGATGCAGTTCGTAAACAATGGGGTAACCTTCTAAATGTCGCTAATGCCATACTGATCATCGCCTTCCTGGTAGTGATCTACTCGACAGCTACCTCGACTGGTGGGCTATCAAACTACGATGTCAAGAAGCTACTACCTAGGATCATCATCTTCGCTATAGCGATTAACTTATCTTACTACATCTGTATGGCACTGGTCGATCTGTCAAATATTCTGGGGCATGGTATATTCGGGCTATTCCTGGGTGGTAAGACTGGCGATGCTCCTCAGCTAATGAAAACTGCCAAAGCGACTGCTGATGCGATATCAATACCACCCGAAGTAGGCGCTATAACTACTGTAGCCATAGTAGCTATCCTGATATTCTTAGTAGGACCACCGATAATCATAGCCTTGCTAACCATTCTCTTCGCTCTAGTCGTCCGTGGTATGGCTCTGATGATACTAGTGATCATCTCGCCGGTCGCTATCGCCTCCTATTTATTTAATAGTCAAGGGCTTAGCAAAGGCTTCACTATGTGGCGAGACAACTACATTAAGCTGCTATTAGTTTATCCTCTCTTTATGCTGGTCTGGGCCGGATCAAGAGTGGTGTCTAGCCTAAATCCCAACAGCCCCGATCCTACACTAGCCATATTTGGCCTACTAATGGAAGTGATTTGTCTGGTAGCTCCCGCAATGTCAATTCTGCCTCTCTTTAAGATGTCAGGTGATATCATGGGGAAAGCAACTATCGCTGCTCACAGCAATCAAGCAGCCAATAAGTTCGCCGGATGGGCGGGGTCGAAAGCAACAGGTGCAAGAGATAAAGTTGGTAAAGCTATAGGCGGTGCAGTAGCTGGAGCAGCCGGTGCAGCCGCCGGTAGAGCAGCCGGTGCTGTTCAAAATATGAGAGGAGTAGGAGCTAGTACCGGTAATATCGCCAACCAGCTTGACGATCAGGCAATGAACTCTGCTAGGAATAAAGTAGATAAATACAGTGCTAGCGATCGACATGACGCCTTTACCACCGGCCAAATAAATGGACAGACACTTAAGCCCTACGAGATGCGAGCAGTCATCGAGAAGGAGTTACCTAACGCCAGCTCGACAGATGTTAAGCAGTCAATGTATGCAGTAAATAATGAAGCTCAGAGGCTAAAGAAGAACGGACAAAATGCCGATGCAGATAAACTACTCCGAACATTTGCTACTACCGCTTCGGCCAATAAGAACTCTCAGATGAGCAGTAAGTCACTCAATAACTTTGCCAATAGTGGCGGTTGGAGTATAAGTAATATGGGTCAGTTCGAAGCAAAATATGCTGATGCTGTAGCTGATTATGCTACTAATGAAATGACAGCTCAAGATATCGCCGGTGCGGACGCTGCTAATCTAGCTCAGATGCGCCAGACTCTACAATACTCCGCCAGTAGTGGTGGTAGTGAAGCGGCTGCTGACGCTGGTATGCGTAGTATGGCGAGGCAATCCAATATCGCTCTGAGCGACCCGAGTCTTACTAGTAAAATGAATGCCCAAACCGCTTCTGAACTGCGAGATAACACTCTATTACGTAGTACAGCTGGAGAGAAACTCGCTAACACCCACAAGATACCTAACATATATCACGACTACAATGCAGGTGGTGCAGCATCCGGGATGGCTATCCTAAACGCAAATAAGATGATGCGGCATTCTGATTTCGGTAAGTTAGACGCTATAGACCAAAGTAGACTAAGGACTATCGCCAGTGCTAGTATAACTACTGGAACCGGTGCTCCCGCAGCACCGGTGGTGATAGCTAGCTGGGATAGTAGGGTGCCCTAGACATGCCCGACAAACGTAAACTATACCTGATAGCCGCAGTGGCGATGGTGGTGATCATGGTTATCATCATCATAGCCACAGTGCTGGGCGGTAATAAACGAGACCAAGCGAATATCAGAGGTGGTAGCACTAACACTATCCGTGGTACTAGTACTACCGGTACTAGTGGTGGTACTAGTGGCGACTCCTCTAGCTTGTCTCGCTCCGGCTCCCGTTCCGGCTCCAGCTCGTCTAGTACTTCGGGCAGCCGTAGCAGTAATAGCAATGAGATCGCCCCTGAAGATTACCCGGTTAAGAGGCTTGACCAAGTCGCCCAGAATCTACCCAGAGAAGAGATACTAAATATTCAGCGCCAGATCGGCTACACCCTCAGACTTAATAAGGTATCAGGCGATCATGGCGATATCATCATCCGCAAGTATAGCTATCGTCAGACTATGACTGACGCCGATAAGCTGATCTACCAGACGGACTTCATCATCGACTTACCTAAGGTCAAGCAGTCTTACCAGGTAAAAGACAGCTACTCACCCCTGCCCGCCGAGACTTCAGGACTATATGACTACACCACGCTGATCCTCTGTCTCGATAAGTCACAGCTAATCTATGGTGACTTTAACTGCAACGACAGGATCAAGAGCGAGCGACGAGGCTACTAATTAGCTACCGGATAATCATAAACTCTTTCTGGCACTCTAGGCTTGCAAGTGCTAACTATCTGCGCTATATTAGCTGTATCGGTCAATATGATAAGGAGGAGTAAATGAGTAATGTTCCACTTCGTCCATTAGCTGATCGCTTAGTCGCTATGCGGGAAGAAGCCGCCACTAAGACAGCTACCGGACTATACCTACCAGCTGATACTAAGGAAAAATCACAGATCGCTAAGGTAGTAGCAGTCGGTCAGGGCGTCAAGGAAATTAAGACAGGGGAGCGAATCGTAGTACGAGAATACTCGACTAGTGATATCAAGGTGGATGGAGTCGAGTACCTGATCGTCAAAGAAGAAGATGTCCTGGCAATAGTAAAGGAGAAATAAATGGCAAAGCAAGTATTCTATGGTGATGAAGCGAGAGAGAAGGTTCTCGCCGGTGCTAAGACCTTAGCCGATGCAGTCAAGACCACTATGGGGCCGAAGGGGCGTAATGTAGTCATCAGTAAATCCTACGGTGGACCAAATGTCACTCATGACGGTGTCACCGTCGCCGAGGCGATCGACCTACCGGAAAATGAGGATAATCTGGGTGAGAAGGTTGGCGCCGAGCTGATCAAACAGGCAGCCAAGAAGATGAACAAAGCGGCCGGCGATGGTACCACCACCGTAACTGTCCTGACCTATGAAATATTGAAAGAGGCTAATCGACTGATCGCTGCTGGACATAATCCGATGGAGCTGCGCAAGGGTGTCGAAAAGGCCGGTGCTCAGGTACTAAGTGAGCTTAATAAGATCGCCGAGCCGGTCGATGGTAAGAACGACCTCATCACTGAGGTGGCCAGTATTAGCGCCGGTGACACCGAGATTGGCAAGCTGATCGCCAGTGTTATCTCTCGTATCGGTAAAGATGGAGTAGTCAGTGTCGAGGCCGGTCAAGGTCTAGCTATGGAGTCGGAAATCACCGAAGGTTTCACCTTTGACCGAGGCTATGTCTCTGCCTATATGGCGACTGATACCAATAGAATGGAAGCCGTCTATGACAAGCCGGCTATCATCATCACCGACAAGAAGATCAGCTCGGCTCAAGAAATGCTTCCTCTGATGGAGAAACTGGTTGCCTCCGGTAAGAAAGATATCGTGCTGATCGCCGAAGATGTCGAGGGCGAAGCACTTGGTATCCTTATCCTTAACCGCCTCAAGGGGGCTCTCAATACCGTCGCCGTTAAGGCGCCGTCCTTTGGCGATCGGCGCAAGGAAGTCTTGCAAGATATCGCCACGTTAACCGGAGCTAGCGTCATCACTTCTGATCAAGGTATGACCTTTGATAATGTCGGACTGGAGGTAGTCGGCTCAGCCCGTAAGGTGATCGTCGCTAAGGATAACACTACGATCATCGAGGGAGCCGGTGATAAGACTACCATTAGCCAGCGCATCGACCAGATCAAGGTCCAGGCCAGCGTCGCCACCTCAGATTACGACCGAGAGCAGCTGGATAAGCGAGCCGCCGCCCTCAGCGGCAAAGTCGCCGTGATTAAGGTCGGTGGGGCAACCGAGACTGAGATCGACGAGAAGAAATATCGGGTAGATGATGCCGTAGCAGCCGTCAAGGCAGCCTTGCTGGAAGGAATAGTACCGGGCGGTGGAGTAACCCCGATTAACTTAGCCGGCAAGATTACCGGCGATAGTGCCGGAGCGGAGATCATGCGTAATGCTCTACTGATGCCCTTTAAGCAGCTGGCTACTAACGCCGGCTTGAACGCCGAAGCACTCTTAGCTCAGGTACAAGAGGCTAAGCCCGGCTATGGTGTCGATGTAGCGAACTACCAAGGCAAGCTAATCGACCTAAAGAAAGCTGGAGTGGTTGACCCGGCGATGGTTACCTACCAAGCGATCCAGAACGCCGTTTCGATCGCCAGTACCGCCATGACTATGGGAGCACTAGTGGTAGATATCCCCGAGAAGCCAGCCACCGAAGCAACCGGTAACCCCGGCATGGGAATGGGCTACTAGATTAACTAGCCGGTACGTTCTCTACGCTATATAGCCCGAGTCGCACTCGGGCTATATTAATTTAGGATAGGTCAAGCTAAGTCTCAGAGGAGTAGAACTAGCCCCTTTTCTGAGTGAAGAAATCGATCTCTTTTAAGATATCCAGGAGTGCCTGGGCTCTCTTCACTTCATCAGGGATTGCCATAGCAGTCTGATGTGCCATCGGGATGAGCGAACTATCATCAATCGTCCGAATCAGCAGTAGAAGAGTATCAAACTTGTCAGCCGGTGCCAAGAAATCCAGCCTGTTTACCAGCGGTCGTAACTCTGAGATAACTTGCAGACGAATATCGCCAAGTGCTCCGCTATCGACATTATGGCCTAGTGGATTAGCACTCGGTGGGGTAGCAGGAGTAGGCTCCGACTTCGTCTTAGCCGGTTTAGCAGGCTGAGCTAAGACATCGGTCAAGATAGGGTCAGCGGGCTGAGCCGGGGCAGACTTACCGGCCGATTTGGCCGGTGCAGCCGGAGTTGACTTAGCCGGTTGAGCCGCCGGTTGACTCACCGCTTGATTGGCCGGTGCACCAGTCTGTTGCTCCTGTCGCAAGCTGGCGATCATCTTGTTTAGCTCTTCATCATTA
>ERZ772971.2473-NODE-2473-length-10139-cov-1.725902_pt1 | contig 10139 bp, 9 predicted proteins | sample MGYA00511943_ERZ772971 | MGnify/ENA primary metagenome ERZ772971 (study PRJEB29015, sample SAMEA2737929) | human oral metagenome | biome: human oral; feature: human-associated habitat; material: dental | place: China | collected 2144 ... | reverse complement strand
TGAAGCGTACCAATCGTATTCTGAATATCGTTCTGATCGTTTTGATCATTGCGCTGTCGCTTGCCGGAATGCATGTCGCTCCGGCTATGACCATTTCCGTTCTTTCAGGCGTTATCATCGGTATCTTCCATAAAGATTTTACCTTCGTCAAATCTTTCGGCATCGTTCATACGGGTATGACGTGGATGCAGGATATGGCCGTCATCGCAATTTTCGTCGGAGGTCTTGTCGAAATCATGAAATATTTGGGCGGAATCGATTGGCTGCTCGACAAATTCTCAAAGAGCATGAAATCGAAAAAAGGCGGGGAATTGAGTATCGCCGCTCTCGTAACGCTTGTCGACGTATCGACGACGAACAATACCATTTCCATTATCGCGTGCGGACCGATCGCAAAAGACATATCGAAAAAATTCGGCATACATCCGGAGCGGACGGCGAGTATTCTCGACATCTTCTCCTCGGCAGGCAACGGTATTACCCCGTATGCGGGACAGCTTCTTACCGCCGGCGCGATCGCCGGTATCTCTCCCGTTTCAATAATACCCTTTGCGTGGTATCCTATACTGATGTTCGTCTTCGGCGTCATCTTTATCGTACTGGGGATCGGAGAGCCGAAATCGAAAAAGGCATAAAAAATCACTAAGCGATTGAACGCCGATTAAAAGCGCTTCCGTTTTGATCGGCGTTTTCAAAGCCGCCCGCGTACGGACGGCAAACGAAACGCGTACGCATATGAGGTTCGAATGGCGGAAAAATATGCAAAGCACTTTTTGCTGAATACGGAAACGGCAATCGAATATGCGAGGGACAAACTCGACTATTTTGATTCAAACGAAGAACTCGGCTGCTCTGAAATCGGCGACGGAAATATCAATTACGTGTTCAAAGTGTTCGGTAAAACGAGCGGCAAATCTCTCGTTATAAAACAGGCGGATACCCTGCTCCGCTCTTCCGGCCGCCCGCTCGACATGCACCGAAACAAAATCGAAGCGGAGATTTTGAAAATCGAAAAATCGCTTGCGCCCGGCTTCGTGCCCGAAATCTATCACTACGACGAAGCGATGTTCGCACTGTCCATGGAAGATATTTCCGCTTATAAGAATTTGCGCAAAGAGCTCGCCGCGGGGAAAATCTTTCCGGCATTGAGCGATGAGCTTTCGACATTTCTTGCAGACACGCTGCTTCCGACGACGGATTTGGTTATCGGAAGGGCTGAAAAAAAAGAGCGCGTCAAGCTTTTTACGAATCCCGAACTCTGCGATATTTCCGAAGATTTGGTATTTACCGAACCGTACTGGGATTATAAAAAGCGGAACGTCATCATACCGGAAAACGCAAGCTTTGTCGAAAAAGTGCTGTACGAGGACAAAGCACTGCACGCATGCGTCGCACGCCTCCGGGACGATTTTATGAATCACGCGCAGGCGCTCGTTCACGGAGATCTGCATTCCGGTTCCATTTTCGTAAATGAAGACGGCATAAAAGTCATCGATCCGGAATTCGCGTTTTACGGTCCCATGGGCTACGATGTCGGAAACGTCATCGGAAATCTCTTTTTCGCGTATGCGAACGCGTATTGGACGAAGCCTGAAAATGCGGAATTTTTATCGTGGCTTCAAAAGACGATTGCGGACGTTTTCGATTCGTTCAAACCGAAGTTTGGAAAAAAATACGATGCTCTTGTCGAATTCCCTCTGTATAAAAACGAGCGCTTTAAAAAAGCGTATACGGAAGGCGTGCTTGCCGATTCGGCGGGCTATGCGGGAACGGAGATCATCAGGAGAGTCGTCGGGGATGCGAAAGTGTCGGAAGTGACTTCCGTGACGGATATCGCGCTGAAAGTACCGCTTGAAAGGAGTCTCATCCTGCTCGGAAAAACCTTTATAAAGCGGACGGACGATATGAAATCGGGAAGCGATCTCGTGCAGGCGGCAAACGATATTTTCGGCTGCGCGAAACGAGGCGAACTATGAAGCGGTGTGATTTCGATTTGCCCTTTTTGCTGAGATACGAAAACGTCGCGTGGTACGAAAACGGAACAGTGCGCATATTGGACAGACGCATCTATCCTACGGAAATAAAATTCGTCGAATGCGCTTCGTATCGGGAAGTCGCACAGGCGATCGCCGATATGGTTACGCAGAGCGCAGGTCCCTATACGGCGGCAGGTATGGGTATGGCGCTCGCGGCTTACGAAGTAAAAGACAAAAGCGCCGCTTCTCAGCTCGAGTTTTTGCGCCAAGCGGCGCACGACATATCGCATGCAAGACCGACGACGGCAAACAGAATGAGCATCGTCACGGAAGGCTGTCTCAAAGCGGCCGAAGGTGCGCTTGCGGCCGGAAAAAACGTGTGTGAGGCGATCTTCGAGCGGACAATCGATTCGCTTGAGCGCCGCTACGGTACGATGGAAAAAGTCGGCGAATACCTCGCATCCCTTTTCCCGAAAGGCGGAACGGTGCTTACGCAGTGTTTCGGCGAAACGATCGTCGGTATGATGCTGCGTGCGGCAAAAAAAAGCGGCAATGAGTTGAAACTCTACTGCGCGGAAACGCGGCCCTACCTGCAGGGTGCGCGCCTTACGTCGAGCTGCTGTTATGAAATGGGTTTCGATACGACGGTCATCACGGATAATATGGTCGCCTACGCGATGCAAAAAAAAGGCATCGACGTCTTTACGTCGGCGGCAGACACCATCGCCCGCGACGGCTGCATCGCAAATAAAATCGGCACGTTTCAAATCGCGATTTTGGCAAAGCACTTCGGCATTCCGTATTTTGTGACGGGCATACCGGACGCGGATAAAATGACGATGCGCGATATCGTCATCGAAGAGAGAGACCCGTCCCTCGTGCTGAGTTCGGGCGGAAGGGTGAATACGCTTCCGGGCGTCAAAGGGATCTACCCTTCGTTCGACATCACGCCTCCGCATTTGATAAGCGGCGTCGTCACCGATAAAGGCGTTTTTACGCCCTATACGCTGAACGATTATTTTGACACGAAAACGGATGAGTATTATTGATGAAAAAGACAGATGGCGGAGGTATGACAGATATGTATGACAAAGAGCGCAAAGCCATCGTCGACTTCGGTAAGCGTTTGATTACGGAGCATCTCACATCGGGGACGAGCGGGAATATAAGCATTTTCGATCCTGGAAAAAAACTCATGATCATCAGTCCGTCGGGTATTCCGTATTTCGATACGAAAGAAAGCGATATCGTCGTGGTCGACTTGGACGGAAAAACCGTCGAAGGGGACAGAAAACCGTCGAGCGAATGGGCCTTGCATGCGGCAATGTACGAGGCGAAACCCGAAGCGAGGGCTGTCGTCCACACGCATTCGATGTACTGCACCGTGCTTGCATGTCTCCATGAACCCATCCGCGCGGTGCACTATGTCGTCGCGGATGCGGGAGCTCCGGAAGTTCCTTGCGCTCCGTACCGAACTTTCGGCACGATCGAATTGGCAAAAGCGGCAAAAGACGCGATCGGTGAAAGCGATGCGGTGCTTTTGGCAAATCACGGTATGCTCGCCGTCGGAAAAGATTTGCCCACCGCTTTCGGTTTGGCGCGCGGCATGGAATTTTGCGCCGAAGTGCAGTACCGGGCGATGTGCGCGGGAAAACCTTTCGTGCTGCCGGATGAAGAAATGGAGCGGGTTATCGAAAAATTCAAAGGCTACGGGCAGGTAAAAAACAGATAGGTTCAAGGCTCTTGTCCGAAACGAAAACTTTCGAACGGAACCGGACAAAACAGACGCGGGAAACGCGAAGTACGGACGCTTTCGTCCTAACCGGCGTTTCCCGATCACTCCATAGGATTTTTTACATCGCTTCGAAATAAAAACAGATCCTGTATTTTCAGAGAGTAAGAAGTGCAGGCTTCGTTTCGCTGCTCGGCTTCGCTTACGAGAGGAATGCTGAACGCATGACTTGCAGGCGCATAACCGTTTGCACTCACTTCCACCGTAAACGTAAAGTATTTGCTTTCGCCGACTTTGTCCGCTTTAAAAGGTTTAACCCAAAATGAATACGATCCGTTTGTCGCTGCGTATGTTTTGCACGGATTCGACCACGTTTTGTCGATCATATCGGCGTTGTGCTCGTCGCATTTAAGCGTGATCGTACAATCGATAAGCGGCTCGAAAGACGCGCCGTCGAAAACGCTTCCTGAAAAAATCGGGAAATTGAACGAAATCTCATGCTTTTCCGAACGTGCATTCGGTGCGACGTCTTTGTGATACGGACGCTTGGTCGAATTGATTGCTCGTACGGCTTCTATGACAAGCGCATCGACATCGGCTTTTATCTGCGGCGTCGGAACAAGCTTCATCGTATGCACGACGCCCCTGCCCGAAACGACATAGCGCGGAGGAATGCGGTTGAGTACATAACTTACGACATCGAGCCGGCAATCTTCGCAGTCGCAGGTAAACCATGAAGGTTTCGCCTCATTGAGCCGCTCGTACATGAGATTGACGCGCGATGCTATCAATTCTTCCATTACGTTGTGAACTTTCATATTCCTCCCGCAAAACTCCCGTATTTCAAAAACCGTATTTCATTTTGTTAATATTAATTTCCGCCCTTGCGGGTATAGGATGCGAGTCCTCCCGAAAGCAGAATCGCTCGGCTGCGCTTGCTTAAATCGTTTGTGCCGTTGATTTTTTTTCCGTTGATCGATATCTCGAACGGACAGCCGGTTTTCAGCGCTTCGGCGATATTTCCGATTTCAAGCGTATCTCCCTGTTTAATTATATCATAATCGGCGGGATTTGCAAATTCCATCGGAATGATACCGTAGTTTATGAGGTTCGCTTTATGGATACGTGCAAAGCTTTTTACGATGACCGCGCGTACGCCCAAGTACATGGGGCCGAGGGCTGCGTGTTCGCGGGAAGAGCCCTGTCCGTAATTTTCGCCTGCAACGATAAAACAGCCGGCAAAACGCATTCGCTCCGCACGGTCGTAAAAAGTTTCATCGATGCGCGAAAAAGTGAATTTGCTTATTTCGGGAATATTCGAACGGAACGGAAGCACTTTCGTTCCGGCAGGCATAATATCGTCGGTCGAAATATTGTCGCCCGCTTTCAACAGCACCGGCAATTTGAGCGACGACGCACACGGCGGACAGGGCGGACATTTTTTGATATTCGGTCCGCGGATCACTTCGATCTTTTCCGCTTTTTCCGGCGGGAGCGGAGGGATGAGCATACCTTCGTCTTTCGCGGCTTTTTTAATAATTTTTGCATCGAGGCGCGCGTCGTTTCCGTCGAGGAGACTCACGCGCTTTGAGCGCACGTATGCGCGGTCGGTATACGAAAGCGTTTCGGCTTCGGTGAACACGCCCGTAACCGCGGATGCGGCGGCCGTTTCGGGGGAAACGAGGTACACCTTTGCATCGGCCGTTCCGCTTCTGCCTTTAAAATTGCGGTTGAACGTGCGAAGCGACACCCCTTCGCTGTTCGGCGCAAAGCCCATGCCGATGCACGGACCGCACGCGCTTTCGAGAATGCGAAAGCCCGCTTCGATGAGCGTGCCGAGTATGCCCGCTTTTTCCGCCATCATAAGCGTCGCCCTGCTTCCCGGCGCTATGCCCGCTTCGACTCCCGGCGCTATGTGTTTGCCTTTGACGATCGCAGCGACCGTTTCCAAATCGTCGAGGGAACTGTTCGTACACGAACCGATGACAACCTGCGTTACCGCTTTGCCCGAAAGATTTTTTACCGCAGTGACGGCATCCGGAGAATGCGGCTGAGCGGCGAGCGCCGACAGTTTTGTCAAATCGATTTGGATGATTTTATCGTATTCGGCGCCGATATCGGCTTCCAGTTTCGTCCAATCTTTTGCCCTCCCCATCGACGCGAGAAAGGTTTTTGTTTTGGCATCCGACGGAAAAACGGAACAGGTTGCGCCGAGTTCCGCTCCCATATTCGTAATCGTCGCGCGCTGCGGAACGGTGAGCGTTTCGACGCCCGAACCGAAATATTCGTAAACCGCGCCGACTCCTCCTTTTACCGTTTCCCGCCTCAGCACTTCGAGGATGATGTCTTTTGCGCTGACGCCTTTTCGAAGGCATCCGGTGAGCTGTACGCCGAAGACTTTCGGCATCGCCAAGTGAAAGGCGCCTCCGCCCATTGCGACGGCGACGTCGAGTCCGCCCGCTCCGATCGCGATCATACCGATACCGCCGCCGGTCGGCGTGTGGCTGTCGCTGCCGAGCAGCGTTTTACCCGGCTTTCCGAAACGCTCGAGGTGTACTTGATGACAGATGCCGTTTCCCGGCCGTGAAAAATAGAGACCGTATTTTTCGGCGATGCTCTGCAGGTAGCGGTGATCGTCCATATTTTTAAAATCGGTCTGCAGCGTATTGTGGTCGACATAGGAAACGGAGAGTTCCGTTTTGACGCGGGGAACGCCGATCGTTTCGAATTGGAGATAGGTCATCGTTCCCGTCGCATCCTGCGTCAATGTTTGATCGATGCGGATCGCGATATCGTCTCCTCTCCGTATCGGCTCTCCCGGTACGAATCTCGTGTCGGGACATGCGTCGGGAATGATGTGCGCCTGCAATAATTTTTCCGTGAGCGTTAAGGACATAGCGTTACCTCGATATTTTTACACGAAATGCATTTTAACAGATTTCGTACTTCTTTTCAACGCGCAGGGATTTATGCTCACGAATTTATATTTCGAATTTGTGCTGCAACGAACGGATTTTTCCTATCGTCTTTACCGTTACGCATACATAACGACGCCTCAGATACGGTGTGCCGCAGTGCCGTCATCACTTCTTAAAAACGATATATTTTTGTCCGAAAAAATTCATCACGGTAAAAACGATGCTCCCCAAAATCATCGCTTCGTCTTCGCCCCTGCACTTAAAAGCAAATCCGTGCTATACTCGCCGTCATGGAAAATTTCCCCGCGATGCGCAGCTTTGAAACGTGGCTCGATTCGTTTATCAATTTCGAAAAGCTTCCGCAAAAAAATATGTTTTGGCTCGACACGATGCGTTTTTTTTGCGAACGGCTCGGACATCCCGAAGCCTCATCTCCGTGCTTTCACGTCGCCGGTTCAAAGGGCAAAGGCTCCGTTTCAAAGATGATCGCATGCATTTTGCAGGAAGCAGGCTTTTCCGTAGGCCTCTACACGTCTCCGCACGTACTCGATTTTCGCGAACGCATCGCGACGCCCGACGGCTTTTTCGGTGATGCCGTCTACGAAGATGCCGCAGCGGAACTCATGCATGCAGTACAGTCGGCCGAAAACGAAAAAAAAATCCCGCGCCCCGTTACATGGTTCGAACTTGCGACGCTCTACGCGTTTTTGTGCTTTCGCCGCGCGCGCACCGATTGGAACGTATTCGAAGTCGGATTGGGCGGGAGGCTCGACGCGACAAACGTCGTCACGCCGAAACTCTGCTGCATCACGCCGATCGAACTCGAACACACCGACTATCTCGGCGACACGATTGAAAAAATCGCCGCTGAAAAAGCGGGTATCATAAAACCCCTCACCTCTGTCGTCGTTTCTCATCAATCGAGCATATCGGTCAGCCGAGTATTTCAACAAGCCGCACAAAGCGCCGATGCGCGATGCGTTTTTACAGATGATATAATAAGATTTCGCGATATATCCTATACGGACGATTACCGCATGAACGTGTGTTTCGAAAGTCCGCTGTTTTCCCGCCCCGTACGGACGACGCTGCGCATGCTCGGCTCGGCACAGGCGCAAAATGCGGCGCAAGCCGCCCTCGCGGTAAAAACGGCGCTTCCCTCGCTCGACGAAGCCCTTATCGAAAAGGGACTCGCAAAGGCAAGCCTCCCCGCCCGCTTTGAAATCATACCCTACCGCAATGCCGTCGTCGTCTTTGACGGAGCGCATACGGTTTCGAGCATGCAAAATACGCTTTCAGTCCTTACCGCACTCTTCCCGTCCCGCCCCCGCCGGCTGCTTTTTGCGCTTGCAGCCGACAAAAACGCCGAAGCGATCGCCCGTCTTTTTCGCGGCACATTTCATTCGATTACGTTGACAAAACCGGGATTTACCAAACACGGCGACATAGAACGCGCAGCAGCAGCCTGTAAAAGCGCGCACCTTTCGTTCACTTGTGAAATCGATTTTGAAAAAGCGGTACGAAGCGCATTCGAAAAAGCCGAAGCCGCTTCCGCTGTCCTGCTCGTTTCAGGCTCCTTTTACCTTGCCGCCGATGCGAAGCGCATTATGAATTTTTGTTAATGTTCCGCGCGTCTTTGTAAAAACGCATGAGCACGCAAAACGTCATTCATCTTTGTTTGGTATTCCCTGCCCTGCGATTTGTACCATTCGAGAACATCGGTATCGATCTGCAAATGAATTTCCGTTTTTTTCGCTTCGCACCATTCGGGATGAACTTCATACCATGGACGAAATTTTGCGAGTTCCTCTTTTGTCTGCTTCGGGCAATCAGGATCGTCTTCTGCAGTACCGGCACGAACCTGAGCTGCTGCGCGGCGGATAACATTCTTTTCTTCTTCGGTAAGCGGATTTTTTTTCACTTCATCGAGCGTCATAGTTATTAAAGTATTCATCGATTTCCTCCTTTTCCGCAAGGCGCGCAGAAATAATTCTGACTCTATTTTCATCCACTTCCGTATAAACAACAAAAAGAATATCATCAACCATACCGATTACATCCCATCTCTCTTCATCGAATGTTGAATGCTGTGAATCATATTTTTCAATACGTTTGTTGTCGGAAAAAACTTTAACCGCTATTCGGAACGAGATCCCGTTATGTTTTTCAATATTGCGCTTTTCTTTATCCGGATCCCACTCAAATGATAACACCTTCCGCATCCTCTGCCGCTATCAGTATACACCATAATCGTGTACGCAAACAAGATTTTCCGCGCTACACTTCTACGCGCGGCACGCGCTTTGCGATGCCCGTCAAAATCTCATACGAAATCGTGCCGGAAGCCTTTGCGACGTCCGCGGCCGTCTGCAGCGCTCCGGAATTTTCAGGGCCGAATATGAGAGCTTTATCCCAGCGATGCACGCCGCCTGAGCCGACATCGACCATACACTGATCCATACAGATGCGCCCGACGACGGGATAGTTTTTTCCGTTTATCGCGACGCACAGACCGGGAGACAAGCTCCGCGGCAAGCCGTCAGCATAGCCGATCGGAAGCGTTGCGAGGGCGGTATCGCATTCGGCTGTCCACGTGCGGTTATACGAAACCGCCTCCCCTTTTTTTATCGATTTGATCGCAACGACTTCGCTTTCAAGAGCCATCACGGGTTCGAGCGTACACGGCTTTCCCCGCTCGGCACAGTAAGCGCCGTCGATGCTCCCGTCAAAATAGCCGTACATGGCGATTCCCGGCCGCACCATATCGAGCTGCATTTCCGGCCGGTCGATCAGCGCCGCAGACGCCGCACAGTGTCTGATGCCGGGGTCTATACCTTCGTCTTCGATCGATTTGACGGCGCGCATAAAATGCGAAAATTGATCGTCCGTATACCGCCTTGCTTCATCATCCGTTTCATCCGCCGAAGAAAAATGCGTACACACCCCTCCGAGTGCAAGGTGGGGCAAGTTTACGATGCGCTTTGCAAAACGTGAAGCTTCATCGACGGAACATCCTATGCGGCGCATGCCGGTATCGACTGCAATGTGCACGGAAAATTTTCCCGAAGCGTATTTTCCGGCAGCGACATTGAAGAGTTCCGCATACGCTTCGTCGCACACGAGAGGGGTAAGCTTATACAAAACGGTATCTTTCATTTCATCGGGCGTACACAAACTTAAAAGTAAAATCGGAGAGGCGATGCCGCTTTCGCGGAGTTCGATCCCTTCATCTACGGTCGCAACCGCACAAAAGGATGCACCGCAAGCGAGCGCCGTCTTTGCGGCAAAAACCGCACCCGAACCGTAGCCGTTCGCTTTTACCGCAGCGCAGATTTTCACATCGTTTTTAAGAAAAGATTTAACGACGGAAAGATTGTGTATCAAATTGTTTTTATAAACGACCGCCCTCGTACTTCTCATAGTACGCCTATTTTAGATAGACAGCGCCTTTTGGGCAAGAGCGAAAAAATCCGAGCAGTGCGCCACTTGCAACGAGCGCGAAGCGCGAAGTTC
>ERZ772971.2469-NODE-2469-length-10141-cov-6.074955_pt1 | contig 10141 bp, 18 predicted proteins | sample MGYA00511943_ERZ772971 | MGnify/ENA primary metagenome ERZ772971 (study PRJEB29015, sample SAMEA2737929) | human oral metagenome | biome: human oral; feature: human-associated habitat; material: dental | place: China | collected 2144 ... | reverse complement strand
GAATATCCAACTACGAGGTTGCCCGTGTCGAACGCCTCGAACCTCTACGGCTACCGCCGAAAGAGCTACTCGACACCACCACAGACAACGACGAGAGCGAGTACCGAGATAGCGATAGTGTAGCAACACCAAAACTTATTTACGACAAAGACGACCCGACGCAGGGCAATTTATTCGAGTAGCTGCAGGTAATGTATTGTGGTACTGTATGATACCAGGTGTGTCTTTTGTTTGATATCTTATTGGTAGCACTAACTATCTGTTCTACATTTTTTTAGAAGTGTAATTGTGTTTGCTCTTTTTTTATATGTCAAACAGATAATAAGTGGTATTATGTCCTATAATTATCTGTATACGAGACAGTTATATAATTATTTTTGGTTCAAGATTAGTTAAGTAGAGATTGTCTTTGCGTAATTAATTAAATAACAATAAGTAATTTAGCTACAACTATAGAAAAATAATGTTTGTTATAGGAGAAAATTAATGAGATTATGGCATGAGGATTTAATTCACAAATTACCAAGGCAACAACTTTTAGGTCAACATCGAGAATGTTGTGCATTAAGGGGGAATGGTTGGGGAAAGAGACATTCGACAGTCAATTATGTGTTTGATTATGAACCTTTTTTGTTATATAAATATCATCGATTAATAATGGATGAAATGAAATCTAGGGGTTACAATGTGAGTGAAGAATGGCTTGATAAAAATTATCGAGGAAAAGTTTGTAAACCACATAAAGAACTAAAAGAAGTAAAAATCAATTCACCAATTTATAAAGAACATGATGATAGTTATTATATGGAATGTATAAATAACTTAGCGGAGAAGGGGATAGAGATTTAATGTTGGTTCGAAATACTTTTACTACCTTTGTGGCATGTATACCAAGGATGTGTCAATTTTGCTTTATATCTACCTCCATACCGACCGTCTCGGCTCGGACTCGGCAGTAACGGATGGTAGGGGCGAGGCGGTACACGTACTCGGCTATATGCCTTACGGCGAGACTCTGCTCGACCTTAGCCATCCCCCCTACGAGACACCGTACCAATTCACCGGCTACGAAAAAGACCAAGAGACAGGCTTGCACTACGCCGGAGCCCGCTACTACGACTCATGGCTCAGTATCTTCAACTCCACCGACCCGATGTGGTATAAGTATCCAAGTCTGTCACCGTACGCCTACTGTGTGGATAATCCGGTGATGCTTGTTGATCCGGATGGTATGCAAATTGTATGTCGAAATATTTACATTTGGAATATCGGAGCCTATATTTTGGGGAGCAAGCCAATAGTTTCATCTGCTTCAAGAATTTCACGATTAGGTACAGAAATAGGCAATAAGCTATCAACAGGTGGTCGGACTATAATTATAGACGAATAAATGTAGGAAGGCAAACTGAGACTGAGCAATTAAATAGATTACGATTAGAAAAGAATACACAAGAATTTACTCGTATTGACCCTAAAACAGGAAAAGAAGGAACAACTATACCTGATGTTATGAGTAATGGTCGAACAGTAGGAGTAAAAAGCCTTCATAAACAGAGTCTTACAAAGCAATTAAGGCTACAAGAAAAAGTTTCAAACGAAAATGGACAAAAAACACCGCTGAGAATAAATAAGGATGCAACTCTTTCTGAGCCTTTAAAGCAGTCTGGTTTTGAGTTTAGTAGATATGCCATCCCTCCTGCAGTTCCAGAAAAACACAAGAGTTCAAACAGCAGAAAAAATAATTCCTATATACAAAGAATGATTACACTTACTAAAAAAGAAGAGGCATTGAAAAACTCCTCTTTGTCGTATTTAAAAGTTTTTATTGAGAATATGGAGGGATTTTACCCTTTTGCCATGATAATGGACACACAAGGGCAAATTTCGTCATTAATGCCATTTGATGAAAATAATTCGGACGTACAAAGTTTAATTAACTTATACACAGACACACTCAAAAACGAGATAAATAATAATGCCCTCTATGATGTAGGGGTATTGTCTGTAGATGTTACTATAAGTAAAAAAACAAAGAATGGTACTATTAAAGAGAATGGTATTGAAATGACCTTTTTTGAAAAAGGGGAAAAAAATAAAATCATACATGTGAAATACAAAATAACCGATGATGATGAAATCTGTTTTATTGATGACGAATAGTTACCTTTATTCCAATCTCCTTTTTTTCTTTTTTATAACTTTACTTGTCGAATCTACAATAAATGGTTTATGAGAAAATATATAATAGGAACATTTTTGCTACTAACTTCATGCACAATGAGTAAAGATATGTGTGTGGTAAGACACGTACTTACTCCTCATTTGAAGTATTCGTTAAATATACCTATGGGTTATAAAATCGAACAATACGAAGTTACTGTAGAAAAAGAGATACGCTATGTTTATAAAGACTCTTCTTTTATCTATATTACAAATTTCTGTAATACTCCTAATTATGGCAATATAAAGAGTTTAGGTGATAGTATTTTACAATATAGGTTTCAAAACGAAGAATTAACAAAACAAATTAATGAGATTTTGGGAAAACCCTTTATCGCTGTTTTACCAGATACCCTTCAATTATCGGGAACGAATAGTAAGTCTTTATTTTGGAAAGATATTAAAATTGGCAAGTTAAGTATTGGTTATTATAATGTTCCAAAGGAAAAGAAATGCCTCTTTGATAAATCTTTAAAAACCATAAAAATCAAACAATAAAAGATGTAGCTGTATAGCATGATAAATTCACCGTATTCGTGCATAACAGGGGAAACTCTTGGAGGAGCAGTCCTAAATTCAAAGGAAAAAAATGGAGACCTGTTTGATTTTTTACCTGGTTTTATGTTACCTGCCTTAACCAAAACTGGGCAAGTTATAAAAACTAAAAATAAAGGATTACAAGGGTACAATCAATTTGTAAAGAACTCAAAACAGTCAGGAGTCGAGTTTAAGGGGATTAATTGGCAGCAAAAGGCAAGCAAGTCTTTTCAAATCAATAAAATTAATCAACAGGCACTTAAAGGCTACAACTTATCCTTAGACGTTATAAATACGGGAGGTGCCATTAGAAAAGAACTTAAAAAGTAGAATATTATGATTGGACTAACAATGCGTTTAGGAGGATTTATTCGTTGGTTACTAAAAGGTTGCAAAACAAATTTAGTAGATGAAGTGCAAGGCAATCTTGAAGCAACTTGGGGAGGGTCTTATGATTTTGAAAATTACATCATTGGTATTATTACGGCAGCTATTCTGATAGGTGTTTTCAGTTGGATAGCATTCGGTTAAGTTATATTATTTATGATTCTTGAAATACTTTTACTACCTTTGTGGCATGTATACCAAGTATGTGTCAATTTTGCTTTATATCTACCTCCATACCGACCGTCTCGGCTCTGGCTCGGCAGTAACGGACGGCAGTGGCGAGGCGGTACACCTACTCAGCTATATGCCTTATGGCGAGACTCTGCTCGACCTTAGCCATACCCACTACGAGACACCGTACCAATTCACCGGCTACGAAAAAGACCAAGAGACAGGCTTGCACTACGCCGAAGCCCGCTACTACGACTCACGACTCAGTATCTTCAACTCCACCGACCCGATGTGGTACAAGTATCCGCACCAGTCAAACTATACTTATTGCAACAACAATCCGTTGATGTATAGAGACCCAACAGGAAGAGACGATGAAATAACTGGAAGTGGAACAAAAGAAGATCCATATATAATACACGCAAATTATTATTATAATAAAGGCGAATTGAGTGATGAATTAAAAAATGGACTTAATGCCGCCATTAGGAAATATAATGATAGAGAACCTATAAAAATAAAATCTGGTTATGTCAAATTTGATTTGTCTACAGATAAATACAGTAGCAGAATGAATGATGCAAATAGTAATCTGTTTGGCAATGAGAGTTTTTTCTCCGTAGGGAACACTGTATCTGTAAATTATAAAGATGATGATGATGCTTTAGGTAGAGCTAATTCTGCGGGTATATCTATAAATATATCTTCGATTGATAATTTTGTAAAGAACGGTGATTTTCGCAAGGATTTAATTCAGTCCACGTTTTTTCATGAAATAGGACATAATTTAGGTTTAGACGATGGAGACAATACCATGATGATGATGCCTGCATTAAAAAGTGCCAATGGATCAAGTCTAATAGATAAATCTTGTTTCGATAAGGATGGAGTAAAAATAATAATGCAAGTAGCCAATAAAGGTATACGCAGAGAGTCTAATGGTATAAAATTAGGTTTGTTAAAATATCGTTGATTATCATGAAAAGTTATTTGATGGTTGTTTGTGCATGGGTTATTGCAATTAATTCATATGCTAGTAATCTTAAAACAGATACTGACATTATTCCTATAAAAGGGTATATCTGTAAGATTGTTTCACAAAAAGATATAAGAGATTCTTACGATATGAAATACTATAGAAATAAGGCTATAAGGCAAAAGAAAGATTTTTCACATAAAATAAACTATTGTACTTTTGAACGCAACATATTTGTTCCCATAGAAATAAATAATAAAAAAATTGATTTTGACATTAGACTATATGACACACCATATTATTCTTTACTGGATACATCTTATATTATTCCTGAAAATTATCAGTACGAAGATGGTCTCCGGTTTATATTGAATTCTCCTAATGATACCATTGACTTAGATCGTGAAAAAAGTATTCTAAATGCAGCGTTTTCTTTCTGTCCTTATTATGAGTATGATAGTGAAAGATTTATTCGAATAATGTATGTTGAAGGATATGCCACAAAAATTACAAAAACACAAAACAATCAGCTTAGGATAAACTCATTATTTGGTGATACATATAAAAATGCAAGAGTTTTTTACCTGATTACCAAGATTTCTTATTACTCTACAATAATAAATTTACCAGGTTTCAATGTTTGGTATCCATATCTTGACAAATAAGGAAAAAGAGTCAGAGATATTTAACTCTTAAACAAATACTAAAATCAGATATGTCTGGACAAGGAAATATATTCAGAATAGTCGATGATATGAATATAAATGATGCTAACAAAAATGGTATAACTCTTGAAGGCAATCAGATAGCAGTTAAGAAATCTAAGTCAGATGGAGATACGGGAGCTCATGAAATGGGACACGCAATAGGATTAGTACACAATATATTTGGATTGATGACACCAGTTTCTAAAGATAGTAAAGGCTCAAGAAATCTGAATAAGTTTGATATAAAAGATATAATTTCTTATCCTCTTAATAATAAGGTTAATTATGAATTTAATAATGATGGCAAGAAAGTATCTGCAGGCAAAGGTACAATTATCAACAACACTAACACTACAAATCATCTGCTAAAAGGAGGAAAAGTAAATGAAAAACATTAAGTTATTATTCGTATCCCTTTTATTAGTGTCATGCACTGTAATTAACAAAAGAACATACTATAAGTTAGTGTATTCGATTTGCAATAATGATTACTATGATGCCAATTATAAAGGCGAAGATAATTATAAAAATTTCTATATTGTCGACACAATTGACATAGAAGATCCTGTTATTATACGCAATACAAGTGGCTGTCTATTTATTTGTTCGGAAGCAACAATTAATAGCATAAGAATCGATAAATCATTTTTTTATAGACCTGATGTTTTTATACTAGGGAATAATCTATACGATGATCTTGCACCAAGTGATTATGAACAATATTACTATCCTGATTTTGGAAATTGTTCTATAGTAAGCCTTGATACATTAAGTAGAGATAAACCTCCTATACAAAAATATAAATATAATGATGATTCTGTCAGATTTATTTTAGGGTTAATCAACGTGAATTACCACAATAAAACACATCAAGTTATGGATGGGTGTACTTTTAGTATCAGAAGTAACGATCCCAAAAATAGTTATTACAAAATAGTCTATCCTATCTGTAAATATAGAGGCAAGGGAGCGGATATGTTGTTTTAAATAAGTAAAAAAAGATAATAAATTGTATTTGAAGATGTTTCAGAGGCTTTTCTACCTTAGTACTTTTATACTACTTACTATAAACAATGATGCACTCTCAATGAAAAAACGTGATATAGAAATACATATTACCCCAAAAGATAGATTTGATTTATGAAAAAAATAATAGTACTCTTTGTTTTTATCCTTTTAAGTATAAACTCAATGGCCATTTATCAACATAATGAGTTTGTTGGTGTTTATCAATGTATAAGAGAGAAAGATACAATGACATTGATTATAAAAAACGATTCGCTCTTCTTTATAGCCATCACTTATTATGATCCTTATGGATGGGATAATATTATTAAATGCAAGAGTGAATGTAGTGGAATATGGCGTTATAATGGTACTAGTAATGCTTTAATAATGACTTGTGTAGGCGATGCAATAGGTAATATTGGATCCTAGTCTATATCTATTGCCATGTAATCTTTATTATGTCGAATTTATATTTATAATCCAAAATCCAGATAAATTGATTTTACATGAGGCTTCGTGGAAGAAACCTTTGATATTCAGACGTAAAAAATAATGTGCCGCCACAAACGAGACAAAGATGATTACGGTAAAGGAAGAAAAATGAATTTTAAAACGTTATAGCCATAAAAACATTTGGAAATGAATATTATTCACAGATATTTTTCGTTTACAGTATTGTTTTTCTTTGGATTACTTTTTTACTTGATAAAACCATCAAACAAATATAATACCGCCCACAAACCGATTGAGACTGATGAAAAATAATGAATTTATAAAATGTGTACTGATTATAATACTGACATATTGCCCGTTGTTGATTAGAGCCCAACAGGAGAGCTTTGATAAGTTTATAATACAATTTTGTAGCGATAGTTCTTTTCAAGTATCGAGGATAAAGTTCCCATTATCGTACCTTACTTGGGACTACGATACGGATAAAGAAGTCGAAAAGCACATAACAAAAGAAGATTATAGGTTTGACAATCTGTTTTATAGGGAAGATATGGACGCTTATACCGTATTTTATGATAACTTTGACTGTAAATTTAGAGATACGGGAAAAATGGTTTTTCGATGGCGAGGGGTTACGGATATGGATAGGAGGTATTACTTCAAACGAATCAGAGATAAATGGTTTCTAATAAAAATATTGGACTATAATGGATAAAATACTATCCAAATACGAAGCAGATGCCGAGACAGGCTTGCACTACGCCGAAGCCCGCTACTACACGACTCACGACTCAGTATCTTCAACTCCACCGACCCGATGTGGTACAAGTATCCGCACCTATCGCCGTACGCCTACTGTGCCAATAATCCGCTGAGGTATGTGGATCCGAGAGGTAAGGAGTTTGACCCTGCAAGTAATAAAATAGCTCAAAAAACGGAAAAAGAAGTAAGAGCGAAGCTTGAGTCTCTACCTGCAGGAAATGATGATGTTCGAAATGAATTAAATAAAACCCTTGATGATATACAACGAATGCGAGCTGACAAAAGTACAATATATAGTTATAAAACTACAAGTTCGAAAGATGCTCAAAAGCGAAGCATTAATGGTCCAACTACTATGAATGTAGGGAAAAACAAAAAAGACAAAGACCTGATCCATATGTATTATGATTCAGAAGGCACATTAATTCACGAGAGTAGACACGGCGGAGATATGGCACGAGGCACACTTGCTAAAGATAAAAGTAATTATGGGGTATCGCATGAAATCAGTGCTTATAGAGCACAATATGCATTTGAAGGATATATTAATCTTAAAAATAATTTTTTAGAAGGCAGTATTCCCGAGAATCCTAATACCTATTACTATAAATTTCAAAATGGTATTGAAAATATAAATAGTCAGTTTATTCAAAATATTGTATGGTTTTATAGGAATCATACAGAAAAAATTATGTTATATGATGAAAAAACAGGAAGAGTTCCGATTCAATTTTATAAGAGATAAATACAAAAAATTATTATGGACAATAATAGTATTGCTCATAACGGCATGTGTATCTACCCCTAAAGCTATAAAAACAAAGCCTATTATTTATATAAATACATATGTTGATCCTATAAACGACTTATATGTAAAGTATTATAAACAAATCAGGAAGTTCGAGTTGATTTTTATAAATGACACTATCTGTGTTTTTAGAAATACTTTTTTCTGTAACGATATTGCTAGGGAGTATAAAATTATCGATCAAGAGTGTAAATATATTATTATAAATGAGTCGCTTATAGTGAATGACGTAAACGAAAAGCATCCTGATATGTTATTTATTGATATTCCTATTCAAGATAGTAAAAAATGCTCTTTTTTTACGGAACAAGGGCGACAAATACTAATTGATGGGGGAGGCTCACTATACAGCCAATATGGAAAAGTTCCAAATATTACTACAGATACACTGTATTTTAAATCCCATAATCCTAATGTTATTACTTTGTATAAAAAGTGTAAATATACGTCAGATAGCATATACTGTGAGTTTGAGATGCAACAACCTTTAAAAAGAAAACAAGTATCTATTAAGTGAGATGATTATATGCTTTTTGTATTTATAGCGTTAATATACAATGATATAGTGTGATGTGTGTATCGATTTTTACTTCAACTCCACCGACCCGATTTAGTACAAGTATCCAAGTCTGTCGCCGTACGCCTATCGTGCAAATAATCCGTCATGTATATGCAAAAACTTAATACTCAATTATAAATGAAAAAAGTAAGAAATATCTATCTATGAAGAAACTGCTGCTTATATTAGGGAATGTATTGATCGTTAATATTGCCGTATTTACACAAAATAGTAGTAATATGAAGGAGGTCTGGCGAGTCGTCGATTATACGATAGATTTCGAAAGTATTTCAAAGGAAACATTTGATAAGCTTCTAAAATGTTCTGCTATTTTTACAGTGGAAAAAAGGATGAAAAAATCAAAAGGCAAGTATAACATAGATTTAGGCAGTCGTACGATTGTATTAAAAGATAGGTTTGAAGAAGATAGTCCTGAGTATACGAAATATAACTATCTGTATACGATAAGGGACATTATATGCTTCGAGGTGAAATATTATGAGTCATCGTCAATTTTATTGATAAATAAAAAGTCGGGGATGATCAAAGAGTTGTCTGGAGCATTTCTTTTTTCACCTGATTGTCGATTTATCTTTTGCGCATCACAAATCATGGATTACGAACCGTTCCCTAACAATATTCAGATTTATAATGTAGACGGAGAGAGTATTAATTTGATATTGGAATATGATATTGTGGATTGGATCCCCGAAAATATAAAATGGGTGAACAATAATACTATATGTTTTGAGCAAGAACAAAAATGGGGAAAAAGATCGTATGGCAGAATAACTATCACTGATTAAGAAGACGGTAGTGTTTTTTTTAGGCTCAATATTAGTTAAGTATAGATTGTCTTTGCATAATTAATTAAAAAACAATGAGTAATTTAGATACAATTACAGAAATCAAAATTTATACCTAACTTTGCTCAAAAATTTCAGAAATCACCCCTTAAAGTTATCTTGAACCTTCCAAATAAAAAGACTATACTTGTAAAATGAAAAACAGGATTATTGTAATATTTATATTCTTACTGTCATTCAGTATATTGGTACGAGCACAAGACACTCAGATATTAGACAAAGATATGTTTGATATTGCATTAGATAGTCTGATAGAAATCAAATTTTATGAGGATAGCTGCAAGGATATAAGAGTTAGTTTGGCGTTAAAAATAGATTCTATAGGAGAAGTACATAGTGCACATATTTTACAAAGTGAAAATCTTTCTCATGAATACTATAATACCATTTGTTTTCAAATAGAGTTATACTTTAATCTAAAATTTTTATACGATAGATTCAGAGGGAGACGTCTCTTTAAACGATATGTGTGGGTAACTTATCCGTATATGAGTAAAGATAAAAGAAAGCGTTGAGTCATAAATATGAGTAGATATATAAAATACGGTAGGGGTAGGGCAGTACACATACTCGGCTATATGCCTTACGGAGATACTCTGCTCGACCTTAGCCAAGGAGGCTGCGAGATGCTATGAGAGTTTGCAGGATTCATAAATTATACCTAATTTTGTACGAGTTTTTGAGTAC
>ERZ772971.2464-NODE-2464-length-10158-cov-3.430565_pt1 | contig 10158 bp, 9 predicted proteins | sample MGYA00511943_ERZ772971 | MGnify/ENA primary metagenome ERZ772971 (study PRJEB29015, sample SAMEA2737929) | human oral metagenome | biome: human oral; feature: human-associated habitat; material: dental | place: China | collected 2144 ... | reverse complement strand
CTTCATTGTCTTGAGTGTCAACGAAATTGTTTTTAACCAATTCTTCGAAGTTTTTTAATTGGTCTTCTTGTACGCTGTCAATACCTTCTTGGTATTTTTCCCAGTTAAAGTTTTGTAAAAATTCTTCTGGATTTTGAGTGTTTTCAGCCATTTGCTGATGATAAAATTTGTATTTCCTGATAGTAATTAGAGTATTATATAAGGGGATTACTATAGGAAAGAGTTAAACTTAATTGATAAAATAAATACTCTATCTCCCCTAAAATCGTGGCAAATGTAGTGATAATCTTCTAAATAGCCAAAAGTTTTTGTAAAAATATTTCTGTGTATTTTTTCACATCGCTGATAATCAGTGTGTTTTTATTTTATAAGGTATGCGTATTTTTTCCAATTTTCATTGTTTCGATACAAACTTATATCACTTGTGGCAACATAAATAGCTTGTAATTTTTCATCATTGTAGGAAAAATCGCCTTCTAATTGGGGGGGGATTTCACTTTCAATACTTATAGACTCAATACAATTTTTACCAAAAAGGAATTCACCTATAAAGCTCACACGACTTGGGAAGCTAACGTGGCGCAATTGTTCACAATCTTCAAAAGCGGCTTTTTGTATGGTAGTGAGTTGTCCATTGAAATTTATTTTGCTAAGTTTGTTGCAATTGTAGAAAGCATCTCTTCCTATGGTTGTAATATTTCTCAAAATGGGATCGGCTTGCATATCTATAGCAGTAACTTGATTATCAAACCATTTTAGTAAAGTTTTACCATCCTCACTGAGAAGATATTGTTGGGTGATTTTCTTCTCGGTATGAACAGAAGGAGTTACTTGTACAGGAGAAAATATAATGGGTGGAGGGATAGTTGTAGGAGGATTGTTGAAAAATGTGTTATTTACGCGTTTTTTAGGATCTTCACCATACACATTTTCTCCTACATTCCCTTCTTTAAATAACAAAAGAAAAGGGTTATATAAAGGGATCAAAGATAGCCACCCACTTTCACCTATATCGTGGCTACGCTTTGCTGATTGTGCAAAATAGAAGATGAAAAGAGGAATAAAAAAGATTAGTGAAAATGAACTATTAAAATTGAACACTTCATCTAAAAAAATGAAAATTATATAGAAAATGATAAAGGATAGTCCAAATTCAGTACGTCTGATACGTCCATCGAAAGAAAAAGGTTTTTTAAACATAGGTTACAAATTACGAATTACTATATGAAAAATAAAAACTTTGTCGGGGTCATTAGACTCTGACAAAGTTAGTGATTGTTATTTTTTATCTGCTGAAGGAGGATATTGTTCTAATATCTTGTTTACAAAATTTTTGATAGCCTCTTCCTTCTTATCCATCGATTGTGGCAAATAACCTGTGCCTTTTCCTTGCCATACCAATTCACGCTTCTTCGCATCTATAATCTCAATGTAAAGAGTGCCCTCTGTATTTCGACTTACATTATAAGTGGCTCCTCCCCAAAATGGACCCCAACCCATTCCCCAGCCCCAATAATACGGACTGTTGTCATACACATCTACATTCTCCCGATCTCGAGTGAATATGTTTACTAAAAAATCAGGGTTCTCAGAAAGTGTTAGCCCTTTAGCCGTGAGATTTTGCTCTATAGCTCGCAAAATACGTTTCTTATCCAAGTCGGATATTTGTGCTTTATCAATACCTTCTTTAAAAAAAGCAAAAGATTTCATCGCCGAAAAATCGGCTTGACGATCATAATCAGTAGCTACATAAATACTTGCACAAGAACTAAGCCCCAAAGCTACTGCTAACATTAGTAGAATAGTTATCTTTTTCATTTTGTTGTGATTTAGTGTTTCTTTCTTAACAGCAAAATCTATACCGAAATGAGGCTATCTAAAAAAGTGATGTTGTAGGAGTGATTTATAAATCCCCTCTACAACATCACTAAAAATGTCTGATTATCAGTATACCGCAATCATACTTTCAAAGTTTTTTTTAGACTCCCTATATTTTAAGGTAATCTTTCGTATAAACAGCAGTGGTGTAAGTTTTTGTACACTTCATCGTCAGCGCGTTCTTTGCCAGCGTCGTGTCCTACTTTGGCAATAGCTTTCTGCACATCGCTTTCACTGCATTTGCGCTCGTCAAAAATAAGGGTCATATTGCCACTCTTGATATTCCAATTAGCGCTCTTTACGCCCTTTACGCTATAAGCCGCTTTTTCTATACGCGCCTTACACTGTTCACAGTTGCCTCCTACAGCAAACTCTACTTTCTTACTTTTGTTAGGTGCTTGTTGTGCACTTGCGATAGTGAGCCCAAAAAAACTCAAAGCTATCCATAATAAAATACGTGTTTTCATTTTATAATAATTTAAATCTTAATCCTGCATAATACATCTGTCCAAAGGCAGGAGCGTACTGCATTGTACTATCAAAATATGCGCCAAAAGGATTGTTGGCTGCCAAAATACCATTCTCTTGTTTATAATTGGTGATGTTTTCACCTCCTATATATACCTCAAATGTCTTAGAAAATACTTTGGTGATTTGAGCATTGAGTGTAGCAAATGATGGTGCATAATCGTCTAACCTATAGGCTATAGGGTTCGTAGCGGTTGTAGGCAAACGTTGTTCTCCCAACCAGTTGAAGGTTACATCAAACTTCCATTGAGAATGCTTGTTCTCGTGGCGCTCAGGAGTCTCGTAAGCTACATTGGCAAACCAGCGATGCTTGGGGGTAAGAGTTTTCTCCATTTGTCCTTTAGTAAACTGCGTTTGCACATCATAATACTTATAGGCAGCCTTGAAGTCCAACCCTTTAACAGGAGTAATGCTAAATTCCGCTTGTAGAGAGTTCGCAAAACTATTCCCATTGAGGTTGTAAAACAAGGCTTGTTGGGGTGAGTTATCCAAATCTACTACTACTTGATTATCAAAATCTGTACGGTAGAAATCTACTGAAAGCTCTGCACTTTTACCTAATATTTTAAATGCTTGCAAAAAGCTCACTCCGTAGTTCCAAGCAATTTCGGGATTCAATCCATAGAGCTTCCCTCCATCACCTCCTATAATAGCAAGCTTGCGTGCGGATGCCAAGAGTTGTTGGTTCTCTGCTATCACATTAGCAGCGCGTTTGCCTCGCCCTGCCGATACTCTGAAAGTCGCTTGTTTCCAAGGATTATAACGCACATGCAAACGTGGCGTAATGAAGTTTCCTAAATGATTATGACTATCAGCGCGTACTCCTGCCACAAAACTGAAGTTACTCAAATTGTCATAAGTATATTCAAAGAAGGCACCTATGGAGCGATCTACACGTGAGAAATCTCCCGCAAGAGCCGAAGTAGTGAGCACCTCATTATAATCGTCATAAGTTCCATTGAGTCCTGTGGCAAATTTGTGTTTGGTATCGGTGATGATAGAATTGTATATCAAATTACCATACCAACTCTTTTGCTGTATATCATAGCGGTTCAACCCAAAATAAGAATCTTGACGATGCGACTGAAAAGAGTTCTGCAACCCTATGCTCTTATAAGGTGTGTCAGGGAATACATACCCTATTTTATTAGATGCACTAAAGCGTTCGGAGTTTACTTCACTGCCCCACGCATTGGTAGTTCCTTTGTCGGTTAGCCGATTAAAACGCAACTCTCCTGCTTGGCGCTCATCTTTCATATAGTGGAGATTCAAAAAACCTACCCACCCTTTTTCTGCATTCGCATACTGCCAACGATTCAACAAGTTGATTTGATTACCTATGGGGTTATCTATAAAACCATCGTGATTGTGGTCGGCTTTCTGCTGGCGTACATTGCCGTGTGCAAAAAGAGTAGTCGCCCACTTATCAGATAATTTTTGATTGGTATGAGCATTGAGTTCATAACGATTATCTTCTGAAGCATACAAATTTAAGAAGAAAGGACTACTACTGATAGGCTTTTCTATCTCATAGTTGATTTGGCCCGAAATACTCTCATACCCATTAATCACACTCCCTGCTCCTTTGGTTATCTGGATGCTCTCAATCCACGTACCTGGTACAAATGAGAGTCCGTAGGCTTGCGAAGCGCCCCGCATTGTAGGGATATTCTCTTCTGCCATTAGTATGTACGGACTGGTTAACCCCAGCATCTTTATCTGTTTGTTACCCGTAACAGCATCCGAGAAGTTCACATCAATTGATGGGTTAGTAGAAAAACTCTCCGATAGGTTGCAACAAGCTGCTTTCAGTAATTCCCCACTACTCATTGTGTGCACATCAGCTACTTGCCATTGCGATTTCATCGTGTTAGCACGCTTCTGGCTTACTACCACCTCTTCCAAAGTCGATTCTGGTTCCAATTGAATATGTAAAGACGCATTACCGCTTACTTTTACAGTTTTCTTTTTATAACCAATATAGCTTACTGCCAAAGTATTAGAAGCATCTGTGCGTTTCAGCGTGAAAGCTCCTTCATTATCAGTAGATACACCTATTTCAGTACCCTCCCAATACACATCTGCCCCTATAAGAGGTGCGTTGTTTTCGTCTACCACTTTCCCTTTGCTAAAATGTTGAGCAAAGACAGACAAGGGCAATAACAGCCCTATTAAAAAGATATATTTTTTGTACATTATTGTCTTGTTTTATTCAGTTTAGAAATTAGAATTTAAGGATTGGAAAACAGAGGTATATTTCTTACCTCTTATCTCTTACCTGAATAAAACACCCTCTGGCAGTATAATTCATAAAGAGGTGGCGCATTCAACTGCGTAAAGAAATCTCTCGTGATGGCTTTCTTTACAGTCTGAGGAATACTTACCACTTCCAAAGTAGGAAAAACCAAAGAACTTACTACAAAAGGTTGTAGTTGCAGTTCCAACGCTTTTACTACTGAAGTACTATCAGAAATAGAAGATGATATAGCTGTATTGTCACAGCATTTTTTATGTGAAGTGTCTGTTTCGTTTTCGTCTTCATCGTCTTCTGAAGCACAGCAAGAACCCATACAGGCACAGCTATCATCATCTTCTTCACTTATAAAAGAAGTGATATACTCTAAAGACACAGACGACAAACTATCTTTACAATAATGAAAAGAAATAGCCCATCCTGAATTAGAGTACAGAATGAGTGCAGAGAGTATTATGGTAACTAATTTTCTTTTCATTTTTTGCAAAGGTAATCATACTTTCCTGATTTAACCAAATAATTTAAGAAATAATTTTTTTGAAGATGCTTTTCCAGCGGTATTTTTTAGCCCATCTTCCTTCTGCAGGAGATAGTAGATAAGGTTGTTTTTGTCTCTTAGCTTCTAAAAAACCGCTATAATAGTCTATAAATCGTTTTAAGCTACGTTTTTTGAAAGCCAATTTAGCACTTGCCAATAGAGTGAGTACCCAACCATAGCGAAGACGATAGAAAACACTTCCTTGCAGTCTATGTGCATTACTTTTATAACCTGCTCCTGTAGGCCGGAGGTGTTTTACGTGAAGGGTAGTATCGGTTTGCACCTTCCATCCGTGATAGCGCGCTAAAAGCTCATCAGCTGTATCCCATCCCATTGCTGTTTTGAGTCCTCCGATAGCCTTAAAACATTCTTTCCGGTATGATTTTACAGCTCCTCGAAGGTGGTCAGTATTTGTTAGATTTTCTAATACCCAATGGTCATTTTTCAAAATGTAGCAAAAACCACCGAACATTCCTAATTGAGAATTTTGAATATATTGGTTAACCATTGTTTCGAGGTAGAAGGGGGGGAAGATAAGATCGGCATCAAATTTACAGATGATGTCAATATTGTTTTGCAGACAGGACAAACCGAAATTAAATGTTTGCACTACTTTAGCTCCAGGTAGATGAGTTCCTTTCTCAGTACGTTGAAGCAACTGAACTATAGGGGATTCTGTACAGATTTTGGCCACAATTTGAGAGGTGGTATCGGTAGAAGCATCGTCGACAACAATGATTTGGGTTGGTAAAAAAGTTTGGTTCAAAAGTGATTGTAGCGTAAGGGCAATACTTTCTTCTTCGTTAAATGCAGGGATAATGATTCCTATATTCATTGTTGGGTATAGTCTGTTTCAATAAGGCCATCTTTCAGGCGAATAATACGTTTAGCATATTGGGCAATGTCCTCTTCGTGGGTTACTAATATCACAGTATTGCCATTTTGGTATATTTCATCGAAGAGTCTCATAATTTCATAAGATGTTTTAGAATCAAGATTCCCTGTAGGTTCATCAGCTAATATGATAGAAGGATGGTTTACCAAGGCACGAGCTATGGCTACTCGTTGGCGTTGTCCTCCAGATAGCTCGTTGGGCTTATGAAGCATACGGTCGTCTAAATTGACTAATTTTAGAACTTCTTTAGCACGTTCACGGCGCTTTTCTTTTTTTATCCCCGCATACACCATAGGAAGAGCTACATTATCCAAAGCTGTAGTCCGAGGCATTAGGTTAAAAGTCTGAAAAACAAAGCCTATCTCCTTGTTGCGGATATTGGCCAACTCAGCATCTTTCAACTTGCTTACATCTTTACCATTTAGAATATATTGACCAGAAGTAGGGGTGTCTAAACATCCTAAAATATTCATTAATGTAGACTTTCCAGAGCCAGAAGGTCCCATCAAAGCTACGTATTCACCTTTTTCAATAGATAGGTTAATGCCCTTTAGTACGTGTAGTATTTCAGAACCTAATTTAAAATCCCGTTTGATATTTCTAATCTCTAATAGACTCATTCTTTTATTATTTTCTCTTGTAAAAAGTGCAATAGTTTTTTAAAAGCTTTTCCTCGGTGGCTGATGCGGTTTTTCTCATCACTACTAAGTTCCGCAAAAGTTGAAGTGTAGCCTTCAGGAATAAAAATAGGGTCGTAACCAAAACCATTGCAGCCAACAGGAGTTTGAGTAATAGTACCCTTAGCGATCCCTTCGAAAGTGTAAGTGGTTCCTTCTAAGCATAAAGCAATGACAGTCCTAAACTGAGCATTTCTATTAACTTTTCCATCCATATTTTTTAGAAGAAGCTGTACATTGTCAGCGTCATTTTTATGTTCCCCTGCGTAGCGAGCAGAGAAGACCCCAGGAGCATTGTTTAATGCTTCCACCTCTAGTCCTGTGTCATCAGCAAAAACATTAAAATGATAGTGTTCTTGGATGTAAGAGGCTTTTAGTAAAGCATTTCCTTGAATAGTAGTAGCTGTTTCAGCAATATCTTCAAAACAGTCTATATCTGTAAGACTAAGCAATTGTATGTTTTTTGGGAGGAGCTTTTGTATTTCTTTTAATTTGTGTAAGTTATGGGTTGCAAATACTAATTTCATAATAACTAAAAAATTAAAAAGAGGTTACAATAGCATAGCTCATAACCTCTTTTTGCGTAAGTATAATCAAATTATTCTCTTTCCTCAATGTTTTCTTCTGAAGAGATTTCCAAAAGTTGTGCTTTTTGCAAGTTTTTCAGTTCACGAAGTTTATGTTCCCACGTTGCAAGAGCTTCTTTTTGATTATTGATTTTTTTGATAACATCGCGTATGATAGGGTTCTTCTCATCAATTTTTCCAAAGAAAGCCAAGTTATTTTCTAACTGTAATACTTCAGCTTTACTTTCTTCAATACGGCGTTTGACGAAAACAACCTCGTTATTCAAGGAGTTCTCATTCTCATCACCAATGAGACGCTCCAACTTATTGTTGTATTTAATAATTTCAATTTCTTGTTTGTCGAAATTGAGTTTTTTGTAAAGTGCATCAATAATCTTTTGGAATTTGAGGTCAATAGATTTTTTAGAAGAACTAAATTTCCCTAAGTCATTCCATTGATTTACGAAATTTTGAAGAGTTTCAATCTCTTTTTCTCGGTCAGAGCCTAACTCGTATTTTTTCAACTCTCCTAAGAAAGCTCTTTTTTGTTCAAAGATGTCATTTTCTTTGTTTTTATGATGTTTTAAGCTTTCTGAATAGCGTGCAAAATAAGTGTCACAAGCTTTTTTGAACTCTTTCCAAATCTTTTCAGTGTCTCTCAAAGGTACACTACCAATTTCTTTCCATTCTTTCTGAATCTTTTTCATTAGCTCGGTAGTTGTTTCCCATTCAGTACTTTCCTGATTTGCTCGTGCAATTTCTATTAGAGCTAATTTTTTTGTGAGATTTTCCTGTTGTTCTTTTTTGATAGATTTGTAGAAATGATTTTTCTTTTTGTTAAAAGAACGCATAGCAGTATTGAAAGCTTTCCATAGTTCATCAGCTTGTTTTAAAGGTACCTTTCCGGCATTCAAGAAAGATAGGCGTAACGCTTCTGCCTCTTTAGAAAGTTGATTCCAAGCGTTATGAGATGAAGCTTCTTTTTCACTAAGAGCTTGAATATTTTTTATAATAGTTTGCTTTTTGACCGCATTTTCCTCAAATATTTTATCCAAGTTTTTGAGGTAGTGTTGTCTTTTGTCATGTATTTGATGGCTAAGTTCACTAAATTGCTGCCAAATGACTTCCCTATATTCCTTTTCAACAGGGCCTATTTCTTCTTTCCAGATACGGTGTAGTACTTGTAGCTCGCGAGAGGCTACGAGGGCATCTACATTGTCTTTCAAGAGCTTCTCAGCACGTTGAATGATTTTTTGTTTTTCTTCTAAGTTGCGCTTGAAATCAATGTCTCGCAAATCTTTGCTTAGTTGAATATAGTCATAAAAGTTCTCTACGTGGTGGTGGTAAGTATTCCACAAGTCTTCATAATCGGAATTTGATACAGCACCAGCCTTGCGCCAACGGTCTTGTAATTGCTGAAATTGTTTGAAAGTAGAACCTATATGTTCTTCGGCATTGATAAGATTCTTAAGCTCTTCGATAATTTCTTTGCGTTTTTCAAGATTTTCCTTATGCGATTTTTCAATCTCTTTGTAGTATTGATTGCGTTTATCGCGATAGGAGCTCCATACCGAATGAAATGCCTTGTAGTTAGCATTCTCATATTTGAATTCATAAGGCAAACCTCCTTCAGCCAAAAACTCTTCTTTAGCTTCTTCTACCAAAGAATTATATTTTTTATAAAATTCATCACGAATGGCTTCAGCCTGTCTTTTGATGTTTTGAATTTTATCATTCTGAACAATTCTCTTTAGTTCATTGGTCAATTCAGTTAAGGACATTGCTTCATAGTTTATCAATGAAGCTTCGTCTAATCCATTGTCTTCTAAAGATGACATATTTTTTTCCTCTAACATAGCTAAGATTTAATGCAACTATTATTAAAATAACGCTACTAAATTACAACAATATTTTAAATCTCCTACTATTTTACTGATTTATTTTTCATTCTTTTGCACTTAAAAGTTGTAACTAATTATAAATCAGTTTCTAAAAGAGATCTGTTTTTTATGAGTACGCAGTCATTCCTCTTAAAATATTTATAAAAATATCTACTTCTTCTTTTGTGTTAAAAGCAGAAAAAGAACACCGTAAGGATGGAATTTTTAGTTTTTCGGGAGGAAGAAAAGCGGATAATACATGAGAGTTTTCCAAGCTACCACTTTGGCAAGCACTCCCTTTAGAACATGCTACACCTTTTAAATCTAATGCAAATAGTAGAGTATCATTCTTTTCTTGTAATTCTGGAATCCCTATGTTCAGTATGGTGAAGCTACTGCTATCCAAACTTTCGCATTCCCCATTGAATAACACACTAGGAAAGGCATCTCGTATTTTTTTAATAAAATATTCTTTGAGATGAATAAGATAGGAAGAGTTTTCAATAAGTCGTTCATACGATAAACGGAAAGCTTCTTCCATTCCTGCAATATTGTGAACTGATTCTGTACCTGCACGCAACCCTTTCTCTTGTTCCCCTCCAAAAAGGAGCGAATGCAAGGCACTTCCTTTTCTAACAAAAGCAAAGCCTATTCCTTTTGGACCGTGAAATTTATGTGCAGATGCTGTAATGAAGTCTACAGGGACGTCTTGCAAATCAATAGGATAGTGTCCTACTGATTGTACTGTGTCAGAATGAAAAAAAGCTCCTTTTCCTTTACACAAGAGGGCTACCTCTTTTAAAGGTAAGAGGTTTCCTATCTCATTGTTAATGTGCATCAGGCTTACTAATACTTTTCTGCCTATGTATTTTTCTAATAAAAATTCAAGAGCTGGAAGTGTTATGGCACCTTTTTCAGTAAGTGGCACGTAAACTAACTCTA